>ERZ777305.337-NODE-337-length-78589-cov-13.380765_pt1 | contig 78589 bp, 62 predicted proteins | sample MGYA00374965_ERZ777305 | MGnify/ENA primary metagenome ERZ777305 (study PRJEB29328, sample SAMD00013331) | mouse gut metagenome | study: EMG produced TPA metagenomics assembly of the Metagenome analysis of fecal microbiota from mouse which was promoted...
AGAGTAGGTAGATGCCGAATTTTGAAAAGAGTCACTCCAAAAAGTGACTCTTTTTATGGCGAGGTAGCTCAGCTGGTTAGAGCGCATGATTCATAATCATGAGGTCGGCGGTTCAAGCCCGCCTCTCGCTACAATTAGAGCGGTTAAATCAGCTAGATAGCAAGATTTAATCGCTTTTTTTATTTCTCTTTTGCTGATTCCGAGGTGATCTTTCTGAATTTTTCGATTATATTATTTGAATCTTTCTTATTTTCCTATTTTACACAATATAAGTTTCTTTAATGATAGCTATTCAACCAATTGCCGTATAGCTACGTTTAATCATACAGGAAAGTATATCTTGTCATATGACAATGGATTTATTTTCTTTTGATTGCAGGATATAATTAAAGATAGAAGAATATGGAAACGAAAAGTAAAAGTCAGAAAGTGAATTCTAAGATGAATAGTGGTAAATTCAGAGAGTTTTTTGTTGATCAGTTGAAAGATGTTTATTGGGCGGAACATGCTTTGGCAGAAGCATTACCGGAGATGGCGGAGGCTGCTACCTGTGGGGCTCTGGCTAAGGCTTTTCAGAAGCATAAAAAGGAGACGGAAGGACAGATTCGGATATTGGAGCAGGTGTTTGAGCTCATGGGAGAGAAAGCGGAAGGGAAGAAATGCGATGCTATGGCAGGACTGATTAAGGAGGCTAAAAGCATGATTAAAGATACAGAGGATGACACTTTTACTCGTGATGCCGGATTGGTATTGGCTGCACAAAAATCAGAACATTATGAAATTGCTTCTTACGGAACACTCGTTGAGTTTGCGCAACAGATGGGTGAGCTGAAGGTGGCTAAGTTGTTGCAGAAGATTCTGGACGAGGAGAAAAAAACGGATGTTTCTTTGACTATGTTGTCGGAAGATGGCGTAAATGAGGGGGCTGTGAAAGAATAATGCTCTGTGTATATTGTTTATTGGGGGGAAAGGGTGTTTTTACCATATAAAATTGCACTGGCGGAGACTAAAATGTTTCCGCCAGTGACTTTATTGATGATATTTGTCTCCCAAGGTGCGTGTTATAAAAATGCTCCTAAAAGTGTTCCGTTGTCGTTGATAAAACCATTTATGTGGGCAACAGGTAAATATTTTATCTTGGGAACTTCCTATCAAAGAACTGATTTGTCCATAGAAGCAGTTACATTGAAGCGGGATGTGTTCCTGTACAAGATTATGTATCAAAAGAATAAGACAATGATATTGGTTTTTGATCCGACGTATGTTAATGTTGGAATTGGCGAGAGTATGCCGCACTATAAAATGACCAAATCGGAAATTATTCGGGTGAATTAAATCGGGGTGTAATTTTAAACAGTCGATTGAAGTCGAGTTTCAGGACGGCGAAGCCTTTTTCTATGGCGGAGAGGTGGGTGGGAATTTCCCGGTTGATGTAATCGCGGTTGGATTCCAACAGTTTCACTTTCCAACCGTTTTCTTTTTTGTCTTTGAGTTCAAAATACATGTCGTTGGAGTATTTGAGGGTGAGTCGGTTGGTGGCGGGGGTGATGCCCGTGACATAGAGTATTCCGTCTATTGGGCAGTTTTTCATGTTTACAGTCAGGGTGAAGTCTTCGGGATCGCGTTGTTCCGCATAGAGTGTGTGCATGACGCGGGTGGCAGCCATGATGCCCAAAGCTAAGCCGGGACAAATGTGTCCGTGAAATTGGGCGGTGTGCAATAAAAGTTCCGTAGTGTTGTGCTCCATGATGTTTCGGATAATGTCGATGCGGGGGGATTCTTTGAGAATGGAGTGATGGATGGCGGTTTGGTTGAAGACGGAGGTGTCGCAGTGTTTGATGTCGAAGACGGGGGAGCCGTTGAGGGCGTCGGCTCCTGTTACGTAGAGAGTGTTTCCTTTGCGTTGCAGCAGTTTTACGGTGGTGACGCCGATGTGATTGGGGCGTTGAGGGGAGCGGGTAGCAAAGATGCCTTTTGTTTCTCCGGTACGGATGTGGGTGGTTAGTTCTGTTCTTTCTTCTTGGTGAAAAGAAAAAAGGAGGTCGATGTATTCGCATTGTTCGATGTCACGTAATCCTTCCGTGTAAGGAGGGAGGATTTCGATTCGGGAAGTTTCTTTTTTGATAAGTTCCGGGGGTTGGCTGTCGGAGCAGGTGTTTTGTACGAAGCCGATGGGGGTTATTGTAATCATAAATGTGTCAATTAAAAAGTGTATTATGGTTTAAAGTTTTATCAATGGTTATTTCGGAATAACATAGATGCGGTTGTTGTGGTGTAGGATGTCTACTTGTGTATCGTAAAGGGTTTGTATGTTTTCGGGGGTGTAGACGGAGTCTCTGCCCGAGGCGAATAGTTCTCCCAGTTTCAACATGAGCGCTTTGTTGCAGAAGCGTGCGGCCATGTTGATGTCGTGGATAGTGAGAATGATTGTCATGCCTTCTTCGGTGAGTTGTTGCAGTAGTTTCATGACCTGCATCTGTCTGTTGATGTCTAGATTGGCAATGGGTTCGTCTAAGAGCAGGATTTGAGGCTGTTGGGCTAATGCGCGAGCAATAAAGACGCGTTGTTGTTGTCCTCCACTAAGGGTGTTGAGATTTCGCATAGCGATTTTTTCCAGTTCGAGACGGTTTAACAGTTGGGTTACGGTTTCTAAGTCTTGTGGGGTGGGGGTGTGGCGAATGTAGGGTTTTCTGCCCAGTAGGACGGTGTCGAAGACGTTGAGCCCGGGGATGTATTCTTCTGTTTGGGGAATATAGGCGATGATGCGCGACAGGTAGTTCGGAGCAAATGATTGGATGGGGGTATTGTCGATCATGATACTGCCTGTCTTGATTTTGAGAATGCGGTTAAGGCATTTCAGCAAGGTGCTTTTCCCGGAACCATTTTGTCCGACAATTGCTAGTATGTCACCTTCGTGTGTGTGGAAAGTGATGTTTTGGAGTGCGGGTGTCCCGTTTTTGTATGCAAAAGATATATTATTTACGTGTAGTTTCATATCGTTTTTTTACGGATTAAGAGGAAAAGGAATAAGGGTACTCCGATGAAGGATGTGAGTATGCCTACTGGCAGAATGACGGGGGCAATGATGGCACGGGCAACGGTATCGCAGAGCAGGAGAAACATGCTGCCGAAGGTTGCGGAACCGAGGATCAGAAATTCTTCGTTGGCTCCGGTAAATTTTTGAACGATGTGGGGGACAACGAGCCCAACAAAGGCTATGACTCCGAAAAAGGAGACTGCTACGGCAGTGCATAGGGAGGTTATAACCATACTGATGATGCGGGTATGTTGTGGTGAGACTCCGATGCTTTTGGCGTAGTCATCTCCGGCGCTCAGTGCTTTGTAGTCCCAGCGTTTGAGGTAGAAGTAGACAATTGCAGGGAGGGTTACGATACTTAAACTTATCAGTTTGTTCCAATCGCTTCTTCCCAGGTCTCCGAAGTTCCAAAATACGATAGAGGCTAATTGTACGTTGTCGGCGAGGTATTGTATGACAGCGATTCCAGCGCCGAATAGGGCATTGATGATGATTCCGGAGAGTACGATTGTTTCAACGGAGGCTTGTTTTAGCCGGATGATGAAAAGGATAATGGTTAGTCCGATCAAACTGCCGACAAATGCCGATAGGGTAATGGAATAGGGGGTGATTAGAGAAAATGGAGCGTAGCCAGAGAATACGATGCCGCATGCTGCACCGCATGCTGCGGCGTTAGAGATGCCCAGGGTGTAGGGAGATGCTAGTGGGTTGCGCAGTACGATTTGCATAACGGCTCCGGATAGGGAGAGAAGTGCCCCGGTGAGAGTGGCGCCTATGATGCGTGGCAGGCGGATGTTGAAGATTATTTGCCGGGTGAGTTCCATACCTTTGCCTTGTATTAGTTGTAGAATTTCTTCATACCCGATACTATGGGAACCTGTCATCAGAGCTATGAAGCAGAGTAGGGTTAGGAGTAGGAAGGTGATGAGGATGAAGCGTCGTTTGCCGGAGCGGTATTTTTTATATAGAGTAATCGTATCGGAGTGCATGTTTTCTGTTTTAGTGGATTTTGTTGAATAGGTTCCGGTAGTTTCCCCAATGGTGGGTTAGTTGCTCGGTGATGGGATGTCCCACAAAACGGGTCAGTATTTCATCGGCTTTGTCGGGTATGGAAATGTCGAGAAATTGTTCGGGATAGAGTATTTTACCTGCGTACCAGGCATTAATGAGCATGATTTCAAAATTGGCATGGTGATTGTTGTAAGGCCAAAGCGTGTAAATCCGGCGCTTCCGATAGGCGGATAGCAGGCTGTTAAGTTTTTTTTGTTTGCGAAGGTCTTCTTTGACGAGAGGCAGGCCTCCTGTGTCGATGAATATGATTTCTGGATCCCATTCAAAGAGTTGCTCCCGGTCAATATAGGTCCCATTTATGGGAGATATATAGGTTGAGTCGATGCAGGATGCGACGTTGTCGGCGCCGATAAATTGGAAGGCGGCATAATAGGGATCGGTGGAGGTAATGCCTTTTTGTCCCCGGTACGAAATGCCACCGACGTAAGTTTTTGGGGTATGGGTGCTGGAAGTTGTGCGTTGGCGTAATTCTGCAATTTGTTCATCAATGAATCGAATGAGTGAGTCGGTATGGCGTTCGGTGTGAAGAACTTGTGCGATTTTTCGGAGTGATTGATAGAAGCAGGGACGGTTTCTGTGGAGGTCGCCGTATTCGATGGTAAATACCGGAATGTTGGTGCGTGTTTGTAACGCATCGGCATCTTCCACGGTGGTGGCGGACATAAAAATAACATCGGGACATACGGTTAGGATGAGTTCTGCATCGCCACCCATGCTAGGGCCGATAATGGGTTTGCGTGCCAGTTCCGGATGGGCAAGGATATGGGTATATTCGTTTGGGCGGCATTCCTGTTCTTCTACTCCGCAGATGAAAGGGACTCCTCCTGCGTAGGTTACTAACCGGATGGCTGATGCCCGGATACATACAATCCGTTGAATGCTGTCTTGCAGGACAACTTTTCTGCCCAAGGCGTCGATTATGGAGCGAGTGCGGGGGTGAGTATTGCGGTTTTGAGGTTGGCAGGCGTAACAGAGCAGTAAGCCGCAGAGTATGACAAGGAGTTTCATAGAGAGTAAAATGTTTTTAGTCTTGGTTGATATTTACTGCCAGTTTGAGGTTTGCAATGCGTCCGGCGGAGCGATACTCTTTGGTATTCATGTGCCGATTGTTAAAGAGATTGATAATTTCTCCGCTTATATATAGTTTGTTCTGGAAAAAACGTTTGGACAGTTGCATGTCCCAAACGGAAAAGCCGGCAATGGAAGAGGAGTTGTCTTCTGTTGTGTATTGCTTGGTTTTATAGCGCCCCCGGACCATGACGCTCATGCTTTTTCCTGTCCAGAGTATGTATCCTTTCAGTTGGTGTTTGGGGGCATAGGTCAGAATTTTGTCATTTAGTTCTGGGTTTTTACTAAAGTTTTTGATTTTGGCGTGGTTGTATGAGTAATTGAGATTTATTTTCAGACTTTGGAATGGCATGTAATCCACATCGCTTTCCAGTCCTTGAACTTCGACTTCGGAAATGTTCTGGCGTTGGTAAATGTCCCGTTTGCCCCATAGTTTTTCTCCCGTGGCAACATAGTAAAGAAAGTCTTTCCCGCAGGCATAGTAGAGGGATGGGGAGACTGACAGAGGGGGCAAGAGTCTGAATTTTCCACCTATTTCGTAGTTGTTGATTTTTTCGGGGCCTAATTCCGGGTTGGCAATTTTGGGACCCACCCACATCCAGCCTGATCGGCAGAGGTCGTCAAGGATCGAGGCTCGGAATCCTTGCGAGTAGGAAATATAGGTCGAAATGTTTTGGGTGGGATTATAGCGTAAGGCCGCACGAGGAGAAAAGTTGTCCCAGCGGTTATTGGGGAGCGGACCGTTGTAAGTGTTGAAATCTGTGACGTTTTCGCCTTTTGCCTCAAACGAGCCTTTGTGAAAGAAGGCGTTGTCGTAACGTAGTGCTAATTGTAACCACAGTCTTTCTTTCCAAAAGGTTATTTCGTCTTGGATGAATACGGAGACAAAATTCATGGTGCCGCGGTTAAGTACTTGATCGGGAGATGTGACATAATAATCCCCGCCGTCAATGCTTCCGTGTTTAAATTCTCCTCCTATGCTTAAATCGTTGTGTTTGTCGTTAAGACGTACGTGCAATATACTCCCCCAGTCGTCCCTGTCGGATTTAACGTCAAATCGTTGATAGGTGTTTCGGGTGATGCGTTCATCGAGTTTGAAATAGTCCTGTCTTTGAAAATAACAAGCCAGTTGGTAAGAAAAGGTATTTTTCCCGCCATGGAAGCGGGTTTGTATGCGGTGGTGGTTGAAATGGCGATATTCACCTTCAGGGGCTTCAATCTTTTCACCTTCTCCCCGTTTGTCCTGATAGAGATCATAGGCTATTTCGATATTAAACAATGAGATTGGGGTGTACAGAATTTTGGAGTAAATACCTCCTTCTTTCATGAAACGGGCGATGCTGTAATCGGGATCTGTACGCAAGTTGTCCGGTATGTTGTTGAAGCCGTTTGTCTGGTTGTAATAGCCGGAAATGAAGAGAGCGAATTGATTGTTTATCCGACTGGAAAAGCTCAGACTGGTTTTCCATGTACATAGGCTTCCGTAAGAGGCGGATGCATTTATAGAGAGCGGCGAGAGAGGTGTCTTACTAATGATATTGATCACTCCTCCCATAGCGTTGTTTCCATAGAGAGAGGAGCCGGGGCCTTTAAAAACCTCTATGCGTTGGACATTGTCGATGTGAATACTGTTCCAGTTGACAGAACCTTCGTCGGATGTGTTGAGTGGAATGCCGTCAAACAGAACGAGGGTACGGCCCTGTTCATCTCCGGCCAAACCGCGGATACTTACGTTTGAGTGCATGTTGCTTAGCCCGTCGCTGCGGGTAGTATTTACACCCGATAGCATCACTAGGATGTCATCAGTAGTTTGAGCCGGTGCATTGCGGAGAAGAACCGGGGTAACGACGTGAATGCTTCCGGGGCTTTGGGATATCGGGCGTTCCGTACGAGAACCGGTGACGACGATTTCCTTGAGTATAAGTGTTGTATCTGCTTTTTGCCCCGAACTGATATAGGGGAAAAGCAGGAAACAGAGTGCGGTGTATTTCATGTTTTAAGATAATACCGCGTCGAGAGGCAATATGGCTTTCCTGCTGGTAACTGTTACCATGCCTCTCGTTGCAATGTTGCCAGACAGGAGTGTTTGAAATAAGTAATGTTTTTTCATGATTTTTAGTTCATGTGTAATGGAGGTTGATACGCCGAGAGGGATAAAAGGTTTCGGGGGAATTACTGTTTGTGAAACAAATTAGTGGGTGGGACGTAATACAGGTGTTAATATGAACAAAAAAACAGAAAGATATGCATTTGACACCGAAGGAAATTGACAAGCTCATGTTGTTGTCGTTGGGAGCGATTGCAGCACGACGCAAGGAAAAGGGATTAAAACTGAATTACCCGGAAGCTGTAGCTTATATCAGTTCTGCCGCTTTGGAAGGGGCGCGGGAAGGAAAGACACTGGAGCAGGTAATGACCGATTCTACGAAGGTGCTGACGAAGGCGGATGTGATGGAAGGCGTGGCGGATATGGTTTCTCTGATTCAGGTCGAGGCGGTTTTTACGGATGGTAGCCGTTTGGTAAGTATTCATCAACCGATAAAATAGAATGATTATGACAGATACGAATAATGGAGGTGCCCCACAGCAGGCACCGGTGACTCCGGGATTTACTCCTGGGCAACATGTGGGAGTCGGAGGGGTGATTTTGAGTTCCGAGCCGATCGCTTATAATGAAGGCCGTTATACGGTACGACTTGTTGTTCACAATACGGGCGACCGTCCCATTCAAGTGGGATCGCATTTTCATTTTTTTGAAGTGAACCGTTATCTTGAGTTTGACCGGGCAAAAGCATTCGGTTGTCATCTGAATATACCTGCCACGACGGCAATACGTTTTGAACCGGGAGAGGAAAAGGAAGTAGAAGTGGTTGCTTTTTCTGGAAAGCAGTATGTCATGGGCTTTAACGGTTTGGTACAAGGCTTTACGGGTGATGAAGATACTCCGGCTTATTATCCGAAACGGATTCTGGCATTGGGAAATGCGAAAAATCTGGGCTTTAAAATGACAAGCGAGGCGGCTGCAGAAGCTGAACTTCAAAAAAAGAATCAAAAAACAAATTGATATGGCAACAATAACAAGACAACAATACAATGACCTGTACGGCCCTACTGTAGGGGATAAAATCCGCTTGGGAGATACTGATTTGTATGTAGAGATTACGAAGGACCTCTGTGTATATGGAGATGAAGTGGTTTACGGAGGAGGCAAGACGTTACGGGACGGGATGGGGATGGCTAACACTATCACAGCGGAAGGCGGGACTTTGGATCTGGTCATTACGAATGTAACTATTATTGATTCGGTGTTGGGAGTAATTAAGGCTGATGTCGGGGTGAAAGACGGAAAGATTGCCGGTATCGGCAAAGCGGGGAACCCGAATACAATGCGGGGGGTAAATCCGGAATTAGTGACCGGGACTGCTACGGATTCTATTTCCGGGGAGCATCTGATATTAACAGCGGCTGCTATTGACGGACATGTACACATGATTGCCCCGCAACAGGCATACCATTGTTTGAGTAATGGTGTGACAACACTTGTTGGAGGGGGTGTCGGTCCGACGGATGGCAGTAATGGTACCACGATTACGTCGGGAACATGGAATATGAAAAGGATGTTGCAGGCTATTGATGGACTGCCGGTGAATTACGGTTTGCTTGGAAAAGGAAACTGTTCGGTGCGCCGTCCGTTGGTGGAACAGATGCTGGCAGGGGCTTGCGGTTTCAAGATTCATGAAGACTGGGGAAGTACTCCGGCTGCAATACAGGCCGCGATGGCCGTTGCCGATGAATTTGACGTACAGGTTGCCATTCATACGGATACTCTGAATGAAGGGGGGTATGTAGAGGATACGATTGCGGCTATTGATGGACGTACCATTCATACTTATCATACCGAAGGAGCAGGTGGAGGACATGCCCCGGATTTGCTGAAGGTTGCTTCTTTGGCGAATGTACTGCCTTCTTCCACTAATCCGACGTTGCCGTTCGGCATCAATTCACAGGCGGAGTTGTTTGATATGATTATGGTCTGTCATAATCTGAACCCGAAAATCCCTTCAGATGTGTCATTTGCAGAAAGCCGCGTACGTCCGGAGACTCAGGCCGCAGAAAATGTTTTGCATGATTTGGGAGTAATTTCTATGATTTCTTCCGACTCACAGGCTATGGGGCGTGTGGGCGAGAATTTCCTGCGTGCATTTCAAATGGCCAGCTATATGAAGCAAGTGAGAGGGAAATTGGCGGAGGATTCTGATCAAAACGATAATTTTCGGGTGTTGCGTTATTTGGCGAAGCTGACCATTAATCCGGCAATTACGTATGGATTCTCTGAGATGTTGGGGTCAATAGAGAAGGGGAAAATGGCGGACCTGGTGTTGTGGGAACCCGCTTTTTTCGGCACGAAACCGAAAATGGTTATCAAGGGAGGTATGATCAACTGGGCGAATATGGGGGATCCTAATGCATCCTTGCCTACACCTCAGCCGATGTATTATCGTCCGATGTATGGATGTTTCGGTTCTGCGATGCCGGAAAGTTGTGTCTCTTTTGTTTCCAGAGTGTCGCATGATGCGGGAATTAAGGAAAAATACGGTTTGCAACGTATGGTTTGTCCGGTGCATGGATGCCGTCAAATCGGTAAGCCGCATATGATATTAAATGGGAATATGCCCAAGATCGATGTGAATCCTGAAACTTTTGAAGTGTTTGTGGACGGACAACATGCTTATGTGAAACCGGCAGAAAGATTCCCATTGGGACAGCTTTATTTTTTCAGTTAACCGATTTTGAAAACAGGAATATGGTGTGCCGGGAGGATATTTTGTTCTTCCGGCAACGATTTTACCACGCTAAATTATAGTTAATCCCTATGAAAATTTACTCGGAAATTATTGGAAATATAAATACGGATGCGAATTGGGCAGGGAAATTGAAAGAGGCGGAGATCGAGTACTTGGATTTGGATCAGTGGACGGCGCAGAAGAGTCGTTTTATTGTGAAAAGTAGTATGGGCGCGGAGTGTGCTGTGGCTTTGAGGCGGCATAGCCGTATTGAAAACGGCGATATTCTGGAATATGACGCCGGGAAAAGACGGGCGGTCGTGATACGTATTGATTTGAAACCGGTGTTAGTGATTGATCTGGAAAAGATAGCCGTCCGCTCTCCGGAAGAGATTATCCGGCGTTGTGTGGAGTTGGGACATGCTGTGGGCAATCAGCATTGGCCGGCTATAGTGAAAGGTACGAAAGTGTATATTCCTTTAACCGTGGATAAAAAAGTGATGATGAGCGTTATGGAGACGCATCGGTTTGAGGATGTGATGTATGAATTTCAAGCCGGACGGGAGGTGCTTCCGTTTTTATCACCCCACGAAGTCCGGCAACTTTTCGGTGGCTGTTCTCAGGAGTTGCCTCATGTTCATACACACAATCATTAATGTAAATTTGATAAATAATAATTATGACGGATGACATAACCCGCTTGATGAGGTTGGTGGAGTTTTCCGATTCCGCTTTTCCTGTGGGAACATTTTCTTTTTCCAACGGTTTAGAGTCTGCGGCTTTCGAGGGGGAGGTATATGATGCTGAAACTTTGGAGCAGTATGTGCGTACGGTACTCCGGCAGACTCTTTTTTGTGATGCCATTGCTGCCTTGAATGCATTCCGGGCAGCGGGCAGAAATGACTATGAAGAGATAAAGGAGGCGGACAGACAGGTTATTTTATGTAAGATGAATGCGGAAGCCCGGCAGATGCTTACCCGTACCGGAAAAAAAATGGCAGAAATCTGTATCCGGATTAGGGAGAGTGAATTGATGAAACAATGGTTGGAAGATATTCTGGAGCAGCGGATAGCGGGAACTTATCCGATTACCCAGGCGATTTATTTTCAGCAGTGCGGTTTGACGGAACAAGAGCTTTTTGTAGCTATTGAATACGGCACTGTCAATTTGGTGCTGAATGCTGCCTTGCGTTGTGTGAAAGTGTCCCATTATGAGACGCAGGCTATCCTTTACCGCATTGGTGCAGGAGCATTAGAGGACTACGAGCAAGTCAGAGAAGCAGGATATGAAGACATGACGGCTTTTGTACCGGAAATGGATATTATGGCTTCATTGCATGAAAAGGGCAAAATGAGGATGTTTATGAATTAAATCTATTGAAAATTGAATAAATCATGAGTAATACATGTAGAATCGGTGTCGGAGGACCAGTGGGTTCTGGCAAGACGGCACTTATTGAGGCTATTACGCCTTATTTGTTAAAATCAGGACTGAAAGTGCTGATTATCACGAATGACATAGTAACTACCGAAGATGCGAAACACGTTCGGAAAATGTTGAAAGGCTATCTGGCGGAAGAACGTATTATTGGGGTGGAGACAGGAGCTTGTCCTCATACTGCGGTCAGAGAGGACCCTTCAATGAATATTGCGGCAGTGGAAGAGATGGAGGCGAAGTTTCCGGACAGCGATGTGGTTTTAATCGAATCGGGAGGGGATAACCTTACCCTTACTTTCAGTCCGGCATTGGTAGATTTTTTTATTTATGTGATAGACGTTGCTGCAGGGGATAAAATACCACGGAAAGACGGGCCTGGCATATCTTATTCCGATATTTTGGTAATTAATAAAACAGATTTGGCTCCTTACGTTCATGCTGATTTAGAGGTAATGCGTCGTGATTCGGAGAAAATGCGTCCGGGAAAACCGTTTCTGTTTACCAATTGCATGACCGGCGAAGGGATCGAGGAATTGGTGGCGTTGATACGTGATATGGCACTTTTTGACAGGATTGTTCAGAAAGAAGAAGAAAAGGCAGAGGTATGAAGGATTTTACAAAGTGTAGGGAATTAACTCCCTATCTGACAGAAACTCCGGCAATGCGTTTAGGGGCACCGGGTAAGAACGGAAAACTTGATTTGGTGTTTGAACTGGATTCGGGGAAAAAGTCTGTCATGAGGCATTGGGACAGGCGCGCTCCGTTGATTGTGCAGCAGGAACTCTATTTTGATGAGGGGATGCCTGAGATGCCTTGTGTGTATATCTTATCGTCCGGTGGTCCGAATGTGGATGGCGACCGCTATGAAAACCGTTTTACGGTGCGTAAGGATGCTTATGCTTTCATATCGACAGGTGCGGCGACGAAAATAGCCGAAATGGTTTACAATTATTCGGCATTGAAACAGACTTTCGTGCTGGAGGAGAATGCTTATCTGGAGTATCTGCCCGAAGCGACAATCCCTTGTCGGAACAGTCGTTATATGACAGACACTGATATTTTCATTCATCCTTCTGCCACGCTTTTTTATGCGGAAATCTACACCGGAGGGCGTAAGTATTATCAGGGAGGAGAATTGTTTGTCTATGACTTGCTGTCTGTTTGTACGCGGGCATTCCGTCCGGACGGTACTCCTCTTTTTCGGGAAAAAATGGTTTCGGAACCCAAAAGGAAATCTGTTCGTCATATTGGTGTCATGCACCACTACGATGTCTTTGCTAATGTTATTGTCTTGACACCAGAAAAGGATGCGGGACAGATTTATGAACGCACACGGGCATTTATCGATCGGGATAAAGGGATTGCGGTAGGGATTACCCATTTGCCAAATCGGAGTGGGTTGATTTTTAAAGTGTTGGGAAAAGAAACACAACCGGTGAAAAAACTGATTCGGGAATTCTGTTCGGTGGTTCGGATGCAAATCAAGGGAAAGTCAGTGCCTGAGGAATTTGTCTGGCGTTGACAATTGTAATCATTAAATGGATGAAATATGGAAAAACAAGTAATTGTATTGCCTAAAGTTTTTTCTTTCGGATTTTTTCGGATTGTATCGAAAGGAGTGGGCCAAGTGATGTTTCAGGACAATGTCTGGACGGGATTGTTTTTTTTAGCCGGAATTTTCTACGGTTCTTATGCAACTGGTAATTCTGCCGTTGCGTGGGGGGCTTTGGTCGGGGTGGTTGTATCAACGCTGACGGGCTATTTGTTGAATTATCCTGCATCGAAAGGGCTTTCCGGGTTGTGGGGCTTCAACGGTGTGTTAGTCGGATGCGCCCTGCCGACTTTTTTAGGGAATGTGCCGTTGATGTGGCTGGCGCTTATCCTTTTTTCAGCCATGACGACCTGGGTGATGGTGGGATTGAACCATCTGCTGGCTCCTTATAAAGTGAGTTCGTTTACCTTTCCTTTTGTATTGATTACGTGGTTTGTCCTGTTGGCGGCGCGGATTATGCACGGTTTGCCTCATGGTTCATTGGGAACGCCGGGATTACCCGGAAGCTTTTCTTCTTCGCTTGACTTGTCGTTTGTCAATCTGTTGGTCTATTGGCTGAGGGGCATCAGCCAGGTTTTTTTGGTAAACTCATGGGTGACCGGATTGCTTTTTTTAATCGGTTTGGCTATTAGCAACCGTTGGGCCGCGATATGGGCCGCTATCGCTTCTGCATTGGCATTGGCTGTCGCGGTTTTGTATCAGTGTAATAGTGAGGATATTGCCAACGGGCTTTTCGGGTTCAGTCCCGTATTGACTGGTATTGCCTTGGGAACTACCTTCTATAAGGTGAACTGGCGTACGTTTCTGTGGAGTTTGACAGGAATCGTTGCCACCGTCTTTATTCAGGCTGCAATGGATACTTTTTTTACGCCTTTGGGTATACCTACGCTTACCGGACCGTTCTGTGTGGCAACTTGGCTTTTTCTGTTGCCCCATTTGAATTTGAATAAAAAAGCTTTGCAACAGGGGTAAATGATAAATAGTGATGATGGAAGATACATCCCGTTTGCTGAACATGAAAGATATGCCCTTGTGTTGGCGGCATATCTGTATCCTGCTGATAGCTTCCGTCGGACAGGCTTTGGGCGGTATGCTCGCCATATTGGTCGGAGTGATTGCCCCCCTGATTGCAATTACCCGGCATCCGGCATTGCCTTCCTGGGGGCAGGGAGTGCTTTGTGCTTCCGGGTTGATCGGAATCATGTTTGGCTCGCTGCTTTTCGGGTGGCTGAGTGATAAGTTCGGTTATCTCTTTTTTTTCCGCTTTTGTCCTTTGCTTGTGACAGGGGCATCGTTGTGGGTTTATTTTTTTCCAACAATGACTGTGCTTGTAATATGTCTGTTACTTATTGGTATTGCCATTGGCGGTTCATATGCCCTCGACCCCTCCTATCTGTCGGAAATCATGCCGGAAAAATGGAGGAGAACCATGCTGGGAATTTCCAAAGCTATGTCGGGAGTAGGGAATATCATCATGATAGGCGTAGCCTATATGCTCTTGAAACAGACAGGAGAACCGACGGACTGGCATAAATTGTTTTGGGTACTTGCATTGTTGGCTGCCTTGACTTTTTTAGCCCGCTTTTGGTTTGTTGAGAGTCCGGCATGGTTGCTTGCCCACGGAAAACAGGCGGAAGCAGAGCGTAATCTGCGCCATTTCCTGGGGCAGGATGTTTACATCGGTGATGCGCAGCCGACAAAAAAACACTCTGCTGTTTCTCCGGTTGCCCGTCGGGAACTTTTTTCCCGGAAAAACATAAAACGCATTATATTGAGCGGTGTCCCATGGGGATGTGAAGGCATGGGCGTATATGGCATCGGCATATTTACTCCGATATTGCTTTTGACGCTCGGACTGGTTCATCGGGGTGATAGCCCTTTTGAAAGGGTCGTGGAATCCTTACGCTTCACCTTTTATATCAATCTTTTTGTTATGTTTGGGTTCGTTTTGGGATTGAGCGTTGTCAGGCGCTACAACTTGATAAAAACCCAGTTCTGGGGCTTTGTGCTGAGTGCTGCCGGCTTGGCGGTGACGTGGATGGGATACGTATGGCATGCCCCCGCCGATGTTCTTTTGGCGGGTTTCCTGCTGTTTGAACTGGCGTTGAATGCGGGGCCGCATCTCTCCACGTTTGAGTTGCCGAGCCGTATATACTCCTTGTCGGAGCGGGCGGGAGGCGAAGGAATAGCCTCGGCATTGGGCAAACTGGGTGCCATTATCGCTACCTTTGTCATTCCCCTTTTATTGGGCTGGGGCGGTGGCGGACTGGTGCTGATAGTGGCGATGGCGGTATTACTTTGCGGAGGAATTATCACTTGCTGGCTGGGCTCACAGGTATTGAATGAAAAAAATAGTATAAACAGATAATGATAGTAAAAGTATGTTTAAAGCGATGTTAATTGCCGGAGCAGGAGGTTTTATCGGAACTTGCCTGCGCTATCTGGTGGGCAAATTGGCTCATCATATGTTTTCATCCCCTTTTCCCTGGGGAACTTTTGCCGTGAATATCATTGGTAGTTTTGTCATCGGAATCTTTTTCGGTCTGGCTGAAAAAGCCCACCTGATATCGGCGAATATGAATGTATTCCTGATTACCGGTTTTTGCGGCGGTTTCACCACATTTTCCTCTTTTGCGGACGATATGTTTCTGCTGATGCAAAACAAGCATTGGGGCTATTTTTCGCTCTATCTTGTTTTAAGTGTTGTCCTCGGCATTCTTTTAGTCTGGCTGGGACGCAGCATTGTCAAACCGGCGTAAGCTGGGGATTATTCAATGATTCCCCCGCCGACCACATCGGCACCTTCATAGAATACGGCACTTTGCCCCGGCGTGATGGAATCGACGGGATGTTGGAAGACCACGCGTATTTTCTCCCCTTCCGGATACAGGTGGGCGATGCCTCCCTGGCTCCGGTAGCGTATCTTTACTGCCACTTCCAATCCGTCGGGAATCTGCGGATATTTCATGAGGTTGAGTTGGCTGGCGTAAAAAGTCTGGCCTTGAAGTTCCTCCCTTGTGCCTAAAACTATTTTGTTCTCCTCGGCTGAAATGGCAACGACAAACATCGGTTGTCCCAGGGCGATGCCCAGGCCTTTCCGCTGACCGATAGTGTAGTGGGGAAAGCCTTTGTGCCGTCCTAAGTAATTGCCCTGGGTGTCTACGAAATCCCCCGGTCCGTATTTTTCTGAAAAATCTTCTACTTCTTCATTCAGAAAAGCACGGTAATCGTTGTCCGGAATGAAGCAGATTTCCTGGCTTTCCCCTTTTTGGGAGAGTTTTTCATACCCGTGTTGCTGGGCGATTCGCCGGACTTCCGGTTTGGTCAGTTCACCCAAGGGGAATAGTGTCCGGGCAAGGTTATCCTGGGTAAGCATCCAGAGAAAATAAGTTTGGTCTTTTGCTTCGTCGATGCCTTTTTGCAAGAAATAGCGGTTGCCTTTCTCTCCAATGCGGGCATAGTGTCCCGTGGCGATATAATCACATCCGTATTGGTCAGCTGTTTCGAGCAGCTTGCCCCACTTAATTGTGGAGTTGCAGACCACACAGGGATTGGGCGTCCGTCCCCGGAGGTATTCGTCAATAAAATTGCGGATGACGCTGTCTTTGAATTCCTTGCGGATATCCAGGATGTGGTGTTCAAATCCTAAATCCTGCGCCATTTTTTTAGCTTCAAACAAGGAGTCTACACTGCAACACCCTTTTTCTTTTTCCATACATCCTTGGGAGATGTTGTCAAAAGTGCGGTATGTCACTCCTACGAGTTCATACCCTTGTTTTTGCAATAGCATTGCGGCAACGGTACTGTCGATACCGCCGCTCATTGCCATCAAAACTCTTTTTTTCATAAATCTGCGGCTCGGTTAGGATTCATATAACGGGCTTCACTGTGGTAGTTGTCTTTTTCAAATTCAGTATCCGGTTCCTCTAAAGTATTCACTTCGTCCAGCGAAAAACGAATGTATTTGATTTGCTTCCCTCTCGATAACCACTGTTGTTCGTAAAATGTTTTGATACCCAGTATTTTGTCGTCCATGCCGGCGGCATATAGATCTTCCGTCCGGACGTGGCATTTTAAATGATTGATTTGAATCAGTTCCGAAGTATAGGCATACAGGAACGGACTGTCTGTTTTCAGATGAATCGGCCCTCCGGGTTTTAAAAAACAGGTATAGAGCGAGAGGAAACGACTTCCTGTCAGACGTTTGCGTACTTTGGCCATCTGTGGGTCGGGAAAAGTAATCCAGATTTCAGAGATTTCTTCCGGGGCAAAAACGGAAGAAAGCATTTCGGCATAAATACGCAAAAAGACAGCGTTGGAAATATTTTGTTCCAAAGCAGTTTTGGCTCCATGCCACATGCGGGCTCCTTTGATGTCGATACCGATAAAGTTTTTTTCTGGGTAGAGTTTTCCCAGTCCGACAGTATATTCCCCTTTTCCGCAACCGATTTCCAGGATAATCGGATGGTCGTTGTGGAAAATTTCTTTCCCCCATTTTCCTTTTAAAGGATGGTCGGTGCGGAAAATTTCTTCATGTCGGGGCTGAAAAACGTTTTCCAGTCTTTCCATTTCGGCAAATCTGGCTAATTTTTTTTTTGCCATGTGTAGAGTTATTGTGCTGTTTTTTTTACGATAAGACCCACGTTCTTGATTCCTTTCAGGCATTGCATCCGCATGCCTTGTTCTATTTCGCAAGTGTATTCTCCCTGCGTCAGATAAGGTTTTTTATTTAGTTCCTTTTCAATGGATTTGATGGTAAAACCGTCTCCCAGCCACCGTCCGTCCGGTTTGGCCAGTTTGATGTTCAGTGTGTCCCGGAAAAGAACCCGGGTGGAATCGCTGATTTTAATGAAACACCAAAGGTTTGCCATTTCATAGTCGGTCGTGTGGCGTATGCCGGATAACAGTTCGTACGTCCCGTCTTCCGGAATGTCTATTTTAAAACGGATGGGATTCCGGATGCACCATTCTTCATCCGGAATGTTTTGATATTCTTCGAAAAGATAAGCATGACAACTTATGCAGAGGAATCCCAGAAGAGATAAAAAGTATTTTTTCATGGTCGATGCGATTTATAAAAACAGGATTTCGCTTCCGTTTTCATCTACCGATAATTCAATGGAAGCTCCCAGAATCAGAGGGTAATTACCGGGGATATGTCCGGCGGGGAAATCGAAGCATACTGGATAATCGTAGTCTTCCACGGCTTCCCGGATGATTTCGTAAGCGTTTTTACCGAAATTTTCACCCTTCATGTTGCTGAATCCTCCGACAATTAATCCTTGCAGATGTTTCAGCCGTCCGGTCAGTTTGAAACTTTGCATCATCCGGTCGATGGCATAGAGATTTTCTCCCACGTCTTCGATAAACAGGATGGTTTCATCTTGGGGATATTCGACAACGGAAGAGCGTAGGCAGTGCAACAAGGAAAGATTGCCTCCCGTCAAATCCGCCCGAACAATTCCTTCCCGGTTAAGAGGGTGGGGAGGAAGTGTGTAGGGGCTGATTGCTCCGAAAAGGAACTGGTTCAGACGTTTCAACGCTTTGGCGTCCGTGTTCTGATAACTTTTGGGCATGGGGGCATGCAAACTTTCAATGCCGAGGGAGGTTAGTTTGGTGTGTAAAACGGTGATGTCACTGAAACCGACCAGCCATTTCGGATTCCCCTGGAAGCAGGAGTAATCGGCTTTTTCGACGATTCGCATACATCCGTAACCACCCCGTGTACAGAAGATTGCCCGCACTTCTTCTGCATCCAGCGCCCATTGTAAATCTTCCAGCCTCTCCTGGTCTGTGCCGGCAAAATAGTCGTACTGGGAGGTGGCATGTTTTCCCACGACAGGAATGAGATCCCAGGAGTGTAAGAGTTCTGAGGCGTGATTAACCACTTCCGGGCTGATAATTCCTGCAGGGGAAATCAGTGCGATTTTATCCCCGGGTTGTAAATAGGACGGACGTAACATAGTGTCGGGTATAATCAATCGGTTTCTTAATCGGGCGGAAGAACCTGTAGAGACTTTCGCCTTTTAATCATGCGAAAATACGATTTTTTTATAAATTTGCGTTTCAATTTCAGAGCAAAACATTAAAAAGATACAATATATGAGTCATTTCAAAAGAAATCTGATCACAACCGCATTGCCGTATGCCAATGGTCCGGTACATATCGGGCATCTGGCTGGCGTATATGTGCCGGCGGATATTTATGTGAGGTATTTAAGAGCCAAGGGAGAAGAGGTCGTATTTATCGGGGGATCGGACGAACACGGTGTGCCGATTACGATAAAAGCACAGAAAGAGGGAGTTACACCTCAGGATATTGTAGACCGATACCATTCCCTGATAAAAAAATCGTTTGAGGAATTCGGTATTTCTTTTGATATTTATTCCCGAACCAGTTCAGAAACGCATCACAAACTGTCGTCCGCTTTTTTTAAGAAATTGTATGAGGATGGAAAGTTCATTGAAAAAACTTCTATGCAATATTACGATGAGAAGGTCGGACAATTTTTGGCGGACCGTTATATCACCGGGAAATGTCCCCATTGTGGTAATGAACGGGCTTATGGTGACCAGTGCGAGGCATGCGGTACCAGCTTGAATGCTACCGATTTAATTGATCCGGTGTCTGCCATTACGGGAAACACACCCCAGTTGAAAGAGACGAAACATTGGTATTTGCCTTTGGATCAGTATGAAAATTGGTTGAAAGAGTGGATTCTGGAAGAGCATAAAGAATGGAAGAGTAATGTTTACGGGCAATGTAAATCCTGGTTGGATAACGGTTTGCAGCCCCGTGCAGTGACGCGCGACCTGGATTGGGGCGTGCCCGTGCCGGTAGAAGGGGCGGAGGGGAAAGTGCTGTATGTGTGGTTTGACGCCCCCATCGGATACATTTCGGCAACCAAAGACCTGACGCCCGACTGGGAAAAATACTGGAAAGACAAGGATACCCGCATGATTCATTTCATCGGCAAGGACAACATCGTATTCCATTGCATCATTTTCCCCGCCATGCTGAAAGCCGAAGGTTCTTATATCCTGCCCGACAATGTTCCGGCGAATGAGTTTCTGAACTTGGAAGGTGATAAAATTTCCACTTCCCGCAACTGGGCGGTGTGGTTGCATGAATACCTTGAAGACTTCAAGGGTAAACAGGATGTGTTGCGGTATGTGCTGACAGCCAATGCACCGGAGACAAAAGACAATGATTTTACGTGGAAAGATTTTCAAACCCGTAATAATAGTGAGTTGGTGGCTATTTATGGTAATTTTGTGAACCGGGCGATTGTGCTTACCCACAAATATTTCAGTGGGGTAATACCTGGACGGGGTGTGTTGAATGACTACGATCAGGAAGTTCTGGCAGAGATACCTGCAATCATTGAGCGGGTAGAAAAGAATCTGGAAAGTTTCCATTTTCGGGAAGCATTAAAAGAGTGTATGAACCTGGCGCGTTTGGGCAATAAATATCTGGCGGATACCGAACCCTGGAAATTGATAAAAACGGATGAAGAGAGAGTTAAAACGATATTGAATATCTGTTTGCAGATTACTGCCGATTTGTCGGCATTGTCCGAACCGTTTATGCCGTTCAGCGCCGCTAAGTTGAGGGGATTCCTGAATATGGAGCCGCTCGCTTGGGATAAAATGGGAGCTGATGTGCTTCCGGCAGGACACCGCATCAACGAAGCCGGATTGCTTTTTGATAAGATAGAGGATGAGGAAATACAGCGGCAGCTGGACCGTTTGCAGGCAACCAAGAAAGTCAATGAACTGGCAAATGTCAAGGCTGCCCCGGCAAAAGGGAACATTGCCTTTGATACTTTCCAGCAGTTGGACATCCGTGCCGGAAAGATTATTGCTGCGGAAAAAGTGGCGAAAACCAAGAAACTGATGAAACTGACCGTCGATACCGGCATCGACCAGCGCACCGTGGTATCGGGCATCGCCGAATATTTTACCCCGGAAGAGGTGGTCGGAAAACGGGTGAGCATCCTGGTGAACCTGGAACCGCGCAACCTGAAAGGCATCGATTCGCAGGGCATGATACTGATGGCGGAAAATGCCGACGGCTCGTTGGTATTTGTGGCTCCGGAAAAGGACGTAATGCCCGGCTCCGAAATCCGTTAAACGGTTTTAAACGGCTAATAAAAAGAAGGTGTCCGGTCGGATACCTTTTTTTATTAGCCGTTTTATTATCTGTTATTCTTTTTACAACCTCTTTGGTCTTCCCGATGAGCTCTTTGCGGGAAGTCATCCTACACCGGCTTTTTAGCCAGTTTCCGGTTCAATACATCATCTGCCTAATGGAAAGCGAAATCAAGTTGTCGGAATCTCACCCAAAGTAATAAGTGAAATTATGGATTAAGATATTATCCTTTTTTTCAAGAAGATAGGGTGATTTTTAAGGGAGTATGCCTGTTTCAATTTTTGGGGAAATATCAACCTTACAATCTCGTAATGTATTATTAAACAGGGATTTATTTGCCCAAAAAAACGTTCGTTTTATTGGTGAACTTTTTCCCACGACACAGACGCAAATGTACAAAAATTCTGAATCCTGCAACATATTTATTTTCAAAATTTTATAAAAACTTACAAAAAAAATCCTATCGGGTTAATTTCCTTTTTTCTCGACTAAAAAAAACGAACGTTTTTTTGGGGTATTTACAGGGGTTTTAAAACGTGGCTCCGGTTGGTAATGCTTTTAGTGAGAGCGAGATATGTTCAACTAAAAAACACAAATGTTATGGCAAAAAAAACTACGTTTTGGCAGGGCTGGTTGATGGACAACCCCTTGACCGAAGATCCGAACGATTTCACATTAAAGGTGAAAGCCGGCAACATGGTTACCACCGAAGACATCGCCAAAGCCTTGCAGGCGGAAGGCTCCGAGTTTCAGTTGGAAACCTTGATAGACATCCTCAACCGGGGCGACCGCATCATCCGCAACAAACTGCTTGCCGGGTACAGCGTGGGCACGGGCGTCTTCTACGCCTATCCGAGCGTATCGGGCGTATGGCGGGACAAGAACGAAACGTTCGACGAAAAACGGCATAAAGTGGGCGTGAACTTCCAATTGAGTGCCACCATGCGCGAAGGCGTGAAGCAGATAGGTGTCGAGGTGCTGGGCGTCTCTTCGGCAGGACCGGAGATTTCAAGCGTGACGGATACCTGGACGGGCGAACTGAACGGTTTGCTTACGCCCGATGAAGTGGCGAGTGTCAAAGGGCGCAACATCCAACTGGCGGGCGAGCAGGAAAACGAATCCGGGCTCCGCTTTATCCGGGTGGACGACAACAGCGTCGTGGAGGTGGACATGCGCCGTTTGACGGTGAACAACCCTTCGGCACTGTCGTTCCGCATACCGAAACTCTCGCCGGGCGACTACTGGCTGGAGCTGACCACGCGTTACAGCAAGGGAGCCTTGACCAAGGAACCCCGCACAACGCGTTTTGAAAAGGTGCTGAACGTACCGGCGAACGAAGAAAACGCAGGGGCTTAAACCGGACCTTTGTCTCTGGTGTGGAGACAGCACGGTCTCCACATCGGAGACAATGCTTTCTCCGTACCGGAGAAAGCAGCTCCTCCACAAGGGAGTAAATAATGGGGAAATGTTGCAGGAATAATAATGTTGTATATCTATTGTTTAATTATAAAAAATGAGTTGTATGAAAAAAGTAATTTTAATTTTAATGGGAATTTTGTTCTTGGGTATGTGCGTGAATGCACAGAGCAAAAAAGTGGTGTATGTCATTCCGGAAACGGCTAAAATCTTTTATAACGGGGCGGAAGTCGGGAATGGTTCGTATACCGTGAAATTTGGCAGACATGATGATTTTGTCATGTTGAAGTTTGAGGCACCGGGATATATCACAAAATCTGTGAAGTTGTTTAAGAATAATCCTAAAAAGACGGTTTCGTACGAGTTGTTTGTTGATGAGGCGGAAAGAAATTCTATCGGAGCGGGAGAAGGCATGGATTTGGCGAATAAGTATTTTACGGTGACGTGTAAAAAGGGGATGAGTGAAGAGGTGGTGTGGAAGCGTCTGATGAACATTGCCGTGTCGAATTTTGAAAATGTCGAGGTTCGCGACAAGGCTGCCGGTTGGATCCGGTCTGCTTGGATAAAATCGTCATTCCTTTATCAAACGGTCCGTACGCGTCTGGAAATTCAGTTGCAGTTTACCGGAGAAGAAGAATTGGCTTACAAGGTGAAACTCTCTTCGGAAATTGCGGATAAGGATTGTGGAACCAGTGACCAGTGTTTTGTGAAATACGATCGGGTGCTGAAAAAGTATGAGCAGGTGATTTCCGAGTTGCAGACATCGTTGGGCAGTAATTTTTAAAGGAGGAAGAGACGATGAAAAGAGTATTTTTTTTGTTGTGTGTGTTATTTCCGCTGTGGGCAGGTGCTCAGGAGAAAAGGGTTATTACGGAAACCTTTGACAATAATTTATTCCGGTGGGACGAGTTTTACGAAAAGGATTGTTCCGCCGGTATTGAGGACGGGTATTTTGTGCTGAAAAACCAAAAGAATGGTACTGTATGCAGTGTGGCGGAGATGCCGATATTTAGTGAAAGGAATTTTAAACTTACTTTCAAATTTCTGGTACCGAAGCTCAACGATAAATATTATTTCGGTGTTGTTTTCAACTATGAGGATAACGAAAACTACGAATGTTTTATGTTGATGGAAAAGAAATTCCAATGCGTCAATGTGAAGGAGGGGGTAGTGCGGGTGAATCGTCGGGGACCGGTGATTTTAAAAGGTGGAAAAGACAGGCAGGTGGAGGTGTTGGTGGAAAAGAAAGGCGGGAAGTTGGTATTTTCGGTGGATAACATGGAAGCCATCACTATGGCGAGAAATGTGAAATTTACGACTTTCGGCTTTTTTGTGGAAGGTGATAATGTGTTGAAAGTGGATGAGGTGATGGTAGAACAGATGGAGAGTGAGTAATTTTTGAATAAATGGAAGACGATGAAAAAACTATTGTATTTGATGTTGTGCCTGGCATGTTTTGCCGGGTGCAGCAAAGACCATGACGATGATGGCAAGATAAAAATCGGTGAGGACTTTACGGAAAAAGTTTCGGGCGTGGAGATTGAGATGATTTACGTGAAGGGCGGCACGTTCATGATGGGCGCGACGGAGGAGCAGGGAGACGATGCATATGGTGATGAAAAGCCTGTTCACTCGGTAACTCTTTCCGATTATTATATCGGTAAGTTTGAGGTGACACAGGAGTTGTGGGAAAAGGTGATGGGAACGACTATTCATGAACAGCGTATCAAGGCTGGTTATAGTTCTACGAATGGTGTTGGTTCTGATTATCCGATGTATTACGTGAACTGGGAGGAAGCACAGGAGTTTTGTACAAGATTAGGCCAATTGACTGGTAAGAATTATGCTTTACCGACAGAGGCGCAATGGGAATACGCAGCTCGCGGTGGGGTAAAGAGTAGAGGATACAAATATAGCGGCAGTAATACTATTGGTAATGTGGCTTGGTATCGCGATAATAGTAGTAGTTCCACCCATCCCGTCGCTACAAAACAGCCGAATGAATTGGGACTTTACGACATGAGCGGTAATGTTTGGGAATGGTGCAGCGATTGGAAGGGTTCTTACAGTAGTGAATCACAGAGTAACCCTACCGGTCCTTCAACGGGCTCCCGCCGCGTGTTGCGCGGTGGCAGTTGGAACTTCAGTGCGAGGCGCTGCCGGGTGTCGAATCGGTACAGTGACAGTCCGAGCGGCCGCGACGGCAGCGGCTTTCGGGTTGTTCTTCTTCTTTAGTTTACGGACAGATTTTCCGTTTTCTGCTCTAAGCTAAAGAGGGAGCGCAGGGGGGACGGCGTATGCAAGGCGCGAACGGAGTGACGCCCGGCATACGGCATGATTCTGCGACTGATTTTTTATACGGATGATGAGCGGGGTGACAGGATGGGATGCCTGCCTACGTAAACGGCAACGGGCATAAAGGCTCCAACTGCGTGATACGTGGTGGCAGTTGGAACAACAATGCGAGGAACTGCCGGGTGTCGTAGCGGGGCGGATATCTTGTCGAGGGCTCTTGGTTAATAATAGTGGAAAAGTTAAACGGTTGAAAAGAGGCAGGGGAACAACGTACGCCGGAAGTAAATAGGGTATACGTTGAATCCTATGCCCAATAGACCAAATATATGAAATGAGATGATGACAATATTAAAAAAAAACGACTTTGTGGCTGTTTACCCGCATCTGTCTGATGATGGGATTATGCTGTTCCTGTTCGGATGATAACCCTCCGATTTTTGCTACGTTGAGCGGCACTGTGACGGATTACGAAACCGGAGAATTGCTTGAGGATGTAATGGTGACGCTTACCCCGTTGAATATAACGCAAAGAACGGATAAGACGGGAAGTTTCTGTTTTGACAATCTGGATGTGAAGCAGTATACGATAGCCGTACAGAAAGCGGGCTATCACCCTAACCGTAAAAATGTCGATACTGTCAGTGGAGAAGATATAGAGGTGAATATTACGATGACGAGGATTGAAAATGAGGGGAAAAATTAATTTAGAGAAATCATGAAACAGATTTTTTATTCCGTTTTTGTCCTTTTTGCTTGTTTCGCTTGTTCTAAAGATAGTGGAATGGAAGAGGAGATGAAGAGTTCGGTAGGGGAGATTGTCGGTACCATCGGGGATAAATCGACGGGAGAGGCTGTGGCGGTTGTGAGCGTGTCTCTCTCTCCTGGTGAGGAGGCGTTTATTACTGGAAGTGATGGCAATTTTAATTTCCAGAATTTGGAACCGGGAGAGTATATTGTGAGTGCGAGCAAGGAGTTTTATAGTGACGGAGAAGTTAAAGTGAAGGTCTCGGCAGGAAAGCCGATACGGGCGGATATGCTCATAGAACGTCTTCCGGCAATGGTCACAGCAGACCGTAATTTGCTGGATTTTGGCAGTGATGCGGGGCTCAATGTGCTTTCGTTCGGGATTGTTAATAGAAGTTATGAGGATCTGGAGTGGAAAATCGAATACGATTGTAAGTGGATAAAAGAACTGAGACCAGCTCGCGGAACATTGAAGTATGGTAAGACGGAAAGTGTGTCCGTGTTGATAGACCGTAGTCTGCTGGATTCGGAGAATATATACAACAGGACGGTTTTGGTTGTGAAGTCGTCTAATGGAGGTTCAGAGGTGGAGGTACGGGCAGTGGGTGTGGAGCGTGTGTTACCGGTGGTGAATACGCTCGGTGTGACAAAAATTGCAGCAATGACAGCGTGTCTGAATGCGGAGTTTGTGGATTACGGAGTGCCGGAATACACGGAGTGCGGTTTCGTTTATCATACAGAACCGATGCCGACGCATGAGAAGGCATTGGGCGTTTTGCCTGCTCCGTCGGATAACGGTTGGAGGTATTCTTGTGAGTTGAAGGGGTTGACGGTGGGCGAAACGTATTATGTGCGGGCGTATGCAAAAAACAGCGTCGGGTTGGTGTATAGTTCCAATGAGGTGTCGTTTACAACGAAGCCGACATTGCCGGAGGTCACGATAACAGCCGTGACGGATATTGATGTGGCAAGTGGTTCTGCTGTGTTTCACGGGAGGATTCTTGAAGCGGGAGATCCGGTTTGTTCAGAGTGCGGGTTTGTCTGTGCCGCATCGAGTAACCCGACGGTGGATGATGTGAAAGTAACGGCTTCGGTAGCCGGTTCTGGAGCCATTCGCATCGCTGTTTCTGGTTTGCCGCTTGACAAGACTCTGTATGTGCGGGCGTATGCGTTGAATGAGGCGGGAGTGGCTTATAGCTCCCGGAGCGAGACATTTTCCACGAATGGTGTCTTGCCGGAGGTTGAAACTGACGAGGCTACGAATGTAAATATATTGGCGGGGACAGCAACGCTACATGGACATGTTGTTAGTACCGGTAATCCAGGATATAGCGAGAGGGGATTTGTTTACGGGACAATGAAGGAACCGACGATTTATGATAATAAAATCATTGCCAACGGAGCGGGCGTGAAAAGTCCTTTTAGTATTTACGTCACCGATTTACCGAAAGGGGAGGATATTTATGTGCGGGCATATGCTACGAACCGCCTTGGGACGGTATATGGCAAGGTCATTGCGATAACGCCGGAGTGGATGGAATTGCCTGTCATTGGAGTAGCTGTACAAAAGAAGGACATTGGGTATACGGATTGGTATTCGGCGGATTTGATGTGCAAACAGTCTGTTGTCGGTGGATATATTGATTGGCGCCTGCCGACTAAGGAGGAGTTGGTAACAATTTATACAGAACGGAATGTTATTGGCGGATTTCAAACCATTGTGGATGCTGAGGGATATCGGGAGTTATATTGGAGCAGTACTTTGATGGGACACAAGGATAATAAAGATTGGTATTGTTGTGTCTCTTTTGTCGGAGATGGATTGTATGTATCTTCGGTGGATGTGGATCGCTCTATCCGTTGTGTGCGGACACTTGATAAGTAATGAATGGTTTGGCGTAAAATAGATTGGTTATGAAAAAAAGAATAGTATATTGTTTCTTGGTATTGGGAATGATGGCTTGTGTGGTATTGGGGGGATGTGCTGTAAAAAAACAACCCCTCATCCCAGAACCTCAAGGTGATACCGATGATTATTTTGAAGCATTGGGAATAGCGTATGGTCCGAGAGTCCAGATGGGTGATATACATATTCAAGCTTTGGAAAATGCGCAAGAAATAATCCGGCGGAAAATGGCTTCTGTTTATAGAAGTGTTGTTAAAAGATATATGGCAGAATATGGATTAAATAAGGATGCGGATACGGAAAAGAAAATGGAAAGACGGGGTAAGCAATTTATAAATACAATTGTAAATGATACAAGGGAAGTCGGATTGCCCAAATTTTCAACAACAGATGAGCAGGGGAATGTTACTTGCCATGTGGTTGCACGGATGTATAAAAAGGGGGTTGTCGAACAAATGAAAAACTATCTTTTTGAAGATGAAGAGATAAAGAGAATTTTAAAAGAAAATTTATCCCGGCAAATTTCGGGAAACAATTAGAAAAAAATGAAGTATTTTTTGATTTTAATAAGCGTATTGCTGTCAGACATTATAATGGGACAATCTGTAACTACTACCAGCCGTCCGATATGGTGGGATTCTCCTTTAATTGAAGGGAGGTGTTCTGCTGTTCGGTTTGTGAAAGTTAAAGATAATTCGTCGGAAAAAGTCAGAGAAAAGGCTGTAAAAATGGTTTTCGGGAATGGATTGTCGGATACAAGTGGGGAGATAAGTATTCAAGGCAGTCGTATTGTTTGGAGGAATGGAGATGAAATAAAAAACGCCCGTATTATTGCAGAGCATACAGAAGAGACAACGTTAGGTGAGGTGACTTTAGGAATGTTGGTGCAAGTCCCCAAATATAATAATGCGTTGTTTGAGGAAGTCCGGATAACGGATAGATATCCTTTTTCTCCGCGTGTGTTTGTACCGGGGATGGAGCAAATTTATAAAGGTAGTGTGACGAAAGGAGTATTGTTTATTGCTGGGGAAACTGCGACAGGTATCGGCATCGCTGTATTTGAATGCCTCCGTTATTCCAAGAAATCCGAACTTAGGAATACGCATGATTTGGCGCGCCGTCGGAAATATCTTAACGAAGCGGACCGTATGCGGACTTGGCGTAACGGTTTTATTGCCGGTGCAGTAGTCATTTATCTTTGGAATATTATTGACGGGTGTGTTGCTAAGGGAGAGGAGCGGGTGTGGATTAAAAAGTGTAAAATGGGAATAAGACCTCATGGAACAGGGAGTGGTGCAGAATTGACGTTTGGGTTAAATTTTTAGATGATGAGTATGAAAAGGAGCTGTAAGTCATATTTTGACATTGTGGTGGGATTGGCAACTATTTTGAGTTGTGTGATTACATGGATAGGTTTGAATCAGGGAATACATCAGATAGCTAATAATGTGTCACAGCTTTTTTATGAAATAAAGCCTGTTGTAGAAAAGTTTCAGGAGCCGCAATTGCTTTTGCGGGATACAATCGTAATTATTCGTCGGGATACAATTGTTGATGTTCATAAGGATACAGTCTTTATACAACAAATGCCAAAAAAAGAACCTGGGTATAATTTGTCATCAGATACAAGGGATAACTTAGATAATAAGGCACGAGAATTTGAAGAAGAAAATTTTTAATAAGAATGGAGAAGTGAAAGAGATTGAAAAGGGGCAATGCGGGAGCGTTGCTCCTTTTTTAATTTTTCCGGAACAGCGAGAAGTTGACGCTGCCGTATTCCCGGTGGTCGAAGAAATGGGGGTGGTGGTTGTAGTCCACGGAGGCAGGGTGGCTAATCTTGGGCGATGATAGTACTGAAATTTTGGTCGTATATTACGACCATTTCGTCAGTAAAGAATACGTTTTTTCTTCTAATTGCCTTCAATGCAATATTTTATATTCGAAATTGTTGATACGACACTTTATCTGATCATATTCTTATTTCTGCATTCGTTCTATTAATTTTTTCAAAACAAGTGTATAACCTGCCTGGGGATTAAATTCTCTTTCTGGACGGATAAGGTTTTGTGTGTCTCCCAGAAAATCCGGATCGGACATTTTTTCTTCCATATTATTGATGAATTGTTTGTATGTGGGCGGTTGCTGGACGCCAAAAGACATATAGCGGCGGTAACAACGTAAGATTTCATCGACATCAACAGAAGTTTCAGATAAAGCGACATATAAGTCGAAAAGATCCCGACCCTTTTTCCTTTGGTATAAGGCTCTTAGTTGTGTTCCCAACAGTTCGTTCAAGTGATATGTTGTGATCTCACACTTCCCCGAGAACCAGTTGTTTTCCATTTCAAATGGGATTTTAACCAATCCAAGTTCATTGAAATGTTCAAAGCAGTTTATTTCAATTTTCAAACGTAGCGGAATTGTAGGAGGTATTTCAGACTCCATACGAAACAACATCGTGTTGTTGTAGCGCTTTTGCTTTGTAACCCTGTCAGGTAAGAAACTCAAGACTTCACCCAGTCTGAACATGATTGGTTTTATCGGTCCCGGTGTGATTTGTACCAAATCAATATCTTCACTGTATCTTGGCTGTGGGGTCAGATATAATTTATGAAGCGCTGTTCCGCCTCTGAACGCCAGCTGCGAGGCGAGGAATTCATCACTGAAAATAGCGATTAACGCACGAGAAATAATAAGGTCTTGTTCTACCTGTGCATAGTCATTCCAAGGAACAATCTTATTCCATTGAGCAATAGCTGTTCTGTTTATCATATTTCGTCTGTTTCAATTATCGAATTTATATAGACTTTCCAACGGGTATTCTTTTCTGCATTCTCATCGGACTTTTGTGTACGAAGAGGAACATATCTAAAATGCTTGACGTATGATTGTAATTCAGTATGTAAGACATCTGCAATCTCTTTTTGTTTTAAAATATCTTCCAATATATAGCCCAATCGTTGGATGGTTGCGATTGATGTATAGTTAAACAGGTTACCGGAAGCTCCGCGAAAATCAAGTTTTTCTGTCAATTCATCCAAAATGGTCGCTGCTCTTGAAAGTCCGCCAATATATTGTTCATATTGCACAATGTCAATGGCTGTCAATTCTGCATTTGAGTAATTGATTATTCCTGTTTCAGAATTCTTAGATAGCAAGAAATCTGATGGAATCTCCTTGCGATATCCCCAAACAAGCAAGTTATTCTTTGATGAAGATACGGTGGATTTAGGAAATACCGTCATTACAGAAAACTTTTGTGGACGCTGATGGGCTGCTCCCAAGATTGCTGCGGCATTCAATAAGCTGATGTAATATGGCTTATTCAGATATGACATTAATTGGTCAATATAATATATCGGAGGCACCATTCTTTTTGCTGCATACTGTGGAGGAATAATGACGTAAAATCCTCTGTATACAGGATATAAAATACCTTGTGATGATAAACGGAATAATTCATTCTTGATGACTTGTTCCGAATAATTGGGAAATGTCAGTCTTACATCATTAACCGAAAAGGTCGGATAGCCGCTTATTTCTCTATCTCTTATCCATTCTTTAATGGTCATGTTGAATCATTTTGGTGCAAAGGTAATCAAAAATTGATTACTAACGCACTTTTTTAGCGCACGTTCAACTCTTCGGTTTTATTTGATTCGATGCGGTGCGCTGTTTTTAATTTTTCCGGAACAGCGAGAAGTTGACGCTGTCGTATTCCCGGTGGTTGAAGAAGTGGGGGTGGGTGCTGTAGTCTATGAAGGCGGGGTGTTCGACGATGGCGATGCCTCCTTCTATTTGCGTTGCTATGGAAATCCCGGAGATGGAGAGAGCCTTTTCCCGGTAACGGCTTGGTTTGATAATGATACTATTCCGGAAAATGTCTATGTGGATACAAAAAATTGGGACTACGACGGCAAAACCATCCGCATCGATTTCCGGAAAGCGGAGTAAATAACAACTCTTAAAGAATGGAATATAAAAAAGAGCATCTATATTTCAACAGATGTGATTGAATAAGAAAATGAGGGTGCCCATGGGCACCCTCATTTTATTTGCATCCCTCTTGGATACTGAAATCAAATTTGTGTTTACTGGATGAAGCGGGTGGCGACGGAATAATTTTCAGCGTCGGTCTCCACTTCGATGACATACGTCCTGCCGGGAAGCAGGTCGATGTAGTTGTCTTTGAATCTTACGTCGGCATCCGGCGAGTAAAACATCACATCGCATGCCAGTTGGCGGGCAGAGGCACGGAGGTATTGCTTGCCGTTTGCTCGGAAAATTTCGGTCTCGATGCCCGGATTCCGGGGCAAATTCATCTCCTTGGGGGCTGCAAAGTAGCAGGTCTGCTCATCCCAGAGCGTGTTGCCGTTGGCGAGGCGGAGCACTGCCACCACCTCTTTTTTGTCTTTTCCTTGCAGGAGGCGTTCCAGGTCAATCGTGCGGATAAGCCCGGAGGCGTTGGCTTTCTGGCTGAACTTGCCGCTGACCTTGTTCAGCAGTTTGCCGTTGAAATCCAGCAATTCGACGGTGTAATCGCCTTTTATCGCTTTCAGCAAATCGTTGACCACCCACAGTTCCAGCGTCTTTTCCGTAACCTTGGGGGCTAAAATCACCGTCTTGCAGGCTTCCCTGGAGGCATATTGTGCGGCTTTCCAGTTGTGGTAATAATCGGTGGTAGACCAGCTTGCCACGGGCCAGCAGTCGTTCAGCTGCCACATGAGCGAACCCATGCAGTAAGGCATATTCCGGCGGTGTGTCTGTACGGCGCTGCGCATGGCTTTGGCTTGCAGCACTTGGCTCATGTAGAGGAATTGCTCGAAATCTTCGGGGATATGGTAGTACCATCCCATGTATTCCTTGATGCGGAGGTTGCCGATGCCGCTGCGCTGGTGGGCTGCCATGACCTCGGATTCAATATCATAGTCTTCTGGTAGGGCGTATTTTTTTACCGTATTGAATTCCGGGAAAGACTGGAATCCGTATTCGCTGATGAAACGCCCAATGTTGTTTTCATACTCTTCGAAACGGTGTTTCTGATGCCATACGCCCCAATAGTGGTTGTCTCCACTGGTTGCTGGCAAAAGCTCATGGGCATTTACAGCAGAGTCCGACATCGGAGAAGAGGGCCAGTAATCGTCGCCGTCGGTGTAGGAGGTGATGACCTCCGGGAGCAAGTGATGGAACAAGTCAGTGTATGCCTTGAAAATCTGCGCTTTTTCTGCTTCGCTGTATCCTTTTTGCCATCCCCAGCGTGCCCAGGCAGCGTCAATTTCGTTGTTGCCGCACCATAAAGCCAAAGAAGGGTGGTTACGCAAGCGGACTACGTTGTCGATAGCCTCCTGGCGGACATTTTCCAAAAATTCGCTGTTGCCCGGATACATGGCGCAGGCAAAGGCGAAATCCTGCCAGACCATGATACCGTTCCGGTCGCATAAGTCGTAAAAATGGTCGTCTTCATAAATCCCGCCACCCCATACGCGAATCATATTCATGTTGGCGTCTGCGGCGTCCTGTACCATTTTTTCATAGTCTTGCGGCGTGATTCGAGGCAGGAAAATATCGTTGGGAATCATGTTTGTACCTTTGGCGAATACCGGTATGCCGTTCAGCTCAAAGTAGAAGGTAGAGCCCGCTTTGTCTTTTTTCCGGATGAGTTTTAACGAACGCAGGCCGGTTGTGACGGTCTGGCTGGCAATGGTTTCGTCGTTTTGTACAAGGTGAATTTCAAAGTTGCTGAGCGCAGGTTTTCCCAGCCCTTTACTCCACCATAATTCCGGATTCCTGACGGTGAAAGGAAGAGATACCTGATTGTTGCCGGCGTGGGCGGTGACGGCTTTTTTAGCCACCAGTTTATTTTTGTGCCATACTTCCGCTTCAACGGGGCTTGCCGTTTCGGTAAGGAAGTTGATCTCGGCTTCCAGACGGGCCTGCTTTTTGGACACTTCCCGCTGGCGGATAAAGCTGTTTTCGATTTTCATGTTATCCCAGCCTTCCAGTACAACGGGTTTCCATATCCCGGATGGCACCAGCCGGGGACCCCAGTCCCAACCGAAATGATAAGGGGCTTTGCGGGTGAAAACACTGACCCTCACGTCACCCATGCCGCCGAACTGGCTGTAATCGTTGGAGGCTGGAAGTATTAGTCCGTATTTTTCCATCTCTTCCAGGCCTTTGGTGATGGGGGAATAGAAGCGGATTAAAAGTGTGTTGTCGTCTTTTTTCAGCTTGCCTTTTACATCGACTTTCCAAGTGCGGAACATGTTGTTGGGGGAAGCGATTTTTTCTCCGTTGAGAAATACGTCACACCACGTGTCCAGACCGTGGAATACGAGTTGCTGGTTATTGGCAGCCAGAATGGCTTCCGCAGGCTGAAAGGTAACGGCATATTCCCAGTTGATTTTGTCTATCCATTGCACCGTGGGTTCGTTGTTGCGGTAGAACGGGTCTTCGATGAGTTTGTGTGCCATCAGGTCGGTGTGTACCGAACCGGGTACAGTGGCGGACAACCATTTGCCTACGTGAGCCTGTCGGAATTGCCAGCCGGAATTGAGTTCTTGGTGTACTGGATTGTTGGCATAAAGTCCGGGAAAGCCAAACAGCATTGCCAGAATGAAAATGCGGAGAAAAATAGTGTTCATGATGTCAGTATTTTGAGAGTTGTTGTTCATTTATGTATTTAATTTTTATGGTTTAATGACGACCACACTATTGTCAGATGATTTTATTACATACAATTCTAACTCAAAAATAATAAATAATAACAAATCTCGTTCCTTTCACAAAAAAACGATCGATTTTCTGGGGATAAAAAACTAAAATGCAAGAAACACTTAAATTTTTAACAATAACCTGATAGAAAGCTATTTTATATTATTTAAATTTGCGTCACAGATTTTAAATCTGAATGCCCAAAAAAACGATCCTTTTTTTTGGAATGTGTGCTATAAATTAATTAAAATTAGGTAAATTTTATGAGGAAAATCTTTATGAAAGGCCTGCTATTATTGGTGCCGGTGTTTTTTATGACATTTGCTGCCATGTCACAGAGCATTGTTAAAGGAAAGATTATCGACTCGGAAACCAAGGAAGAATTGGTCGGAGCTACGGTAATGGTCAAAGGAACAACAGAGGGTATTGCTACCAGCTTGGATGGAAGTTTTGAACTGAAAACTAGGGCAGAAGGTAAACAAACGCTGGTTTTTCGGAGTGTGGGTTACAAAGAGTTGCAGAAAGAAGTAGAGCTTTACGGAAATGTATTGGATTTGGGTGTGATAAAACTCAAAACGGAAGCAATCGGGTTGGGTGATGTGACGGTAACAGCTTCAGTGGCAGTGCGTCGTAAAACTCCTGTTGCCATTTCTGTGGTGGAACCTGTGGAGATTGAAGCCAAGCTCTCTACACAGGAATTTCCGGAAGTATTGAAGTCTACGCCGGGAGTATATGCTACCAAATCGGGTGGTGCTTTTGGAGATTCCCGAATCAATTTGCGCGGTTTTGAACAGGCTAATATTGCTGTGATGATTAACGGTGTGCCGATGAACGATATGGAGTGGGGCGGTTTGTATTGGTCTAACTGGGCAGGACTTTCGGATGTGACTCGTTCCATGCAGGTGCAGCGCGGATTAGGGGCTTCTAAAGTTTCCTCACCTTCTGTCGGAGGTTCTATCAATATTGTTACCAAAACAACGGATGCTAAGATGGGGGGATCTATTTCATATGCTTTGGGAAATGACGGATACAATAAAGTGATGTTTAATGTGTCCACCGGATTGCGTAATGGCTGGGCGCTTACTTTGTTGGGCGCCAAAAGTTGGGGCGACGGATACATTCAGGGGACGGAATTTGAAGCCTATTCCTATTTTGGGAATATTTCAAAACAGATCAATGACAATCATTTGTTGTCATTTACTGTATTCGGAGCGCCGCAGTGGCACAATCAGCGGAGTAACTATGACGGTTTGACGATTGCCGGCTGGCAGAATGTGGAGAAATATATGGGCAAAGATCGCCAGTACCGCTATAATCCGACCTATGGTTTCGGCTTGCACGGAGAACGCAAGACTTCTTCTTACAACCACTATCACAAACCCCAGATTTCATTGAACCATTTTTGGACTATCGATGAAAAGTCCAGCCTTTCCACGGTTGCATATGTGTCTATTGGTCGCGGAGGCGGTTATAAGGGATTGGGTTCGACTTCCGAATATGCTAACATGTGGTACGGCTCAAACAACGGAACCCTGAACACCTATTTCCGCAATGATGACGGAACGTTTGCCTACGATAAGATTTACGAACTCAACGCAACGAGCGATAACGGTTCGCTGATGGCGATGTCTGAATCCAAGAACGAACACAATTGGTATGGCTTGATGTCTACTTATACGACTAAAATCGGAAAGTATTTTGATGTGTACGGAGGTATTGATTTCCGTTATTACAACGGTACGCATACCAATGAATTGGTAGACCTTTACGGAGGAGAGTTTTTTGTAGACCGTTACCGGGCATCTGTTAATAGTATAAACAATGTTAACCGGGCTAACTCCGAATGGGTGAATCAGAAACTGAAGGTGGGGGACGTGGTATATCGGGATTATGACGGCTACGTTATGCAGGAAGGTATCTTCGGACAGGCAGAATACAATAAAGGACCGTTGAGTGTGTTTGTGGCTGGTGCCGTTTCCAATACCGGATATTGGCAGAAAAACCATTTTTATTACGATAAAGAGCACGAAAAGTCAAAAACAGAAAATTTTATTGGCTGGAACGTGAAAGGGGGAGCTAATTATAACATTACCGAACAACACAATGTATTTGCTAATATCGGCTACATCTCCCGTGCGCCTTTCTATTCCGGCGGTGTGTTCTTGTATGCTCTGAACAGTAATGCAACAAACCCGGATGCTGTCAATGAAAAGGTATTTTCAGCAGAGGTCGGTTACGGTTTCCGTTCCTCTATCTTCAGTGCCAATCTGAACCTGTATCGTACGGAATGGCTGGACAAGACCATGACCCGTACCATTGATTTGAAGAATGGTGACCGGGCAACCATCAACATGAGCGGTGTAGATGCTTTGCATCAGGGGATTGAAGTCGATTTTGTATTCCGTCCCATTAAGAATGTGGACATCAACGGTATGATTTCTATCGGTGACTGGAGATGGAACAGTGTTTCTTCCGGTTATTTCTATAATTCATCCGGTCAGCCGTTAAAGAATAGTGATGGTGACATCGCTTCCGGAATTCAGACGGAAGACCATGCCAAAATGACGGTGGATTTGGATGGAACCCGTGTAGGAAATTCAGCTCAGACGACATTCGCTATCGGAGCTAAGGTGCAGCCGTTGAAAGGTTTGCGAGTAGGTGCCGATTACACTTACTGGATGCGTAATTATGCGGAATTCTCTGTGGGAGGTAGCAACGGCGGTGATTTGGTGATGAACGGTTACAAAAAATATGAAACGCCTTGGAGAATGCCATCGGCAGGAGAGTTGGATTTGAATGTGAGCTATCGTTTTCCATTAGGTAAACTGTGGGCTACGTTGTATGGAAATGTGAATAATCTGTTGGATGGTGTTTCTATTTCCGATGCTTATGATGGTTCTGCTCACGACTGGCAGTCTGCTTATCGGGTATTTTACCGTTTCGGCAGGAACTATTCCGTTCGCCTGAAAATTACTTTCTGATAATTTGACAGTCTTTAAATGAATAAAATATGAAAAAACATCTCATATATCTTTGTATTGCATCAGCCTTGGGATGGACAGGATGCACCGATGTGAACGATGAGTTTGAAGGATTGGATAAAATCACCATTCCGGAGAATGTCATCAATAAAGATTATACCTTAACGGCGGAAGATTACGCCGCTATCAGCGCATTGAAAATAGACGGTGTAGATGCCAATGCCCTGAAAGCCGTAAAAACAAATCTTTACCTGACTTCAGCCACCCCTGCAAAAACGGTATTGTCTGCTTTCATGAATAGTAAGTGGGGTACGGCGTCTACAGGGTCGGCCATTAAAATGACCTACGATTTTGGCGGAGAGACTCCGGCCTATCTGGCAGCAATTGCTTCTGCTAAGACTTACACGTTGAGCGCGGAAGATTACAAAACGGTGTGGGGCGTGGAAGGTGTTGAGTACCTGACACCGGAACAAGCAGCGGAAGTTGCATTGCCGAAAGTTTTGAATAAGAAATTTGCAGAGGCGGAAGAGGGGAAAGTGTTGATTGCAGAATATGCTTATTCGGAAGAGGAACCGGAATTGGCTTTGCCGACCTTTATTGATGAGGATTTTGAAGGCGTGATAAAAGATGAAGAGGTGGCGTTGAGCGGTTGGACGAATTTTGTTGAAAAAGGAACCAAGACTTGGATAGGAAAGGAATATTCCGGAAATAAATATGTCCAGATGTCTGCCAACGGCAGCAACGAAGATGAAAATATTGCCTGGTTGGTATCGCCGAAAGTTAATTTGACGGAAGCTGTGAATCCGACGTTAAGTTTTGATGTGACCATAGGGTATTATAATGCAGGTTGTTTGCAGGTATTGGTCTCCGAGGATTATGTGGATGACGTGACCACGGCGACGTGGACGGATATTACGGCTAACTTTGCCATACCGCAGGAACCTACGGATAAGTTCGGAAAAGTTGCTATTGCCGGATTGATGGATATGAGTGCGTATAAGAAAAATATCAATATCGCTTTCAAATACACCGGATCCGGGAACAACAAGCAAACAACCACTTATCAGATCGATAACCTGTATTTAGGTGATGATAATGCCGTAAAAGCATCCGACGTATTTGAAGAAGACTTTGAAAGTGTAACGAAAGATGCTGATGTGGCGTTGAGTGGTTGGACGAATTTCAAGGAGAAAGGGACTAAAACCTGGATAGGAAAAGATTATTCCGGCAACAAATATGTTCAGATGTCTGCTTATGGTAGTAAAGAAGATGAAAATATTGCCTGGTTGGTATCTCCGAAGGTCGATTTGACAAAAGCTGTAAATCCGACGTTTAGTTTTGATGTAACCGTAGGGCATTATAATGCCAATTGTTTGCAGATTCTGATTTCCGAAAATTATGTAGATAATGTGACTACGGCAACATGGACGGATATTACGGCTAATTTTACTATACCTCAGGAACCTGCTTCTGGATTTAGTAATGTCCAGGTTGCCGGAGTTATGAATATGAGTGCGTATAAGAAGAATATCAATATTGCATTTAAGTATACCGGTTCCGGGAATAATGAAAAAACAACCACCTATCAGATTGATAATTTTAATATTCAGGATTACAGCCGTTCTGCTGCTGCCGCAAGTTTGATGGCAAAAGCCAATAGCATCGATGCTCCTGCCCAAAAAGCGATGGTTGTTGAATTTGCCGATGGCAAATGGGCTGTCAACTCAAAAGCATTGGTACTTTTGAATGAAGACTACAAATCCATGGGCGAACCCGGTTCTCACAATAATTTCAGCAGTTCTGTTCCTGCCGGAAATTATTTGCCGAAATTCCTGGCAGCCAAATATCCGTATGCGAATGACGGCGACGTGAAAGCGGTGGTTTACAACTATTACGACAGCGAAGCTAAAACAACCGTATTAAAAGCGGACGAATATCTGTATGCTGGCGCTTGGCAATACAATAATATACCTGTTGAAACCATAACAGAGCAATATGCTTATTCCGGAACCTGGATGTATGATCCCAATGTCACAATTACATTGGTGGCTGGCAGAGGAAACGGTGATGGACACTTCCAGGCATTGACCGATTGGGTGTGGGAGAATATTGACGTGCCTGCCAGAGTAACGGAAAAAGGAAAAGGTTATGTGACAAAATACGGTAACAACGATTACTATTTCGGTGGTTCCGAATATCAGAATAATTTTGACTTCCGTCCGGATAAGTGGAAAGAGCAGGTGAATTCGAAATACGGTGATATGACAGATGAAAAATTGTCGGAATTGATGTGGGTGAGATTGTTGGAAGCTGTTAAAATCATGTTGACCGTTACCCATCCGGAAGCTCAGCCAGTAGATGGTTTGGATGTGATTTATACGGTGAACTTTGTGGTGTATGACGGTAGTAACACGAATTATACCATTCAGTATCAGGTGACTGCTCCGGGAGAATTCACTTATGTGGAGGAATCATTGAAAAAAGTGGAGTAAATGTTTATGGTGAGGACACGGATACATTTAAAATTTATTGCGGGCAGCGTACTGCTGCTCGCAATATTTTTCTCCGCTTGTAGTGATGACTACAAGCAGGAGGAGGAACCTAAAGAAGACTTGACCAACACTGTTCCGGGGCGTTTGGAAATACCCCGTCTGACGGGAGATACGGTTACGTATAAATTTATTGACCATACGGTAACTTATCAGGGAAAGACGGTTCATAACTATTCAATGGAGTATAATCTCTCTTTGCGCCATACCCGTTGGGTGGCTTTTACTGCCTGCGGTTTGACGGCGGCGGACCAGGTGACCCGCACGAATGCCTGGGATGATGATCCGCAGGTACCGGAGGACAAACGTACGGAAAGAGCCGATTATAGCGGATACGACCGGGGGCATTTGGTGGCGTCCAATGACCGGCGCTATTGTCGCGAGGCGAACGAACAAACTTTCTATTATTCCAATATGAGTCCGCAGTTGTCGGATTTTAATCAGAAAATCTGGCAAAAATTGGAAGAGAATGTCAAGGAATGGATGCAGGATGAAACTTTGCGCGATACGCTTTATGTGGTAAAAGGCGGAACTATTCGGGAAGACCAGGTATTGAAATACAATGGGCCGCATTCTGTGCCGGTTCCGAAATACTATTTTATGGCGGTATTGGCTAAAAAAGGAGGAAGTTATAAATCCATTGCCTTTTGGCTGGAACATAAAAAATATTCCGAACCGTATGACTTGCAGGGGAAAGCCATTTCAGTCGATGAACTGGAAGAAAAGACGGGCATTGATTTCTTTCCGGCTTTACTGGATGCGGTAGAACGTCCAACGGAAGCCGTTTATTGCCTTGATGATTGGACCTGGAAAAACAGATAAGACGATAACAGGCGGGCCTTAAAATTGTCCGTGAAATCATCCGGAAACAAAATATAGACGCCAATATCATATTGGAGGTATACACAGATATTACAGGGATATTGCCGTTTTCAAGTCCGAATCACCTCCGTTCCGGAATGGGACAGAACGGGAAAAGATCCGTTCTGCAGACTTTTGGGTCGTAGCGAGGACTTTTTTAATGCGCCTCGTAAATCAGCTTATATCCCTTTTCTTTACCCTGTTTAAACCACTTTCCGGGGGTTACCTTCCAGTCGTTGCGGCATTGTGGGGTGAGTGTTTTTTTCTCCCGGATGTATTTCGTGATATAATAGCGCACATCCCTGGGCTTGATTTCCACAATCCGTTTTTCCATTTCCTCTTTGCTCCATCCCAAGCCTTGAGAAAGGTGACCGCCTCCGCCGTTGCCCCGGTAAGAATTGATAGCAACCTTATATGTTTTATTGGGGTCAAAAGGTGTTTTGTCGGAAAGTGAAAGAATCTTCACCCGCTCACCTGTTTTTTTGCTCACATCTACGGTATAGCGGATACCTGCCGCACATGAAAAATTGAAAAACGGATGGGCAAGCGTGTATGCTCCCCGGCTGTTTTTTACAGGATTACCTTTGGTGTCCGTCTTGAAATTTAGCAGATGGTCATTAGCTGAACGCATCGTGTTGTATTGAAGACCGTAGGCATATTCTAAATACTTGTCGATTTCTTTTCCGGTAAAGTTCATCACGTATAAACCGTTTTCATAACTGTAGAGGTTAAACATATCTCGGATTGTAACCTCTCCTCTCTCAATGCGGGCATCCATTTGCAGTATCGTACTGAATGAAACATCGGCACCAGTGGTGGCTAATTGTACGTTATGAATAAAATCAGTAAATGCGGAAGGACCGAAAATCCCATCCCGTCCGGGCAGGGCTTCGCCGAATGTTCCGATGGGAGTATCAATGTAAGATTTTACCTTCTCCAATGCCGGTGTAAAATGGCGGATATAGGCGGAGTCCTGAGGGGTATTTGCCAATTTAATTAATTGGGCGTGAATCGTTTTGTCGTATTTTTTACCATGGCGTGTTAGATCGATATCTACCTTGCCGAGAAAAGAGGCGTGCGATCGCGGATCAATGACCACCACTTTGTGTCCGGCGTCGTTGGTAATCTCTTCCACTTTTCCCTGGTGGTCGTGTCCCATGATAATCAGGTCAAATCCATCCACCTGTCTGGCTACCAGCAGGCTGGCATTTTCATTCCGGGGAGTTGTTGCCTTTTCGCCTCCATACTCATAATCGAAACCGGCATGGAAAAGACCGATTAGCAAATCGGGTTGTTCTTCGGTTTGAATCCGGGAAACCCACAAGCGGGCAGTTTCAATCATATCCCGGAACTCCATGCCTTCCCATAAATGCTTGGGCAGCCATTTTGGAATACCGGGTGTAGTCAATCCTAAAACGGCGATTTTTATACCGTTCCGGCGGATAATGGTATAAGGCTGGAAATAAGGCTCGCCGGTAGCGGTGTTCACGGCATTTGCCGACAGCCAGGGATGATCCAGTTCCCGTTTCAGTTTGTCATAGACCGGATGACCTGCTTCTATATCGTGGTTTCCGACGCTTCCGGCATCGTAGTGCAGATAATTCATGACCTGGGCGGTAATGTTCGTTTCGGCGGTATCAATCACATTATAATAATAGTTTGACGGTTGCCCTTGCAGGATATCTCCGTTGTCCAGCAAAATCACTTCGTCGGGACGGTTTGCACGTTCATTTTTCACTATCGCAGCGACATTTGCCAGACTGCTTTTATTCGGGCGGTTTCTTTTCAGGTCATAGTCGAAGACAGTACCGTGGACGTCCGTAGTACAATAAATGGTCAGTTTGGCTTTTCCCGGTTTGGAATGGCATGATACCAACAAACCGCACGCAAGAATAAAAACAGTCAACAATGAACACTCTTTGATTTTCATGGCAAAAACTCCGTTATAAATGACATATTTGAATTACGGGTGTAAAGATAATAAAAAGCAAAAATAGTAGACTGGTCGGGAGAGTCCCTTTTTTTCCTGCTTGAAAAGGGAAATTTTCATTTAAAACGTTTAACTTTAACCGCGTTTTTAAATGGAAAACAGAATGAGTGGTGTAATCAAAAAAACAGGTTGGCTGTTACCGGCATTGTTATTGTTGACGGCGGGAACTGCCTTGGCTCAGCAGGGAAACGGGATTCAGAGTGCTGCCAACATTGAGAGTCATATCTCCGTCATGTCGATATTGAGGGGATTGCTGGGGATTGCCGTGTTAATCGGAATCGCCTGGCTTTTCAGTAATAACCGCAAGGCCATTTCCTGGAAAGTGGTCGGGATGGGATTGGCTGTACAGTTGGTATTGGCTGTCGGCATCCTGTATGTGCCTTTTGTCCAGGCATTTTTTGAATTTTTCGGGAAGATATTCCTGACCATCCTCGACTTTACCAAAGCCGGGAGTGACTTCCTTTTGGGTGACTTAATGGACACCACTAAAGTGGGATATGTTTTTGCTTTTCAGGTCTTACCCACCATCATCTTCTTTTCAGCATTGACCTCGCTGCTGTTTTATTTGGGCATCATACAGAAAGTGGTGTATGCTTTGGCATGGGGAATGACCAAGCTGATGAACATTTCCGGTATGGAGGCTTTGTCGGTTTCTGGAAACATCTTCTTAGGGCAAACAGAAGCGCCTCTGATGATTAAAGAATATCTGGATGACATGACACCTTCGGAAATCTTTTTGGTCATGACGGGTGGAATGGCAACCATTGCGGGGGGTGTTTTAGCGGCTTACATTAGTTTCTTGGGAGGGGAGGATCCTGTGCAACGGCTGGTATTTGCGAAGCATTTACTGGCGGCTTCGGTCATGGCGGCTCCTGGTGCGGTGGTATTTGCCAAACTGTTGGTTCCGCAGAATAAGGCAGTAAACAACAACATACAGGTTTCCAAAAACAAAGTGGGAAAAAACATTTTGGATGCCATCTCAAACGGTACGACCGAAGGTGTGAAACTGGCTGTCAATGTGGCTGGTATGTTGCTCGTGTTTGTGGCATTCATCGCTTTTGCCAATTACTTGTTCGGAAAAATTGGCGGCTTCACCGGTTTGAATGAATGGATAGTCCAAATCACGGATGGCAGGAATACCGAACTGAGTTTGCAATTTATTTTAGGGTATGCTATTTCGCCCTTGATGTGGTTGATTGGAATTTCTGCGGAAGACATGGTCTATGCCGGGAGCCTGCTGGGGCAAAAAGTGATTATGACGGAATTCATAGGATACGTGGATTTGGCGAACCTGAAAGCGGCAGGTGCATTTCATGAAATGAAATCCATCATCATGTGTACCTACTTCCTGTGCGGTTTTGCCAACTTTGCCTCCATTGGTATCCAGATAGGCGGTATCGGCGGACTGACACCGAAAAACAAATCGTTGCTGGCGCAATTCGGATTGCGGGCATTGCTTGCCGGAACGCTGGCTTCCTTGCTTTCGGCTACAGTGGTTGGAATGATTATCGGGTGACGAATTATTCCTTCTGCTTTTTAAGCAGGTCATAACATCTTTGGATGGTTTCGTAATCAAAGCCGCGGCTGAGACAAAACCGGAAAAGTTTGGCTTTCGTCTGGAGCTCGTCCCTATCGTGGAGACTGCGGTACTTTTGTTTCAATAAGGAGAGGCATGTCGTTTCATATTCGGAGGCATCCAAGGTTGCTAGTGCGCTGCGGACAATATCGGAGGGGATTCCTTTCTGTCGGAGCATCAGATTGATTTTTTTCATGCCCCAGCGGTTGAAGCGAAACTTGTCCCGGGCATAGAAAGAGGCAAACCGGGCTTCATCGATAAACCTGTTTTTTTGCAGAAAATCCAGGATACGGCTGCAATCTTCCGGTGTGATTTCCCAGGCAAGCAGTTTTTTCCGGATATCGTCACAACAATACTCTTTTTTGCTGCATAGCGACGCAGCAAGATTCAGGGCTTTTTTATAATCCATCGTGCAATTCTCCTTTTACAAAACGGTCTTTCCCGTAAAAATCTTTTTTTAAAACAAGCCGGCAATACCCGGAGGCCTCCATCAGTTGCAACATCTCTTTCCCGAGCGCTTCATTGATTTCAAAAAAAAGTTTCCCGCCTTGTGTCAAGTGCCGTTTCCCCCATTTAACGATGGTGCGGTAATATATCAGCGGGTCATCGTCCGGTACAAATAAAGCTCTGTGGGGCTCGTAATCCAGGACGCGTTTTTGCATCAGAGCTTTTTCCTGCTCGCGGACATAAGGGGGATTACTGACAATAATATCGTATTGCTCCGGCGTGTTGAAACGGAAAATATCCGCTTGCATGAAATCCGCTTGCAAGTGATTCAGTTGCGCGTTTTGACGGGCTTGATTGACGGCTTCCGGTGAGATGTCCAGACCGCAGACGGAGGCTCCGGGCAGGGAATGTGCCAGTGACAATGCGATGCAGCCGCTTCCGGTGCCGATATCCAAAATACGGGCGGAGGAAGGTGCCGTTTCCTTAATCCAATAAACCAGTTCTTCTGTCTCCGGACGGGGAATAAGAGTGGATGGGTTTAATCCGATTCTTAACCCCGCGAAAACAGTTTCACCCAAGACATATTGGATGGGTTGGCCGGCTTTTAACTGCCCGGTGATTTTAATAAAATTCTTTACAAAGCTTTCATCCAAATCTTCGCTTTTTTTGAGATGGATGTCTATATTTGTGTAGTGAAATACATCCGTGAAGATGATTTGACAAATACTTCGGATTTCTTCCGCTCCGTATGTATCTTTCAATTCTTCTCTTGCGTATTGAATGAGTGTAAACAAAGAGTGATTCATAAAACAAAGATAGAGCGAAAATCTGAAAATGAGAAAATGAAATGCAGTTATCTCCCTGCTGCTGATCCTACTTTATGAGCTGGTCCCTGATTATACAATATGTGCTGATTACATCCTATTTGCTGACGATTATATCCATCACCTTCAGCATCGTTCTGGAAAACAGAAATCCGGTACGGACGTTGGCGTGGATAGGTGTATTGGTGTTTGTGCCGTTTGTCGGGCTGCTTTTCTATCTCTATTTCGGGGTAAACTACCGCAAAGTGAAGATGTTTTCCATGAAAGGGCTGGGGGATATGAAGTGGTTGCAGTACATGAGCGAGGACCAGAAACAGAGAATCAAGAAAACGGAGCTTATCAAAAAGGAGGACATGGAAGAGGTTCGCAAGCTCATGACCCTTTTGCTTAATAACAGCAAAGCTCTGTTAACCCGCTACAATAAAGTGGAAATCCTGAACAACGGAAGTGAGACATTCCCGGCTATTTTCGCTGCCTTGTGCAAGGCCCGGAAGTACATCCATTTGGAATACTACATCCTGGAACCCGGTGAGTTGTTTGACCGTTTGATAGAAATACTGATAGCCAAGGCGAAAGCCGGGGTGGAAGTACGCATCATTTATGATGATGTTGGTTCCTGGGGATTGCCGAAAAAGTGCAAACAGGAGATGAGGGAGGCTGGCATACAGATTTATCCTTTCCTGCCTGTGCGCTTTCATAAGATTGCAAGCAATGCGAACTACCGGAACCATCGTAAAATTATTGTCATTGACGGAGAGACGGCTTTTGTCGGAGGGCTGAATTTTGCTGACCGCTATCTGAACGGAGTGCCGGGAATCGGTGAGTGGCGGGACACCCATCTGCAAGTCAAAGGAGAGGTTGCTACCTCTTTGCAGACGGTGTTTCTGATTGACTGGTATTTTGTCCGGCAGGAACTGTTGCTGAACCGGGAGGAATATTTGCCTTATGTCCGGGAGGAGGGAAATGTGATAACACAGGTCGTTTCTTGTGGTCCCGATAGTGATTGGGCGTCCATACAACAGGCTTATTTTACGCTTATCAATATGGCGAAGAAATATGTCTTTATCTCTACCCCTTATTTTATGCCGGGAGAAACAACGCTCAACTGCATCAAGGCTGCCGCCATGGGGGGAGTGGATGTGCGGATATTGCTTCCGCATCGTACCGATTCATGGCTGACGCACTGGTGTTCCCGTTCCTTTGTTGAGGAATTGTTGGCTGCCGGGGTGAAGGTATATTGGTATCAGAAAGGCATTAATCACAGCAAGGTGATTGTTGTGGACGGTATTGTGGCCAGTGTGGGGACAGCCAATGTGGATATGCGGAGTTTTGAGCAGAATTTTGAAGTGAACCTGATTGTATATGACCGGAATTTTGCCCGGGACATTGCGGCTTCTTTTATGGACGATCTGAAAGAGAGTCGGGAAGAGAGCATGCACAAATGGAAATTCCGGAGTGACAAAGATAAGGTGCGCGAATCGGTCGCCCGGTTGTTTGCTCCTCTGTTATAATAATTGTGGTGGTTATTTTGTATTAAACAGATAAATCAATGGAAATCAGTATTGACAGCCGTTCGGTGGCGAATCCCGCAACGACTATGTTTTTTGCCTTGAAAGGACCGAATCATAACGGACACGATTATGTGACGGATTTGTATAGGTGTGGTGTGCGCAATTTTGTCGTCAGTGAAAAGAGAGAGGAATTTACTTCCTTGAAAGAGGCGAATTTTTATGAGGTGGAGGATGTGTTGAAGGCATTGCAGACCTATGCCAAATCTCATCGGGAAAAAAGAAAGGCGGAGGTGGTGGCGATTACCGGAAGTAACGGAAAAACTATCGTCAAAGAGTGGTTATACCAGTTGCTGGCGGATGATTTTTCTGTATACCGCAGCCCGCGGAGCTACAACTCGCAGGTGGGGGTTCCCCTGTCATTGTCTGGAATTGCTAAAAATACACAGATTGCCTTGATTGAAGCCGGGATTTCCCGTAAAGGGGAGATGGTGAAACTGGAAAGCATGATAAAGCCGGAGGTGGCTGTTTTTACCCATTTGGGTGACGCTCACGGGGAAAACTTTTCCTCCTTGCAGGAAAAGCTGGCCGAAAAGGCCGTCCTGTTCAGGTATTGCCGGGTCGTGGTGGGAAGAGAGGGAGACGCGATGGATTATATTCTTTCGGTAGTGCGGAAAGAGACGGAGAAGATGATATGGGGGCAGGGAGAGCATGCAACCCTGAAAGTAGAGGAGGGGCGCAGGACAGACAAGAGCCGGGAAGTCCGGATAACCTATCAAAATCAGACGTTCGGATTGGAGATCCCTTTTGGGGATGAGGCATCGTATGAAAATTGCATGAATGCTGTTTGTGTCTGTTTGCTGAAAGGGATGAGTGCGGAAAAAATTGTGGCGAAAGTACGGCAATTACAGCCGATTGCCATGCGAATGGAGATAAAAGAGGGAATCAATCGGTGTGTCGTAATACACGACTATTACAATTCGGACGCCTCCTCTTTCCGCTTGGCATTAAATTCCCTGACGATGCAGGATGAGGCGAAAAAAAGAGTGGTGATTCTTTCTGATTTCATTGATACGGACATCGATAAGGCGGCGCTTTACCGGGAAGTAGCAGGGATATTGCGGAAAGCCGGGGTGGGATTGTTTATTGGAATCGGGGATGAGCTGCTGAAATACAAAGCCTATTTCTTGATGGATTCCCGTTTTTATACCGATACGGATAATTTCCTGAAACAGGAAAAACGGGACACGTTTCATGATCAGGCCATTCTGATTAAGGGAGCCCGGAAATACCAGTTTGAGTACATTGCCGGTTTCCTGCAAAAGCAGTCCCACAATACTGTGCTGGAAGTGGATATGGATGCCATGACACAAAATCTGACCTATTTCCGTTCGCTAATACCTTCAACGACCCAATTGGCCGTTATGGTGAAAGCTTTTTCCTATGGTACCGGTGCGGGTGAGGTGGCGAATCTCTTGCAATACCAGGGTGTAAATTACCTGATGGTTGCTTTTGCCGATGAAGGTGTGGCTTTGCGTGCGGAAGGCATAACGATACCGATTGCTGTGATGAATCCTCAACCGGAAGCCTTTGATAATATGATTGAGTTTAATCTGGAACCGGAGATTTATTCGCTTGAGTTACTGGAGGCTTTTGACCGCAGTCTGCTGAAACACGGTATCGAAAATTATCCGGTCCATCTGAAATTGAATACGGGGATGAACCGTTCGGGGCTGGACCCGGAAGAGGTGGAGGGGCTGTTACAGTTTTTTGCAGGGAAAAGGCGGGTAAAACTCTGTTCCATATTTTCCCATTTGGCTGGAAGTGATGAAGATGTGCATGATGAATTCACACGTCATCAGATTCAACTTTTTACAGAAATGACGGAAAAAATACAGGCGGCATTTGATTATAAAATCATGCGTCACATTCTGAATTCTGCCGGGATAGAGCGTTTCACTTCTTTTGCTTTTGATATGGTACGCTTGGGCATCGGGTTGCATGGAATAAGTGTGGCGGAAGCTCCGTTGATTCCGGTGAGCACGTTCAAGACTTACATCGCTTCTGTAAGGAAAGTCAAAAGCGGGGAGACCATCGGATATGGCCGTAAAGGAAAAACAGAACGGGAGTCGTTGATTGCAGTCGTTCCGGTAGGGTATGCCGACGGCTTGAACCGTCATTTGAGCAACGGTGTGGGAGAAATGTGGGTACGAGGCACGAGAGTGCCCATTATCGGCAACATCTGTATGGACACCTGCATGTTGGATGTCACGGACACGGGAGCGCAAGTGGGGGATGAAGTGGAGATTTTTGGCAAGAACATCTTAGTCACGGAAGTTGCAGCGAAATTATCGACCATTCCTTATGAAGTACTGACCAGTGTTGCCCAGCGGGTGAAACGGGTATATTGTAGAAGTTAAGAAGTCTGTTTTTTTTAGATCATATCCATACAGAGATATTACAAGGAATATTTGGAGACTGTCACATTCTCCAAATATTTTTTATTATTTATATCCAAGAGAAAAAATAATCATTCTTTTCTGGGAAAAAGAAATTTTATTCCTGCTTCAGAGGAGAAAAGTGTGACTTAAGACTTTGATTTTTAATGAAAAGAAAGAAAAGTACTACCTGCTTGCCAAGCAAGTAGCAGAAAAATGAAAGGGAAAGGGAAGTATAGATGAAAATTGTTAAAATACAGAAATGACTATTGTAAAAATTAAAGAAAGATTTGGAGGTAACATTATTTTACTTAAATTTGCATTGTAATTTTTTCTTAAAAGAAGTGTAGTGCAAACGTTATAACATTAAAAAACAAACAAAAATAGTATACGCTTGGCAAGCAGGTACTATTTGAGGTTTAGACTTCTCATTCATACCCATTTACAAAATAAGTGTGTGTTGTATAAGAGAGATTTTTTAATCTATGATGTAAATAATCACTGCGTTTTTTTAAGAAATGTGAATGATTAATAGACATAGTAATTTTATGAATGTAGAAAAACGAAAAAACACGCAATCGATTGCACATCACTGGTTAGGCAATCTGAAATCTCTTTATTATTTAAACCTATTATTATCTAACTAATCAATGAACCTATGGAGTTAATTTTACTCAAATGTCGGAAAATCTTCGGATACGGCATGCCCCTGCTGTTCGTGTTATTGCTGCTTTTTTCTGCAGCTGGCGTGTATGGTCAGGGCAAAATTAAGGTGTCGGGTATCGTGGTGGATGAATCTGGTCCGTTAATCGGTGCTCATGTATTTGTGAAGAACACGGTGAATGGTGTTTCAACGGACGTGGATGGTAAGTTTACGCTTATGATCGAATCGCCGGCGACTATTTTGGTCTTCTCCTTTATGGGTTATGTTGCACAAGAAATTGCTGTCGGAGACCGCACGACAATTAACGTTAAACTGGAGCCTGAATCAGAAATCATGGAAGAAGTCGTAGTTGTCGGTTATGGTGTGCAAAAAAAGGAGTCTGTCGTAGGGTCTATTTCGACTATCGAAGTTGATAACCTTAAGATTCCAGGGTCTCAGCTGTCGACTAGTCTTGCGGGGCAGTTATCAGGTATCGTATCTATGGCTCGTTCGGGAGAGCCCGGCAAGAGCAGTGCGGCGGACTTTTACATCCGTGGTGTTTCATCATTTCAGGGCTCATCAAATCCACTTGTATTGGTTGATGGAGTTGAGCGTGATCTCGACTTAGTGGATACCGATGACATTGCTTCCTTTTCTGTGCTGAAAGATGCTTCGGCATCAGCTGTTTATGGTGTTCGCGGGGCTAACGGTGTTATCTTGATCACTACGAAAAAAGGGGCATCGGGACGTCCCGAAATCAAATTGCGTGCTGAAGCTGGTATTACGCAGCCGACCAAGCTCCCCAAGTTTGTTAATTCGTGGCAATTTGCCAGAATGTTTAATGAAGCTTACGGCTCTAATTACTATTCTGATGAGGATTTGGCAGCCTATGCAAACCACTTGGATCCGGATTTGCGTCCTGATGTGAACTGGATGAAGGCCCTCTATAAAAATCTTGCCGATAAAGAGCGTGTGAGTCTTTCTATTTCCGGGGGCGGTGAAATAGCGCGCTATTACATTTCGGGCGGTTTCTACAATGAGTCGTCGATTTACCGTGATGCAGGCGATACTTATGATTATAATTCGTCTATCAATTACAATAAATTTAATTTCCGTGCGAACATAGACCTTAATTTGACGAAGACTACGGTCATGAACCTTAACTTGGCCAATATCTACGAGAAAAGTTTCTCGCCCGGTACGGATCAGAATATTTGGTCGTGGGCGTTTTCAACGTCGCCCAATGCCTTTCCGACGGAGTATTCGAACGGTTATCTCTCCGGACCTAACGGTTCGGGACAGAATCCCTGGAACTTGTTGGTTCATACGGGGTATCGCGAGCAATTCTGGAATTCGGCGCAGTCGCTTATCGGCGTAAAGCAGGACCTTGGCATGTTGACACAGGGATTGACGGCCAATATCAAATTCTCATGGGATGCTTGGAACACTCAGACCCAGCAGCGGACCAAGAATCCAACTTGGTATACGGCTCTTGATTCACGCGATGATGAAGGTAATCTGCAATTCGGTGATCCGTCAAATGTCGGAAGCAATACACTTTCTTTCGACAAGTCAACGTCAAGTACCGTGACGACCTATCTTGAGGGATCGGTCAATTACAATCGTCTTTTGGCCGATCAACACCGTGTGGGGGCTATGTTTCTTTATAACCATAAAGTGTTGCGCTGGACTTCCGGTCAGGATTCGGATCGTTCGTTGCCTTACAAAAACCAGGGAATTGCTGCCCGTGTGACTTATGCTTTCCGCGACAAATACATGCTTGAATTTAACATGGGGTACAATGGTTCGGAGAACTTTGCCAGTGGCCACCGCTTCGGTTTCTTCCCTGCAGTATCGGGCGGATGGATGCTTTCGGAAGAGAGTTTTTGGCAGCCGATCAAGAATTATATCAACACATTCAAAATCCGTGCTTCCTATGGTAAAGTCGGTAATGACCAACTTGGCAATAACAATCGTTGGCTTTATCTGTCAACCGTTATTGATGGCAACGGTTTTACAATGGGAGAGACAGGAGGTAATGGAGGGGGCGGTATCGCTATGGGACGCCCTGAGAACCTTAAGTTTTCGTGGGAAGAGGAGAAAAAGCTCGATATCGGTATTGAGATGATGCTTTTCAATCAGTTGCGCATCCAGGCCGACTACTTTCACAACCGTCGTGAAGGTATACTTATGTTACGGAATGGGCTGCCTGGTATTGCAGGTATTGCTGCCAATTCCGGCAAACAGCCTTATACCAATCTCGGTAAGACCGATAATGAGGGTGTTGATATGTCACTGGAATGGAACAAACAATTCGGAGACTGGTACTTTACTGCCCGCGGTAATTTTACTTTCAATCGTAATAAACTGGTTGACATCGACCAGCCTGACTGGGAGTACAAGTATCAGAACCAAACAGGAAAGCCTTATGGTGCAGGAGGTTCGGGTGATCAGCCCTGGGGGTTGGTGGCGTTAGGGCTTTTCAAAAGCCAGGAGGAAATCGATAACAGTCCGGTACAAAATTTCGGAGAATATCGTGTGGGAGATATCAAATACTTGGATGTGAACGGTGACGGAATGGTTGACGCTCAGGATAAAATCTATCTGGGATACACTACGATGCCTGAAATTACTTACGGTTTCGGTGTCACGGCAGCTTGGAAAGGGTTCGATCTGAATCTTTTCTTCCAAGGAGTAGGCCATGTAAACTTTTTCGTGAATGGTAACTCTGTTACTACACCCTTCTCCGACAACGAGTCTACACGTCGTGCCGTACAGCGTGATGTTTGGGAGAAGGGATGGCGTAGTGACCGTTCTGAAGCTGAGAAGGCTGCGGCTGCCTATCCGCGCCTGAGTGTTGGTACGGGGGGAGGTTATGAAAACAACAGGCAGACTTCCTCGTGGTGGCAGCGCAACGGTTCGTTTCTGCGTCTGAAGAACGCCGAGATCGGTTATTCCTTCCCGAAAACATGGATGGTGCATTCCGGTTTCGTACAGTCGCTTCGCGTATATGTTTCGGCCAACAATCTATGCACTTTCAGTAGTTTCAAACTCTGGGATCCCGAATTAGGAGGTGGACAGGGAGCTGTTTATCCTCCCAATCGCTACATTTCTTTGGGTCTGAATGTCAACTTCTAAATGAAAATACTTATGAAATATAATTTGAAATATCTGTCAATACTGTTCCTTGCAGTTTTTGTGACGGCTTCGTGTGACAGTTTCCTTGACCGACAGGAGGACGAGCGACTTGACTTCGAAAAGATCTGGGAACAACGCTCTCGGACGCAGCAATACTTTTTCAATGTCATGGGGTATCTGCCAAAAGATGCCATCAGTGATATTCCTGGTCAGGATTTTACCTCTTCCAATACGGCACACGGTTCTTCCGATGAAGGTGACTGTCAGTGGAACCGTATGACCTATACGATTATCAATAACGGTTCATGGAATGCTTCGTCGCTGCCTAACAACAATTATAATCACTATTACGGAGGTATCCGTGATTGTAATATCTTTTTGGCGAATGTTATGTCGTGTAGCGATGCTGCTGCTACAGAAACCGAGCTTACGTTGTGGTACAACTGCGCCCGTTGGGCTCGTGCCTATTACTATTTTATGCTTATGCGCGATTTTGGTCCCGTTTTCCTGCTTGGTGACGAAATCATTGACGTTAATGCCACGCTCGCCGAATTGGAGCGTCCGCGCAATACATGGGATGAATGCGTGGAGTATGTAGTGAGCGAAATGGAGTGGTGCTCCACTCGTCTGCCGCAGTCGCATACATCAAGCTATATGGGATTGCCGACGAGCGGTGCCGCCAAGGCGGTTATTTCGCGTTTGCGGCTCTATTCTGCCCGTGATCTTTTCAACGGCAATTCCCTCTATCGCAGTGTCCGCAATCCGGATGGTACGCAACTATTTCCGCAGACATATGATGAACAGAAATGGGTGTTAGCCGCTCAGGCTGCTAAAGCGGTAATTGACGAAGGCATTTATTCGCTTTATCGTGACGAAGACGATGATCCTTGTTTGAATTACTACGGTGTATTTCAGAAGCATTGGAACAGTGAGTTGATTTATTGCGGTGGCGGATATACGAGCCGTTTTAGTATCGGTGTGCACACGAATCCGGCGCTGCAGATATCCGGTACGGCTTACGGTGGATGGGGACCTACGCAGCAGCAAGTGGATGCTTACGCTATGGCGAATGGCCGTTACCCGATTACGGGTTATAGAACTGACGGTTCGCCAGTAATTGACGAGCAGTCGGATTATAGCAGTAATGAGTTTGCTAAAGCTACTTTCCAGAATCCCTTCCTTCAGGCACTCGGGGCCTCTCAGACTTATTTTCAGGGAACCTGGCCGGTCATGTATCGCGACCGCGAGCCGCGTTTCTATGTTTCAGTCTTTTGGGGGGACAGTTACTGGATGCACAGCACTTCGGGATTTCACAAAGTGTCATTTTGTCGCGGAACCTATTCCACAAACGGAAACGACTGGCCTAATACTGGATATTTGGTCAACAAATGGTATGACCACACGCTTGATTCCTATTCAGCAGGCCAGTGGGGTAATATCACTTTCCCGACTTTCCGTTTAGGAGAGATTTACCTCAACTACATCGAATCGGTGCTTGAATGTGAGAAACACGGTGCTACGGGCCAAGGTGTGGATCGGGTGTTGGCTATGCAATATTGGGACGATTTGCGGGATCGTTCGGGTATGGAGTCTATTACAAAGGCTTATCCCGGAGCGAGCGTTGACGAGCTGATAGAACTGGTACGCAGAGAGCGTCGTGTGGAATTGGCGTTTGAAGGCCATCGGCACTACGATACCCGTACCTGGAAGATTGCTACGACGACTGATAATGGACCGATGTACGGTATGAATATTCAGGTCCGCTCAACGACAGATATGACTGACGAGGCATACTGGCAACGTACGAAGTATTCGACACGCGTGTTTAAAAACAATCACTATCTCTTTCCTTTTATGCAGAGAGACCTGGATAGAAACAGCCAGCTCACGCAGAATTACGGATGGTAGGAGATATTCAAAACGATAGAATATGAAAAAGATAAAAACGATATTCCTGTTGCTTTGCGCTGTAACCCTGTTCTTAATTGGCTGTGAGGACAACCGCAAAGAGTATCTGGATGATTATCAAACACTGATCTACTTCCGTAATGGCGGTGATCAAATGCTTAAACTCTACCGTGTCGGCGAGAACACCGTCTATGAAATTCCGGTCTGTAAAGGCGGTCTTAATCGGGAAGCCACGGGTACTGCGACGCTTTCCGTGATGGAACAGTCGCAGTTGGATATGTATAACCTCGAAAACGAAACCCGCTATCGGCAATTGCCTGATACTTGTTTCCGATTCCTTACTGAGGCGGAACTAACCTTTGCGAGCGATGAAGATAATAAGGTTTTTTGTGTTGAGATTATGACCGATGAGGTAAGTATCGTACAGGAGAGCGATATGGAGAATGACTACGTGCTGGCCTTGCAGGTACGTGCTGATCAGGCAATCAGTTCTGGTATCAACCTGTTGATTCTTCACCTCGACATTGATATTCCTAAATTGTCACTGGGGACTGCCGGGTTGCAGAGTTTTTCCTATACGAGTGCAAGCCCTGAGGTGAACTTTTACGAAAATAGTGTGGTGCTTGGTTTAGACAACCTCTGGGCATTTTCATGCGGGCTTGCTGTGCGTGATCAGGCTTGGCTTGACGACTATAACGCGGCGAATGGAACGGACTACGTATTGTTGCCTGCAGCAAACTATACTTTACCCGATAGTGTGGCGTTCACGTCGGGTAATAGTAGTGTTACGTTCGAGGTATCGGTCAATCGTAATGAAATGGCTTTGCTCCAGGAGTTTGTATTGCCGGTTTATATTGCTTCCTGTACAAAACCGCAGTTTGTCATAGAAGAGGATGCTTCGACTGTTTTGCTGAATGTACGTCTTGACCCTGACAAGATTCCGCTAACTGCCGCTATGGCTTCATCACCTTATACAAATGCGGGTGACGGTCAGGGATTGGAGGCTCTTTTCGATGGTGATGTGTCTGCTGCATCATGGTGGCACTCTTATTATGGTGGTGGTCCTGTTGGTGACGAGACCTATGGTTACTATATTGATTTGACGCTGTCGGAGCCGCTTTCGGCTGTGGTATTCAAGTATGCAACTCGTGCCAACGCGAATGCTGTGCCTGCCGAAGTGTGCATCGGTGTAAGTAATGACGGAGAAAATTGGACTGAGATAGGTCGCGTGTCGTCCGGTTTGCCCACGGAAGGGTTGACATGGGCTACATTACCGGCTTTTTCTCACACTACAGCCTTTAGGTATGTACGTTTCGGTGTGGTTCGTAGTGCCGGTGGTGCTGGCGGTCTGTTGACTGATCCTAACGGAACTACGGCGTGTACAGCGCTTTCCGAACTCGAACTTTACGGTGCGAACCTGGTGAAATAGACTGGTATACGATAAATAAAAATATATGATTATGAAAAAGAAATTAACACGTTGGCTGGGGATTGTTGCCGGAGTAGTGTTGCTGCTTGGCACCGGATGTTCGAAGGATGATATTGACATCTTGGACGATTCTTTCGAGATTGCCGAAAAAAATCTTGCCTTCAATTTTACACAGGCGCAAGAGATCGTTTTTATCCCTGTGCGCACGAATATTCCGGAACGGGACTGGCAGATCAGTTCTTCGGATGATTCGTGGTGCAAAATTTCCAAGAGTTATACCCATGAAAAAGGCCTGCAACTTGCTGTGCTTGACAGTGAAGAGCCTGAAGTGCGCAGTGCGACGGTAAAAGTTGAAGCGGGTGGACAGAGTTATGATATCGTTGTGCGTCAGCTGGGTTCTGGTCCGGCAATCCTTGTGTCGGACCATACGGTTTCGGCAGCGGGTGGCGAAGTGGAATTGGTTGTGACTGCGAATATAGACTTCAAGGTGGGTATGCCTGTTATCGAAAAGGGAGATGAAGCAGGATGGATTGAGCGTCTACCGGGAGAAACTCGGGCCTTTGCTGCAACCAACCATCGCTTTCATGTGCAGGCTAATCTGCTGCCTTTCGGACGTAAGGCGACAGTGGCGGTGACAGCTACGGAACCGATATATCGTTCGGTTTCGACGACCTGCACTTTCACGCAGGAGACCAAGAGTGTGACACCGGAGGATATACCCTCCGATAAGCAAATCAAAGTATTGGCTGCTACGGATAATCAGCATCACGGTACAGACGATGCTGCGAAGTTGATTGACGGCGATATGGAGACGGTCTATCATTCGCCGTGGCATATTGATTATATTAAACCGACAACGGTTTTCCCCGTTATCCTCGACTTTGAGTTTGACGGTACCAGCGCAGTGGATTATTTCGTGCTTTATTCAGGAACTGGTAATGGCAGAATCGGTAAGTTCGACGTTTATTACAAATCGCAGGGGGACGCGGACTTCAAGCTGCTCAACGATGCGGACAAGCCGTTTGATTTCGGCCAGCGCGGTGGACAGCAGACAGCCCGTTTCCCGAATACCATGGAGAATGTCACGGCAATCCGCCTCAGCGTTCGTGACGGTGCCGGTGACAATGGGGTGGATGGCGGTTTTGTGTCGGCAAAAGAGATAGAGTTTTATCAGTCGCTTGCTTCGACACTTGACGCTGCTATGCTCAATGTCTTTACAGACCTCTCCTGTACGGAGCTGAAACCGGGCGTAAGCCGTTCGGAGATTACGGCGCTTTATGGGCTTTCGCCTTTCATTGCCCAGCAGGCTGCCGTACGTTTGCTGGAGAATACTTACGATGAGTTTGAATACGGATTCCGTGCCCAGACTTATAAGCCTTACAGTGATAACGATTTGAATAATAAGTTACTTACCAAAAAGTATACCCGTATGGACAACCCTACAGGTATTGAAGTGAAAAGGGGCGACAAACTCATTGTTTGTGTTGACAAAGTGCCTGCCGGACAAAACCTTAGTTTGGCTGTGTATGGTGAGGCTGCAGACGGATATAGTGCCAATTACGGAGGAACGGCGGCGGATAATGCTTATGAGACCGTGGATCAGGAAGTGATGCTTACTCCTGGTATGAATACCATCGATATTACCGCTCCGGGTATGTGTTATGTGATGAATACGGCGCGCCCCCTGACTGCCAGCTCCGAGTCCGTAAAGGTACATATTCTTCCGGGGTGCGGAACGGTGCAAGGCTATTTCGATTTGGAACGCCACCAGACTGATGATAAATATGTTGAGTTACTTAATCGTTGTTCTTACAAATATTTTGTCGCTAAAGGGCGTAAAATGATTTTTAACTTCCATACGGCACAGCTGCGTGCTGATGCACCGAATGGTATCCGCTCCGGTCTTGAAGCATGGGACGATATTGTATCATGGCAGCAGGAACTGATGGGTATTGATAAGTGCGATTATTTTAATAACCACATTGTCGCCGTGTCCACCACCAATCCGAACGCTTACATGGATGCTTCGAACCGTCGGGTGAATTTCTCGGCAACGACAGCACTTTATAAGATTATTACACGCGAACAATTGCTTGCCGAGGAGGATAATACCTGGGGACCGGCTCATGAGCTCGGACATGTCAATCAAGGTGCGATCAACTGGAAGAGTACGACCGAGTCGTCAAATAATCTTTTCTCGAATTATGCGATTTATAAGATGGGAAAATACGGCTCGCGCGGAGATGCGCTAAGTGAACTTGCACAAAGTTTTGTACTTACTGAACCGTGGGCTCTGATGGGCAGTTCGACTCATCAGAATGAAGACACCGAGTTGCATATGCGTATGAATTGGCAGTTGTGGAACTATTACCATCGTTGCAATTTCAAACCGGACTTCTGGCCGACGCTTTTCCAATTGTTGCGTGAAGACCCGCTGCCGAGCGAGTATTCTTCGAAAGATGACCCGGGTGCCAGTCAGCTCAAGTTTGCCGAGAAAGCGTGCGATGCTGCCGGAGAAGATTTGACTGAGTTTTTTGAGACGTGGGGTTTCTTTCGTCCGATAGATGTTAACTATGAGCAATATGGATCAGCTCGTTATATTGTGACTAATGAGATGATTGCTGCAGCGAAAGCGCGTATCGCAGCGAAAAACTATCCGAAGGCTGCACCGATGCAGTATATAGAGGACCGTACGATCAAGAGTAGTGTCCACTATTGCGATATGGGATATTACACGACTTTCCAGAATAAGACGAAGATAACCAAAACTCCGCGATTTACCGTTTCCGGCCGCTCTTATACTGTTACCGACTGTGATCAGGCTGTGGCTGTCGAATTGCGTAAGGCGAGCTCGGATGAACTGGTCTACTTTTCGAACCTTGCTACGTTTACGGTGCCTGACAAGGTGGATATTTCCAATATCCGGGTGTATGCCGTACAGGCTGATGGAGAACGCAAATTAATTAATCAATAAATACACAAACTATGAAAAAATTTTTATTAATAGCACTTGCATTCTGTACTTTCACCGCTTGTGACGATGATGACAATTCCGATCTGTGGGAGAAAGTAAACGGTCAGGAAGAAAAAATCGAGATGCTGGAAAGCGAACTCGAAGCCCTGAAACTGAAAATCGAAGGACTGAATCAGACGTTCAAAGCCATTACGGAGATGCTTAACGGCGGTCTCATTACGGGAGTAGAAGCTGTGACCGATGGAAATAAGAGTGGTTATACCTTTACCGTACAGACGTTTGATGAGTCTGAGGGTACACAGGTGAACACGTATACTATCTGGAACGGAGAGAGCAGTGTCGGGCCGCAGATTGGTATGGAGAAAGAAGAAGAAACAGGTCTCTATTACTGGACACTGGACGGAGAGCCGATGTTGGATGATGCCGATCAGAAGATCTATACGTCAAAAGCTCCGCAATTGAGAATCAACAACAGCAGTAAATGGGAGATCAGTTACGATGACGGCGCTACTTGGAAAGAGCTGGGTGTATTCACCGGAACAATTTCGAGCAGCAGCATTTCGGTAAAAGTGGAGGATAACAATGTTATTATTTCGCAGCAGGGAAAGGATGATATTGTCATTCCGATTGTTGGAGCCAACAATATCAAGATCAAATTTACGAATATCAATGCAGCTTCCGGTATGCGCGTTGTGAAGAATGGAGTATATCTTGTTGAATATGAACTGGAAAATGCCTCTGCGAACGCTACTGTCAAAGCTGAAATGCTCAACGGAACCAATTTTGAGGTGGAGAACCTGCCTGGGCAGAACCAATTCAAGATAACAGGCAAGGGGCAGAATATGAATGATGTTGTTTTAATACATGTGTACGATGGTAATGTGTGTATGCATACTTCGTTCAATCTTATTTCTGATCCTGCTATTAAGATAATTGAAATTGAAAAACCTGAAGTACTTTGGGGTCTTGAAGCCGGTAGTGACGATGTGGAATACGAAGGCACTTTGACCCTGGCAGAAGCTGCTTCAGAAAATCTGACCTTTTCTGTGATTCCTGTCGGGACTTATTCATCCAATGTTTTCGTGATAGAACCAGAAGTGACGATTTCAGCAGGAAGTACTACGGGAACTTATAAAATAGTTGCCAAGCGTTCTGCTATGACTGCCGGAACTGCTTATACGATACCGTCCATTATTTTCTCCGGAGAAAATGCCAGTTACCAAGTGAACGGAGCCGTTACGGTAGTTGCAGGTGTGTTGGTTAAAGTGGCATTGACTGAGGCTAACTATGATAGTCCTTATACGCGTGCGGGAAGTGAAGGTGCAACTAATCCTGAAGGTTATGTTCCTTTATATGATGATGATAAGGATACGTATTGGACGAGTGATTATGGTACTCCCCCTGCAGGTCATATGGTTTATGGTGTGTATATTGATGTTACTTTGCCTGCGAACATGAAGGCTATGAAGTTTGTTTACACACCTCGTAATGGTAATGGTAAAGCAGCAGAGCTTAAGATCGGTATTGAAAGCGGAGGTTCATGGGAGTTGATGGAACATATTACTACTGGAATTTCGCAGGATAATAATGTGCCATACTCGACACCGCTTTATAGTCTCACGGGTTATGTATCATTCAACAAAGTGCGTTTCGGGATTCCCAAATCAAATATGGGCGATCTGATATTAAATTCTGCAAAGAGTGCTGCTGTCGCTGGCTTGGATGTTTACGGCTTGTATTAACAGTAAATAATAGAATTTTGGGAAAAGAGCTCGGTGTCGCCGGGCTCTTTTTTTGATATAAAAGGACGGTGTGTGTATTCTTGGTGTTTGCTTTCTTTGGGAAAACAGAGTGGAAAATCTATGCTTGTCTGATTTTTTGGTAGGATTGCCGTCCCTTTCAAATAGAGATAAATAAGCAGAAACAGATGGATAAATACGTGATTATTTCTTAGTAAACTAACAGATGACTAAAAGTTAATTAATAGGTGATTGATAGTTAATAGAGATAAGATACACATGAGCACACTATTTAAAAGGGGGAAACGGGTAAAAAGTTGAAGAGTTGAAAGGAGGGAAATGGAACAGTGGAGAAGTGGAGAAAACATTGTTCCACTTCTCCATTGTTTTTACTTCAGGGCATTGATGCTTTCTTCCAATTCGTCGGGAGTAATCGGTTTGGCTATGATATTGTGGTTGTTATCAAGCAGGAAAATGGACGGCGTGGCGAAAAGGTTGAAGTCAACAGCGGCCTGGCTGTCGAAAGCTCCTTCTACGTAAGCGTTTGTCCATTTGAACGGATGTTCTTTGGAATATTTTTCCCAGTCTTCCCGTTTTTCATCGATGGAGATGCACAGGATTTTTACGTTGTGTTTCTGGAAAAGACCTTTCTGGATGTATTCGGGCAGTTTGTTCATGAGTATCTGGCAGTGGCTGCATCCCGTGTGCCAGAAAATCAGTAGCGTGTAGGGATTGACTTCGCTGTACAGGCTCACCGGATTGTTGTTGATGTCCATGGCTACGACGTCCGGCACTTTTTGTCCGATAGCCATTTTTTTGTAGCCTTCCAGGCGTCTTTTTACCATGTCCATGGAGCTGCCGCACTGTTGCAGGTAATTGCTGGAAATGTGTGCCAGTACCTCTTCCATTTTCATGGCTTCAAAGCCGGAAATCAGGAATTGAAGCAGATTATTGCGGATTTCTTCATTTACACTGATTTGAGGCTCAATGCGGTCCAGTACTTTGATGATAACTGCTTCATTTTCACGCGGGCCGGCTTCTCGGTTCATGAAAAAGTTAATGTACTGAAAAAGCTTATCCGTATAGATGTTTGTGTTGAGCAAAAGAGTGTCCGTAAATTCCACTCTGGAAAGGAATTGTTCGCGGTAGATGGAATCCCGTTCCTGGGGGGTAAGATTGCCTTCCGTAAAGGGCATGCGGCGAGTGTTGAGGATACGGGCGGCTAAGGAGCCGGGACGGCTGTTGTAACAACTGTCAATCCATTTGTCGCGTTCTATCTGATACTCTTTATAATAATTGAGTGCCATGTTATAGAAAGCGTCCCGGTCCGGATATTGTGTGACCACTTGTTCCAAGGAGCCCAGTTTCATGAAATAGCGGTTGTCTTTTTTCATGTAGGAGAAATAATCCCGGTTTTCGTCCGACTCGATAACTTCGACGGAGGCTTCCGGATTATTGAAGTCTAAGGTCATTTCCACGTTTTCACGGGTATACAGAAAATCCAGTGCCGTCGGTTGCCTGTTCATAAATTGGGCATAGGGGGAAGAACCCAATACTGCCCGCAGCATTCCTGCATCCGTAGATTCCGGTACGTTGAATGTGATCGTCTGCTGGTTTACGACCGGTACACTGTCGACGACGTACATATTTCCGTTGAATATCCTCAATAAAATAGGTTTGCTCTCCGAAGGCATGTTCTGCACATGGAGTTTTACCTGATACTCTTTTCCGATGCATAGCAGCGGAAAAAATAAAAACAGAAAAAGTAATTTTTGCATACGTATAAAAATTGAAGTTATACAAATTGTGATATTCTTGCCGGACACAAGAGTTTAACGGTTTTTAAGCCAGTTTTCTATGTTCCGGCAAACGATGCTGATTCTTTCCCCGAAGGCTTCTTTTGTGGCATAGCCTAAATGGGGAAGCATCAGTAAATTCGGTGCGTTAAACAGTTCGTAATGGGCAGGCAGGGGTGGTTCCTGGTCGTAAACATCAACGGCAGCACCAGCAATGATGCCTTTGCGCAAGGCGTTATAAAGTGCACCGGAGTTTACCACAGGACCTCTGGCTGTGTTAATTAATATGGCGTGGGGAGGCATCAGGGCGAGTTCGGCTTCATTTACAAAATCTCTGGTGTCGGCTGTGAGCGGAATGTGGACGGATATAATGTCCGATTCTTTAAACAGTTCGTTTTTAGTGACCATCCGGATGCCGGGTAATTCTCTGGGGGTACGGTTGTAGGCAATGATTTTACAACCGAAAGCCTCGGCCAGCCGTGCAACCCGCAAGCCGATGGCTCCTGTGCCGATGATGCCTACTGTTTTCCCGGCTAATTCGGAACCGCTGAAATTCTCTCGGGCTCCGCAGATGCGGGTGATTGCGTCACCTCCCACGATTTTGCGGTATACGGCAATCATCATCCCGATGGCTAATTCGGCAACTGCTTGTGTGGAGTAGCCTGCGGCATTTTGTACAAATATGCCCCGCCGGTTACACTCTTCCAGGTCGATATGGTCCATGCCGGTAAATGCCACTGAAATCATTTTCAGGGATGGACAGGAATCCAAAAAGCTCTTTCTGAGTGGAATGTTGCTTACCACAAGAATATCTGCATCTTTGGCTCGGTGGATGAGTTCCGGCTCCTCCTGTGTCCGTTCCGGCCACACTGTAATGTTGTGTCCGGCTTCCCGCAGGCTCTTGGTTTGAGTCGCCATTATGCATTCGCATACGCCTAACGGTTCTAAAAATGTAATTTGCATTGCCTCTTGATTTGGTACCGGAGACAAAAATAATGAAATTCTGCGGATATTTTATTTTGCTGATTTGTTTCTTACTTTTGCCAAAAAAAAGAATTGGATATAAAAGACTTACTTCAAAGATACCTGACTTCGCCTGTGGTCGGAAAACTCACATCTAGGCTGCAAGGAGAGGGGAAGTACAGGCTGCTACATAATGCCGGATCGGTAACGTCTGTAATTCTGAGTGCCATGTTGCATACCCGTCCGGGATTCCGGGTGGTAGTACTGGACGACAGAGAGGAAGCTGCTTATTTCTATAATGATGTGCTGGCTTTTGCCGATGGGAAAAAGGTGTGTTTTCTGCCTTCCTCATATCGGCGTACCATTCATCCGGATGAGAAGGACAATGATTCTGTGTTGCTCAGGACCGAAGTGCTCGACAGTGTGGCTAACGGGGAAGCCCAGATGATTGTTACTTATCCCGAAGCCCTGGCGGAACGGGTAGTGGCGAAAGATGTTCTGCGAAAAATGTCCATGACGGTGCGGAAAGGGGACAAGCTCTCCATTTCGTTTGTTGAAAACCTGCTATCGGAATACGGTTTTGAGCGGAGTGACTTTGTATATGAGCCGGGACAGTACTCTATTCGGGGCAGTATTATAGATGTCTATTCTTATGCGGAAGAGTTGCCTGTCCGTATCGATTTTTTCGGAGACGAGGTGGAGAGTCTCCGTTTTTTTGATGTCGAAACCCAATTGTCGGATCAGTTAACCGAAGCGGTTTCCCTGGTGCCGGATTTGAGTAACTTGGAGGAAGGTTATGCCTGTACGGATTTGTTTTCTTATTTTACGGAAAAACCGGTGTGGTGGATTAAAAACGGGCTGTTTCTGAATGATAAAATTAAAGCTTTACGCAAGGAAGCTCCTGATGGGATTTTAACGGATGAAACGCAACTGTTTGAATACATAGACGGGTGCGGTGTGGTGGAATGGGGCCCAGATATGTATTTCAGGGGAGAATCGGTGGATGTGAAATGTGACGCGCAGCCTGTGGTAAATAAGAAGTTCGAGTTGCTGGCGGATACTTTGCAGATGAAACAGGAGACTGGTTATGAGATTTTTGTCTGCTCCACGAATGAGATGCAGTTGCGCCGTTTGCAGGATATTTTTTCCGATAAGGGCTATGCCATCCGTTTCACGCATCTGGAAGGGGTGGTGCATGAAGGATTTTCCGATGAGCAGATGCGTATTTGTGTGTATACCGAACATCAGATTTTTGACCGTTATCACAAATACCGTTTACAGACCGCGCGTATCCGCAAAGGACGGGAGTCCATTACCTTGAGCGAGTTGCAGAATTTGCATCCCGGAGATTATGTCGTGCACGTCGATCACGGAATCGGTCGGTTTGGCGGACTGGTAAAACTTAATAATAACGGGAAGGAGCAGGAAGCTATCCGTTTGGTATATAAAAATAATTCCGAGTTGTATGTCGGATTGCATTCTTTGCATAAGATTTCCAAATATAAGGGAAAGGATGGTGTACCTCCCGTAGTGAACCGTTTGGGGGGAGAGGCGTGGAATAAACTGAAGCAAAAGACCAAAGCGCGGGTAAAGGATATTGCCCGCGAGCTGATAGCCCTGTATGCTAAGCGGAAGGAGGAACCGGCTTTTGCCTTTAGCCGGGATAGCTATTTACAGGAAGAGATGGAGGCCTCCTTTATGTATGAGGAGACGCCCGACCAGATGAAGGCGATAGAGGCGGTGAAAAGCGATATGGAACATCCGTTGGTGATGGATAGGCTGGTGTGTGGGGATGTGGGATTCGGAAAAACGGAGGTGGCTGTCCGGGCTGCATTCAAGGCGGTGGCGGACAATAAGCAGGTTGCCGTATTGGTGCCTACGACTATCCTGGCTTATCAGCATTACAATACCTTTGTCAAGCGGTTGGAAGGGATGCCGTGCCGGGTGGAATATGTCAGCCGCATGAAAAAAAGCGGAGAGATAAAAAAAATATTAAATGATCTGAAAGAGGGGAGGGTGGACATCATCATCGGTACTCACCGGCTGACAAGTAAGGATGTGGTATTTAAGGACCTGGGATTGTTAATCGTGGACGAGGAGCAGAAGTTCGGTGTCGGAGTGAAGGAGAAACTGAAACGCTTGAAGGTGAACGTAGATACTATTACCATGACGGCAACGCCAATACCACGGACGTTGCAGTTTTCGCTGATGGGAGCCCGTGATATGTCGATTATCCGCACTCCACCGCCCAATCGTTATCCCATTGTTACAGAGTTACACCGTTTTGACGAAAAACTGATAAAAGACGCGATTTTGTATGAGATGTCGCGGGGAGGGCAGGTGTTTTTTATCCACAATCGGGTAGAGACGATCCGGGAGGTACAGGATATGTTGCACCGCATTGTCCCTCAGTTGAAAACCTGTGTTGCTCACGGTCAGATGAGTGGGGAGGAATTGGAGAAGGTGATGCATGATTTTATCCGGGGGGATTATGATGTTTTGATAGCGACGACGATTATTGAATCGGGATTGGATATTCCGAATGCCAATACGATGATTATTAATCAGGCACAGAATTACGGACTGAGCGATTTGCATCAGTTGAGGGGCCGGGTGGGGCGTTCCAATAAGAAGGCATTTTGTTATTTGTTGACCCCTTCGCTTGATTTGGTAAATCCGGATGCCCGTCGTCGTTTGAAAGCGATTGAGGATTTCAGCGGTTTGGGTAGTGGGTTTAACATCGCCATGCAGGATTTGGATATTCGTGGTGCAGGAAACATATTGGGGGCGGAGCAGTCCGGTTTTATTTCTGAAATAGGCTATGAGACGTATCAGCGCATTCTGAATGAAGCGTTGCTTGAATTGCGGGACGAGGAGTTTCCTGCATTACAGGTAGCGGGAACGGAGGAGCGGAGGAATTTTGTTGCGGAGTGTGTGATTGAGTCCGATTTTGAGGTGCTGATACCGGAAACGTATGTCGAAAATATCAGCGAAAGAGTGCGCCTGTATCGGGAATTGGATAATATTTCGACCGAAGAGGAATTGGAGAAGTTCGGGAGGAAGTTGCAGGACCGTTTTGGCGGAATACCCCGGCAGGTTTCGGGATTGATGGAAATTGTACGGATGAGGAGATGGAGTATGGCAGTAGGGGTGGAACGGTTATTGATGAAAAACGGGAAAATGATTCTGTATTTTGTCAGTTCACAGACTTCTCCTTTTTATTCTTCTGCTGTTTTTACCCGGTTGCTTAAATTTGTCCAGTTGCAGATGCTACCCTGCCGGATGAGTGAGAAAAACGATAAGTTGTCATTGGCCTTTACGGAGATAAACGATATAGAAAAGGCTGCCCGTTTTGTGAAAAGGATATGGCAGGAGGTTGCATCTCCCGAAAACGGAGACGCAGAGAAGTAAAACGAAGGGATTAATCAGCACAGGAATCATGAATTTAGTTGTTGACATAGGAAATACCCGTTTAAAATATGCTTTTTTCCGGCAGGGGGAAAGGATGCAGACCGGTTATGAGCGGGAAGAGATGTTTCGGTTGTTGGAAAAATATGTCAGGGAGGGTGAGCCGGTTAGTATTTTCCTTTCCGGAAGCGGAAAAATAGAAGATAGTTTGCGGAGCCGGCTGATGCATTATGCGGACTATTGGTTGGAGGCACGTCCCGGCATGCCGTTGCCGGTCAGCATTGGTTATGAAACACCGGAGACGTTGGGGTTTGACCGTATTGCCGGATGTATCGGAGCCCGGTTGTTTTTTCCGGACAAAGAGATATTGGTGGTGGATTCGGGAACGGCGATTACGTATAATTATCTCAGCAAAGCCGATGTATTTCTGGGTGGCAATATTGCTCCGGGGATGGAAATCCGTTTCCGTGCCCTGCATTTGTATACGGACAAACTTCCCTATGTGAAGGCGGAGCAGGAGTTGAAAGCATACGGAAGAAATACGCACGACGCCATACTTATCGGCGTAATGAAAGGAATCCTGTGGGAAGTGGGCGGTTGCATAGCAGAGTTTCTGCAAGCCTGTCCGGACGGGCAGGTGGTGGTGACCGGAGGGAATAGTATGTATCTGGAAAAGAAGTTATCCCGGGAGGTTTTTTTTGAAAAATATCTGGGGTTGTACGGATTGAATGAAATCTTAGAATACAATAAAAAAGATAATAAAACATAAATTCTGCCGTTTATCCGGTAAATATTAAAAAAATAGTAATAATTTTGCAAACCAAGGGTGTGTATCCTTTGATACCGCTCGAATAGAGAGATCATTAAAAAAGAAAAATAATCATGAGAAAAATTGTTGCTTTAATCTTCCCGGTATTGCTTTTCGGCGGAGTAGTCAAGGCCCAGACCGTAGAATCCAAGTTTGGGGTTGATAGTGTAAAAACGATTGAGCATGCATCTGTTTTTCAGGAATTCGTGAAACAGAAAAATTATAAAGACGCATTGCCAAGTTGGTGGTATGTGTTCCATAATGCGCCGAAGTTCCAGTTGAATACTTATGTGAGGGGGGAGGATATTATGGTTAATATGTATGCCCAGACTAAAAATAAGGCATATATCGACACCTTGATGATGGTGTATGATCAGTGGATGAAGTATTTTAAAGATCATCCCCGTTATGGTGAAGGGTATGTGCTTGGAAAGAAAGGTTTTAACCTGTACAGGTTGACCATTGGAGATGAAGCCAGAGCGAAAGAGGCTTTCGGGTATCTGAATAAATCTTTTGAAATGCAAGGCAGCAAGACTCATCCCAATACTGTGAAGATGTTGTTTGCCGTTGCTGATGATTTGTTGAAGAAGAACCAGGTGAGCAAAGATGAATACATCCAGCTTTTCCTCAAGGTGACTGAATATGCAGAAAAAGGCAAGGCACATGCCAAGAAGCCGGAATCGTACGAAGACGTGAAAACGACGACGGATGCGTTGTTTTTCAATGCCGGTGTAGCCGATTGTGCAACCTTGAACGGTTTCCTGGCTCCGAAGTTTGAGAAAGAACCGGGGAATGTTGAGGTGTTGAAAGAAATTGCCCGTTTCCTGAAAAGAAGCGAATGTACGGACCTGCCTTTGTTTACCAACGTGGCAGAAGCGTTGTATAAAGCAGAGCCTTCGGCTGAATCCGCTTATAACCTGGCTATCATGTTCTTGAAAAGACAGGAGTACGATAAAACCGAAACTTATCTGAAAGAAGCCATCGAAAAGGGAACGGATCCATTGGATAAAGCTGAATATTATTTGCGTATGGCTCAGATCAGTCTGTCAAAGAAACAGTTTGCAGAATCTAAGAAACATGCGGTGGAGGCGTTGAAGCTGAATCCGAATTTAGGAGCTGCTTATTTGAATATCGGTAAGGCTTATGCTTTTGCCAGCAAGTCATATGGAGAAGATGATTTTGATCATGCTTCCGTATTCTGGGTGGCAGTGGATAAGTTCAATAAAGCGAAACAGGTAGATCCTGCGCTGGCTGATGAGGCAAACGGATTGATCAAGACTTATTCACAATATTTTCCCAGCAAGGATGAAGCGTTCTTCCGCAGTGTGCAGCCGGGAGACTCATTCAAAGTGGGTGGATGGATCAATGAGACAACCACGGCTCGTTTCAGATAAAAACATCCGTACATGAGCGTGGATTTTCTCCGGAGTATTTATTTTAAGAGCATTATTGTCCTGGGATGGACAATAATGCTTTTGTCTTGTAAAAACGACCTGAAAGAGGTGAATAAGTTGGGTGATGCGCAGCAACTTCCTGAGATGGCAGGGGAAAATTTGGTGATGATTTATTCCGATTCGGCCAGGATAAAGTACAAAGTGATTACTCCGCAGTATTTGAAAATCAGTCAGGAAGAAAATAAATACGATGAGTTCCCCCGGGGAATTCATGTCATTTCATACGGGACGGATGGAAAGATTGTAGGGGAGATTAAAGCCCGGTATGCTAAAAAAATGGAAAAGGAGAATTTGTGGGAAGCCCGTGACCGGGTAGTGGTCATTAACGGAGAAGGGGCTAAATTGGAAACCGATTTGCTGTATTGGGACATGACTCAGGAACGGATCTATTCGGACCGTTACAGCAAACTGACGGCAAACGGGGATATTATTGAAAGCAGTGAAGGGTTTGAGTCGGATCAGAATCTGAAAAATCCGGTTTTCAAAAATATTACCGATGGTAAAGTTGAAGTAGAATTATAGCCAGATGTCAACCTTAACAATCATATTAATTTGTCTTTTACTCTCTGCCTTTTTTTCGGGCATGGAAATTGCTTTTGTCGCTTCCAATAAGTTGAGAATAGAGATTGATAAACACAATAAAAGTGTTGCGCAGGCCTTAATTGATCTTTTTGTCGCGAATTCGGGAATGTATATTACCACCATTCTGGTCGGAAATAATGTGGTGATGGTCATATACGGTATTTTTATGACGGAATACCTGACAAGCCTGGGGTTCTTGCAGTTTTCCGTGGGGATGAAGTTGTTTGTGGAGACGTTGATATCAACACTGATTATTTTGTTTTTTGCCGAATTTCTGCCCAAAACATTATTCCGCTTGCGTCCGAATGCTTTTTTGCGGGCTTTTGCGGTACCGGTTTTCCTGTTTTATTTGCTGTTTTTTCCGATTACTTATTTTTCCGTTTGGTTCGGAGGGCTTTTATTGCGTTTGTTTACTGGCAAAAAACTGGAAGACAAGGAATCGGATAACGCATTCGGAAAAGTGGATTTAAATAATCTGATAGAAGAAGGGGAAATTGTGGAAGAGGGAAATGAGGAAATCCATGAAATCAAGCTTTTCCGGAATGCGCTGGATTTTTCCGAAATCAAGCTGAGGGAATGTATTGTGCCCCGTACAGATTTGGTAGCCCTTCCATTGGACAGCAGTCTGGATGAACTGACGTGTTTGTTTGTGGAAACGGGGTTGTCGCGTATACTGATTTATAAAGAAAATATTGATGATATTATAGGATATGTCCATTCCTCCTCTCTTTTTAAGAATCCTCCTACGGTAGCCAAAGCCATCAGTCGGGTGATTATTGTGCCGGAAACAATGTCAGCATCTCATCTGCTGAATATGTTTATCAAAGAACAGAGGAGTATTGCCGTAGTGGTGGATGAATTCGGAATTACGGCGGGGATTGTGACAATAGAAGACATTATGGAGGAGATTTTCGGAGAGATTGAAGATGAACACGATCACCAGAGTCTTACCGAGACAGTGGTGAATGAACATGAATATATCTTCTCCGGAAGGCTTGAGGTGGACTATCTGAACGAAAAGTATCATATTGATCTTCAGGAAAATGAAGAGTATGAAACGTTGGCGGGGTATGTGCTCTATTACAATGAGAGTATTCCGGTAGAGGGGGAACGGATCGAAATTAACGGAATAGTCTTTGAAGTTTTGAGTGTTAAAAATGCAAGAATTGAGGAAATAAAGGTGATTGTGTGATTTTTTTCCTTAGTTTTGCTGTAAATTTTAGTAGGCTTTAATATTTTTATTTACTTTTACGGCAAATTGCTAAATGTGGACAGTGCAATGAGAAGAAGTGTAATGGTTGTTGCTTTTTGTGCAATAAGTTTTATAACGAATGCTCAGCAGGAGTCCCAATTTAGCCAGAATATGTATAATCACATGACTGTCAATCCGGCATTTGCCGGAATGCGCGGTAATTGGGCCATTTCCGGGATATACCGGAATTCGTGGCAAAAGATGGAGGGGGCGCCTGAAACGTATGCTTTCAGTGTAGATGCTCCGGTGAAGATCAGGAATGTGGAGGGAGGTGCCGGCCTGACGCTGTTGAGTGATAAGTGGGGGATGGTGACGAATTTGCGTATGATGGTCAATTATGCATACAAGTGTACATTGAATTTTGGAGTGTTGAATGTGGGAGCGCGGATCGGAATGCTCAGTACGAAGATTGAAGGTGAGTATTATATTCCCGGCGGAGAGGGGTTTACACCTCCCGGAGACGATCCGGCATTGAACAGCAGTAGGGCGGATGTGTCAAAAATCATGTTTGATGCGGGAATCGGCGTATTTTTGTCGGCAGACAAATATTATGCAGGGATTTCGTTGGAGCATTTACCTAAGCCGGAGATGAATGTCGGCATGATTGGGAAGATGTTTTGGAAACGCAACCTTTTTCTGACGGGAGGCTATACTTTCGCTTTGTCTCCGGTGTTGGATGTACAGCCGTCTGCGTTTGTGAAAACTGATTTTGCAGATTGGCAATATTCTGTCAACGCCCATGTGGTGTTTAAGAAAACCTATTGGGGCGGTTTGGCTTACCGGGACAAGGAAGCTGTTGCGTTCCTGGGCGGACTGGAACTGAAAAACGGTATTTTGGTCGGATACAGTTACGACTTGAACATCGCTTCCGGGGTAAGTTCGCATCTTGGCGGGTCGCATGAGGTGTCTCTGACTTATTGTTTCGGACTGAAAATGGGTAAGAAAGAGAAAATATATAAAAGTGTAAGATTTTTGTAAAACGGATATATTATGGAAATTAAACGGTTGGTTTTTTTCTTTATAATGGTGGTAATGGTTTCTTGTTCTCCATACAATGGCGGAGGGGAATTGATTGGGACCCGGAAGGTGAAGAAATGGTTCGAACCCCGTCCTTACGGTATGGTTTTAATTCCGACGGGTAGTCTGAATATCGGACAGAACGACGAGGATGTGGCATGGTCCATGACTGCTTCTCAAAAAACGGTATCTATACCTGCTTTTTGGATGGATGAAACAGAAATTACGAATGATGAATACCGTCAGTTTGTGAATTGGGTGATTGACTCTATCATGAGACAGCGGTTGGTGGATGAAGGGCATGAAGAATTTTTGATGAAAGACCGGAAAGGTGAAATCTTGGATCCTCCCGTATTGGATAAAAGAATAAGAATTGATTTTCGTAAAAACGAAGAGTACAAAGAGATTCTGGAAGCTCTTGAATATCAGGGGGACGACAGAATTGCCAAAGGGGAACTGGATGTGCGTAAACTGATCTATAAATACAGTTGGTATGATTTTAACCAGGCTGCTGCCAACGACCGTTACTATGATTTGGAATCCGGAACGTATAAAGGAGGAACGGTGATCAATGTGAAAGGGGAAAAGGAAAAGGTGAAAGGACGTTCTTCTTTCATTATGAAAAAAGAGGTGAAAATCTATCCGGATACGTTGTGTTGGATCAAGGATTTTACTTATATGTACAACGAACCTTTTGTGAAAGAGTATTTTTCTCATATCGGGTATGACAATTATCCGGTGGTGGGTATTAACTGGCACCAGGCACAGGCGTTTTGCTTCTGGAGAACGGAATTGTTCAATACGGCATCTGCTACGCGGGTACAGTCCTGGCGTTTACCGTCGGAAGCGGAGTGGGAATATGCAGCCCGGGGCGGTTTGCTTGGCCAGAAATATCCTTGGGGAGGTCCCTATACCCGGACTCGGAAAGGTTGCTTTGTGGCTAACTTCAAGCCGATGCGGGGGAATTATATTGGGGATGGAGGAACCTATACCGTTCCTGTCGGCAATTACGAGCCTAATGGCTACGGCTTGTATGATATGGCCGGAAATGTGGCAGAATGGACGGCAGAGACCTATGAGGAATCGGCCTATGCTGTTACGCACGATTTAAGCCCCTCTTACCAGGTGCTTGCCAAGAATTCGGATAACCGTATTTTTAAACGTAAGGTAGTGCGGGGCGGTTCCTGGAAAGACATTGCATTTTATATGCAGAACGGGGTGAGAACTTACGAATATCAGGATTCTGCCAGAAGTTTTATCGGATTTAGAACAGTGAGAACAAGAATAGAATTTTAATTTATTGAAAGATGGCGAAATTATTTAAGACAAAGGCCTATCAGGTAACTGTAGGTTACATTTATGGGTGGGGAGCGAGTGCCGTGATCATTGGTGCTTTGTTTAAAATTATGCATTTCCCCGGGGCAGGAGCTATTTTGACAGCAGGAATGCTTGTAGAGGCGTTGATTTTCTTTGTTTCCGCTTTTGAGCCTCCGATGGAGCATTATGACTGGGCTCGGGTTTATCCGGAGCTGGCGAATGGACATTCGGGAAAAGATACGTCGCGAGTGAAGAGTGAAAAGAAATCTGCTGCTGTTGCTGCGAAAGAAAATGTGATAGCCGTGAGCGGGAATATAGATTTGGGACTGGATGAATCGGATATAAATAAATTGCGGGAGGGTATTAATAAAATTATGGTGAGTGCAGACAATTTTGCGGAAGTGTCTGTCAATGTACCGGAGTTTGCCCGTAAAATTTCGGATGCAACTGAATCTTTCGGCCAGTTGGGCGTGAAAACGCAGCAGGTGGGTGAAATGTTGGAAAATTCTGTAAAAGATTTTTCGGAAGGTTGCGGTGAAATCAATAAAATCCTCCTGGATTCCAGCAGGGGACTGACTGACCAGATTAAATCCAATTGCGAAAAACTGGCAGCCAATATGGGCGTTTCTGCTGAAACCTTCGGAGCTTTGAATAAAGCTGTGGATGAACAGATGAAACAGGTGAAATCACAGTCGGAAAGCTATACCCAGCAAATGTCGGCTGTAAACAAGAATATCAGTGCTCTGAATGCTTTGTATGAATTGCAGATCAATGAAACCAAAGATTGTCTGGAATCTTTCCGGAGTATGCAGGGGGATATGGCCGAAATGCTGGAACATGTTTCTTTGAGTGTGGACAATGCAAAATTGTTTAAGCAGGAATCACAGCAGTTGGCTAACAATGTAGCCTCCTTGAATTCTGTGTATGGGAATATGCTAAGTGTGGTAAATAACAATTAAAGCGGAGTAGCAGATGGGTGCAAAGAATTGTCCGGAAACCCCGAGGCAGAGAATGATCGGTATGATGTATTTGGTGCTGACAGCGATGTTGGCGCTGAATGTGTCGGCAGATGTATTGAATGCTTTTACGAAGGTGCAGGAGGGATTGTCATCGACAATTGAAAATTATAAGAAAAAGAATGCGGAGGTGTACAATGAAATTGAGATGGCTTATAATCTCAATGCAACCAAAGTCGCTGCGACCAGGAAAAAGACGTTAAAAATTAAAAAGACGGCCAGTGAGTTGGTTGATTATATTGAGCAGTTGAAGGAGAGAATGGTTAAATTGGCTGACGGTCCTGAGGGAAATGTGCTGGATATACAAGCAAAAGACAATCTGGACATCGGGGGACAGGTGATGTTGACTGAAAAGGCTGGCCGGGAACTGAAAGCAAAGCTGGACACTTACCGGGAATTACTGTTAGGATTTATAGAAACCAAAGATTCTGTACTGCGGGCATCTATTTCCAATAACCTGAATACGAATGTACCTCAGAATGTCGGAAGTAATCTTCAGGTGTGGGAATCATACAAATTCGAAAGTATTCCTTTGGTTGGTGTGGTTACGATGCTGACTTTGTATCAGTCGATTGTCTTAACGGCAGAGCGGGAAACCATCAACTATTTGTTTGCTTTCATGGATTCGGAGTCGTTTAAGTTTAATAAACTGGAAGCTCTGGTTATTCCACAGTCAAGATACATTCTGACGGGAGAGGAGTTTAAGGCGAAAGTATTGCTGGCGGCGATGGATACCACCCAAAGGCCGGAAATCATCGTCAACGGGAGAAAGATAGGCTATGACGGGGATTTCGGTGTTTACAAGGAGACTGCTACCAAGGTCGGTATACATAAATTGAAAGGGGTGATTAATTATATAACTCCCTCGGGTGTGACATTGCCGAGAGCCTTTGAGATGGACTATGAGGTGGCTAATCCGGCAGTGGTGATTTCTCCGACCAAGATGAATGTGTTTTATCTGGGAGTGGACAATCCGGTGTCTTTGGCAGCTCCGGGATTACCTCCGGATATGATTCAGCCTGAAATATCCAATGGAGAGTTGATAAAGACTGCAACAGGATATATTGTCCGTCCGAAAGTGGCAGGGAAAAAATGCGAAATCTCCGTTTATGCGAAGATGAACGGCCAGCGGAGAAAATTGCAGACCCAGGAGTTCCGGGTGAAAGAAGTGCCCGACCCGGTAGTGAAGGTTGCAGGCGAGCGGGGCGGAACGATTAAGAAGAACTTGCTGGTGGCTGCCGGAGGCGTGGAAGTGGAACTGGAAAAATTCGATTTTGATATGAAGTTCAAGGTGCAGAGCTTTAACCTCTACACCGTGGTGGACGGATATACCCAGGATATTAGAACTAATGGGTCTTCCTTTACACCGGAGCAGATCAAGTTGATAAAGAACTTAAAACGTCATCAGATATTGATTATAGATCAGGTTATGGTGAAAGGTCCGGATGGAACCATCCGTAAGCTGACGCCGATCTCATTTAAAATTGACTAACAGAGAAGCATATGATAAATAAATTGATTTTGGTAGTAACGCTGCTTGTTTTCGTTGCCTTGCATGCCGGGGCGCAAAATTCCAAAGCTTTTTATGAGAGTGTTGTCCGGAGTACGGATGATGTCGCCAAACGTCCTATTGTCCTGCCGCAGGTTGATCCTGCTGACATTGTGTGGGCAAAAACACTTTGGCGGGAGGTGATTTTAAGAGAGAAGATGAATTTGCCGCTGTATTACCCGACAAAACCCATTGACGGGAGGATGTCTCTGATAGATGTGATGATGCAGGGCATCGAAAAATCTTATAAAACGGCTTACGATGATGATGAATTGCAGACTCCGATTACAATGGAGGAAATCAAGTCCCGTTTTGATGCCCGGGGGGATACCATGACCCGTTTGAATAACGAAACAGGAGAGCGGGAAACCGTTGTTGTGGCAGCAGAAATCAATACGGATGAAGTGAAACGTCTGCTTGTGAAAGAATTGTGGTTTTTTAACAAGAGAACCTCCCGGTTGGAGACAAGGGTTATTGCTTTGTGTCCGGTGAGGGAATATACACGCGAAGACGGTTATGAAGGGGTGATGAAAAAAAGATTGTTCTGGATAGATTATGGCGAATTCCGGGATCTGTTTGCTAAACAGAAGGTGTTCAATTACCAGAATGATGCGGGGCGTCTGACAGTGGATGATATTTTTCTGAAGCGCTATTTTAATTCCAGGATTTATCAGGAGTCCAATGTATATGATAACCGTTCCATCAATAGTTATGCGGTAGGTATGGATGCGATCCTGGAATCAGATCGTATCAAGAACGAGATTTTCAATCAGGAACAGGATTTCTGGGAATATTAACAGAAAAAATATGATAAAAAAGAGCTGTCGGAAAGCAGCTCTTTTTTATTTTTTGAATTTGAGTTGTTTTTCAAAATTCCGGATTTTTTCTTCGTCTTTGCTGTGGCAGATCATCAGGTAGTTGTCTTTGGCTGCAATAATCAGGTCATCGACCCCATAGATGATGGCTATTTTCCCCTCAGGGACGTTAACGAGGCAATTGTGGGAATTGTGGAAAATAACTTGGGAAGAGTTGCTTGTGTTGTTGTTTTCGTCCTGTTTGCATAAAGCTTGGAAAGCATGCCAGGTGCCTACATCCGACCAGCCGAAACTTCCTCGCAGGACATAGACCTGATTTGATTTTTCAAGAATACCGAAATCTATTGATACGTTGGGGCATTGCCCGTAAATCGTATTGATAAACTCCTCTTCTGCTGGTGTATTGAGGGAGGTATTGTTTTCAAAAAGGCTGTACAGGTCATAAAGGTGTTTTCTGATTTCGCAGAGAATGTCTTCCACTTGCCAGATGAAAATACCTGCATTCCACAGGAAATCGCCCGATTCATAAAATTTCTGTGCCAGTTCGTAGTCCGGTTTTTCGGTGAAAGTCTTGACGGCTGTGATTTTTTTCCCGGGTTCCGCTGTCCGTACTTGGATGTAACCATACTGGGTTTCGATGCGGGAGGGAGTGATGCCGAAAGTCAGTAGTCCTCCGTTTTTTCTGACAAACTCAATGCCGTCGCGGAGGTCTTCCCAATAGGCATTGTCGTTGGTGATGAAATGGTCGGAAGGAACGACGACCATTGTGGCCGTCCCGGCGATTTTTTTTATTTTCTCTGCCGCATACATAATGCAGGTGGCCGTGTTCCGCCGGAGAGGTTCTTTCAGGATGTTGCCGGAAGGAAGTTCCGGAATTTGCTGATGTGTAATCTCTTCATATTCTGCTCCGGTGATAACGAAAATGCGTTCGTCCGGAAAAATACGGCTTATTCTTTCATATGTCTGGCGGATGAAACTTTTTCCCGTATGCAGAATATCTGAAAACTGTTTTGGGCATTGGGTATTGCTGACGGGCCAGAAACGGTTTCCGATGCCTCCCGCCATAATTACGCAGTAGGAGTCTGCAGGCAAAGAGCTGTGGGATATTGTCATACTTGGTTTGATTTTTCAGAGCTATTCTAATTGTTGTCGAATTTAGAAAAAATCTCTGGAAAAGACGAATAAAAAGGGATAAATGTCTTCATAACGTCTGTCAATAAGGCGTTTGCGGAGCCAAATGAGGACAGCCGAAAAAACGGGGTAACGCAAAGGAAAGCGGATTTATGAAGCAGAACGGTCTCCAAATCGTTACCCGCTGGATGGTGATTTTTAACACACCGTGTTGTATCTGGCAGCTTGTGGCACAGGTTGGCATGTCAAGGTCTAACTCGTTGAGTAATAACTTTGCAAACAAAAAAACGAGTATGGCA
>ERZ777305.338-NODE-338-length-78454-cov-8.975893_pt1 | contig 78454 bp, 52 predicted proteins | sample MGYA00374965_ERZ777305 | MGnify/ENA primary metagenome ERZ777305 (study PRJEB29328, sample SAMD00013331) | mouse gut metagenome | study: EMG produced TPA metagenomics assembly of the Metagenome analysis of fecal microbiota from mouse which was promoted...
AGTTGGTCCTGCTCTTGGTTCCAAGGGTATCAACATCATGGAGTTTTGCAAGCAGTTTAATGCCCGCACCCAGGACAAGGCCGGTAAGGTACTTCCTGTAGTAATCACCTATTACTCCGACAAGAGCTTCGACTTCGTTGTCAAGACTCCTCCGGTAGCTATCCAGCTCCTTGAGGCTACAAAGCTCAAAAGCGGTTCCGCTCAGCCTAACCGTAAGAAAGTCGCAGAAATCACCTGGGAACAGGTTAAGGCGATTGCCGAGGACAAAATGCCCGATTTGAACTGTTTCAACGTAGCTTCGGCAATGCGTATGGTTGCCGGAACAGCCAGAAGCATGGGTATCACCGTGAAAGGAACATTCCCCGAAAACCTCTAAACTTCAATTGACATGAGTAAACTGACGAAAAATCAAAAGATTGCCCAGGAAAAGGTTGAAGCCGGAAAGGTTTACACACTTGCTGAAGCAGTGAGCCTCGTGAAAGAAATCACTTTCACCAAATTTGACGCTTCACTTGACGTGGATGTTCGCCTTGGTGTCGATCCCCGTAAGGCTAACCAGATGGTACGTGGCGTTGTGACACTTCCCCACGGAACCGGAAAGCAGGTGCGCGTTCTCGTGCTCTGCAACTCAGACGCTGAAGCTGCCGCCAAGGCTGCCGGCGCAGACTATGTAGGTCTTGACGAATACATTGATAAAATCAAAGGTGGCTGGACCGATGTCGACGTGATCATCACTCAGCCCGCTATCATGGGTAAGATAGGTGCCCTCGGCCGTGTTCTCGGTCCCCGTGGCCTCATGCCGAACCCCAAGAGCGGTACTGTGACCAACGATGTCGCTAAGGCTGTTGAAGAAGTGAAGAAGGGTAAGATCGACTTCAAGGTTGACAAGAACGGTATCGTTCACTCGTCAGTCGGCAAAGTCTCTTTCGAAGCTGCCGCCGCTGCTGACAACGTGCGTGAATTCATCAACACCTTGATCAAACTCAAGCCTGCTGCTGCAAAGGGTACCTACATCAAGAGCATTTATCTTTCGAGCACAATGAGTCCGGGTATCAAGATTGACCCCAAGTCGATCGACGAATAACTTCTTAAGCTGACTGTACAAAATGAAAAAGGAAGATAAAATCATTGCTATTGAGAACATAGCTAAAACTATCCAGGAGTATAGCTGCTTCTACCTCACTGAAACCGCCGGCCTCGACGCCGAAAAGACCACAGCCCTACGCCGCGAATGCAACAAGGCCGACGTGAAGCTCATGGTTGTGAAGAACACCCTTCTTCACAAGGCGCTCGAATCACTTGAAGGCGATTACTCTGAACTCTACGGAGCACTCCACGGATCAACTTCGCTGATGCTTGCCAACGTAGGCAACGCTCCCGCAAAGCTGATCAAGGAGATCCGCAAGGCCGACAAGGACGCCGTCCTTCCCCGCCTCAAGGCTGCTTACGTTGAAGAGACTATCTACATGGGCGAGGACCAGCTCGACGCTCTCTGCGCAATCAAGAGCAAGAACGAGCTCATCGCCGACGTTGTCGCTCTTCTCCAGTCTCCCGCCAAGAACGTTATCTCTGCCCTTACTTCTGGTGGCAGCAAACTTCACGGCATCCTCGAAACCCTTTCGAAGAAGGAGGCCTAAGCGCCAAGCTCCATTCTCCAAGCCTCTCTGCTCAACCTCAATTCTATTAAATTAAAAAACAACAAATAAAACTATAAAATCATGGCAGATCTTAATGCTTTTGCAGAACAACTTGTTAACCTCACCGTTAAGGAAGTAAACGAACTTGCTCAGATCCTCAAGGAAACTTATGGCATCGAACCCGCAGCTGCTGCTGTTGCTGTTGCTGCCGGCCCCGCTGCTGGTGCTGCTGCTGAAGAAGAAAAGTCTTCTTTCGACGTAGTTCTCAAATCAGCCGGTGCTTCTAAGCTCGCTGTCGTTAAGCTCGTGAAGGAACTCACCGGTCTTGGCCTCAAGGAAGCCAAGGAAATGGTTGACGGTGCTCCTTCAGTAGTTAAGGAAGGCATGGCTAAGGCTGATGCTGAAGGCCTCAAGAAGCAGCTCGAAGAAGCAGGTGCTGAAGTAGAGCTCAAATAAGCATACTCCTTTTAAGCTATAATGGGTTAAGATTCTCCCGTCAGGGAGTTTCTTAACCTATTTGCGTTACAATAGACGGGTTTAGATAAAAAATCATAATTATTTATATTTAAAAATAAAAATTTGCCCTGCCGAGCATGGCAAATTGCCCTATTTTTAGTCTTTTAGGCTACAAACCCTTCTGATTCTCTTCTTCACATCGAATTTTTGGAGTTAAAAAATCTTAATTCATTATCCTTCTTTTTAGATGTCAGATATCACTTTAGCAAAACCCCGCGTAAATTTCGCGTCGGTTAAAAATCCTCTCCCTTATCCCGACTTTCTGGAGGTGCAGCTGAAGTCGTTCCAGGACTTCCTTCAGCTCGACACTCCCCCGGAAAAAAGAAAAAACGAGGGACTCTTCAAGGTGTTTGCCGAAAACTTCCCCATCGCAGACACCCGCAACAACTTTGTGCTTGAGTTCCTTGACTATTACATCGATCCTCCGCGTTACACAATCGACGAATGTCTTGAACGCGGTCTGACCTACAGCGTTCCCCTCAAGGCCAAGCTCAAACTCTACTGTACTGACCCTGACCACGAGGACTTCGCTACTGTGATTCAGGACGTCTACCTCGGCCCCATCCCCTACATGACTGACAAGGGCACCTTTGTCATCAACGGAGCCGAGCGCGTTGTCGTGTCGCAGCTTCACCGTTCGCCCGGCGTGTTCTTCGGACAGAGCACCCACGCCAACGGAACCAAGCTCTACAGCGCCCGTATCATCCCCTTCCGCGGAAGCTGGATCGAGTTTGCCACTGACATCAACAATGTCATGTATGCCTACATCGACCGCAAGAAGAAACTCCCCGTGACCACTCTTCTGCGTGCTATAGGCCTTGAAAGTGACAAGGACATCATTGAAATCTTCGGACTTGCCGAGGAAATCAAGGTCAACAAGACAAACCTAAAGAAAGCCGTAGGCCGCAAACTCGCCGCCCGCGTGCTCAAGACCTGGGTTGAAGACTTCGTTGACGAAGATACCGGCGAAGTTGTGTCGATCGAGCGTAACGACGTCATCCTCGACCGCGAGACTGTCCTTGAAGAAGAGAACATCCAGGAAATCCTCGATTCGGGCGTGCAGACCGTACTCCTCCACAAGGAAGACGCCAACACCTCCGACTACTCCATCATATTCAACACACTCCAGAAAGATACATCCAACTCCGAGAAAGAAGCTATCCAGTACATTTACCGACAGCTCCGCAACGCCGAGCCGCCGGACGATGCAAGCGCGCGCGAAGTCATCACCAACCTTTTCTTCTCTGAAAAGCGCTATGACCTCGGCGAAGTAGGCCGCTACCGTATCAACAAGAAACTCGGCCTCACAACCTCGATGGATGTCAAGGTGCTCACAAAGGAAGACATCATCGCCATCATCAAATATCTGATCGAGCTCATCAACTCGAAGACCGATGTCGACGATATCGACCACCTGAGCAACCGCCGTGTGCGCACCGTAGGCGAACAGCTTTACAACCAGTTCAACGTAGGCCTCGCCCGCATGTCGCGCACCATCCGCGAACGCATGAATGTGCGTGACAACGAAGTCTTCACCCCGATTGACCTCATCAACGCCAAGACCATTTCGAGCGTCATCAACACATTCTTCGGCACCAACGCCCTCTCGCAGTTCATGGACCAGACCAACCCGCTGGCCGAAATCACCCACAAGCGCCGTATGTCGGCCCTCGGCCCCGGCGGTCTCTCGCGCGAGCGCGCAGGCTTCGAGGTCCGAGACGTACACTATACCCACTACGGACGTCTCTGCCCGATCGAAACCCCTGAAGGCCCGAACATCGGTCTTATCTCCTCGCTCTGTGTCTACGCCAAGATCAACGACCTCGGCTTCATCGAGACCCCCTACCGTGAAGTGAAAGACGGTGTGGTCAACCTCAAGAACGACGAAGTTGTCTATCTCACAGCCGAAATCGAAGAAGGCAAAATCATAGCCCAGGGCAATGCGCCGGTCAACGACAACGGCGGCTTCATCAACGATCGAGTCAAAGCCCGTATGGACGCCGACTTCCCTATCGTCGCTCCTGACCAGGTAGAGCTTATGGACGTATCGCCAACGCAGATCGCCTCGATCGCCGCATCGCTCATCCCCTTCCTTGAACACGACGACGCAAACCGTGCCCTCATGGGATCGAACATGATGCGCCAGGCCGTGCCCCTGCTCCGCAGCGAGTCTCCGATTGTCGGCACCGGCATCGAAGGCCAGCTCATCCGCGACAGCCGCACCCAGATCATGGCCGAACGCGAAGGCACAATCGAATTCGTCGACGCAACCGTCATCCGCATCCGCTATGACCGCACCGAAGACGAAGAATTCGTATCATTCGAAGACAGCGTCAAGGAATACCACCTCCCCAAATTCCGCAAGACCAACCAGAGCACAACCATCGACCTCCGTCCCATCTGCAACAAGGGCCAGCGCGTCAAGAAAGGCGACATCCTCACCGAAGGCTACTCGACCGAAAAAGGCGAACTCGCACTCGGACGCAACCTCAAGGTAGCCTTCATGCCCTGGAAGGGCTACAACTATGAGGACGCTATCGTGCTCAACGAACGAGTGGTGCGCGAAGACATCCTCACCTCTGTCCACGTCGACGAATACACCCTCGAAGTCCGCGAGACCAAGCGCGGTATGGAAGAGCTCACCTCTGACATCCCCAACGTCTCTGAAGACGCCACCAAAGACCTCGACGAGCGCGGCATCATCCGCGTGGGCGCCCACATCGTCCCCGGCGACATCATGATCGGTAAGATCACACCCAAGGGCGAAAGCGATCCCACTCCGGAAGAAAAACTCCTCCGCGCCATTTTCGGCGACAAAGCCGGCGACGTCAAAGACGCATCGCTCAAGGCATCGCCATCGCTCAAAGGCGTGGTCATCGGAACCCACCTCTTCCAGAAAGCCGAAAAGAAGAAAACCAAGAAGAGCGCAAGCGCAGTGCTGCCCAAGCTCGACGAAGAATATGAAGACCGTCTCAACGCCCTCAAGGACCTCCTTGTTGAAAAGCTGATGACCCTTACCAACGGCAAGACATCGCAGGGCGTGAAAGACTTCCTCGGCACAGACATCATCCCCAAGGGAGCCAAATTCTCAGCCGGAACACTCCGTGAGATCGACTACGACACCATCAACCTCTCAAAGTGGACAGCCGACGCTCACAAGAACGACATGATCCGCGCCACAATCGTCAACTACCTGCGCAAATCAAAGGAGATCGACGCCGAACTCCGCCGCAAGAAGTTCGACATCTCCATTGGCGACGAACTTCCCTCAGGCATCATGAAACTTGCCAAGGTCTACATCGCCAAGAAGCGTAAGATCAGCGTCGGTGACAAGATGGCAGGCCGTCACGGCAACAAGGGTATCGTTTCGCGCATCGTGCGTCAGGAAGACATGCCCTTCCTCGCTGACGGTACTCCGGTCGACATCGTCCTCAACCCGCTGGGTGTGCCCTCGCGTATGAACCTCGGCCAGATCTTCGAGACAGTGCTCGGATGGGCAGGCCGCGAACTCGGCGAGAAATTCGCAACCCCCATCTTCGACGGCGCAACCCTCGAAGACCTCAACGAGTGGACCGACAAAGCCGGCATACCACGCTACGGCAAGACCTACCTCTACGACGGCGGCACAGGCGAACGCTTCGACCAGCCCGCAACCGTAGGCGTGATCTACATGCTTAAGCTCGGCCACATGGTTGAAGACAAGATGCACGCACGCTCCATCGGCCCGTACTCACTCATCACCCAGCAGCCTCTCGGCGGTAAAGCCCAGTTCGGTGGCCAGCGTTTCGGTGAGATGGAAGTCTGGGCGCTCGAAGCATTCGGCGCCGCCCACATCCTCCAGGAGATCATCACTGTCAAGTCTGACGACGTCACAGGCCGCTCGAAGACCTACGAGGCCATCGTCAAGGGCGAGGCAATGCCGCCGGCCGGAATTCCCGAATCACTCAACGTGCTTCTCCACGAACTCCGCGGTCTCGGTCTCAGCATCAACCTTGAGCAGTAATGTCAGCCACGGCGACATCCTTAATTTTAACATTGTTCTCATATTATATATATGGCTTTTAGAAAAGACAATAAGCAAAAAAACAGTTTCTCAAAAATCTCCATCGGGCTCGCATCGCCTGAGGAGATTCTTGAGAAGTCGAGCGGCGAGGTGTTAAAACCTGAAACAATCAACTACCGCACCTACAAGCCTGAGCGCGACGGCCTCTTCTGCGAGCGCATTTTCGGTCCCGTCAAGGACTTCGAATGCCATTGCGGCAAGTACAAGCGCATCCGCTACAAAGGCATTGTCTGCGACCGATGCGGTGTTGAAGTGACCGAAAAGAAAGTACGTCGCGAGCGCATGGGCCACATCAAACTTGTGGTTCCCGTGGCCCACATCTGGTATTTCCGCTCACTCCCCAATAAGATCGGCTACCTCCTGGGCCTTCCCTCGAAGAAACTCGATGCAGTCATCTACTACGAACGCTACGTGGTCATCAACCCCGGCGTTGCAGCCGAAGGAGAGAAACCCATACAGCGTCTCGACCTCCTCTCCGAGGAAGAATACTTCGAGATCATCGACCGTCTCCCCCGCGAAAACCAGCTCCTTGACGACACCGACCCCAACAAGTTCGTTGCCAAAATGGGCGCCGAGGCAATCTACGATCTTCTCAAAGACATCAACCTCGACGACCTCTCCTACGCCTTGCGCGACCAGGCCAACTCCGAAGGATCGCAGCAGCGCAAAACCGAAGCCCTCAAGCGCCTCCAGGTGGTTGAATCGTTCCGCGCATCGCGTGAACGCAACCGTCCTGAATGGATGATCCTCCAGGCAGTACCCGTCATTCCGCCTGAACTCCGTCCGCTCGTGCCTCTGGACGGCGGCCGCTTCGCAACTTCCGACCTCAACGACCTCTATCGTCGCGTCATCATCCGCAACAACCGTCTGAAACGCCTCATAGAGATCAAAGCCCCTGACGTCATCCTCCGCAACGAAAAGCGTATGCTCCAGGAAGCCGTCGACTCACTGCTTGACAACTCACGCAAATCCTCAGCCGTAAAGACCGAAGCCAACCGTCCCCTCAAATCGCTCTCCGACTCGCTCAAGGGCAAGCAGGGCCGCTTCCGTCAGAACCTCCTCGGTAAGCGTGTCGACTACTCGGCCCGTTCGGTTATCGTCGTAGGTCCCGAACTGAAGATGCACGAGTGCGGTATCCCCAAAAACATGGCTGCCGAACTCTACAAGCCCTTCGTCATCCGCAAGCTCATCGAGCGCGGCATCGTCAAGACCGTCAAGTCTGCCAAGAAGATCGTCGACCGCAAGGAACCAGTCGTCTGGGACATCCTTGAATACGTAATGAAGGGCCACCCCGTGCTCCTCAACCGAGCCCCGACCCTCCACCGTCTCGGCATCCAGGCCTTCCAGCCCAAAATGATCGAAGGCAAGGCAATCCAGCTCCACCCCCTCGCATGTACGGCATTCAACGCCGACTTCGACGGTGACCAGATGGCAGTCCACCTTCCTTTGGGCAACGAAGCCATCCTCGAAGCCCAGCTCCTTATGCTCGGATCTCACAACATCCTCAACCCCGCCAACGGCGCACCTATCACCGTGCCCTCGCAGGACATGGTGCTCGGTCTCTACTACATCACCAAGCTCCGCAAAGGCGACAAGGGCGAAGGCCTCAAATTCTACGGCCCTGAAGAAGCTGAAATCGCCTACAACGAAGGCCGCGTGACACTCCACGCACCCGTGTCGGTTGTAGTCGAAGACATCGACGAATTCGGCAACCCCATCAAGCACCTCGTCGAGAACACCTCCGTAGGCCGTGTGCTCGTCAACCGCTACGTGCCCAAAGAAATCGGCTACGTCAATGAGATCCTCTCCAAGAAATCACTGCGTACCATCATCTCGCGCGTAATCAAACACTGCGGTATTCCCCGCTCGGCACAGTTCCTTGACGACATCAAGAACCTCGGTTACTACATGGCATTCAAGGGCGGTCTGTCATTCAACCTCGGCGACGTACTCATCCCTGCCGAAAAAGAAGAATATGTGCGCGAGGGCTACGAACAGGTGCAGGAAGTCCTCAACAACTACTCGATGGGCTTCATCACCAACAACGAACGCTACAACCAGATCATCGACATCTGGACACACGTCAACTCACGTCTGGCCGACACCCTCATGAAACAGATCTCGGCCGACAAGCAGGGCTTCAACCCTGTCTACATGATGCTCGACTCCGGCGCCCGTGGTTCTAAAGACCAGATCCGTCAGCTCTCCGGCATGCGTGGCCTTATGGCCAAGCCCCAGAAGAGCGGTGCCGAAGGAGGCCAGATCATCGAAAACCCGATTCTTGCAAACTTCAAGGAAGGCCTTTCGGTGCTCGAATACTTCATCTCGACCCACGGTGCCCGTAAGGGTCTTGCCGACACCGCGCTCAAGACAGCCGACGCCGGTTATCTTACCCGCCGTCTGGTCGACGTGGCCCATGACGTCATCATCAACGAAGAAGACTGCGGAACCCTCCGCGGACTCGTCTGCACCGAGATCAAGAACAACGACGAAGTCGTCGCTTCACTCGGCGAACGCATCCTCGGCCGCGTCTCTGTCCATGACATCGTTGATCCCACCAACGGCGAACTCATCGTCGCCGCAGGCGAAGAAATCAACGACCTTGCAGCCGACCGCATCAACGAATCACCCATCGAATCAGTCGAGATCCGCTCGGTGCTCACCTGCGAATCAAAGAAGGGTGTCTGCGCCAAGTGCTACGGCCGCAACCTCGCCACACACCGCATGGTCCAGATGGGCGAAGCTGTCGGTGTGATCGCCGCACAGTCAATCGGCGAGCCCGGTACACAGCTCACCCTCCGTACATTCCACGTCGGTGGTGTCGCCTCGAACATCGCCGCTGTCAACTCGCTCACCTCGCGCTACGAAGGCATCCTTGAAATCGACGAACTCCGCACAGTGCAGACCGAAGAGGTCGATGCCAGCGGACGCAAGGTTGATGTGGTTATCGGCCGACTCGCAGAAATGCGCATCATCGACCCCACCACAAAGATGATGCTCACCAACGCAAACATCCCCTACGGCGCGAAACTCTTCTTCGATAACGGCGCACGTGTCAAGAAAGGCGATGTGATCTGCGAATGGGACCCCTTCAACGCCGTCATTGTCAGCGAAGCAGGTGGTAAGGTACAATACGTCAACCTCACCGAAAACGTCACCTATCGCGTCGACTCCGATGAGCAGACCGGTCTCCGCGAAAAAATCATCATCGAATCCAAGGAACGCGGCAAAGTGCCTGAAGCCAACATCGTTGACGCAAACGGTCAGATCCTCCGCACCTATGCACTCCCCGTGGGCGCCCACCTCATGGTCGACGAAAACGCCGAACTCAAACCCGGCGAAATCTTCGTCAAGATCCCGCGCGCCGCAGGCTCTGCAGGTGACATCACCGGTGGTCTCCCCCGTGTGACCGAGCTCTTCGAAGCCCGTAACCCCTCCAACCCCGCCATCGTATCTGAAATCGACGGCGAAGTCAAATTCGGAAAAGTCAAGCGAGGCAACCGCGAAATCTCAGTCACCTCCAAACTCGGAGAGACCAAGAAATATCTCGTGCCCCTGTCAAAACAGATCCTCGTTCAGGAAAACGACTACGTGCGCGCAGGCACACCGCTCTCAGACGGAGCCACCACACCGGCCGACATCCTCAACATCATGGGTCCGACAGCCGTTCAGGAATACATCGTCAATGAAGTCCAGGACGTCTACCGTATGCAGGGTGTGAAGATCAACGACAAGCACTTCGAAGTCATCGTACGCCAGATGATGCGCAAAGTCAACATCCTCGATCCCGGCGACACCAACTTCCTCGAACAGCAGGTGGTCGACAAGCGCGACTTCATGGACGAAAACGACCGCATCTGGGGCAAGAAAGTTGTCACCGATGCCGGCGACAGCGAAAACGTCAAGCCCGGCCAGATCATCACCGCACGCAAGCTCCGCGACGAAAACTCATCGCTCAAGCGCCGTGACCTCCGTCCCATCCAGGTACGCGATGCACAGCCCGCCACCTCCGAACAGATCCTCCAGGGTATCACCCGTGCCGCCCTGCAGACATCATCGTTCATGTCGGCCGCATCATTCCAGGAAACCACCAAGGTGCTCAACGAAGCCGCTATCAACGGCAAGGTCGACTACCTCGTGGGCATGAAGGAAAACGTCATCTGCGGACACCTCATTCCCGCAGGTACCGGTCTCCGCTCCTACGAACGCATCGTGGTAGGCGGCAAGGATGATATCGAAAACGCCTTCGACATCCCCGTAGTCACCCGCGACGAAGCCCCCGAAGCAGTCGACGTGGCCCACACCGAACTCTGATCCTGACGGCTCCAAAAAGCCGGTCACCCATAGAAACACCGAACCCCGCCTGCCCGAATCCGGACAAGCGGGGTTCACTGTTTCCTAACCCAAGGGCCGATGGATCTGTGTCCACGCACATGGATCTCAGGCATCGCTCGGCCTCCGCTGCCGCCTCGGCACTCGCAGACCCAGGGGTTTCGTAAACATAGGCTCTCCGAGCCATCACCGGTCTGTCCCGTCTTAGAGGGTGTTTCATAACAAGAGTTAAAATCTGAGTGGTGTATCTTTTAGATAAATTGTTGCAAGGGAGGAAGAAGCATAGCGAGCTATGCGACTGACGAGCTTCAACAATTTAGCAAAAGAGACACCAAGGCTCAGGTAACTTAAAAATTTTCACAAATGGAATATACTATTTACAAAAAAACAATACAATCGCCTCCGAAAGCTTTGAGCGGCTATGGCTCTTCATTTCAGTCACATAGCTCGCTATGCTCCTTCAATTCAGAGCCATATCTATCTCAAATCTTTCGCTCAGATTTCAACTATTGTTATGAAACACCCTCTTAACAATAGCTTGGCAATAAATGATTGCTTAATCCGCGAAAAATTCGTAAATTTGTGCTTACTTATCATAACCGATACGTGCCATGACCGAGAATGACGAATTAATCCACGATGACATCGAGACTCCGGAATCAGCCGGGGCCACTCCAGCCCCTGTCCCTGACTATGATGAAGACGACATCAAGACCCTTGACTGGAAGGAGCACATCCGTCGGCGCCCCGGCATGTATATCGGCAAACTCGGCGACGGATCGAACTTTGACGACGGCATCTACGTGCTGATCAAAGAAGTGCTCGACAACGCCATTGACGAATACATGATGGGCTTCGGAAAGCAGATCATAGTCGATGTGGCCGACGGAACCGTCACCGTGCGCGACTACGGACGCGGTGTGCCCCTCGGAAAACTGGTCGACGTATCATCCAAGATGAACACCGGCGGCAAATATGACTCCAAGGCCTTCAAGAAATCCGTAGGCCTCAACGGCGTCGGCATCAAGGCCGTCAACGCCCTCTCCACCGAATTCTTCATCTGCAGCGTGCGCGACGGCCAGATGAAAAGCGTGCTCTACCGCTGCGGCGACAAGGTGGAGGAGAGCGATATCGAGCCCACCACCGAAGCCAACGGCACACTCGTGCGCTTCACTCCTGACGCAAGCATATTCCGCGACTATGCCTACCGCGATGAGTTCATAGTGCCGCTGATCAAGAACTACACCTACCTCAATACCGGCCTTGCCATGATGTTCAACGGCAAGCGCTACATCTCGCGTCACGGTCTGCTCGACCTCCTGCGCGACGCAATGACCACCGATCCGCTCTACGCGCCCATCCATCTCAAGGGCGATGACATCGAAGTGGCCATAACCCATGCCAACCAGCGCGGCGAGGAATACTACTCGTTTGTCAACGGCCAGCACACCACTCACGGCGGAACCCATCTCGCAGCCTTCAAGGAATCGGTGTCACGCACACTCAAAGAATACTTCAAGCGCGACTTCGACTACTCCGACATACGCAACGGCATGATAGCCGCCATCTCCATCAAAGTAGAGGAACCGCTGTTCGAATCGCAGACAAAGACCAAACTCGGCAGCCGCGACATGGGCCCCGACGGACCTACCGTGGCAAAATTCATCGGCGACTTCATCAAGACCGAACTTGACAACTATCTCCACCGCAACACCGACGTTGCCGACATAATCCTGAAAAAAGTCCAGGAGAGCGAACGCGCCCGCAAGGCTATGGCCGGCATAACCAAACTGGCCCGCGAAAAGCAGAAGAAAGCCAATCTCAACAACAAGAAGCTGCTCGACTGCCGGGTGCATCTCAACGACAGCCGCGGAAACGAGGAAAAGAAACTCGCATCATCCATCTTCATCACCGAGGGTGACTCGGCCGCCGGATCAATCACCAAGATCCGCAACGTCGAGACCCAGGCCGTGTTCTCGCTGCGCGGAAAACCCAAGAACTCCTACGGCGTTCCCGCCAAGATCCTCTATGAAAACGACGAGTTCAACCTCCTCCAGGCCGCGCTCAACATCGAAGAGGGCATTGACGGCCTGCGCTACAACAATGTGATCATCGCAACCGATGCCGACGTCGACGGCATGCACATACGCCTGCTGCTGATGACCTTCTTCCTCCAGTTCTTCCCTGACATGATCAAGAAAGGCCATCTCTACGTGCTCCAGACCCCTCTCTTCCGTGTGCGCAACCACAAGACCACCAAGCGCGGCGCCCGCGGAGGCTCAGCCGCCGGCGATGACACCTACTACTGCTACACCGACGAGGAGCGCATAGCCGCCATCGAGAAACTCGGCGACAATGCCGAGATCACCCGATTCAAAGGTCTCGGCGAAATCTCGCCGGAGGAATTCCGCGGCTTCATCGGGCCCGACATCCGTCTTGACCGCGTCAGCCTCCGCAAGGAAGATGCCGTGGCCGAGCTGCTGGAATTCTACATGGGCAAAAACACTATGGAACGACAGAACTTTATCATTGACAATCTTGTTGTTGAGGATGACTCCCAGATCGGATAGCACCTCAGACCGTCGGTCAATGTAACCAACTCAGAAGATGAATACAATCCTGTTTCCCGGTTCGTTCAACCCGTTCACCGTAGGCCACCGGTCGCTCGTCGAGCGCGTGTTGCCGCTTTTCGACCGCGTAGTGATAGCCATCGGAGTCAATTCACAGAAAGCCTGCGAGGCCCGGACTCATGAGCGTCTCGATGCCATCCGCGCCCTTTATGCCGCAGAGCCTAAAGTCTCCGTCATAGCCTACAGCGGTCTCACCGTCGATGCCTGCGAGGCCGAGGGAGCACGCTGGATGCTGCGCGGAGTCCGCTCGGTTGCCGATTTCGAATATGAGCGCAACCTCGCCGACATCAACCGGCGCATCTCAGGCATAGAGACCTTGCTGCTGTTCACACTTCCGGAATACGCGGCCATCTCCTCCTCGGTGGTCCGCGAGCTGCAGGCCTATGGCCGTGATGTCAGCGAATTCCTGCCCGAAGGGCCCGGAAAGCCATGACCGGACCAGCACACACGCGCGCGATATCTCAATACAGAACAAACATCACATATATACTGATTTTACCGACTGATGAAAAAACTGTTTTTTTCCTCCATACTCCTCCTTGCCGTCTGCCTGACCTCAGTAGGGCAGATTGAGTTTACCCCTGAACGCAAACTGCGCTATGCCGAGCAGATCATAGAGTCATACTATGTAGACCGCATCGACACCTCCAAGGTGGTCACAGAAGCGATCGTGGCCATGCTCAAGACCCTTGACCCGCACTCCACCTACTCCTCGCCCGAAGAGACCCGCGAGCTGACCGAGCCGCTTGACGGCAACTTCTCCGGAATCGGCATCCGCTTCCAGATGAACAACGACACTCTTTATGTCATCGAGTCAGTGGCCGGCGGACCCTCGGAAAAGGTAGGCATACTCCCCGGCGACCGCATCATCTCCTGCAACGACACCGTGATTTCGGGAGTCAAGATGAAGAACAACGACATCATGAAAGTGCTCCGCGGCCCCAAGGGCACAATAGCCGCCCTCAAAGTGCTCCGCAAGGGCAACCCGCAGCTGCTTGAATTCCGTGTGGAGCGTGACAACATACCCATCTACAGCGTCGAGGCCACCTATATGATCAACGACTCCGTGGGCTACATCAGCGTCAGCCGTTTCGCTGAAGCCACAGCCGAAGAAGTGGCCGAAGCTATGGGCAAGCTCAAGAAAAAAGGCATGCGCCATCTGATACTCGATCTCACTGACAACGGCGGCGGCTACATGCGTCCGGCCACTGATATCTCAGACATGTTTCTCCGCAGAGGCGATCTGGTGGTCTACACCGAGTCACCCAAAAACGGCACAGCCGAATATATCACCCAGAAAAACGGCTCCTTCCTTGACGGGCGCGTTGTAGTGATGGTCAACCAGTATTCCGCCTCGGCCAGCGAGATCCTTTCAGGAGCGCTCCAGGACAATGACAGAGCCGTGATAGTGGGCCGCCGCACCTTCGGCAAAGGCCTCGTGCAGCGTCCCTTCCCCTTCCCTGACGGCTCGATGATGCGACTGACCGTATCGCGCTACCACACCCCATCAGGCCGCTGCATTCAGAAACCCTACGTTGACGGCGATGACGAAAGCTATCAGCTCGACATGATCAACCGCTATAACTCCGGAGAGTTCACCAATGCTGACAGCATTCATCATTTCGCCGATTCGCTGCTCTTCCATACCCGCCGGCTCAAACGCCCCGTCTATGGCGGAGGAGGCATCATGCCTGACCGCTTTGTGCCTATTGACACCACCATGTATTCCACCTACTACCGTGACCTTATAGCCAAAGGAGCGGTCAATAATTTCACTGTCGATTATGTAGATGCCAACCGCTCTAAAATCAAGAGCGCCTATCCGACAGAAGAGAGCTATATTGCCGGATTCACCGTCACTCCTGAAATCATGCAGGGCCTCATAGACCGCGGTACGGCTGACGGTGTGACCTATGACGAAGCGCAGTTCCGCCGTTCCGAACCGATGCTCCGCGCCATAGTCAAAGGCCTCGTAGGCCGTGACCTCTATGACCAGTCAGTCTACTCACGTGTGGTCAGTCCGCTCGACCCCACGTTTGCCGCCGCGGTAGAGATCATCAACAGTCCCGCTCTCTACAACTCCTATCTGACCCCGAAAGAGTGAGCAGGGCCTGACATGCGTAAATGATAAAAACAGCGAACGCTGTGCCTTTCAGACGGGCACAGCGTTCGCTGCTATAGAGCGGAGCCTCTGACAGCCCCGGTGGAGGTTTATGGATTGGGATCAGGCCTTGGAGTAGAGCGAGAACTCGCAGCCGTATTCATCCACAAGCTTATTGTCAAGATCGTCGGCTTTCTCGGCAAGACCTACAATGTTGTTGAGAATGCGTTCACGCGACTCTTCGGTGAGGTCGGCGAGGTGGATGCGGTAGCACAGATAGATCTGGCGTCCGTCAACTCCCATCTTGTAGGGATAGAAGTCAGTGTCGAGCATGAAGTCGAGCACTTTCTCTACATTCTTCTTTGGCAGAAGATTGATCGGCGATACGGCAAAGAGATAGTTGCGGTCATAGACAAAAAGCCGGATTTCGGAACTGCCTCGGTGGAACACCCACACGTTGTGGCCGCTGCGGGCAAGCACCGGATTGATGCCCATGCGGGCAATGGCGCTTTCGCAGAACTCTCCAAGGGGCGACATTTCGTGGGTGGCAAACACCCTTTCGTCAAGATGCGCGCCGCATGAGGGGCAGTATTCCTCGTCACCGCTGATCAGTTCATCGCAGCTGTCGCACTGCACGTGAAACTCGCTGCGGTCAAGATCCTCGATGGCGTCAAGCAGCTGAGCCAAGGCCTCGATGCGTACGCCGAAACCCATGTTGTCAGCCGATGAAGTCGCGAATTTGCTGACGGTCACACCGATCACTTCGCCCTTGTCATTGACAATCGGGCCTCCGGAGTTGCCGGGATTGACCGGGGCATCGACCTGGATGTAATATTTTCCGTCCATCAGCTGGCGGGGTGAAGAGAGAGAGCCTTCGGTGATGGTGAAAGGCATGCCGAAAGGATAGCCTGCAACGTGGACTTTCGATCCGATGGCCGGATCATCGTCTCCTGCGAGAGGGAAATCGGGAAGATGGCTGAAATCGGCGTCGACGGCCAGCAGAGCAAGGTCGAGTTCGGGATTGACGGCCACTACTCGCGCTTCGTATGGGTTGCGGTCATTGTCATGGATGGCCACTGTGCGGTAGCCGGCCACTACATGGTAGTTGGTGACGAAAATGTCGTGCTTCCGGAGGTAGAAGCAGCTGCCTGACCCATCGGCATGGGTCACTTTATATATCAGTTTGTTTATTTCTGGATTCATAAGGCGTAGAGAATGATTGGTTAAGAGGTCGTTTAAGAACAAGCTCTAAAAAATTGGTTGAAGCATGGCGTTTCAGCCTACGTTTCATGAGCCGAGAGAGCTGAGCATACGCATCTGGAGCTCGGTGGCGAGACGCATGTATTCGGTCATGTTGCCGGCTTTCAGAGCTTCATCCATCTGACGCTGGATCGCCACGATTTCTTCGCCGCTCATGGCTTCGGCCAGTTTCTGATGTGCGGCCATGATGTTGGCGTGAGCCTCGGAGAGATCTTCTTCATCGTCTTCATCGTCGTCATCGTCGTCCTCGTCATCGTCATCCTCGTCATCATAATCGTCCTCATCGTCCTCATCATCTTCGTCCTCGTCATCATCGTCGTCATCATCCGGTTCGATGTCGCCGTCCATGATCTTGTCAAGGGCTTTGAGCAGGATTTCAGCCGCCTCCTTAAGCGGCAGGCCTGCGCTCTCGCGCAGGGCGGTGATGATGAGATATTCGAGCAGCAGAGAGATATTGCTTTCGGCGAGCAGCTGATAGAATGAGAAGTAGATGCGCACGGCCACCTGGTCATAGTCTCTCTTCTGCATGGCTTCGGTGACACCTTCGTGGAGACTCTCGAAATCATCCTGCACACTCTGGAGTGGTGCGTTAGGCTTTATTGACACCATCATCTCGACCGTGTAGAGGTCTTCGGCCAGTTTTTCCTTGGGCATCGACAAGAGTTTCTTGAGAAACGATGTGCCGCGGGAGACAAGTTCTTCGATCGGCCGCTCGTCATTCATTGACTCGATGGCCTTTTCGATTTCGTTGATCAGCTGACCCTGCGGGTTGGCAATGAATGTGAACTGGTGGATGGCACCGCTTAAGATTGTCCAGGCATAGACGTAGCGCCGCTGCGAACTGTAGTCGGCGGCTGCATTGAGAGCAAGCTGTCCGATGGTATGGAGCGCGTCATAGACAGTGTCGACTTCATCCGGAGTGAAAGGTGTCACTTTGGGAGTGTAGCAGCGCTCGGCATTGAAGCGGGTGCAGAGTTCATCGTCATATTTGTCGCCGATGAGGCAGATGTTGTGGATGATGGCGTGGATCTTGTGGGGATGAGTGTCAGTCAGCGGGCAAGAGTATTCCATCTTCAGATAGTCGCCGCTCTTGACGAAACGGGCGAGCATGAGATTGTTGATGTTCATTTCCGCGATCTGGCGCAGCATGGCCACGCGCCCCTTTTCGGGCAGACGCAGGAAATCGGCCGAGATATGGAGTGTTTCTGGCGTTATGTTGATGCGGACCACTATCGAGCCGTGGGGAATTCTGAACGAAGTGCCTTCCGGATTGCCGTAGCGTTCGCGGAAATCGCAGTCGAGAGCATCGATCAGCAGTTGCAGTGACTTGAGGTAGTCGTGGTTTTCAAAAGCCTCGACAGCCTCGTCCATTGTCTCTCCGTCTGTGTAGACCTGTTGTGAGTCAGTGGCAGGCGGAATGTATGGGAATGACTGTTTCATGTTGCAAGTGTTTTCTGATATAGAGAATGTAGTTGTGATTCTGAAAGGGGAGTGTGGTCTGTTCTCCGTTATCTTGCCAGATGGGCCGGGCGGAGAATGAAGGGCAGGGGAGAGCGGAGCACTATCGACTTGTCGGTCTTCACCTTTTCAAGAGCCGTGGCGGCTTCCTGAGGGGTCTGGCAGGTGGCCGTGCAGACGTAGTAGAGCGGTTCGCGGGTGTGGATTATGAATGCGTCGGGATAGCCGTTGGCTTGCAGGCGCGCACGCATTTCGCGGGCGTTGAACTTTTGTTTGAACTGCCCGACAACCACGTTGTAGCGCTTGAGCATCTCGCGTGAGGCACCTCCGTTTTCCGTATAGCCTACATATTCTGTGCGCATGGGCAGAGTGTCTGATCCGGCTATCAGATCAGAGGTCTGCGCGCTGTTGCGTATGCGGGCATAGATTGTCGAATCCACCCCTGAAGCCTCACGGTTTTTGGCAACCGCCGTCTCATAGGCCTGACGGTAGTTGCTTTCACTGGTCTTGCAGCTGACGGTCAGAAGAGTGGCTGTCAGTGCGGCGACAACGGGCAGAAGCCGCATGAATTTGAAGCGTCGATACATAATGGCAGTGAGTGTGTTGTACGGATGAGCTTATATATTATATATGTATAAGGTGGATTCGGAACCGATTGTTCAGACCACGTGGTAGCCTGCGGTGGAGAGGGCTTTGCGCAGGATCTCGATGTGTTCGTTGTTGCGGGTCTCGACTTCGACGCGGATCAGACAGCCGTTGATGGATGTCATGTGGGAGTTGCGTTCGTGGGTGACGGAGATGATGTTGGCTCCGTTTTCGCCGAGCACACGGCAGACTCCTGAAAGCTGTCCGGGCTGGTCGGTGAGGTCGAGAGTCAGGGTGCAGTTGCGTCCGCTCTTGACAAGGCCGCGGGTGATGACGCGGTTGAGGATGGTCACGTCGATATTGCCGCCTGAAACCACGCAGACGGTCTTCTTGCCTTGGATGGGGACTTTGTTGAACATGGCTGCGGCTACCGATACGGCTCCTGCTCCTTCCGAAACGAGCTTCTGCTGCTCGATCAGGGCAAGGATGGCGGCTGCGATCTCGTCTTCGCTGACGGTCACGATCTCGTCGACATATTTGCTGCAGAAGTCAAAGGTGTTTACTCCTGGTTCCTTGACTGCGATACCGTCGGCTATGGTCGCCACCTTGTCAAGACGCTCGCGTTCGCCGGCCTTGACCGAGCGGTACATCGAGGGAGCGCCTTCGGCCTGGACTCCGTAGACTTTCACGTCGGGTTTGAGCTGCTTGAGCGCGAAGGCTATGCCGGCTATCAGACCGCCGCCGCCGATGGGCACGATGACGGCTTCCACGTCAGGCATCTCTTCAAGAATTTCGAGGCCGATGGTGCCTTGGCCTGCTATGACCTTGAGGTCGTCGAAGGGATGTATGAGTGTGTAGTTGTGTTCTTTCTGAAGTTCGAGCGCTTTTTGATAGGCGTCGTCATAAACTCCGGGCACGAGGCAGACTTCGGCGCCGAGACGCTTTGTGGCTTCGATCTTTGAGATCGGCGCTCCGGCGGGGAGGCAGATGATTGACTTGATGCCGTTGCGGGTGGCCGCGAGTGCCACTCCCTGCGCATGGTTGCCGGCCGAGCAGGCTATCACGCCGTGGGCTTTTTCCTCAGGGGTCAGCTGGGAGATCTTGTAGTAGGCTCCGCGGAGTTTGAAGGCTCCGGTGTGCTGGAGGTTTTCAGGCTTGAGGTAGACTTCTGCCTCAGGATTGATATTCGGCACCCCGATCAGGCGCGGATGACGTGCTACGTCGCGCAACACCTGGGCCGCGCGGTAGATTTCGGAAATTTCAAGTGTTTCAGCCATGATGAATGTTTTTAAACTATATAAGCACAAATTTATGAAATCCCGAACTATCTTCCAAAATAAAATTTCTGTGCGGGTCTGTCCATGAAAAAATCCCTCCGTCATGGCCTGTGGGGTGCATGGCGGAGGGACGAGAGATTTTACGGAAGCTTAAAATTGTTTTCTTTGGCAGCCGCTTGAGGAGGTGTGAAGGCCGGGGCTATTTGCCTGGTTCTTCCTGGATGCGGAGTTTGTCTTCGAGTATTTCAAGCTGCTGAAGACCTGATGCGCGCCACTGTGGCTCTCCGTTTTTGAAGATAATGAGTGTAGGCACACTTCTGATCTGGTATTTGGCTGCGAGGTCGGGATTGCGGTCAACGTCGATCTTTACGATATTGGCGGCGTCGCCTACCTTGTTTTTAAGCTGTTCGAGGATGGGACCCTGCATTTTGCATGGGCCGCACCATGTGGCGAAGAAGTCGACGAGTGTTGGCTTGCTGCTGCCGATTATTTCATTGAAATCGTTCATAGCTAAGGCGTATTATAATAAAGGTGTTTAGTGAAAAATTCAGTTTGGTGCCTTTATAACACGCTCGGCTGTGTGTTGGTTTGCTTGCTGGTGGCGGAGGAGTTCCCAATAAAAGTTAACAAATATTGGCCGGCACCGCGCTTACGGCATTGGCTGAAGGCAGGCTGCCACTTCCTTGAATGCGAAGCTGCGGGTCTGCCCGGCGTCACCGTCAGCTTCAGGCCGCAGGGCGAGGGTGATTATGCCGTCAGGAGCCACCGAGGCTATCCGCGCCATGATCTGCTCGCCGCGCAGGCAGTCGGTGTAGGGCCAGTAGCCCTCACGGCGCCAGAGCAGGCTGAAATAGCGCTTCTGCAGGTCATCGGAGGCTGATGAGATGCGGGCCGTCTCACCGATGATCCGGGTGATGATCTCCTCGGTCAGTGAGCGTAGCGGATAGGTGAGGCCTGTCAGCATAGAGAGCGACACGGGGTTCGGGGCGTCGGAGCGGAATTCGGTCTGGTTGACGTTGATTCCCATGCCTACGATGCAGTGGTTGATGCCGTTGGCGGTGATGGAGTTTTCAATGAGGATGCCACAGATCTTTCTGTCGGCCACATAGATGTCATTTGGCCATTTGATTCTGACCTCCATGCCGGGCAGATGGCGTGCGAGCACATCGGCGATGGCTACCGAGACGGCCTGAGAGATCAGAAACTGGCGCGAGGGGTGAAGTCCGGCGGGTCTGAGCAGCAGCGACATGGTGATGTTCTTGCCCGGCTCGGCTTCCCAGCTGTTGCCGCGCTGACCGCGCCCTGCAGTCTGACGGTGGCAGACCACCGTCAGTCCGTCGGGGCTTTCGCGGGCTATGGCTGCGAGATAGCTGTTGGTCGAGGCTGTCTCTTCAAGTTCGATTATTTCCATGCTGGAGGTGCCTGTCTGTGTCAGGCTTCGGCGGGATTGTCGATGGTCAGGCAGCGGACTCCGTCAGGGAGGACGTCGATTTTGACTCTGACGGTGTCGTCGGGCAGTATGTCATCGATGCGGTCGGGCCATTCGATGAGGCAGAGTGCGCCTGAGTCGAGATAGTCTTCCACGCCGATGTCGAAAGCCTGTTCGAGCGACTCGATGCGGTAGAGGTCGAAGTGGTAGATCAGCTCTGCTGTTGTGTCGGAGCGATATTCGTTGATGATCGAGAATGTTGGCGATCCTGTCGGGTCTTCCTCCACACCGAGTGCGCGGCAGAGGGCGTTGATGAAAGTTGTTTTTCCGGCCCCCATCTCACCCTCGAAGGTGTAGACAGTGGCGTCATCCATAAGGCTTAGAAACTCCTGAGCGGCCTGCGGAAGGGCTTCGACGGAGGGAATCATTATCTTTTTCATGCGGTAAGTGACTTTTGTTATAAGTGACTTTTGTTGAATTCTATTTGGCTGTCAGTGTGATGATCGGGATGAGCATTTCTTCGGGCGAGATGCCGCCGTGCTGGAAGGTCCCGTCATAGTACTGGACATAGTAGTTGTAGTTGTTGGGATAGGCGAAGAAGTCGCGCCCGGTGGCGAAGATGTAGGTCGAGGAGACGTTTGGCGCGGGCAGGCCCAGGCGACCCGGCTGCTTGACCTCATAGACCTGGCGGGCGTTGTAGGCGAGGTTTTTGCCTATCTTGTAGCGGAGGTTGGTGTTGGTGTTCTTGTCGCCGACAACTTTGACAGGGTTGTCCACGCGCACGGTGCCGTGGTCGGTGGTGAGGACTATCTTATAGCCTTTGGCGGCTATGCGTCGGAATATCTCGATGGCCGGCGAGTGGCGGAACCATGATTCGGATAGCGAGCGGTAGGCGGCATTGTTGGCGGCAAGTTCGCGGATCATGCGTGACTCGGTGCGGGCGTGGGAGAGCATGTCGATGAAGTTGAACACTATGACGTTCAGATCGTTGTCAAGCAGATTGGAGAACTCGCGGAGGAGTTTCTCGCCTGCGGCCGAGTCGTTGATCTTGGTGTAGGAGAATCTGCACTGGCGGCGATAGCGTTCGAACTGGGTGGCTATCATGGGCGATTCGTTGAGATTTTTGCCTTCCGGGGAGTCTTCGTCGACCCACAGGTCGGGAAACATCCGCTCGATGTCGACCGGCATCAGCCCGGAGAAAATGGCGTTGCGGGCATACTGTGTGGCGGTCGGGAGTATGGAGCAGTAGAGTTCCTCGCTGAAGTTGAAGGTGTCGGCAAGCAGGGGCTTGACTGCGGCCCACTGGTCGAGGCGGAAGTTGTCGATCAGTATGAAAAACACCTTTTCGCCGGTGTCGAGCAGGGGGAACACCCGGTTTTTGAAGATGTCGGGCGACATCATGGGGCGGCCGGGCGTGTTTTTGTCGGCTATCCAGGAGGCGTAGTTGTTTTTGATGAATTTGGCGAAGGCTGTGGCTGCGTCTTTCCGCTGCATGTCAAGCAGTTCGTCCATCTGAGTGTCGGCTGCCGAGAGCTGCATCTCCCAGTGGACCAGAAGGTGGTAGAGGTTCATCCAGTCGGTGATCGATGAAGCCGAGTCGATCATCGACGAGATCCGCGAGAATTCCTGGCGGTAGTCGCTGCCGGTCTGGGTGGAGACAAGGCGGTCTGAGTGGAGGTTTTTCTTGATCGAGAGCAGTATCTGGTTGGGGTTTACGGGTTTGATGAGGTAGTCGGCAATCTTGTTGCCTACGGCCTGGTCCATGATGTTTTCCTCCTCGCTTTTGGTGATCATAATTACCGGAATGTGGGGCGAGGTGAGCTTTATGCGCTGGAGGGTTTCGAGTCCGGTCAGGCCGGGCATGTTCTCGTCAAGGATGATGAGGTCGAAGTTCTGTTGTCCGGCGAGCTCAAGGGCGTCGGCGCCGCTGCATGCGGTGACCACGTCATAGCCTTTGCCTTTGAGGAACATTATGTGGGGTTTGAGGAGGTCGATCTCGTCGTCGGCCCAGAGTATGGTTGATGGCATTCTGCTGTCGGTTGGGGTTGGTTATGGGGTTTTGGTGGAGGGTCAGTCTTCATCGCCTTCGCTGCCGAGGGGATAGTCAGGGTAGACCGGAGGCGAGGTTGGCTTTTTGGGCGGGGTGGGAGTTTTGGGAATTTTGGGAGAACTGGGAGAACTGGGAGTTTTGGGAGTGCTGGGGGGGCTGGGGGGTTGGGGCGCTTTTGGCTCTGCGGGGCTTGTTTGTGTAGGCTCTGCTGTAGTAGGCTTTGCTGTAGCAGACTCTGCGGGGGCCTCAGGGGTCTCCGTGTTTGGTTCGGGGGGGTACATTTCAGATGCTGCCGGATATTCTTCGGGTGGCAGGACTGATTCATGGGTCTCGCGGACGGTTTCTTCGCCGATGAAGCGGAAGTAGTCGTCAAACGATCCGCCTCCCTGGAGCAGTTTCTCGAAGTTGCTCTTGCTTATCTGCACGGGGCGCACTCCTTCGGGTATGATGACACCGCGGTCCTGGCTGAGCAGCGAGCGGTAGTGGTTGAGCTCGGCTTCGTTGCTGAATCCTTTGACGAGGAGAAGGCCGAGCTGCCCGAAGTTCATGACTTCGAGGTCGAAGTCGCGCACCATGTAGGTGGTGAAGTTGTGGCGGGCCACATCGAAGAGCAGCTGGTTGGGCGAGATCTGCGAGGTGGAGAAGAGCAACACCAGATAGTGGGGCTCTTCCGGTGCGAGCGTGAAGTCAAGGTCGGCGGCTTCGCCGTCAAGCAAGGTAGAGTCGTTGGTCAGGCGGATATCCCAGATCATGCTGCGCATGTTGGAGGTGCCGCTGTGGAGTTTTCGGCCCTGGGCAAGGCCTTTGAGATATGACGAGGCCATCGGGGTCATGTCGGTTTCCGGATAGCGTTCGAGCAGTTCCCTGAGGGTGGTGCCGAATTCTTCGGGCTTGTTTTCGGTGACGTAGGCCAGGGCGTGGAGAAACATGAACTTCGGCATGAGCGGCGAGAGGGGATAGTCGCGCGCCATTGTCTCGTAGGCCTGATGGACCTGCGGGTTGCGGTCGGCGAGATAGTCGCTGTAGGCGTTCTCATAAAGTTCTTCCTGGCGGGCGAGCATGGAGCGCAGCTTGTCGATATAGTTCGGGTCGGCCATTGCCTGGGCATATTTTGAGTCGGGAAATTCGCTGAGTATGAGCTGGCGGTAGCGCTCGGCCTCGGCCTGACGGTCGCGGCGCACGTTCATCAGATACTGATTGTAGTAGATGTCGAGGCGGTAGACGTTGTCAGGGTAGCTGTTCATCAGCCGGCGCCATTCCTCATCGGCCGCATCGAAGTCTTCGAGTTTGTCTTTGAGTATGAGTCCGGAATTGTAGAGCCCTTCCTGGATCACCTCGCCGGCAGTGGTTTTCTCCACATCGGTCTTGGGAATCTGGCGCAGGTAATACTCGCGGTGGTGCGGGTCGTTGGCCTTTGCTTCCTGCTCTTTGTCGGCCTTGTCGGCTGAGGAGTCGTCGGCTTCGTCAGCTCCGCTGTCGGGGTCTGCGTCTGACTCGTCGCCGTCACCGCTGAAATCGTCCATGCTGAATGACGATTTGTTGCGCCGGCGCCAGTCGTTTTCGAGCTTACGCGAGCCCCAGCGGCGCTGGAAGTCGGTGCGTCCGGCATTGCGGGTGGCCGTGTTGTAGAAGTACCACGACTTGTCGGTGTTGAGCGTAAACGTGGTCGGTGCCGAAGCCGAACTGTTGTTGAGGTTCGAGCCGAGGGCTTCCTGCTGAGCGAGATACTCCTCGCGCTTGGCCGCCTCGGCTTCTTCTTTTTCTTTCTTTTTGAGGTCGGATATGATTTTGTCGATCACGGCTAACTGCTGCTCTTCCGGCATGGCCGCCAGACGCAGCAGTGAGTCGTTGAGGGTCACGTTCTGAGAGTAGACTGCAAGTTCGTCGAGCACGTCTGACCGGCGTTGCAGGCGGGCCAGATCGGGGTAATTGTCGGGCAACTGCGGGACGGCTTCGGCATAGCATGGCTGTGCGAGGTCATAGCGGTGGCGGTCGAAGTAGAGACCGCCGAGCGTCACCTGCGAGATGGCCTTCTCGATGCCTCCGCGGGTCGACTTTTCGGCTGCAAGCACATAGTTGGCAATGGCATTGGCCGTGTCGCGCCGCGAGAGATAGAGATTGCCTATGGCATAATAGATCTGGTCGAGATACTCCTTGTTGCGGTCATAGCGGGTCATGCGCTGCAGGGCCTTGACCTCAGGAGTGATGTCGGCGCCCTGAAACACCTCGCTCTGCTTGATGCGGGCGTTGAACTTGGTGCGGTATGAGGCTCCGGCCGACTTTCCGGCCTTGCGGTAGGCCTCGTAGGCTGCCGACGCATCGCCCTCGGCGCTGTAGAGCTGGCCAAGGAGGAAGCTGAGGCGCGTTTTCTGCGGACCTTTGGCATATCCGATGGCTTCGCGCAGCATGGGGATGGCCTTGGCATTGTCATGGGAGCGCACGTAGAAATCGGCATATGTGAAACTGTAAAGCTCTTTCAGCCTGCTGCTTGTCAGCTGGTCGGGCTTGATGCGCACCAAGATGGTCTCGGCTTCGAAGAGCCAGTCGAGGGCGCAGTAGCTCCGGGCCTGCCAGAGTTTGGCTTCGGTCACGGTCTCTGGGAGCCAGCCGAAGTGCTTGGCTATATAATAAAAGGTGGAAGCCGCGCCGAGGAAGTCGCCGTTGAAATACTGGCTGCGCCCCATCATCATCCAGGCGTTGTGGAGGAAGGGGTTATACTCGTCGCGTTTGAGCCATTTCTTGTATTCCGGATCATTGCTGTGGCCCGGTTTGCGGCGCGGGCGCTTCTTGATGCTGTGGAGCTGTATGGCCTTCTGCGCCTTTTCGATCGAGCGGGTGAAAGAGCCTGACGGCTGCGGGGCCTTGGGGTTGGAATAGGCCTCGACAGGGTGCATCAGCACCTGGGCCGAATAGTCGTCCTCATAGGCGCGCTCCATCTCCTTGAGCGTCTCCTTGAAATGCTCGTCGCCGTTGAAATAGACATTGTAGCGGGTGATGAAAGCCTGATAGTTACGGGTGGCCGCGGTGTTTTTCTTAGGCGAACAAGCCGAAAAGGCCGCGACAAGCGCCACGACCGCCACGAGAAGCCCGGCCCTTAACAGCCCGCGCATCCTCCACACTGTTGCCTCTGAAAATATCATTATATATATTATAGTAACGCGCCCGCGCGCGGAATATTGCTCACCGTAACAGTCTGTCTGCCCCGAAAGAGCAGGGGTGTATAAAAAAATTGTCCGCTGCCCCTTTCTATCAAGGAGCAACAGGACTAAAGCCAAAAGGCGTCATTGAATCGAAATAGATTCCTTTCGGTGATGAAAGGAAACTATCCCTTTCCAATAATGTAGAGATTATATCATACTTACACTTACACCAAGTTGGTCACTTGCCGTTGCGTCGTCGCGACGAGACCGCTCAGTGCAGTTGCCTTTGTCCTTAGTCTCAAAAAGTGAATTTAATGCGTAAAATTTTTTATCAGTCCAAGGATTGCAACCGATTTGGTGTTTCTTTTCAAGTGCAAAGGTAAAAAGTTTTTCGGAGCATGAATAATGAAAAAACATCTGTTAAGATTTTTTAACCGTCCGGGGCCGGCCAAATATTTATGCCGGTTTGTCTGATAAGCAACTAATCTCTATCTTTGCAATGCAAAACCTGCTTTTGGGCGGGTCAGGAGATTATATCACCTCGGCAATTCGGCCGGTTGCGCCTCCGGAGGGAGGGCGATGGCTGAAAGTGATGGGACGGCTCTTCTCCGTTGAATGACAATTGTTTTGAACTACAAATTCTGTATCCCGTCTGTCAGAATCCAGATATGCGATTGAGTTTCGGTTGCACCGGCTCTGACGTATGCGGATTCTTGTCATCGGGAACAAAATAACGCCACTCTACCCTCAGAAGAATCAGCAAGAGACCGTAAGCACAGGCTTTAATCGCATAAAAACAGAACGACATGCAATTTAAACCTGACTTACTATATATAATAACCCGGTCTCTTCCACTATAGAATTAAAGAACTTCAGGAGACAATCGCCCTGACTGACTGCCAAGCTGTCTGTCAGGGTTGCTTTTTATGGCTGAGAGGGGGAGACGGCCTGACAGCAGCTTCCGCTGCCGGTCCGGATGGGCGTCCGGAGAACGCAGATTTACTCGTAGCCCATGACACCGCATTATCGCACTCTTTCGGCGGCCGGGAGTTATATCTTTGCAGAAGTTCCGATGATCCGGCCTCGTCTGCAGCCGCAAAAGATTGTTAGCCGATTGTGGCATTTGTTTGAGAAATTTAGTATTTTTGCAGAAAGTAACAGATCAATAAGAATACAATCTTAAAACAAGAATACAATCCGGATATGAAAAATATAATACTCTTCGACCCGGTCGAAGCCCGTGCGGGACTGCTTCCCCTCACCCTTACCCGCCCTGTGGCCCTGCTGCGCCACGGCATCACCACTCTGTCTGAAAAATGGCAGAAAGCCATTCCCGGCACCTATTCCTACAGCACCCAGGACTATCTGTCTGCAAAATATCCCATGATAGAGGCCGCCGACGGCGACAACCTCTTCATTGCCGGCAATCTCCATCCCGACCGGGAACTTGTGGATGCCATTCTCTCGCTCGAACCCGGCGAAGCCCTGGCTATGGGCACCGGCATCATAGCCCGCCGCGGCAATGGCGAAACGGAAAAAACCAAGGCATATGAAGGCAATCCGCTTGCCCTCAACCACGTCTGGGACATCTTCATGCTCAACGACGAAGCCCTGCGCCGCGATTTCGCCAGCCTGACTGCCGGACGCGAGTCGCAGCCTCTGAGCGACACCTGCCGCCTGATCGGCGACCCCTCGCAGCTTTTCATCGAAGAGGGAGCCACGGTAGAGGGTGCGATCATCAACGTGACCAAAGGCCCGGTCTATGTGGGCCGCGACGCCGAAATCATGGAAGGCGCATGTCTGCGCGGACCGATAGCCCTTTGCGAACATGCCGTGGTCAACATGGGCGGCAAGATCTACGGCGCCACAACCCTCGGTCCATACTGCAAAGTGGGCGGCGAACTCAACAACGTGGTAATGACCGGATACTCAAACAAAGCACATGACGGATTCCTCGGCAACGCCGTGATAGGCGAATGGTGTAACCTCGGAGCAGGCTGCACCGCCTCGAATCTCAAGAATACCTATGCCCCTGTCAGAGTCTGGAGCATGGCGGAAAACTCTTTTGTAAAGACCGACCTGCAGTTCTGTGGCCTGATAATGGGCGACCACTCGAAGGCCGGCATCAACACGATGTTCAACACCGCCACGGTTGTCGGCGTAGGCGTGAACTTCTACGGAGCCGGTTTCCCGCGCACGTTCATACCCTCGTTCACCGAGGGGTCTACTCTCGGCATGAAGCCTGTGATCATGGATCGCTTCTTTGACACCGCCACCCGCATGATGGCGCGCCGACACAAGGAGCTGACCCCTGTCGACAAGGAAATTTTTATCACCATCAACGAAAACACCCTCTGAAGCCTATGCCAAAAGTTTCCGAACGCGGCACTCTGATGCCTGCATCGCCGATCAGACGTCTTGCCCCTCTGGCAAATGATGCCAAAGCACGTGGAATCAAGGTCTATCATCTCAACATAGGCCAGCCCGATGTACCGACTCCTCCTGAGGGTCTTGAAGCTCTGAAAAATATTGACCGCAAGGTGCTTGAATACAGTCCCTCGGCCGGACTCATGTCGCTCCGCGAAAAACTTCGTGAATACTACCACCGCTTCAGTATTGACGTGGATGTCGATGACATCATCGTCACAACCGGTGGTTCCGAGGCTGTGCTCTTCGCCTTCATGGCCTGTCTCGATCCCGGCGACGAGATCATTGTTCCCGAACCCGCCTATGCCAACTACATGGCCTTCGCCATTTCAGCCGGTGCGAAGATCGTCACCGTTCCATCGAACATCGACCAGGGCTTTGCGCTTCCGGCGGTTGAAAAATTCGAGGAACTGATCACCCCGCGCACCAAAGGCATACTCATCTGCAATCCAAACAACCCGACCGGCTATCTCTACACCATGAAAGAGATGCTCCAGATCCGCGATCTGGTCAAGAAATATGACCTCTTCCTCTTCTCTGACGAAGTTTACCGCGAATTCTGCTACACCGGTGCCCCTTACATCTCGGCCTTCCATCTGCCGGGAATAGAGGAGCAGGTGGTGCTGGTCGACTCTGTGTCCAAGCGCTACAACGAATGCGGCATCCGCGTCGGCGCGCTCATCACCAAGCATCCTGAACTCAAAACAAACGTCATGAAGTTCTGCCAGGCGCGTCTCAGCCCGCCTCTGCTTGGCCAGATCGTGGCCGAAGCCTCGATCGACACCACGCCTGACTACATGCTCGCCACATATAATGAATATGTGGAGCGCCGCAAGTTCCTCATCGATGAGATCAATAAGATACCCGGCTGCTACACCCCGATACCGATGGGCGCATTCTACACCGTGGTCAAACTCCCGGTTGACAATGCCGATGACTTCTGCCAGTGGTGTCTGAGAGACTTCGATCTCAACGGCGAGACCATCTTCATGGCCCCAGCCTCAGGCTTCTACACCACTCCCGGCATGGGCCACGATGAAGTCCGCATGGCCTACGTGCTCAACAAGGCTGACCTCGCCCGCGCCATGAAGATCCTTTCCGAAGCTCTCAAGGCCTATCCCGGCCGCACCATCTGACGCTCCACTCTTCTGAGCGCTGAAAGTCACCGGTGCATAACGATAACATAATCAAGGCTCTCCGACTGCCCCTCAAGGCCCGTCGGAGACACGGCTCTTTCATTTAACTTTGATACTACAATGCGCCACTGTTAATCAAGTAGTTATATGTAGCAGTTACGCAATGGCGGTATTAATCTCATTTTGGATAAAAGGGTTAATGGCTTTTAACTAACTATCAGTCATGCACTTTGAAAATTCCAAGCATTTTTAAATGAAAGAGCCGTGCCGTCGGAGAGCCTTGGCTGTGCTATGCAGTTTGTATTTTTTTGCGTTTTGTAGTACCTTTGCAGAATATGAACAGAAAGGATTTTGAAATAATGGCTCCCGTCGGGAGCTACGAGTCGCTCCACGCCGCTATCGAGGCCGGAGCCGATGCCATATATTTCGGTGTCGAAGGGCTGAACATGCGCTCACGCTCATCGGTCAACTTCACGCTTGACGACCTGCGCAACATTGCCTCCATCTGTGACCGGGCCGGAGTCAAGACCTATCTCACGGTCAATACGATCATCTATGACAACGAACTCGACAAGATGCGCGCCGTCATCGAGGCCGTGCGCGACAGCGGAATCTCAGCCATCATAGCCAGTGACATCGCCGCCATCAGCTATGCCCGAAGCATCGGAGTGGAGGTCCACATCTCCACACAGCTCAATGTCACAAACATCGAAGCCGTACGCTTCTTCGCGCAATATGCCGACGTGGTGGTGCTTGCCCGCGAACTTAATCTCGACCAGGTCAAGGCCATCCATGACGCCATCGGGCGCGAGGACATCCGCGGACCCCACGGGCAGAGAGTGCGCATCGAAATGTTCTGCCACGGAGCGCTCTGCATGGCCGTTTCAGGCAAATGCTATCTCAGCCTCCACGAGATGAACTCAAGCGCCAACCGCGGAGCCTGTACTCAGATATGCCGTCGCGGCTACACCGTCACCGACCGCGAGACCGGCGACGAACTTGCCGTGGAAAACAAATACATCATGTCGCCTAAGGATCTGAAGACCATTCACTTCCTCAACAAGATGATCGACGCGGGAGTCAGAGTGTTCAAGATCGAAGGCCGCGCCCGCGGTCCGGAGTATGTCAAAATCGCCGTTCAGGCCTACTCGGAAGCCATTGAGGCCATCTGCCGCGGCGAGTTCACCGAAGAGCGCATAGCCCGCTGGGACGAAGAACTCTCCAAGATCTTCAACCGCGGTTTCTGGAACGGCTACTATCTCGGCCAGCGCCTCGGCGAATGGTCGGCCAAATACGGCTCCTCGGCCACCCGCGTCAAGCGCTATCTGGCCAAAGGTGTACGCTATTTCCCGAAACTCGGAGTAGGGGAGTTCCTGATGGAAGCCGGCGAGCTCCATGTGGGCGACGAGGTGGTAATCACCGGAACAGACACCGGAGCAATCATCATGACTGTCGAGGAACTGCGTCTGGAATACGACCCCGTGCCCGTGGTGAAGAAAGGCCAGAGCTTCTCCATCAAGGTGCCGCGCAAAATCCGTCCCTCCGACCGCCTCTACATCTGGGAAGAGACCGCCCTGACAAAAAACTGAGCATCCTTCTGATTGAACCCATGAAACCTGTATAAAACAATTATACCTAAAGTAACTATACCGAATGAAAAAACTTTTTATGTACATGATGATGGCCGTGACGGCCATTCCCCTTGTGGCTCAGAACTATCTGACTCTGCGTTATGACCGCCCGGCCGATTACTGGCTTGAGGCCCTTCCGCTCGGCAACGGTCGCCTCGGAGCGATGGTCTACGGAGGTGTGACAAGTGACACCATCCAGATCAACGAAGACACCTTCTGGGCCGGAAGTCCCTACAACAACGTCAATCCCAACGCCAAAGCCCACCTGCAGGAAATACGTGACTGCATCAACCGAGGAGACTACGAACAGGCTCAGCGCCTGGCCATGAAAAACATCACCGCTGACATCAATGTGACCGCCCACGGCATGGCCTATGAATCGCTCGGCAACATCGTGCTCGACTTCAAGACCCCGAAGGCAGCCCCGACAGCCTATTCGCGCACCCTCGACCTGACCGACGCCGTGGCCCGCGTGAGCTACACCGCCGACGGTGTGGGCTACAACCGCGAAATCTTCACCTCACTTGCCGACAACGTGCTTGTCATGCGTCTGACAGCCTCAAAAGGCGGCAAGATCAGCTTCACTACCTCATTCAAAGGCCCTGAAAAGGAAAAGCGCGTCAAAGCTTCGGCCGAAGTGGTCAAAGGCAGCGACAATCTGCTGCGGGTGAGCTCCTTCCCCGGACAGCCGGAAATGGAGAATATCCCCAACCTCCTGCATGCCACCACCTATATACAGATCATAGCCGATGGCGGAAAGCAGAGCGCCGACCGCTCAAAAGGCACGCTGACGGTCAAAAATGCCGACAGCGCACTGATCATCGTGGCCTCCGCCACCAACTTTGAAAACTATAAAGACATTTCAGGCGACAGCGATGCCAAGGCTATGGCCGCACTCTCGGCCTTTGACCGCGACTATGCCCGCGCCAAGGCAGACCACAGCGCGCGTTATGCCTCGATGTTCAACCGCGTCAGCCTCGATCTCGGCCACAACCCCGTGCAGGAGGCCAAGCCGGCCGACACCCGTATAGCCGAATTTGCCTCGTCTGACGACCCCGGTCTTGCCGCCATGTACTTCCAGTTTGGCCGCTACCTGCTCATCTGCTCCTCACAGCCCGGCACACAGCCTGCCAATCTGCAAGGTATCTGGAACCCCGATGCCGGACAGTATCCCGCATGGGACAGCAAATACACCACCAACATCAACGTCGAGATGAACTACTGGCCTGCCGAGGTCACCAACCTCAGCGAGTGTCACGATCCCTTCCTTCAGCTTGTGAAAGATGTCAGCGTCACCGGACGCGAATCGGCTGAAAAAATGTATGGATGCCGCGGCTGGACTCTCCACCACAACACCGACCTCTGGCGCTCTACCGGATCGGTCGACAATGCCTCGTGCAGCATCTGGCCTACCTGCAACGCCTGGTTCGCCTCTCACCTGTGGGAACGCTATCTCTACACCGGCGACAAGGCCTGGCTTGCATCGGTCTATCCCGTGCTCAAAGGTGCCTGCGAATTCTATCAGGATTTCCTTGTCACCGACCCCAAGAGCGGCTACAAGGTGGTCTCCCCCTCAAATTCTCCTGAAAACCACCCCGGACTCGGTTCCTATGAGGATGCCGGAGGCAAGAAACGGAGCCTTGCAGTGTTCAGCGGCGTGACTATGGACAACCAGATGGTCTACGACCTGCTCAACAACACCGCTCTTGCTGCCGGAGTCCTCGGAGTGGACAGCGAATTTGCCGCCTGCCTCGACTCGCTCAAAGCTCAGCTTCCCCCGATGCATGTCGGCAAATACGGCCAGCTCCAGGAATGGCTTGAAGACTGGGACAAGGAGCGCAGCAGCCACCGACACGTCTCGCACCTCTGGGGGCTCTATCCCGGCAACCAGATCTCGCCCTACACCAACCCCGAACTCTTCCAGGCGGCCAAAAAATCGCTCATCGGACGCGGCGACGCCAGCCGTGGCTGGGCTATGGGTTGGAAAGTCTGCCTCTGGGCCCGACTGCTAGACGGCAACCACGCCATGAAGCTCATCCGCAACCAGCTCCGCCTCAAAGATCCCAACGTCACCATCAAGGATCAGGACGGCGGCACGTATGCCAACATGTTTGACGCCCACCCGCCGTTCCAGATCGACGGCAACTTCGGCTGCACCGCCGGCATAGCCGAAATGCTTGTCCAGAGCCACGACGGAGCCGTCCACCTGCTCCCGGCTCTGCCCGATGCCTGGCCACAGGGTTCTGTCAAAGGCCTCCGCACCCGTGGCGGGTTCGAGATAACCGACATGAAATGGGCTGACGGAAAACTCGTGTCGGCCACCGTCCGCTCGACTCTCGGCGGCAACCTCCGCCTGCGTTCCGCCTCGGCTCTCCGTCTTGCCGGAGGCGAGGCTCTGAAAGCGGCTGAAGGAGCCAACACCAACGCGCTCAACAGCGTCTACTACATCCCGAAACCCGTTATAAAAGACAGCTCGAAGCTCCCGGCGCTCGAACTTCCCGCCACCTCTCTCTATGATCTCCCCACTGAGCCGGGAGCCACTTATGTGATCGAAGCCATCCGCTGAATTCCGCCAAGCCCGCGCCTCAGATCCGGCTCACTGACCATACCGTCCCCCGCTCAGGGTGCGCAATGCACTCAGAGCGGGGGACCCGCTTTTTTAGCAGCTCTTTGTTCATTCAATCAGTCTTTTCAGTGAAAATTTCATTTCAGCACTTGCGGAATTCGGGCACTTTTGAGTAATTTTGCACTGCGATGTTACTGTCATTTGCCATACCCTCCACTGCGCCTCTGATCACCGCCCCCGTACCCATATTTCTGACGGTGATGGCCATTATATTGCTGACACCTCTCGTGCTCAGCAGGCTGAAGATTCCGCAGGTCATCGGACTGATCATCGCCGGGGTTGCCGTAGGCCCCTACGGGCTCAATCTGCTTGCCCGCGACATGAGCTTCGAAGTCTTCGGCCAGGTAGGCATACTCTACCTCATGTTTCTGGCCGGAATCGAAATTGACATGTACCACCTGCGCAAGAACCTGCGCAAAGGCATGGCTTTCGGAGCCTTCACCTTTATAATACCACTGCTTTTAGGAACGCTCACCGCGATGGCCGCGCTCGGCATGCACCTACTTGAGGCCGTGCTGCTTGCCTCGATGTTCGCAGCCCACACCCTCATAGCCTATCCTATTGTAAACCGATTCGGAGTCACCAAATCGCCGGCCGTAATCATAGCCATAGCCGGCACCATCATGACCGTGCTCGGATCGCTGATAGTGCTTGCAGGTGTTCTCGGTGTCTACCGCGACGGCTCCTTGGGCTCCTTGGTTCCGGTGCTCTTCTATCTCGCCCTCTACTGCTTGGGCATCACATATCTCTACCCACGCATAACGCGCTACTTCTTCAAGCACTACAGCGACGGCATCAGCCAGTTCATCTACGTGATGGTGGCTGTGTTCGGAGCCGCCGCCCTCGCCTCGTTCATAGGCATTGAGGGGGTGTTCGGCGCCTTCTTCGCCGGGCTGGTGCTCAACCGCTTCATCCCGGCGCGGTCCACTCTGATGGGGCGCCTTGAGTTTGTGGGCAACGCTCTTTTCATCCCTTACTTCCTTATAGGAGTCGGTATGCTGATCGACCTGCGTGTCGTGCTTGACGGCTGGGGCACCCTCTACACCGCCGCCGTGATGAGCGCCGTGGCTATGGCCTCGAAATGGCTCGCCGCCCTTGTCACTCAGAAAGTCTACGGGCTGACACCGGTTGACCGCTCCATGATGTATCAGCTCTCCAACGCCCACACCGCCGTGGCCCTCGCCGTGGTCATGATCGGTTATGAGATGCACCTCTTTGACATCCAGGTGCTCAACGGCACGGTGGTCATGATCCTTGTCACCTGCACAGTCTCATCATTCGGAACCGAGCGGGCAGCCTCGCGCATCAAGGTCCAGATGCTTGAGCAGGAAGAGGAAGAAAACTCCAAAGATGACTCCGCCGCCCATCCGCGCACCCTGATAGCCATCTCGAATCCGCTGACAGCCCCCGGAATTGTAGACCTCGCCCTCTCGATGCGCTTCCCTGACAGCTCTGTGGCGGGCGATCTTTATGCGCTGCATGTGCGCAACGACAATTCTGCCTCGGCACGTGCCATCGGCCGCAACTCCCTTGACGTGGCCGAAAGAGCCGCTGCAGCCGTCGAGACCACGCTAACTCCTATAGAGCGCTTCGATCTCAACTTCATAACCGGAGTGCTCAACACAATGGAGGAGCGTGATATAACCGAACTGATCGTAGGCCTCCACCGTCGCACAAGCATCATCGACTCTTTCCTTGGCGAGAAAGTGGAGCAGCTTCTGCGCTCCACCAACCGCATGGTGGTAATGTCGCGCTGCTTCATCCCGCTCAACACTGTCACCCGCATCCTTGTGGCCGTGCCGAAGAAAGCCCAGTTCGAAACCGGATTCCGCCGCTGGGTGCAGGCCGTAGGCAACCTCTGCCGCCAGATAGGCTGTCGCATTGAATTCTGGTGCGAGGAGTCGACAGTGCCGCTGATCCGCACGGTCGTAAGACAAAGCAACCTCGGCATACGGATGTCGTTTGCCGAGGTTAGAAGTTATGACGATTTCGTGTTGAAATCAGCGGAAGTCAATGACGATGATCTGCTCATAGTGGTGAGTGCGCGCCGCTCATCGGTATCGTTTGACAGTGACATGGACGCCGTGCCGGAATATCTGCAGAAATACTTTGCCAATACAAATCTCATAGTGCTCTATCCGGGCCAGTTCGGCACCGAAGCTCCGATGACTATGGCCGAGACTATGGCCACCGATATCGTGTCGGCCCCGAACCAGCTCTATCGTTATACTATGGCGCTTGTCCGCCGTCTGCGCAGGGTTCTCAGCCATCGCTGAGAGAGCCTTTCATCCCGGACTTTGAACAGTCCGGCTCAGAACAGACCCATTCAGAGCGAGCGGTTGAAATAGCGGTCGAGAATATCGCGGGCGGCAGTAAACGAGCTTTGCTGATTGTTCAGCACGCGGATCTCCTTGGCGGCAAGCATCTGCTCGATTTCAGGATTATTGTAGAAATGGGCGCGGAGCTGCTCATCGATCGTCTCATACATCCAGTAGCGGGCCTGCTGACTGCGCTTGCGCTCGAAATAGCCGTTTGCGTCCACAAAGGCGAAATAGCGGTCTATCATGTCCCACACCTCAGGAATTCCCAGTTCGAAATAACCCGAATAGGTCAGCACCTCCGGGCTCCAGCCTGATTCCGTAGGCGGAAAGAGGTGGAGAGCACTGCGGAACTGTGCCTGCGCGAGCTGTGCGCGCTGAATGTTGTCGCCGTCGGCCTTATTGATCACTATACCGTCAGCCATCTCCATGATGCCGCGCTTGATGCCCTGAAGCTCATCGCCCGTACCGGCAAGCTGGATCAGAAGGAAGAAGTCTACCATCGAGTGCACGGCTGTCTCGCTCTGGCCCACGCCTACGGTCTCCACAAAGATATTGTTGAAGCCTGCCGCCTCGCAGAGCACTATGGTCTCTCGCGTCTTGCGGGCCACGCCGCCGAGCGATCCTGCCGAAGGGCTGGGGCGGATAAAGGCGTCAGGGTGCACCGAAAGTTTCTCCATGCGGGTCTTGTCGCCGAGAATACTCCCTTTGGTGCGTTCGCTTGACGGATCGATGGCAAGCACGGCAAGTTTGCCGCCCCCCTTGAGCACGTGGAGCCCGAAAACGTCTATAGAGGTACTTTTGCCGGCTCCGGGCACTCCCGTGATGCCGATGCGGCGCGACTTCCCGGAGTGGGGCAGACATTTCTCTATCACCTCCTGGGCTATGGCCTGATGGTCGGGCGAAAGGCTTTCCACGAGGGTCACGGCGCGGGCGAGGGTGGTGATGTCGCCCTTGAGTATTCCTTCCACGAGTTCGCCCGCGCTCGGCAGCGCCTTGCGCTTGCGGCGTTTGAGATAGGGGTTGACTACCGGAGGCTGGCTCACGCCCTTGTTGACGGTGAGGCCGCCGAACTGATCATCGTTTTCAATATGTTTCATGACTGATGTGATGCTTGACTGTGTGTGGGTTATTTTACTTCGGCAACTACGCGGACCATAGTCGAGGGATGGTCCGGATCATTGGCTATGATATTGATGCGGGCGTTGAGCAGTTCGGTGTCGCCGATGAGGGCCGGATTGACCGTCACCTCCACCTTCTCGCTCTTGCCCGGTTTGATCTTGTCGGATTTCAGTCTGACATCCACAGCCTTTTCCGGACAGTGGATGCGGCGGATCAGCAGATTCGACTTACCTTTGTTGACGATGGTAAACGTGCGCTTCAGCGGAGCGTCGCCGCGGCTGATGCGCCGCAGGTCAATGGCAGTCTCGTCAGTGTCGATCACCGGAGCGTTGGCGCGCTCCTTGGCTGTGAGCTTCGAGAAATCCTCGCCTATGATGGCCACGGTCTCGATCTTCATCCGCTCGGCCGATCCGGCATCGGGAGCTATCGTCATCGAGTCGGTCACTATGCCCCAGGTCTTGACCCGGTCACCGTGAAACACGGTCGAGATCACGAATCTGTCGCCCGGCGGAACTTCGGCCGGCTGCATGATCACATTTATATATGACGGCTTGCTGATCACCTGCGGGCGGATCGTATCGGCCGACGCATTGTAGCATTCGAGATACTGCCCGCCGGTATGGCCACTGTAGATATTTCCGTAGCTTATCATGTCGCCGCGCAGTTTCATCGGGCCGAGCGTCAGCGGGAAGCGCGATTTCAGAGTGTTTGACGCGCCGATCACAGTGCCCTGGATGGTCAGTGACGTGCGCTTGGGGTCTGAATCGAGATCGACGTTGACGTATTTCACGAAGCGTCCCGGCCGCCCCTTGGGGTCGAAGCCCACGCGGATCACGGCCGTGTCGCCCGGAGCTATCGGATCGCGCGAATACTCCGGCTTGGTGCATCCGCAGTTAGCTCGCGCGCTGATGATGGCTATCGGCTCATCTGAGGCGTTGATCAGGCGGAAGTCACAGTAGACAGTGCCCAGGTCCTCGTCGAAAGCCCCGAAATCGTGCTTCTGTTCAAGCCATATGCCCTGGCCGTCGGCTTTGGCCATAAAAGCCGCCGAGCCTAAGAGCATGGCGGCGATGGTGCGCAGTCTGATCATTTGGTTTCAGGAATGATTACGCCGTTAAACGTGAGGTTGATGCGTGATTTCGTTGCGTTTGACTTCACCTTGACCGTACGGTTGAACTCTCCGGCGCGACCCTTGGGCTGGAAAGTGATCTTGATTTCGCCTTTCTTGCCGGGAGCTATTGGCTTTTTGGGGAAAGAGGGCTTGGTGCAGCCGCAGCCGCCGTTGCTCACGTTGATGATGGTCAGCGGAGCCGATCCGGTGTTGGTGAACTCATAGACGGCAGTTACGGCGCCTCCGTCGGCCTTGATGGTGCCGAAATCGTGGGCGGTTTTGACAAATGTCATTTCGGCTTTGTCTTTGGCGCTTGCGCTTATGATGGCAGTGACTGCCAGCAACAGTACGAGGAATATTTTTTTCATAATCTATACCTGGTCAGTGGTTTTTGATATCTTGAATTACAGATGAAACGACAGTCGGTCATTTCTGGATATGACACCTCCCGGCTGAAATGGTTTAACCGGGCATTAGCCACAAAATTACGCAAAATACATGAGAAAAAATTAAACGGTGATAAACATTTTTATCATAACTAACGTTAGAAATCCTGAAGGTGTTCAACGCCTGATCATACTTAAGAGGTGGTTTAAAAACAACCTTATATAGATTAACTCACGTTTACCTGCTGATTATGAGACGCAAGAGATTTTTCGCTTATATTATCGGACTCCTGTTGGCCTTTGTCGGGTCCGGCCTGACAAGTTCTTGCGGCACAGTAAGAACCCACTGGGGCATGGAGCATGAATATAAATATGATTTCCCTGACGGAGGTCACCACCATTATAAAAAACATAAAAAACATAAGAAACACAAGAAGCACCACCACCACCACGATGATGACGATGACTGATCGCTTCTTGAAGGCATGAGGCCTGGACAGACCGCGCCTTGCAGCCTCGTCCGTGTCACTCATGCAGTCAGATATCGGCCAAGATAAATTAGTTTTATAAAGAAACCCGGAAGAGCATCCGTAACAAACGCTCTTCCGGGTTTAGGTTTTTTAGACTGCTCAGTCGGGGAATCCGGCCTTGTCGGACTCGCCGATGTCTGCGGATCTGTCCGAGTTTGTGTTACGCGGCCGGTCAGGATGGGCGTCCGGAGGACGCAGATTTACTCGTAGCCCGTGACACCGTAGCGCAAAGCGCGCAGGTGTCACGGGTTTGCGATTTTTCTTTGTATGTGGTGTCCGGTCGAGGACACCGATTTACCGCCCCGGACGGGGTGTCTTACTTCATGTTTTCGAGAGTGGCGGCGTCGAGGCCTGCGATGGCGATGACATTGATGATGTCACGCACCTCCGCGTCAACGTTCATGAAGTGGACAGGCTTCTTCAGACCCATCTGGATCGGGCCGATCGACTCGCCGACACCCATTTCAAGCATGATGCGGTAAGCCGCATTGGCCGCGCTGAGGTTGGGGAACACCAGTGTGTTGACATCCTTGCCATAGAGGCGGGTGAAGGGATAAGCCTTGTCGCGCACGGCGCGGTTCAGGGCATAGTTGACCTGCATTTCGCCGTCTACGATCATATCCGGATTCTCCTCATGGAGTTTGCTGACAACGTTGTGCACCGTCTTCGGCTCGGTTTCAGAATTGGTGCCGAAGTTCGAGTAGGAGACGAGGGCCATGACGGGCTCGTGGGCGAAGAACTTCACCGCGTCGTGGGCCAGACGGGTGATGTCTGTCAGGGTTTCCTCGTCGGCGGTGCCGTTGATCATGGTGTCGGCCAGGAAGTATGTGCCCTTCGAGGTTTCGAGCACATGCATGGCTGCGAAGTGCTTGAACCCGTCGCGCAGACCTATCACCTCGCGGGCTATGTCCGCGGTAGGATTGTTGGCCGAGCGGGTTCCGGCAATGAAGGCATCGGCATCGCCTGTCTCCACCATCATCATGCCGAAATAGTTGCGGTCAAACATCTTGTCGAGAGCGCTTTCGAAATTCTCGCCCTGGCGCTGGCGCTTGGTGGTCAGCATGGCCGCATAGCGTTCGCGGCGCGGAGCCTCGCGGTCGTGGCGCAGGTTGACGATCTCGATTCCATCTATGTTGAGGCCGAGGCGCTGGGCGCGTTTCTCGATCATCTCCTCGTTGCCGAGCAGGATGGGGATGCACAGACCGTCGGCAGCCGCGATGGCGGCGGCGCGGAGCATATTGTCGGTATTGGCCTCGCCGAAGGCCACTCGCTTCGGGTTGGTGCGCGCTGCCTCGTTCAGGCGGCGTGTAAACTTGCGGTCGTTGCCTTTGAGCAGGCGGAGTTTTTCGTCATATTCGTCCCAGTCGGTGATCGGGCGGCGTGACACTCCGCTGTCCATTGCGCCTCTGGCCACAGCGGGAGCCACTGATGTGAGCAGGCGCGGGTCAAAGGGGGTGGGGATGATGTAGTCGCGGCCGAAGTGGATGTCAGAGCGGTTGTAGGCAGCGCTCACCACCGGCGGCACGGGCTTCTTGGCGAGCTCGGCGATGGCCCTTACGGCATAGATCTTCATCGTCTCGTTGATCTCCGAAGCGCCGCAGTCAAGAGCGCCGCGGAAGATGTAGGGGAAGCCCAGCACATTGTTGATCTGGTTGGGGTAGTCCGAACGGCCTGTGCCCATGATGATGTCGGGGCGGGCGGCCATTGCTGTCTCGTAGGCGATCTCCGGATCGGGATTGGCCAGAGCGAACACGATAGGCTTCGGTGCCATGCTCTTGACCATTTCAGGGGTCACCACATCCTTGACCGAGAGGCCGAGGAACACATCGGCGTCAACCATAGCCTCGGCCAGGGTCGTGATCTCGCGCGAGGTGGCAAACTGTGCCTTCTGCGGGTTAAGGTCTGTGCGCTTGTGGCTGATGACACCCTTGCTGTCACACATCACCACGTTTTCCATCTTCACGCCAAGAGCGCAGTAGAGCTTGGTGCATGACACGGCTGCCGCGCCGGCGCCGTTGACCACCAGACGGATCTCTTCTATCTTCTTGCCCTGGATCTCGATGGCGTTGAGCAGAGCGGCGGCCGAGATGATGGCCGTGCCGTGCTGGTCGTCGTGCATCACGGGGATGTTCATTTCGGCCTTCAGGCGCTCTTCGATCTTGAAACACTCAGGCGCCTTGATGTCTTCGAGGTTGATGCCGCCGAAAGTCGGGCCGAGAGCCTTGACGATATCTATAAACTTGTCGGGGTCGGTCTCGTCGACTTCAATGTCAAAGCAGTCGAGACCCGCGAATATTTTGAAAAGCAGACCCTTGCCTTCCATCACGGGCTTGCCGGCCAAAGCGCCGATATTGCCCAGACCGAGCACTGCCGTGCCGTTGGAGATCACGGCCACAAGATTGCCCTTGTCGGTATATTTGTAAACATCGTCAGGATTGTCTTTGATCTCAAGGCAGGGATAGGCCACGCCGGGAGAGTAGGCCAGGGCCAGGTCGGCCTGGGTGGCATAGGGTTTGGTGGGGATTACTTCGATTTTTCCGGGGCGCGGATAACGGTGATAGTCCAGCGCCATTTCTTTTGTGACTTTTGCCATGTTAATTGGTATGGTGTGTATATGTTGATGATCAGTATATTCTAAAACAACCTTATAGAATAATAGTTTTCTGACAAATCGTTGCCAAATCACTCGCAAAGTTAACAAAAATCTGTTAAGAGAGTCATTCTGCCGACAATAATAAAGCTGACGTTTAACAATAATTTAATCAATAAAGTTTAACGGAGCCTCTCGCCGAGGCTTATCTTCTGATTGTCAGCACAGACCGTTCAGCAATTTTCAGCCTGCAGTGATAATTTTTTAGCCACTAATATTGGGATAGATGTGAAATAATTACTATTTTTACACCGTGATAAAGAGCCGTGGCGCATATCTGTTGTGTCCGGCTTGTATTATTGTCTTTTAAAAACTTCTCGTAAAATACTGTTGATCAATCTTATGAAGAGGATTTTTCTACTCCCGCTGTTGGCTGTGCTGATGGCGTTTGGTGCGTCGGCCCAGTCTGACCCGAAGCAGCCCCTCGTCTACGGGGTGGCTTTTTACAACCTTGAGAATCTGTTTGACACCATCAACAACAACGGCCAGTATGACCTTGAATTCTCTCCCAACGGTGCCCGTCAGTGGAACGGTTCCAAATACTGGAGCAAAATCAACAATCTGGCCTACTGCATCTCCAAGATGGTGACCAAAAACACTCCGATGGGCCCGGCAATCATCGGTGTCTCTGAAATTGAAAACAAAAGCTGTCTCGACGACCTCGTGAGGGCAAAAGACATACGTCAATGGCGTCTGCAGGTCGTGCACCACGACTCGCCTGACCGCCGCGGCGTCGACGTAGGCCTCCTCTACAACCCCCGCCTATTCAAAGTCCTCGATGTCACAAACCACCGCCTTGTGATTCCGGGCTACGAAAGCTTCCGCACACGTGACCAGATGTGTGTTACAGGTATCCTTGGCGGAGACACCGTCAGCGTCATCGTCAACCACTGGCCCTCGCGTCTTGGCGGACAGGAGCGTTCGAGCTACCTGCGCGAAGCAGCGGCATCTTTGTCAAAGCAGATCGCCGACTCTCTCTGGGCCATCCGTCCCAACCAGGGTGTGATAATCATGGGCGACCTCAATGACGACCCACAGGACAAATCATGTGCCGTAAGCCTCGGCGCGCAGCGCGACGAGAAAAACGTCGGACCTCACCAGTTCTACAATCCCTGGTGGAAAATCCTCGACCGCGGCATCGGCACCCTCGCCTACAAAGGCCAGTGGAACCTCTTTGACCAGATAATCGTCTCCGGAACACTCCTCAACAAAAACGGCGCGCGCCTCTGCTACAGAACCTGCAAAGTCAACAACTTCGACTTCCTCTTTGACACCGAAGGCCAGCGTCAGGGCTACCCCAAACGCACATTTGCAGCCGGCGCATGGCTCAACGGATACTCCGATCACTTCCCGACTGAAATCTTTCTGCAGGTAACACGCCGGTAAGCGCCCGTCCAACAGGGATTCTTGTTTAACCACCTTAATATATTGTACAGGATGGACAACGATTCCAGCCCACGCATCTCTCACCGCCCTCCGTTTGTCATCACCGTCGGACGACAGTTCGGCAGCGGAGGCCGTGAACTGGGCAAAGCCCTCGCCGACGCTCTCGGCATAGCCTACTACGACAAGGAACTGCTTGTCGAATCGGCCAAACTCGCCGGAGTCAACCCAGAATTCTTCCAGAAGAAAGACGAGCGCTTCCCAACCTTCCTTCAGGGTCTTTTCAGCTTCTCGATGGGCGTGACACCGATGTGTTACTACACCGGAGCATCATCAATCTCCGATGACGGACTCTACAAAAGCATCAGCGACTTCCTGCGCTCCGTTGCCCAGGAAAAATCGTTTGTGGTGGTAGGCCGAAGCTCCGACTACATCCTGCGCGACCATCCCCGCTGCGTCAACATCTTTGTCCACGCTCCGATGGCCGACTGTGTGCGCCGCATAATGGGCCGAAACGATGCCCTCGCCGCCGACAAAGCCGAAGCAATGGCCCGCAAGACCAACAAATGGCGCGCCGACTACTACAACTTCTTCACTGACAAGACCTGGGGCGATGCCAAAAGCTACGACCTCACGCTCGACTCCTCACGCCTGCAGATGAAAGACAACGTAGAACTCGTCAAAGCCTATCTCCGCCTGCGCGGATTCATCGACTGACACCGGACATAACCGGATTGAAAAAAAAACGACATCAAAACATCAAAAATCATATTATCAATAATTTATGAGACTGAAACTGTTTCTGCTACTGCTGCTGACGGCCGTAATACCGTCGCTTGCACAGACCACAGGCGTAGCCGGTACCGTTGTCGACTCCAACACCGGCGTTCCCGTTTCGGGCGCAACTGTGATGCTCGACAACCAGGGACTCCAGGCAACGACCGACCCTTCGGGCGAGTTCCGAATTTCCACCGCCAAAGCCGGAGATGACATGCTTGTCATCGTGGCCTACGGCTATCAGGACGTCACGATGAACGTCAACATCGTCAACGGAGTCATTGACAACCTCGGCATCATCAAGATGCTCGACTCGAACCTCAACAACGTCTTCTATGAAGATCAGAATGACATGCTCTTCGACCAGAACCTCCTTGAAGACGAAGAAGGATCGGCACAGTCGATAGCAGCCCTCACCGGCGCCAGCGACGACGTCTACTACAACTCCGCAAGCTACGACTTCCAGCCCATGCGCTTCCGCATTCGCGGCTACGACTCCAAATACTCCGAAACCTACATCAACGGTGTGAACTTCAATGACATGGCCCGCGGACGTTTCAACTACTCCACCCTCGGCGGCATGAACCGCGCTTTCCGTGACCGCACTGCGGCTCTCGGCCTCGGAGCAGCCGCATTCGGCTTTGGCAACATCGGCGGCGCAACTGACATCAACACCCGCGCCTCGCACTACGCTCCCGGCTTCAACGGATCGCTTGCCTACACCAACTCAAACTACATGCTCCGCGCTATGGCTATGTACTCGACCGGTCTCAACAAGAACGGCTGGGCATTCACAGTCTCAGCAATCGGACGCTATGCCAATGAAGGCGTGATCGACGGAACTTTCTACAACTCCTTCGGTCTCTTCGCCTCGCTTGAAAAGGTGTTCAATGACAAGCACTCCCTGAACCTCACAGTCTGGGGAGCCCCCACCCAGCGCGCCACCAACTCCGCAACCTACGAAGAAGCCTACCAGCTCACCGGCAACAACCTCTACAACCCCAACTGGGGTTGGCAGAACGGCGAGAAGCGCTCTTCAAAGATTGTTGAGACATTCGACCCCACCGCCGTGCTCAACTGGATCTGGAAACCCAAAAACGGAACCACACTGAACACCGGTGCCGCATTCCGCGCCGTCAACTACTCTACCTCGGCTCTCAACTGGTACAACGCCGCCGACCCCCGTCCCGACTACTACCGCTACCTCCCCAGCTACTTCGCCGACAACCAGGAAGCCTTCAACCTCTACACCGACCTCTGGCGTCACGATGACAGCTTCCGTCAGATCAACTGGGACAAGCTCTACCAGGCCAACTACCTCAACAATCAGTTCGGACGCGGTGGAAACCCCGACAACCACTCATCGAGCTACATCCTTGAGAACCGCCACAGCAATCAGCTGAACTTCATGTTCAACTCTCTGCTCAACCACCGTCTCAACGACCACATGACCCTCCAGGCCGGAGTCAGCTTCAACTACACCCGCGCCCACTACTACAAGACCATCCGCGACCTCCTCGGAGGTGAATACTGGCTCGACATCGACCAGTACAGCGAACGCGACTTCCCCAGCGACCCGCAGATGCTCCAGAACGACCTCCGCAACCCAAGCCGCCGCGTAGGCAAGGGCGACACCTTCGGTTATGACTACTACATCAACGCCCTCCACGGTGACTTCTGGCTCCAGAACATCATCACCCTTCCCCAGTGGGACATCAACTACGGCCTCAAGATCGGCTACACCCAGTTCTTCCGTGACGGCCAGATGCAGAACGGCCGCGCTCCCGAAAACTCCTACGGCAAGGGCGCTACCCACCGCTTCGACACAGGCGCTCTCAAAGCAGGCGCGACCTACAAGATCGACGGACGCAACTTCATCTCGGCCCACGCCGGATATGAGACCGTAGCACCCCTCTTCGAATATGCCTACATCTCGCCCCGTATCAAAGACACTGCGATTGACGGCCTCCAGAACGAACGCATCCTTTCAGGCGACATATCATACTCCTGGAACTACCGCCGTTTCCGCGGTGCAATCACCGGCTTCTGGACCGAAATGTTCGACCAGACCGAACGCTCATCTTTCTATGACGACCAGTACTCAACATTCATGAACTACGTGCTCAAGGGCGTACACACCCGCTACAAAGGCATCGAGATCGGCGCAGCCTACAAGATCACTCCCTCGCTCACCCTCTCGGCAGCCGCAACCTTCGCACGTTATCAGTACAAGAACCGCCCCGAAGGCACACGCTCATATGAAAACGGCATGATGGACGACATCAACCAGACCGTCTATCTCAAGAACTTCTACATCGGCGGAACTCCCCAGACCGCAGCCAACATCGGCATCGACTGGGCTGCCCCCAAATCATGGTTCTTCAACGTGAACGCTTCATGGATGGGCGACGCCTACGTAAACCTCTCGCCGATCCGCCACGAGGCTCTTCCCGACCTCTGGGAGAAATATCCCACTCTTGAGGAACTCGAAGCCAAGATGGGCCAGCTCGCCGAGCAGGACAAGCTCAAAGACGCCTTCGTTCTTAACGCATCTGTCGGCAAGCTCGTCTACATCAACCGCAAGATCTCGATGAACTTCAACCTCAACGTTGAAAACATCCTCAACAACAAAAACATCCAGACCTACGCCTACCAGCAGGGCCGCTTCGACTACACCAACTACGACTCTACCAAATACCCCAACAAGTATTTCTACGCCCAGGGCATCAAGGTCTATCTCAACGTAGGCATCCGCTTCTGATTTCTGTCACAACATCAATCCCCAAAAAGATCATAAATATATATGAAGCTATATAAATCAATATTCGCAGTGCTCGCCGTCGCCGCCACATCTGGCGCTCTCGTCAGCTGCGACGACGACCTCGACCGTCCGCCGGTGATTGTACCCGTGGCCACCTACGAGGCCAACACTTCGATCGCCGAATTCAAGGAACTTTTCTGGAATGCGGCTCAGAACAACACTCCGGAGACCATCCCCGTCAACGCCGACGGTGACAGCATCATCCTCGCCGGACGTGTCATATCATCAGACCAGAGCGGCAACGTCTACCAGCGCATCTACGTCCGCGACGAAAGCGGCGCGATGGACTTCCGCATCTACGGCTACGATCTCAATGAGAGCTACCACATGGGCCAGGAAGTGCGCATCAACGTCACCGGCCTCCTCGTGGGCGGCTACGGAACCCAGATGCAGATCGGCGTCTGGTACACCAACCCCAACACCGGATCGACAAGCCTTGGCGGCATGGACAAGGAAGAATTCATCCGCCGCGCACAGCGCCAGGGTCTACCCGCTGCGACAGACGCCGAGCCATACACCGTCAAGATCTCCGACCTCGAAGCCTGGAAAAACGACAAGGAAAAACTCATCCAGTGGCAGTGTCAGCTCGTCAAGATCGAAAACGTAAGCTTTGACGGCGGCGGCCAGGAGGCTTGGTGTAACAACCCCGGCCAGACCGGATCAACCAACCGCACTCTCAAGGACGCTGAAGGCAATTCAATCACCGTCCGCACAAGCGACAAATCAAAATTCGCCTCACAGATCCTACCCAAAGGCACCGGATCTGTTGTGGCTATCCTCGGCTACTACAACGGCACCTGGCAGCTCACCGTCATGGACCCCCAGTCAGGCTGTATCGACGGATTTGAATTCGTGGATGCCCCCTCAGGCCCTTCAGGCGATGCAATCTTCTCTGAAACCTTCGCTACAGGCCTCGGCAAATTCAAAGCCGTCAATGACCTCCTCCCTGAAGGTGTGTCTGAAATCTGGAAATACGACTCCCACAAATACGCTATCGCCACAGCCTACATCAACAAAGCCAACTACGCTTCTGACTCATGGCTCGTGTCGCCCGAAATCGACCTCTCGGCCCAGTCAGCAGCCTTCCTGAGCTTCGACCAGGCCCTCAACTTCTTCGCCAGCATCGAAACTGCCAAGACCGAGACCTCCGTCTGCATCCGTGAAGCAGGAACAACCGCATGGACCGTCCTCTCGGTTCCCGCCTATCCGGCCTCAATGTCATGGAACTTCGCAAACTCAGGCGACATTGACCTTGCGGCCTTCATCGGCAAGAAAGTCGAGATCGGCTTCCACTACACCTCCACAGCCTCCAAGGCCGGAACATGGCAGATCAGAAACGTGCTCATCGAGACCACCGCAAACCACCCCGTGACCCCTGACACCCCCGTCAATCCCCCGGTGGCAGGCGATGCTATCTACAGCGGCCTCTCTGAAAACGCCACTTCGATCGACTGGACCTTTGAAGACAACTCGGCCGAAAACGTCAACGAAATCTGGGCCTGGAAAAGCTACAACGGCCTCTACTATCTCAACGCAAGCGCCTTTGTAGGCAACGTGGCCTATCCCGCCACTGCCTACGCCTGCTCACCCGTCATCGACCTCACAGCCGTCACTTCGGCCAAAATGACCTTCGATCAGACCGCCAAATTCCAGACCACACTCCGCACTCTCTGCTCGGTAGTTGTCCGCGAGGAAGGTGCATCGGACTGGACTGAACTGACAGTTCCCGCATGGCCCGCAGCCGGAAGCTGGGACTTCGTCTCAGCCGGTGAGATCGACCTCTCGGCCTATGCCGGCAAGAAGATCCAGGTTGGATTCAAATACGGCTCTTCTGCTGAAGGAGCTGACACCTGGAGAGTCAAAAACCTTAAGATTACCGAGTAATAATCCAAAGATACTCTGAAAATTATGAGAATATTCAATAAATACATAGGACTCCTCTTCGCCGCGACCCTGGGCTTCACCGCTTGCCAGGACGATTTCGACGATCCCGCAATGTCCTCTCCCTCCTCGGCCTGGCTTGCCGACAGCGAGAACTATCAGCTCATGTCGATCAACGACTTCAAGACCGAATACTGGCAGGATGCTGAAAACTACTACGCCACCGTAGGTGCCGCGGCTGACGGCAAGCGTGTGCTCGTCAAAGGCCGCGTGATCTCCTCTGACGCTTCAGGCAACATCTACAAGTCGCTCATCATCCAGGACGCAACCGGCGCGCTCGCAATGAGCATCAACGCCAACTCGATGAACAACAAATATCGTCGCGGACAGGAACTCGTCATCGACGTAACCGGCATGACAGTCGGCAAATACGCAGGTCTCCAGCAGCTCGGCTTCCCCGAAGACTCCGAGTCATACGGCGCACAGACCACCTTCATGCCCTACGAATTCTTCGAACAGCATGTCCAGATGCAGGGCCTGCCCGCTCCCGCCGATCTCGACACCATCACCATCCGCTCTATCTCTGAAATCTCAGGAGGCGGCGCGGCCACTCTCGTGAAATGGCAGAGCCAGCTCGTGCGTTTCAACGACTGCTACTTCGCCGACGGCGGCAAGGAAACCTTCGCCACAAGCAAGGAAACTGTCAACCGCACACTCACCCTCTCTGACGGAAGCTCGATGGTGGTACGCACAAGCGGCTACTCCAACTTCTACTCCGACGTCCTACCCGAAGGCCACTTCGACATCGTCGGCATCCTCGGCTATCACTCAAATGGCGGCTGGCAGCTCACCCTCATCGACCGCAAGGGCTGCATGAACGTCGGCAACCCCACCCAGGGCCCTGGAGCCGAAGACAACCCCTACACCGTAGATGAAGCCGTATCGGTAATCAACGGCGGAGGCTCAGACAACAACATCTGGCTCACAGGCTACATCGTTGGTGCCGTAGCTCCAGGCGTACAGTCTGTGACCTCCAATACCGACATCCAGTTCGGTGCCGAAGTAGACCTTGACAACACCCTCGTCATAGCCTCAGACCCCGAATGCAAAGACTGGACCAAGTGCATGGTCGTATCTCTTCCCCAGGACTCGCCCCTCCGCCAGTACGGCAACCTCGCCGACAACCCCGGCAACTACCGGAAGCAGATCTGGCTCAAAGGCAACCTCGGAACCCTTCTTGACATGGCAGCCCTCACCGGCAACGACGGCGCAGCCGCCAACTTCCGCATCGACGGACTCGACATCCCCGACACCGGCGGCAACCTCGACCCCGACTTCAACACCATGAACAACGGCGAAGCCACCGGCTACTACGTCAACCTCACCTCGGCCACCGGCTGGACCGCAACCAACTCGCAGCTCCTCCGCGGAGGTGACTCAGACGCAAGCCCCGTGTTCAAAGTCTTCGGCGACGCCTCTGTATTCGCCGTAGGCCTCAACGGCAACACCTCCAAGCCCGGCATACTCACCTCACCCACACTCTCAGGAGGTCTCAAGACCCTCTCGTTCTACTACACCCAGGTGTTCAATGACAACGGCAAAGCCAAACTGACCATCAACATCAAGCAGAACGGTACCATAGTAGCCTCCGACATCCTTGAAAAGTCAGGCATCACTAAATTCGAGAAATGCGTCTACAGCCACGACTTCAATATCACCGGCTCCTACGTCCTCGAAATCATCAACGAATGCCCCTCAGGCCAAGCAGTCAACAAAGACCGAATCGCTATCTGGAACCTCACCGATGGAACCATCTCCGGAGGTGACACCCCCGTAGACCCCACCCCCGGCAACGCCGTGACCTCGCTTGATGAAACCTTCCCCAACAAGCAGATCCCCGCTGACTGGACCCTCGTCAAAGCCGCCGGCGACAAAGCCTGGTATGCCACCGTCTTCAACGACCTTCCCTATGCGGCATGCACCGGTTACAAAGGCACCACCCCGCCTTACGACTCATGGCTCATCAGCCCCGCTGTAGACCTCTCGAAAGTCACTGACAAGAAACTCTCCTTTGACACCCAGGTCAACGGCTACGGCTCAACAACCACCGTCTTTGAAGTCTACGTAATGACCTCGGCCGATCCCGCCACAGCCACCAAGACCAAGCTCAACCCCGCGCTTCCTACAGCACCTGACAGCGGCTACTCTTCATGGCTCAACTCCGGCGAGCTTGACCTCAGCTCATTCAGCGGCATCGTCTACATCGGCTTCCGCTACTATGCCACAACTGACACCCAGTACGCCACCTGGTGTGTGACCAACGTCAAGCTCAACGCCGGCGGCGGTGAAAATCCCGGCCCCGTAGATCCAACCCCCACCCCCGGCCCCGCTGATGGAAGTGGAACAGAAGCAGATCCCTATTCAGTAGCCAAAGTGATTGCCCTTAACGCAACTGATAAGACCACCCCTGCTGAAGGTTGCAAAAGTGTCTATGTAAAAGGTTATATAGTCGGTTTTATGCCGTCAAACAAAACAGTGCTTTCAAATACCCAATTTACAGCAGAAGGCGCTGTGAATACAAACCTTGTTTTAGCTCCGACGGCTGATTGCAAAGATTATAACCTTTGTATTCCCGTACAGTTGCCGGCAGCTGTAAGAGCGACATTGGCATTGGATGCAAATCCGACAAATTTGGGTAAATGCGTGTTGTTGCAAGGTGACATCCTGAACTATTGCAGCGCATCAGGTCTTAAGAATACTAAGTTTATAAAATTTGTAGATTAAGAAATAGAATTAGTATTATAGAAAACAAGAGGGAAAGCTTAAAACTGAGCTTTCCCTCTTGTCATTTATAGCGGTATTGAATTCTTATTTTGGATTGTTTTTGCGATATTCCAGTCTGTGGCGGGTCATTTGTTCTCTGATACCGCCTTCTTCAAGGAAATTCTTTTTGGCCCGTTCGATGAGACGGTGGAGAAGAATATCCACCTGATGAATCAGAGTTATGGCTATATTTGCGATAGTCTCCTCGCTTGAATTTTGCAGTGAATTGCGATAGAAAGCGGAATCGCAGTGCTCAGAGCATCCCTTTCTGGTGCGTATGCTTCGAGGGTCAGACAGTTCCCACTGGCAGAGGCTTCTGACACGCAGAAAGTCCTCATAGTCCGCCAACAGCTCCTGGAGGCTCGCCTTGGCGACATTATAAAGCTTGATTTCAGTCTCGCGTGAAGTAGACGAAGCCGCACAGCCCTCAGCGATATTCTGTTTGCCCGATCGCGCCGCCTGAATCATCTGATCGACAGTCCTGTCACCTCTTGACAGAAAACGGTGGGCAAACATATAAGTGACATCATAGATACACTCAGCCTTCTGATAGACGATCAGGCTTTTGTAATGACCACGTTGAGGAAGAAAGGAAGATTGCATGATAATTGAGTTTTTTTAGGATAGGTTTGAAGTTTTATTTTTGGGAGCTTTGGGAGCTTTTGGGAGTTTTTGGGAGTTCTGGGAGAGCTGGGAGTTTTGGGAGTTTTTGGGAGAGTTGGGAGCTTTGGGAGCTTTGGGAGTTCTGGGAGCTTTGGGAGAGCTGGGAGCTTTGGGTGCTTTGGGAGCTCTCAGAACTCCCAGTTCTCCCAGCTCTCCCAGAGCTCTCAAAAAGGCCTCCCAGGGCTCTCAAAAAAGCTCTCCCAAGTCTCTCACTCCTCCTCCTTTTCTCTCAGAGGAATCCCCTTCTCTATGACCTTATTGACAAAGGCCACGAAATTCATCTCCAGGCCGGCTATATTCATCTCTGTAGCCAGTTCCGGGGGGAGTTGGGTGAGTTTGCTGTGGCAGCGCTCGGCAAGAGCCCAATCCGGGCCCTTCAGGTAAGCCTCAAGCTCAGCCGTCTTGCCATCGTTAAGCAGAGCCTCAGCCGTAGCGAGCTGCTCCTCATAGTAAGATCTGATCTTCACAGCCTCCTTCTTTGAAATCTCGGCAGGCTCCTCGCGCAGAATACCCTCCACGCGCTTCGTGCATGAGACCGAAACCACACTGGCGGCTATAAGCACTGAAAACAAAAGTTTTTTCATCATGGATAGTTTAGCGGTTTATTTTATAAGGCAGGGGCGCATCAGTTCAGAAGCGCCCCTGCAATACTTGTTTATTCTAAGTCTGGGCCGCCGCATGGCAGCCGCCGGCACCGGGGTCAGAGACCCTTGCCGTGACAGTTCTTATACTTCTTGCCCGAACCGCAGGGACAGGGATCATTGCGGTTGATGCGCGGACCGGCCTTCACCGGCTGAGGCGCCACACGCTGCTGACCGGCACCCTGGGCTGCCGCACGCTGAGCGGCCTCGCCGGGCAGATTCTCGCGGCTTGCGCGGTATTTCGAATAATCGTTCGCACGTTCAGGCATAGCGCGCTCAACCTTAGGCTGCGGCCTGGGGGCCTCAGTCTGCTGACGGGGAGCCTCTGCGCCCTCGTCCTCGGCCGCTGCTGCCTCACCCTCGGCATTCTCCGCCGGAGCCTCCTGCCGGGGTGCCGGCTGCTGCACATAGATCTGGCCGCGCATCAGAGTAGCCATAGCCTTAACGTTAAGATTGTTGAGCATAGCCTCGAAGAGATGGAACGACTCTACCTTATAGATCACCAGCGGATCCTTCTGCTCGTATGACGCATTCTGCACACTCTGGCGCAGCTGGTCGAGCTCGCGGAGATGCTCTTTCCAGAGCTCGTCGATGCTCACAAGCAGCACAGCCTTGTGCCATTCCTTGACGATCGACTTGCAGCCCGTGCGGTAAGCCTCGTCGATATCTACCACCAGATTGAAGAATCGCTTGCCGTCAGTCATCGGAACCGCGATGCGGCCCTTGAAACCACGGTTTTCAACGCAGTCGGTGATCACCGGCTGAGCCACGTCGAGAATTCTCTGGCCCTTGCGGTCAAAAGCCTCCTGGGCAGCGGTGTGGATCTTCTCGATAGCATCTTCCTTCGACATGTTGCGGTATTCCTCCTCGGTGAAAGGAGCCTCGATGGTGAGCACCCGCAGCAGCTCCATGCTCAGATCTTCATATTCAGCCGGGCTGTAGTTGTTGACGAGGTTCTCGATGATATCCCACATCATGTTGGCGATGTCGATGCCGATGCGTTCGCCAAGCAGGGCATGGTGGCGGCGGTTATAAATATAGGTACGCTGCTTGTTCATCACGTCGTCATACTCAAGCAGGCGTTTGCGGATACCGAAGTTGTTTTCCTCCACACGCTTCTGGGCGTTGCCGATAGCGTTGGTCACCATGCCGCTCTCAATGCGCTCGCCCTCTTCCAGCCCCAGAGTGTCAAGCATCTTCATCACACGGTCAGTGGCGAAGAGACGCATCAGCTGGTCTTCGAACGAAACGTAGAACACCGATGATCCGGGGTCGCCCTGACGGCCTGAACGGCCGCGCAGCTGGCGGTCGACGCGGCGCGATTCGTGGCGCTCGGTGCCGATGATGGCCAGACCGCCCGCAGCCTTCACCTCCGGGGTGAGCTTGATGTCGGTACCGCGGCCCGCCATGTTGGTGGCTATGGTCACCATGCCTTTCTTGCCGGCATGGGCCACGATCTCGGCCTCCTTCTGGTGGAGCTTGGCGTTGAGCACATTGTGGGGGATGTGGCGCATGGTAAGCATTCGGCTCAGAAGCTCGGAGATTTCAACCGAAGTGGTACCCACCAGCACCGGACGGCCTTTCGACACGAGATCCTGGATCTCCTCGATAACGGCGGCATATTTCTCCTTCTTGGTCTTGTAGACTCGGTCGTTCATGTCGATGCGCGCTATCGGCTTGTTGGTCGGGATAGTGACAACATCGAGCTTATAGATGTCCCAGAACTCGCCGGCTTCGGTTTCGGCCGTACCGGTCATGCCCGCAAGCTTGTGATACATGCGGAAGTAGTTCTGCAGAGTGATGGTGGCGAATGTCTGTGTGGCGGCTTCGACCTTCACATGCTCCTTGGCCTCGATGGCCTGGTGCAGACCGTCGCTGTAGCGGCGGCCTTCCATGATACGGCCTGTCTGCTCGTCGACGATCTTGATCTTGCCTTCGTCGATCACGTATTCCACATCCTTCTCGAAGAGCGTGTAGGCCTTCAGAAGCTGGGTGACGGTGTGGACGCGCTCGGCCTTCACCGCATAGTCCTGCATCAGCTCGTCTTTGCGCTGCTGGCGCTCGGCGGCGTTCTCGATATGCTCGGTCTCCGAAAGCTGCGATGCTATGTCGGGGAGCACGAAGAACTGCGGGTCGTCAGTCTTGCCGGTCAGCTCGTCGATACCCTTGTCTGTCAGTTCCACGCTGCGGTTTTTCTCGTCGATGACGAAGTAGAGCGGGTCAGTCACCTTTGGCATCTCGCGCTTGTTGTCCTGCAGATAGTAGGCCTCGGTCTCAAGCATGAGGTTCTTCATGCCCTCCTGAGAGAGGAACTTGATGAGGGCGCCGTTCTTTGGCAGACCCTTGAACGCACGGTAGAGAAGCAGGGCGCCTTCCTTGCGGGTCTCCTTGTCGTCTGAAGCGATCTTGGTCTTGGCTTCGGCAAGGATTTTGGTGACCAGACGACGCTGGGCCTCGACCACCTTCTCAACGTTGGGGCGGTACTGGTCGAAGAGCTGGTCGTCGCCCTTGGGAACCGGACCGGAGATGATGAGCGGTGTGCGGGCGTCGTCGATGAGCACTGAGTCGACCTCGTCGACGATCGCATAGTAGTGTTTGCGCTGCACCATGTCGGCGGGCGACATGGCCATGTTGTCGCGCAGATAGTCGAAACCGAACTCGTTGTTGGTTCCGAAAGTGATGTCACAGTTGTAGGCGGCGCGGCGCGCGGCGGTGTTGGGCTGGTGCTTGTCTATGCAGTCCACAGTCGATCCGTGGAACATGTAGAGCGGACCCATCCACTCCGAGTCACGCTTGGAGAGGTAGTCGTTGACGGTCACCACGTGGACTCCGCGGCCTGAGAGCGAGCGCAGGAACACCGGGAGGGTAGCCACGAGGGTCTTGCCTTCACCGGTAGCCATCTCGGCTATCTTGCCCTGATGGAGCACTATACCGCCTATGAGCTGAACGCGGTAGTGGATCATGTCCCAGATGATTTCGTTGCCGCCGGCGAGCCAGTGGTTTTTCCAGATGGCGTTGTCGCCGTCGATGCTTACGAAGTCCTTGCCCTGGGCGGCCAGTTCGCGGTCAAGCTCGGTGGCCTTGACCACTATGGTCTCGTTGGCCGCAAAGCGGGCGGCTGTCTCGCGGACCACTGCGAAGACTTCGGGCAGATGCTGGTTGAGCTTGTCCTCGATCGTGTCGAGCATGGTCTTCTCGTTGCGGTCGATCTTGTCCCAGACCGGCTGACGCTCGTCAAATGGAAGTTCTTCCACTTCAACCTTGAGGCGGGCGTTTTCCTCCTGCTCGGCGGTTATGGCCTGGCGGATGTCGTCGCGCACGTTCTGGATGCGCTCGCGCAGCTGGTCTATGCTAAGTTGTTTCACCTCAGGCTCAAGAGCCTCGATTTTTTTTACAATTGGCTCGATCTCCTTGAGGTCGCGGGTCGATTTGTTGCCAAAAATCTTGGTGAGAAATGATTGTAAAGACATATTGATGATGAAGTTTGTTTTCTGAAAGAGTGATGAAAAAAAGGAGGGGGAGAGGATGGGGGCGTGTGTGCGGTCAGCGCACGGACGAAAGGCGGATCGGGGGCACCGAGGCCGCGTTGGGCGACCTGATGCGGAGCAGGCGGGTGACAGTCGGGGCTATGGCCCGTGCGTCGACTGTCGAGTCGATGCTCTGCGTGCTGACCGCGGGCGCGAGAATATAGACGGGCGAGGTTGTCGCCACGCATCTAACGACAGGATTCTGTGTTTTGTTCACTTCATCGTCCGCCGAATCGGAAATCTCCCAGCCGGGATTGACCATCACAAGGAGGTCGCCGGCATGGACGGGCGATGTGTTGCGCTGCAGGGCCAGGGGTTCGTCGCCCGCGCGGCGCGCCATGATATCGTCGAGGGTGTAGACTGCGCTGACTCCGCTCATGCGCGCAAGGAAGTCTGCCGCTTCCCGGCGTATTGAGCTCTCGTCTATATTGCGGTCTTTCAGAAGTTTGCGGTTGAGGAAGAAGTAGCCGTTGTGATAGCCGCTCACGTAGTCTCCGTTGCCGTGGATGGCCATGAGATACATGTTGAGCAGCGATGTGGCCTTGCGGGGCGAGAACTGGCCGGAAGGTATGTTCCAGCGCTCCTCGTCACGCTTTCCGCCGGTCGGGGCCGGGGTGCCGGCTATGAATATCACCGAATTGGCCATGCCGGGACCTTTCTCCACGGCGCGGACTATGTGGGCTATGTCGGAGTCGAGACGCAGATAGGCGTCCATTGTCTCGATGCGGTTGTCGGCCTCGCGTCCGTATTGATAGGGCGACACGTTGAAGCCGAGGTTGAGCATGTCAGTGACTCCGCGGGTGCCGAGTTTCAGCGACGTGATGTAGTCGAGGCCTATGGCTGCCACTTCGCGGTTGCCCGGCGCCGAAGTCTTGAAGGCTTTGAAGCGGTCGGTCTCACGCGCGGGGAAGGTATGGCGGAAGGGGTATAGTTTCTTGTAGTCGGGCAGGTCAGGATAGCGGTCAAGCGCCATCGAGGGTGTCCAGGCCAGGGTGTCGAGGCGCGAGGCCAGTGTCACTCCGTAGTTGCGCTTGGCTATGGCGGCGGGCACGTCGCGGTAGAAGGTCGATGTGCACCATTTGCCGTTCGTGTCGTTGAGCCAGAAGCCGCTGTTGCCGGCGTGGCCGGCGAGGATGATGGCCACCTGGGCGTCCGGTGCCACCGAGTGGACCAGACCCAGACCGCCGTCCGAGATGCGCACCTCGTCGCTGACGGTCGACACTTTCAGCGCTCCCGGCGAGAAGGTTTCGTCGGTGAAATTGCCTATCTTGGCCGGATCGAGCAGTATCGGGTAGTCTGATTTCGTGTTGTTGTCCCAGACCCTTGCGGCGGGTATGCCGTTGACTCCGGGGGCGGCGCCTGTCATCAGCATGGCTGTGGCGGCCGTGGCGTCGATGCTGGGACCGAAGTCCACGTTCTCGATGCTGACGCCGTCACGGATGAAACGGTTGAAGCCGTCTTTGCCGAAGTTGTCGCGGAGCAGGTTGATGTAGTCGGCAGAAAGGCCCTCCACGAAGATGCCGACCACGAGCTGCGGGCGCTGGGCGGTGGCGGGGCGGGGTGCTGTCTGCTGAGCGTGGGCGAGAATGCCCATTGTCGCGAGTGAGACAACGAGCACTGAGGCAAGCCGGGTGCTTATCGGGTGGCTTTTGCGTGCTGACATCGGCGGTTTCGGTAGTAGGTGTATATGGTGGTCAGAGCCCTGACGCCGTCAGCCGCCATGAGGGGGATGAAGGCCGGGTTGGGCGACTGCACTCCGCAGAGCAGAATTACTGCGAGTGCCATCAGGAGTGCAAAGTTAACAAATTGATAGCAGACCGACAACTTTTCAAGTCTTTTTGACCAGACGGCCACTGCGGCGGTCAGACACAGGGGGTTGATCCAGAGAAACAGCCAGTTGGGCGAGGTGGCCTCATGGACCGAGACGAAGACCAGAAAGGCTATGACGCAGCCCGTCAGACCGAGCAGCGTGAAGTAGATGCTGTCGAAAATGCGGCTTGCGGCGGTGCGCCGGCGGCTTCTGAGCTGCCCGGCGGAGACTGCGAGGGCCAGTGCGAGCACCACAAGGCTCCAGAACATCGGGGCGAGATACCACGGAGTGGGGGGAAGCAGCACTCTTCCGTCTTTTTCCCTGACAAGGCAGACGGCCGGGGCGGCTATGCGCCGTCCGTCAGGCCGGGTGGCCTGTTCGAGCATAAGTTCGAGTTTCACAGGGGCGAAAGCTTCCTCGCGCAGGCTTATGGGGCGGTCTATGCCGCTTCCGAGGGCGAGGTCTATGCCGAACTGATACCAGGGATAATCGCGGTGATATGAGCGCATGGCCTCGCGGAACGACGGTTCGCGCCTGAGCCCGTCGAAACTGAACCGCAGGCTGTCGCCAATGGCCTTCTCTATGACGGCCAGGGGACGGGTGGCGCAGTTGTCAAGCACGTAGTTGTAGCGGTAGACGCGGTTCTCAGGTCTGAGATTCAGGTCGGTAAGCTCTACCACTCTGAGAGCTTCCTCCGGGGTGAGATCAAGCGTCTGCTCCACCACCTTGCGCCCTTCGCGGCGGTAGATTTCAAGAAAACGGTCGGTGGAGGAGGCTCCGGCCAGATAGTCGGTCTCGCCTTTGACGAAGCGGTAGACGAAGTTTGGGGCGGCGAAGTCGAAAAGCCCCCAGTTGACCACGTAGTCTCCGCGGTCGGGGTGGACGATTCGCAGGGCCGTGTGGCCTTCGAGCTGATAGATCTCCGCGCCTGCATGGGCTGTCAGCAGCGAGATGCGCGGAGTAGCCGGGGGGAGCTGCGCCGAGGCGGCCAGGCTCAGGAGCATGGCTGCGATCATGATGGCCATTCTTTTCAGCGCGTCAGTCATAGTCTTGTCAGCCAAGGAGTTTTGAGATGTCATCGAGCTTGATGATGGTGAACACTGTGTTGCCTTCGGGGGTCAGTCCGGGCGAGGTCAGGCGGAAGAGGTCGCTGATGAGCTTGTCCATCTCGGCGGCGCTCAGAGCCTGTCCGCGCTTGATGGCGCTGCTGCGGGCCATCGACATGGCCAGACGTTCCTGAAGTCCTGTGGCAAGGTCTTCGCCGCTGTCGGTGATGTTTTCGATCATTCCGAGCAGGGTGTCGCGCGGATTGGCGTCTTTGAGAATCGAGGGTATGCCCATGATGCTCCAGGTGTTGTCGCCGAGGGGCGATATGCTGAATCCGAGGTTTTCGAGTTCGGGGGTTATGCCGGCGAGCACGGCGTTCTGCGCGGCTGACAGCTCTACGGTCTCCGGAAACATGGTGTTCTGGCAGACGAAGGTGTGTTCGCGGGCCTTGGTGAGATATGTCTCGTAGAGTATGCGCTTGTGGGCGCGGTGCTGGTCGATGACCATCAGTCCGTCGCGCGAGGGGGTCAGAATGTAGGAGTTTTTGAGCTGCAGGGTGGCTGATGTCACTTCTCCGCTCTCCATCTCAAGCTCGCTTTCGGCTTCCGGGAGGTTGACTTTGCTTTCGACCATCGAGGCATAGCCGTCATCGCGTTTTTTGATGAAGTCGTCATAGAGTTTTTCCCAGTCCTGGAAGTTGGAGCTCCGCCGGCGGGTCTGCGGCTGCCGGGGGGCCGACGGGTCTGCGGTCCGGAATGACGGGCTGTCAGCTGTGTCGCCTGAGGGGGCGAAGGGGGAATAGGGCTCCTGGTCATCGGCGATGGCCGACATTTTCGACACTCTCCGAGCTCCGCCTGAGCCCTGGGCGAAGGGGTTGTAGCTGTCGTCAAGCTCCACTTCGTGGGTAGCGCTTGTGTCTGGCACGAAGGCCGGTATCTCCGGAGCGTCTTCCACGTCGAAGTCAATGGCCGGCGCGGCGTTGAAGCGTCCAAGCGACTCGCGCACGGCGGCGCTGAGTATCTGCCATATAGGCTGTTCGTTCTCGAACTTGATTTCGTTTTTGGTCGGATGGATGTTGACGTCGATAGTCTCCGGGTCGACGGTGAGATTTATGAAGTAGTTGGGCTGCTCGTCGGCGGGAATCAGGCGTTCGTAGCACTGCATGATGGCCTTGTGGAAGTAGGGGTGGCGCATGTTGCGGCCGTTGACCATGAAATATTGCAGCGGATTGCGCTTGCGGGCGTTTTCCGGGAGCCCTATGAAGCCGTTGATGCGGACAATCGAGGTGTCGGTCTCTACGGGTATGATCTGCTTTCCGAGCGATTTGCCGAATAGGTCTGAGATGCGTTGTTTGAGCGATGCGCGGCGCAGGGCGTGGAGGGTGGTGTCGTTGCTGATCAGGGTGAAGTCCACGCCGATGTTGACAAGCGCGAGGCGTTCGAACTCGCGCATGATGTTGCTGAGTTCAACGGAGTCTTTCTTTAGAAACTTGCGGCGCGCGGGCACGTTGAAAAACAAGTTTTTGACCATCAGGTTGCTTCCCGGCGCGCAGGCTTCGGGCTTCTGGCTCTCTACCTTCGATCCGCTGATGGTCAGGCGGGTGCCTACGCTCTCGCCTTTGAGCATTGTGCGCAGGTCAACCTGGGCTATGGCTGCGATCGAGGCCAGGGCTTCGCCTCGGAAACCCATTGTAGAGAGGCTGAAAAGGTCGTCGGCGCGGCTTATTTTCGAGGTGGCGTGGCGTTCGAAGGCGAGACGGGCGTCGGTGTCGCTCATGCCGCAGCCATCGTCGATCACCTGGATGAGTGTGCGTCCGGCATCTTTGAGAATGATGGTGACGGAGGTGGCTCCGGCGTCTATTGAGTTCTCTACAAGCTCTTTGATGACTGATGCGGGGCGCTGGATCACTTCTCCGGCGGCAATCTGGTTGGCCACGGAGTCGGGGAGAAGGCGGATGATATCGCTCATGAGATCACCTCCTTTCTGTAGATGTCAGTGGTGCCGGGGGCATCGGGTGTGGGAGCGGACGGTGCTTCGGGCACATCGGGAGTTTCGGGTGCTTCGGGTGCCGGATCAACGGGTGCGCTTGGCTCAGGCTGATCGGCGGGCTTCGGAATTTCTATTGAGTCAGGCAGGGCTACGGGTTCCGGAATCTCAATCGAGTCAGGCAGAGTCACAGGCACTGAAATGCCAAGCGAGTCAGGCAGCTGGAGGCTGGAGGCCGGCGAGAGGGAGTCGGCGGGCAGAGAGTCGGCGGGCAGTGCCGCGGGAGCCGCTGTATGCTCAGGCTCAAGCGGCCTGGGGCGTCCGGTGGCAGTGCCGCGGACGGTGTATGCGTCGGGGCGTATCTTGCCCATGAGTTTCTGTGCTTTCAGATCGGCCATCTCTGCGGGGTAGTCGAAGACTTCGGCGGGTGCCATAGGCCGCAGAGGCTCATACCAGCGGAACATGGGCAGATAGTAGGCCGAGCGTTTGGCCAGATAGAGCGGGGTGGCCTTGCCGGTGGTTTCGGGCCACATGTTGATTTTCTCGATCTCGTTGCCGCTGAAGTAGGCATCCATTGTGCTGCTTTCGGTGAAGACAAACTTGTTGTAGGTCGAGTCGTTTTCCATCGGGAACATTATCACCTGCACGTTGCCTTCCACGTAGAGGCGGCGGATGGTCGAGTCATTGAACCAGGCGGTCATGTCGGAGCCGGCGAGCTGGTCATAGCAGTCTTCGCCTATGTGCTGACCGAGCACTCCCGATTCGGGCAGGCGCGCCCAGTCGACTGTCGAGTCGTTGAAATGGGCGTAGATGATGTTGCCTACAATCTGCTTGTCGCCATACCAGAGGATCGGGTTGTAATACATATATAATATGGAGTCGCGCTCTACCACGCTTATCGAGTCGCAGAGCCCCTGGCAGTCATTGCGGAAGAAGCGCACACGGTGGAACACGTCAGTGACTTTCGTGGAGTCAGTGAGCATGTAGGCGCAGATGGTGTCGCCGTGGAGGTAGAGGGTGTCGGCCTGGGAGTATTCGAGGGCGAGGGCGTTGCCGGTGATGAAGGCGGAGTCTTTCAGCTCGTCATAGAAGCCGTAGTCGCCGCGCAGTTCCGACTGCTTGGCGGAGTCTGTCAGAATCATGTTGCCGAAGGCTTCGCCGTAGCCCTTGTTGCGGTCATAGAAGAGGGTGTCGCCGGTCAGATAGTTGCCTCTGCGGGTGTGGACCGTGGAGCGGTCATAGAGGTCGGCCAGTCCGGCGTTGGTGTCATAAAATCCTGAGGTGGAGGTTATTTCGCCGTCTTTGCTGACAATGAGTGTCTCGCACATGAGCTGGGCTATGTTGGTGCCGGTGTTGTAGGTGAGCGAGTCGGTAAACATTCTGAGCGTGTCATTCGGGCGCGGGCCGGTGAGGTCTACGTTCAGATAGAAGAAGGCGTCTTTCGAGTCGGGGTAGTAGTAGCCCTGGAGCGATTTGAGTATGTTCTGCTTGTCGGTCAGCGTTCCGCCGGTCTCGTAGTAGCCCACGTGTTCGGCCAGATCGTAGAAAAATACATCGGTTGTCAGCGAGACGTCGCGGTTGATGAGGCGGACTTTTTTGCCGGGGTAGGCGCGGAGTTCGGCCAGTTCGTCGGCACCGCTGTAGTAGAGTTCATCGCCGTAGACGAAGAGGGTGTCGCCCTGCTCCATGTGGACGTTGTTGAAGGCGTCGAGCGACGATGTGGCTTCGTTGAAGCGGGCGCTGTCGCAGTACATGAACATGTCGCCTTTGCGGAACATGACGTTGCCCACGAGCACCTGCACGTCGGAGTCGCGCGCCTGGTCAAACATCAGGCGGTCAGCTTTTTCGAGAAACACTTTTCCGGGGTCGTGGCGGTCAGCCGCGGGTATGGTCGGCCTTACGACGCTTTTCTTGGGCGCCGGGGCTGATTTAGGCGCCGGAGACTTGGCCGAGGGGCCGTCTTTCGGGGCCTGTGCGAGCATGGCGGGCAGGCTGACTATTCCGAGCGCCGCGAGTGCCAGTAAAGGTGAGAGTTTCATCACTGCTGCTTGTTCCAGTCGTGTTTGAAGTCGCAGTTTTTCCAGCCGTCTTCGATGCGGATGTAGGTGTTTTTGATTTTTTTGGCGAGCCAGGTGTTGAGCACTTCCTCGCGGCGTGAGTTTTCATACATGTCCTTGACCAGCTGGTAGTCGTCGCTGATGTTGGCGCGGTGGCCGGGGATGCGTGAGGTAAGTTTCACGAAGGCCACTTTCTCGCGGTTGGTCTTGGGGTCGGTCATGATGAAGGGCTGAGAGATGTCGCCGGGCTGCATGTCGTTGACCAGGCGTGAGATTTCCTGGGGCAGCTGGGCCATTTCGAAGCGGGTGGAGCCGGTGGTGGGGTTGACCATGCGGCCTCGGTTGTTTCTGGTGTCTTTGTCCTGCGAGAGCACGGTGACGGCTTCCTCGAAGGTGAATTTGCCGTCGTTGATATCCATGCGCAGCGAGTCGAGACGGTTGACGGCCTCGGTGAGGTCTTTCTCGGCCACTTTGGGGCGCAGGAGTATGTGGCGCACGTTGACGCGGTCGCCGCGCTTCTCGATGAGCTGCATGATGTGGTAGCCGAACTGGGTCTCGACTACTTTTGATACTTTCTTGGGGTCGTTGAGGTTGAAGGCTACTGCCGCGAATTCAGGCACTAATTCTCCTCGTCCCATGAAGCCAAGCTCACCGCCGCGGACGGCGCTGCCGGGGTCTTCGGAGTAGAGGATGGCGAGGGTCGAGAAGGGGCTTTCACCCTTGTTGACCTGGTCGCTGAAGGAGCGCAGACGGGCTTTCACGTCTTCAACAGCTTCGCGGGAGACTGAGGGAGAGACCGAGAAGATCTGCACTTCGACCTGGAGGGGCACCCAGGGCACACTGTCTTCGGGAAGTTTCTCGAAGTAGCGGCGCACGTCGGCGGGTGTGGCCTTGATCTTGGAGGTGAGGTTCTGCTGCACCTGCTGCACACGTGAGCGGTTGCTGATCATTTCGCGCAGCGATTCGCGCATGGCGGGGATGGACTTGTGGAAGTATTGTTCGACCTTTTCCTTTGATCCGAAGTTGTTTATGTAGTTGTTGAGGTAGGCTTCGACCTGGTTCATCACCCAGCTGTCAGGGGCTACCACGGTGTCGAGCTCGGCCTGGTGGAGATAGAGTTTCTCGATGGCGAGCTGTTCGGGGATCACGCAGTAGGGGTCGCCTGCAATGGGCATTTTTTCGTAGAGCATGGTCTGATAGGCTTCCTCGATTTCTGATTTCCAGATGGGCTGGTCGCCTACTACCCAGGCTACTTCCTCGGCCACGTTGTCAGTGCCTGCCGAAACGTAGGCAGCTCCGGTGAGCAGGAGTACTGCAAGCAATATGATTGATTTGGTTTTCACGCTGTTAGTGTTCATTGATGTGAGAATAGTGAATATCAGCCCCAAAATTACAAAAAATATTGCGAACACCCTCTAAAGGAGGGCAATAAAAAATCTTAACATTTCCGCATTATCGCACCCCGGCGGGGGGTGGCGGTGCGTATCTTTGCCGTAAATAATAATTTTGATCACTTTAATCGCTATGAATAAGAAATTTGCAGGCGGCAAGAGCCGCGGAAAGGTTAAGAAGCTGCGCCGCCCGGTGTCAGAGGAGTTTTATGCAGGTATTGAACGCCGTATAGGGGTGACTGTCAGCTATCTTGATGATCCGTCGGAGCAGGCGGCCAAGAGCTTGCGGCACGTGGATGATTATCTTGCTGCGGGGCGTGAGCCGACGCTGGCCGACGGTCTGGACTCGATTCTTATTTTCAAGATGATACAGCCGGAGCTCGACAAGGCCAAGGAGCGGTCGGCAAGGGCGCGTGCGGCTGCCGAACGGCGCCGGCATGTCAGGGAACTGCAGCGCGCGGAGGCTGAGCGGACTGCGGCTACTTCTGAGGCTGTGGAAATGGCAGAAAATGACGCGGCCGCAGCTACGGTTGTGGCTGCGGTCGCGGATGTGTCTGCCGTGGAGGGAGGTCTGTGTGGTGTGCCTTCCGGAGGCGGAGGGTCAGCGGGCAGTGAATTTCTTGCCGTTCCAGCTGTAGGTCAGCGAGGGGCGGAGATAGCTTTCGATCATGGAGTAGACATCCTTGTCGAGGAAGCGGGCCAGATTGTTGGTCAGCGTCAGCTCTGAGGTGGCCGGGTCGATGCGGTAGGAGGCGAGCATGAAGGGCACCTGCATGGTGACTTCTTCCTTGTTGTCGCGTCCGGCGTCGGTGAGCCATTCCTTCCATCCGGGTTTGGTGAACATGGCGGCGCCGTCGAGCGGCTGCCAGCTGCTGTCAAAGAAGCGGATGGATGAGTCGAGTCCGGGAGTGGCCACTGTGCTTATCAGGGCTATGATGTCGCCTTTCTGCCCTTTGAGCACTGCGACCTGGGCTGCCGATGAGTCTGACATCTTGACGGTCAGTGATTCGGGCGAGATCTCGGTTATGGCTGAGCGCCCCTGCAGGCTGTTCTGCGAGGGGGTTGACAGGCCGCTCTTCACGTAGTCGACCATGTCGAGGCGTGTGTTGCGGTCAAGCAGCGGGAATATGTTCTGCGGAGCCGATGTGAAGGCGTCGGCAGCGGTGAGCTGGGCCATCGCACCCAAGGCTCCGGCAAGGAGCAGGGTTGCTGTAAGGAGGAGTTTTTTCATTGTGTGACGGAAATTTGAATTGTAATTTCAGTTGGCGGTCTTTTTGGCTTTGTTCTTGCGCTTTTCGGCTATGCGGCTGTAGTCGCGTTCGGGATCGGCTATCTCGCTGTGGAGGCGCTTTCCGTAGAATTCGGCTCCGGTGAGCGCTCCGACCACCTTGCGGGCATCGGATTTCTTGACATCGAAGAGGGTGTAGCCTGGCAGGAGGTCGATGCGGCCCACGTCGACGCGCTTGCCGTTGATGAGTCTGTTGAGCATTTCGATGAGGTTTCCGGCGAAGAAGCCGTCGCGCTTGCCTATGTTGACATAGACTCTCTCGAAGCCGCGTTCGGCTGTTCGGCGGTCTTTCTCGCGGTCGTTTTTGGGGCGTTCGTGCTCACGCTCGGCGGCAGCCTTGCGGGCCTTGCGCTCCGAGCGAGAGGGCTTGGCGTCGATGAAGTCGATTTTCGGTGCGTCTTTGTAGTAGTCGAGCAGGCGGTTGAATTCGAGCGAGATGACGCGCTTGAGCAGGTCTTCCTCGGAGAGCCATTCGAGTTTGCGCGAGATGCCTGAGAGGTAGGGTGCTATCTCGGTTTCGTTGACTTTGACGCGCTCTATGCGGTCGGCGAGGTTGTAGAGCTGCTTTTCGATGATGTGTTCGGGAGTGGGCACGTCTTTGTGTTCGAAGGTCTTGCCTATGATGCGCTCTATCTCGCGCATTTTGCCTTTTTCGCGCGAGTGGATGATGGCTATCGAGACGCCTGACTTGCCGGCTCGGCCTGTGCGGCCTGAGCGGTGGGTGTAGACGGCGGTGTCGTCGGGCAGGCCGTAGTTGATGACGTGGGTGAGGTTGTCGACGTCGAGTCCGCGGGCCGCCACGTCGGTGGCCACGAGTATGGAGACCACGCGGTCGCGGAATTTCTTCATCACTATGTCGCGCTGCTGCTGGGAGAGGTCGCCGTGGAGGGCTTCGGCGTTGTAGCCGTCGCGGATGAGGTTGTCGGCTATCTCCTGGGTGTCGCGGCGGGTGCGGCAGAAGACTATGGCGTAGATGTTGGGCGAGTTGTCGACCACGCGCTTGAGGGCCAGATATTTGTCGCGGGCGTTGACCATGTAGTAGATGTGGCGCACGTTTTCTGCTCCTTCGTTGCGGGTTCCGACCACGAGTTCCTCGTAGTCTTTCATGTAGCGCTTGGCAATCTTGAGGATGTCAGGCGGCATTGTGGCGGAGAAGAGCAGCATTTTGCGGTCGGCGGGGATGTAGGAGAGGATTTCTTCGATGCTGTCGAGGAAGCCCATGTTGAGCATCTCGTCGGCTTCGTCGAGCACTACGGTGTGTACTCCGTCGAGGCGGACCACTCCGCGCTTTATGAGGTCGATCAGACGGCCTGGGGTGGCGACTATGATCTGGACCCCTTTTTTGAGTCCGCGGATCTGGCTTTCGATGCTTGAGCCGCCGTAGACCGGGAGCACTTTGACATCGGGGATGTATTTCGAGAAGTCGGCCAGGTCGCTGCCTATCTGGAGGCAAAGCTCGCGGGTGGGGGCGAGGATGAGGGCCTGGGGAGTGTGGTTGGCGGGGTCGATGCGCTGCAGCAGGGGCAGGCCGAAGGCCGCGGTTTTGCCGGTACCGGTCTGGGCGAGGGCGATTATGTCATTGGCGTCGCCGAGCAGGCGCGGGATCACGCGTTCCTGAACGGGCATAGGATATTCGAATCCGAGCTCTTCAACGGCTTTGCGCAGCGGCTGGCTGACGCCGAGTTCTTCAAATGTTGTCATATATACGGTTTTGTGATTATAACCTGTCAGAGACAGGTTTGGTTTAGAGGCGTTGTTTTAAAAGCCGGTTTTTAAACGGACTCTTAAACAATCTGTTAGATGCCGCCGGAAGTCTGATCTCCGGTCGGCGGGGCTGCTATCTGACCCACTGCGAGGGGTTGAGCTTCTGGCGCTCGTTGCGGATCTCGAAGTGGAGGGTGGTGCGGTTTGAGTCGTCGGGGTCGGAGAAGACGGTGCCGATGTTCTGTCCGGTTTTGACGCTGTCTCCTTGCTTGACGGTGACGGCCGAGAGGTTGGCGTAGATGCTGATGTAGCGTCCGTGGCGTATCATTACTATGGAGTTGAAGCCGTCTTGCCTGAAGATGGCCGAGACTTTTCCGGCGAAGATGGAGCGGGCCTGTGTGCCGGGGCTGACTTCGATGTCGATGCCGGAGTTTTCGGTTTCGACATGGCGCAGGGTGGGGTGTGGCTGGCGTCCGAAACGGCGTACTATCTTGTATGATCCGGCTACGGGGAAGAGGAGCCGGCCTTTGTTTGCTTCGAATGATCCTGTCAGTGCCGAGGCAGAGGTGGAGGCTGCGGTGCGGGTCGGGGCGTTGGCCGAGGCTACATCTTTTGCTGAGCGTCCGGTATCAGAGGCTTTGGTGCCTGAAGAGCCTTTTGCTTTGTTTTTTTCTTTCTCGCGCTCGCGGCGTGCTCTTTCGGCTTCCTCGCGGGCTATGCGGGCCTGTTCGGCGGCAATGAGGCGGTCGAGTTCACGGTCGAGAGCGGCCGATTTGCGTTTCTGCTCTTTGAGCATGGCGCGCAGGGCTGAGTCTTCTTTGCGCAGGGATGTGACCATTTTTTCAGATTCGGCCTGCTGGCGTGAGAGGGTGGTCTGGGTTTCTTCGGCTTTGCGGTAGGCCAGGTCCTGGGAGTGGCGCAGCGATGTGAGGCGGGCGCGCTGGGCTGCTATGCGGTCTATCCCCCGGCGGATGTTTTCGGCTCTGCGTTCGCGCCATGCGGAGAAGCGGCGCAGGTAGCGGATGCGGCTGTAGGCTTCGGAGAAGCTTTTTGCTGAGAAGATGAAGCTGAGTTCTCCGGTGCTGGCTGCGTGGGGCTGGAGTTCGCGGAGGGCTTTGGCGTAGGCCAGGCGCATGGCTTCAAGGTCGTCTTCGAGGATCTTGATGGAGTCGGCGGTGGTGCTGATGGCTGTTCCGAGCGAGTCGATGTGGCTGCGGAGGTCGCGGACTTTGCTGCGGTTGGCTTCTATGTCGCCGTTGAGGGAGTTGAGGCGGTTGATCTGCCGCTGGAGCTCTTTGGTGTTGGTGTTGAGTCTGGTGGCGGTTTCGGAGATTTTTTTTTCGGTGGTGCTTTTGTCTTTTCTGACTGATTCGAGGGTGCGGGTGGCGGTTTTCTGTTTTGTGGCGGTTTTGCGAGTGGTGGTGGTTTTGGTGTTCTTGCGTCGGGTCTGGGCGTCGGCAGGGCTGCCTGCGCTTATGATGGCGACAAGCAGGAGCACCGCGAGGCTGCGGCACTGTTTCAGAAGGTTTCCGGATGGTGATGAATGGGGCACTGGGTGGCGGGTTTTGATTGGATTGGGCTAATTAGACTGAGATGGGTCTGATTAGGCTAATTGGCCATTTTGGTGACTATTTTGAGGATGTCGGCGGCTTTGATGCGGGTGTAGCCTTTGGGTGTGGACCAGTTTTTGGTGGCTCCGGTGTTCCATTCGGCGCGTCGGGCGTTGAGTTCAAGCTGGGCGCTGAGGGTGGTTTTGCCTCCGGCAGCGGTGAGGAGGGTGGTGGCGGCGAAGGGGCCGACGGGGCCGGTGGCGAAGTCGGTGTATTCGGCTGTGAGCGGTTTGCGGGTGGCGGGGGTGACTGTGAGGCTTTCAAGATTGCCTGTGGGGGTTGAGAGGGTGAAGGCGTAGGACATGCCTGAGGGGCTGCCTGAGGGGGTGATGGTCCAGTTTTCGGGGGTGCCGGCGAGGGTGCAGCGTGAGGGTGCCAGGGGGGTGTCGCCGAGGATGAAGGCGCGTCCGAGCAGGAGGTCCTGGACGTTGCCGACTGTGGCAGGGAAGCCTCCGAGCAGGTCGGAGATGCTTTCGGCAAAGTAGAGCCTTTCGAGTTTGTAGAGGGCGAAGATGCTGTCCTGGGTGACCATGAGTGAGGCTACTTCCATGCCGAGGAAGCGGAGGGAGAGGTGGACGCTGCGGTCGCGCTGCATGGTGAGGGTGCCTCCGATGCTGATCTTTTTGGGGCTTTTGAGGCGGAGGGTTAGTGGAATTTTTACGTCACTCCAGGAGCCGTAGCTGTCGCTGAGGCTGTTGAGCATGGTTTTCAGCTGGCTCTGCGAGAGGGTTTTGCCTGTGTTTTGGCTGTAGTCGCCGGTGTTGCTTCCGGCTGCGTTGCGGCCGGAGCGGCATGATGAGGCCAGGAGGGCTGTGAGTGTTATCAGAAGGAGGCCGAGAGTTTGGAGCCGCGGGAGGCGGCGGCGGTTTTGGTGGGTCATTTGAAGAAGTATGTCTTGTGTTTGACTTTCTTTGCAAGGAGCTGGTTGTCAGGGGCGAGTTCGAGGGCTTCTTTCCAGAAGCGTAGTGCTCCGTCGGGGTCGCCGTCCATGAAGTAGATGTCGCCGGCGTGTTCGAGGATCTCTTCGCTGCGCTCGTCGGTTAGTGAGAGGGTGCGGTCAATGATCTCGCGGGCTTTGGCGTAGTCTTTGCGTTTGAACAGGACCCAGGCGTAGGTGTCCATCGAGGTGGCGTTTTCGGGTTCTGCGCCTACAGCTTTTTCGATCATTTCAAGGGCGCGGTCGAGGTCGCGGCCCTCGCAGGCGAGGTAGTAGGCGCAGTTGTTGAGGGCGAGGGTGTTGTCGGGGTCGTAGAGGAGTGATTTCTGATAGTAGACGAATGCGCTGTCGGCTTGCTCGCTGGCGTAGAGGTTGTCGCCCATCGCTCCGTAGATGCGCGAGAGCTGGCTTACGTCTGTTGAGTCGGTGAGTGAGAGTGCGTGGCGGTATTCCGCGGCTGCTTTGTCGCGCTGGCCTTCCTGGTCGTAGATTGAGCCGAGCACGAGATACTGGCGGCTGTTGTCGGGGTAGTAGCGGAGGGAGCGTTTGATGGCCTGGCGGGCGTCGTCGAGACGGTCAACCTGGAGATAGAGTGAGGTCAGCATTTCCCAGCCTTCGCTGTCGGCGGGGTCGAGGTCGAGGGCGCGTTCGGTCTGCTCGGCGGCTTTGGAGTAGTCTTTGGTTACGATGAGGTAGCGGGAGTAGAGGTCGTGGATGTCATGTTCGTGGGGGTGCTGGTCGATGAGCACGTCGAAGAGCTGTCCGATCTGCGGGAAGTTGGTGGAGTCGTTGAACATCTCCTGGATGTAGCTGCGGAGGATGACGAGCTTGGTCTCTACGTTGAGGTTTTTCTGTTCGAGAGCCTGGAAGACTTCGCGGTTGAAGGCTGCGCTGTCGCCGAGGGTGTGGTAGAACTGAGCGCGCGAGTAGTAGGCGAGGCCGCTTGAGGGATCGAGGATGCAGGCGCTGTCGTAGAACTGTTTGGCCTGGTCGTTGAGGCTGAACATGGAGTAGATGTCGCCGGAGAATACCTGGAAGTCTACGTTGCGTGGGGCTGAGAGGCGGAGGCGGTCAGCTTCGGCGAGGATTGAGGCTGTGTCCTGAAGGGAGTAGTAGAGCTGTATTTTTTTTGAGGAGAGTGGTATGCTTTTGCCTTCGGCTATCTCGACGGAGTCATAGACGGCTATGGCTTTGTCGCGGTCGGCTTGGGAGCCTCCCTGGGCGAGGGCTCCGGCGTAGCGGTAGGTGACTTCGAGGCGGTCGGGGTAGAGTGTGTGGAGCCGCTTCCAGGTGCGGAGGGCTTCGTCGCGGTTGAGGAGCTGTTCGTTGAGCATTGCGTAGCGTCCGCCGTAGTAGATGTCGGTCGGGTTGGCTTCGCAGTAGTCGCGCAGGAGTGTCATGGAGCTTGTGAGGAGTGCCGAGTCGGTCTGGGAGAGGCTGAGGAGGTAGGTGGAGAGTTCTACTCCGATTTCGCGGTCGGCGGGGTTTAGCTCGTGGGCGCGCCGGAGGAGGGCGAAGGCTGCGTCGTGGTTGCTCTGCGATTTTGCTCGCAGGGCTTCGAGGTAGATGTAGTCGGCCTTGCGGGTGTCTTCGGTTTCAGACCCCGCCTGCCTTTGGCGGCCGGCGGCGATGGCCGAGAGGGCGCCGAGGGCGAGTATGGCAAGGATGAGCAGTGGTAGCTTTTTCATTTGGGGCGGGGTTGGGTGGATTAGGCCAATTGGGCTAATTAGTCCAATTAGTCAGATTAGTTGTCAGTTTACTCCGGTGTGTCCGAAGCCTCCGTCGCCTCGCTCGGTGTGGTCGAGGGTGCTGACGGGTTGCCATTCCGCACGGACGTATTCTTTGATTACGAGCTGGGCTATGCGTTCGCCGTCAGAGATGGTGTAGGGGGTGTCGGAGAGGTTTATGGCTATGATGCCGATTTCGCCTCGATAGTCGGCGTCGATTGTGCCGGGGGTGTTGACGAGGCTGATGCCGTGTTTGAGGGCGAGGCCTGAGCGTGGTCGCACCTGGCATTCGTAGCCGTGAGGCAGCTGTATGCGCAGTCCGGTTGGTATGAGTGCCCGCTGCATGGGCTGGAGGGTCAGGGGGCTGTCGAGTTTGGCGCGGACGTCCATGCCTGCTGACGATGGGGTTTCATAGGCTGGGAGGTCGTGGCCTGATTCATTGATGATTTTTACCTTGATTCTTTCCATAAGTAGACGGTTGCGATAGTCGAAAGTGAGTTGCCTCGTTGAATAAACAAGCGAAAGTAGCAAAATTCCTGCATAATGCGGGTATTTTTCTCCTTAATAATTATAAAATCGGGTCTGGAGGAGGGTGTGGGAGTGGTGAAGGAAACGCCAGGGGTGACAGGCGCGGGGCTTGTCTCTCCTGGCGTTGCGGTGTGTGGGGCGTGGCCTGTGTGGCTATCAGGCTTTGAGTGCGGCGATTGTCTGCTCGATGGCTTCGATTTTGGTTGTGGCGTCGGAAAGTTTTTTGCGTTCGGCTTCGACTACGGCTGCGGGAGCGTTGCTGACGAAGCGTTCGTTTGAGAGTTTCTTTTCGACTGAGGTTTTGAAGCCGCGGAGGTAGTCGAGTTCTTTGGTGAGTTTGGCGAGCTCGGCTTCAACGTCCATGTTGTTGAGCAGGGGGATGTTGAATTCGGTTGTGCCTACCATGAACGAGGCTGCTGCGGGGTCTTTCTCGCTGACTGTGGCGATGCCTGAGAGGTTGCCGAGGCGGATGGCTACGGCCTGCATGGGGATGTCGGTGCCGATGACGTTGAGCTGTAGGGTGTCGCGCGAGGGGATGTTGCGCTGTGCGCGGACTCCGCGGATGCCGTTGATGATTTCCTTGACGGTTTCCATGTCGGCGAGGATGGCGGTGTCAGGTGCGGATGCCTGGGGCATGGATGCGTACATGATTGATTCGCCTTCGCGACGGGTGGCGAGGTGCTGCCAGAGTTCTTCGGTGATGAATGGCATGAAGGGGTGGAGCAGGCGCAGGAGGCTGTCGAAGAAGCTGATTGTGGCTTCGTAGCCTGCGCGGTCGATAGGTTTCTGATAGTCGGGCTTGACCATTTCGAGGTACCATGAGGAGAATTCGTCGCGGAAGAGGCGGTAGGCTGTCATGAGGGCTTCGGAGATGCGGAATTTCTCGAAGGAGTCGTTGATTTCGGCTATTGCTTCGGAGAGTTTGGCGCTGAACCATTCGACGGCTTTGCGTGAGCTTTCGGGCTGTTCGAGGGCCGGGTCTACTTCCCAGCCTTTGACGAGGCGGAAGGCGTTCCAGATCTTGTTGCAGAAGTTTCGGCCGTTTTCGCAGAGTTTTTTGTCGAAGAAGATGTCGTTGCCTGCGGGTGCGGCGAGCATGATGCCCATGCGGACTCCGTCTGCGCCGTAGTCGGCTATGAGTTCGAGGGGGTCGGGTGAGTTGCCGAACTGTTTTGACATCTTGCGTCCGATTTCATCGCGGACGATGCCTGTGAAGTAGATGTTGTTGAAGGGCTGCTTGCCGAGGAATTCGTAGCCGGCCATGATCATTCGGGCTACCCAGAAGAAGATGATGTCGGGGCCTGTGACGAGGTCGGATGTGGGGTAGTAGTAGCGGATTTCTTCGTTGTCTGGTTCGAGGATGCCGTTGAAGAGGGAGATGGGCCAGAGCCAAGATGAGAACCATGTGTCGAGGCAGTCTTCGTCCTGACGGAGGTCGTCGGCGGTGAGGTCGGGGTTGATCTCGCGGGCGAGTGTGAGGGCTTCGTCGGCGGTTTCGGCTACGACGAAGGTTTCGCTTCCGGGGAGGTACCATGCGGGTACGCGGTGGCCCCACCAGAGCTGACGTGAGATGCACCAGTCGCGGATTTCGGTCATCCAGCGGTTGTAGGTGGTCTTGAATTTCTCAGGTACGAAGCGGATGACGCCGTCTTCGGATGCTTTGAGGGCGGGTGCGGCGAGGGATTCCATGCGGAGGAACCATTGGTCGCTGAGGCGGGGTTCGGTTGCGGTGTCGGGGTTGCGTTCGGAGTAGCCGACTTTGTTTTCGTAGTCTTCGATTTTTTCGATGAGTCCTGCTTCGGCGAGGTCTTTGGCTATTTGTTCGCGGACGGCGAAGCGGTCCATGCCGATGTACATTCCGGCGGTTTCGCTGATGGTGGCGTCGTCATTGAAGATGTCGATTGTCTCCAGGTTGTGTTTTTCGCCGAGCATGTTGTCGTTCATGTCATGGGCGGGTGTGACTTTGAGGCAGCCTGTGCCGAAGTCGATCTCTACGTAGTCGTCTTCGATGACGGGGATTTCACGGCCTACGAGGGGTACGATGACGCGTTTGCCGCGGAGGTGCTGGTTTTTGGGGTCGTTGGGGTTGATGCACATTGCGGTGTCGCCCATGATGGTTTCAGGGCGTGTGGTGGCCACGATGGCATAGCCTTCTTCGCCGACGATTTTGTAGCGGAGGTAGTAGAGTTTTGAGTGTTCTTCTTTGTAGACTACTTCGATGTCGGAGAGTGCGGTTTTGGCTTTTGGGTCCCAGTTGACCATGCGTTTTCCTCGGTAGATGAGACCTTTGCGGTAGAGGTCGACGAAGACTTTGATTACTGAGCGGGAGCGGATGTCGTCCATTGTGAATGCTGTGCGTTCCCAGTCGCATGATGCTCCGAGTTTTTTGAGCTGTTCGAGGATGATTCCGCCGTGTTTTTCTTTCCATTCCCATGCGTGGGCGAGGAATTCCTCTCGTGTGAGGTCGCTTTTTTTGATGCCTTCGGCGGCGAGCTTGCCTACGACTTTGGCTTCAGTGGCGATGGCTGCATGGTCGGTTCCGGGTACCCAGAGGGCGTTTTTGCCCATGAGTCGGGCGCGACGGATGAGGATGTCCTGGATGGTGTTGTTGAGCATGTGGCCCATGTGGAGGATTCCGGTGACGTTTGGCGGGGGGATTACGATGGTGTAGGGCTCGCGGGCGTCGGGTTCGGAGTGGAACAGGCGGTGCTGCATCCAGTAGGCATACCATTTGTCTTCGACGGCACGCGGGTCATATTTGGTTGCTAATTCTTCCATAATTGATTGGTCGATGTGTGGTTGTTATTATTCTTAGAGGTGCAAAATTACAATTTTTTTGTGAATTGGCAATTTTGGTTTTGCGGCATGGATTTTTTGGTGTGTGGCGGGGGTGGGGGATGTCGGGGCAATTGTGTATCTTTGCAGCCGGAATTTGTTTTTAAACTACCTTTTAAATATTCTCTATTTTTATGTCTGACGAGATGATTCAATATCATAGGCTCGGCAACGGGCTGCGGATTGTGGCGCGGCGGGTTGCGATGCCTGTGGAGCATTGCGGTGTGGCGGTGAATGCGGGTAGCCGTGATGAGGCGGCGGGTCTGCACGGGCTGGCGCATTTTGTGGAGCATACGATTTTCAAGGGTACTTCGAGCCATAGGGCGGCTTATGTGAGGGATCGGATGGAGCTTGTGGGGGGTGAGCTGAATGCTTATACTACGAAGGAGGAGACGGTGGTCTATTCGACTTTTCCAGCCGGGAATCTGGCGCGGGCTATGGCGCTGCTGGGGGAGATGGTGGCTGACGCTGTGTTTCCTGAGGCTGAGATAGGGCGTGAGAAGCAGGTGGTGGCTGAGGAGATTGATACTTATCTGGATACGCCGTCAGATGCGGTGTTTGATGATTTCGAGGATCTGATCTATGCGGGGTCGCCGTTGGCGCATAATATATTAGGTACGCGCGAGACGCTGGCGGGGTTTGACCAGGCGGTGTGCAGGCGCTGGCTTGAGGAGCGGTTTACGCCTGGGCGGATGGTGTTGTTTTATTCTGGTCCGATGGAGGCTGAGAGGGTGTTCAGGATGGCTGAGCGCCGGTTCGGCGGGCTGTGCAGGGCTGATGTGGCGCTTGAGAGGGAGGTGCCGCGGACGGTGGGGCGTTTTGAGGTTGTGAATGATAAGGTGGGGTCGTATCAGGCGCATACGCTGCTGGGGGCGAGGGTGCCGGGGATGCTTGACGAGAGGCGTACGGCGCTGGCGCTGCTGGTGAATGTGCTCGGCGGTCCGGGGATGAATTCGCTTTTGAATGTGGCGCTGAGGGAGCGGCGCGGGCTGGTCTATACGACTGACGCTTCGACGTCGCTGATGAGTGATAATGGTTTGCTGACTATTTATTTCGGGTGTGATCCGGCGGATGTCAGCCGCTGTCTGCGGGTTGTGGGCGGTGTGGTCGATGCGCTTGCCGGCGGTCTTATGTCGGAGCGGCGGCTTGAGGCTGCGAGGAGGCAGCTGATAGGTCAGCTGACGGTTGGGTCGATGAATTCGGAGCAGGTGGCGATTTCGATGGGGCGGAGTGTGCTTTATCGCGGCCGTGCTGTGGGGTTTGATGAGACTGTTGAGGCGCTGCGGGCTGTGAGTGCGGCTGATCTGCGTGAGGCTGCGGCTCCACTGGCTTCGCTTTCACGGCTGACGCTGGTCTGATTTGTATGTGGAGTGAGGGGGAGGGGGATTTTGACGATTTTTGTTTCTTAGCAGTGCGTTTGTTTGGAGATTTGGGGGGAATGTTGTAACTTTGCGGGGTAAATCGTCTGAAAGGTGTAATTCTGCGGGCGGTTTGGCCATAACTTTAACTGAATGCGCATGTGGCGTAATTGGTAGCCGCGTTAGACTTAGGATCTAATGTCTCAGGACGTGGGGGTTCGAGTCCCTTCATGCGCACGGTTCAAAAAGAGAAGAGCTGATTTTGCAGTTGCAAGATCGGCTCTTTTTGCGTTGTGGCTGTTTTGGACGGGCGGGGAGAGGGGGGAGGAATTATCTCTTAATAAGAGATGATTTATCGGGTGCAAAGTTAAGAAATAATTCTGAAATAGAGATAATTATAACTCCTAAATCAAATCTGAAAATTCCATAAAAATTTGTATTGTTAAAACATCCGTTGTTTGCAACTGATTTAATGCATTGAAATTCACATACTTATCAAACGCAAATCTCTCTTATTAAGAGTGATTTCGCTATAAGCCTTTATTGACAATTCTTTACAATGAGTGCTGATGTAGTGACAAAGGGCGTTACGACGGTGCCTTCGGGCGTTGGCGGCGCCGTAGGCGTGGAGCGACGTTGCTGGTTTGTGGCCATTGTTAAGAATAATACCGAAAAAATGGCTCATGAGCGGCTGGCGAAAGCCGGCTATGAGAGCTATTTGGCCACACAAACACTTTATCGTGTCTGGAAAAACGGCAGACGTGCTAAGATCGAGCATGTTGTGCTTCCTACTCTGGTCTTCGTAAGATGTTCGGAGCGGGAGCGTATGCAGATTGTGGCGCTGCCGTATATCAACAGGTTTATGACCAACAAGGCTTCGGGCTATTCTACAGCGAAGCCGCTGGCTTTCATTCCGGATAAACAGATCGAGACTTTGCGCTTTATGCTTGGTCAGTCTGATGTGCCGGTTACGATTTCCGAGCGTTCTTTTCAGAAGGGCGATCGGGTGAGAGTGGCCCGCGGGAAGCTTTGCGGTCTTGAGGGTGAGGTTGTCACTACGGATGACGGACATAGCGAGCTGATAGTCAGGATTGATATTCTTGGCTGTGCGAAGGTTATGATAGAGGCTGTTGATATAGAACTTGTTGACAAGTAATTAATGCCGCTCCAGCTTGGAGCTGGCGGAATGAAAAAACTTTACATATGCGCATACGATTCATCTCATCATGTTTTCTTGCAGCTGCG
>ERZ777305.340-NODE-340-length-78418-cov-15.560992_pt1 | contig 78418 bp, 74 predicted proteins | sample MGYA00374965_ERZ777305 | MGnify/ENA primary metagenome ERZ777305 (study PRJEB29328, sample SAMD00013331) | mouse gut metagenome | study: EMG produced TPA metagenomics assembly of the Metagenome analysis of fecal microbiota from mouse which was promoted...
TTCCAACAGGACACGCTCCCGCTCGGGTAAAAACGCAGTGGTACATAAGAGGTTGAAATACAACCTCCAAGTACCAGCGTTTTTACACGGTCCTTTATGGAATCAAATGCACGCCGGGGCTGCCGCAATGCAAAATGCGGAAACCCAATCCCTTCTCTTTCTGTCCGGAATCATTATTGAGGTAAAATTCCCCGATTTTTTATACAAAAAATCCTATAAATAATTGAAAAAAAATAACAGCTATGTTACCATAAAAGCATAACTGATTTTTTTAATCAGAGGAATTTATTATCACCTAAATACCTGCAAAATATAGGAGAGATGAAATGAGGAAAAGTATAAAAGTAATGGTTGGAATCCGGGTGGCAGCGGCTCTTATATCCGTTTTGCTGTTTAGCTTTCTGACAACAAAAAATATTATGAATATTGAAAATTCCGAAGAATCCAATGTTGCGGTAAACAGCCTTTTACAAAGAGCGCAGAAAGCGGAGGCGGCTCATTACAAATGGTCCAGCAACCTCAGCAACGCCTTGTACGGCGGCACGGAATTTACCGGCAGTACAGACTACACCGGCTGTGTACTGGGCCAATGGCTCTACGGTGAGGCCGGAACGGATGATGAGCTTATCCTTGACCTGCGAAACCAAATGGAACCGCTTCACAAAGAGCTTCATCAGTCGGCCATATATGTATTGGAACTGTGGGAATCCGAGCCGGAGAAAGCACAGGAATATTATCAGGAAACAATTCAGGCTAATCTGAGTGTTCTGGTAGGGCTTCTGGATGAAGTTGTAGAACGTGGTTCTGTACTTAACGAAATCAGTACGGAAGATATGCGGGACACTGTGTTAACCATGCACAAGGTAACTGTTGTATGTTTATGTCTGGCTCTGTTTTGTCTTCTGAGTCTGATTTTATACATCATGCGGCGTGTGGTAAAACCGATTCTTGTCATCACTGCCAAAACAAAGCCTTTACAGGATGGCTGCATGAAATTGGAGTTAAACTACAAAGCCAACGACGAAATCGGCGACTTATCCAAAACCCTGCAACATTCCATAGAACAGACTTGTCAATACATAGAAGATATCAACCGTATCATGACACAGCTTTCGGTGGGCAATTTTAATGTATCCGCTTCTGTACCTTTTATTGGCGATTTTCGTTCCATTTCAGACTCCATTGACAGATTTACGGAATCACTTTCCTTGGTGATTGCCAATATCCATAAGGTGGAAAATAAGGTATTCGGGCACGCAAGGAGCCTCTCCGACGGTTCCCAGCAAATGGCGCAGGGTGCAACCGAACAGGCCAGTGCGGTAGAAGAACTTTCCGCCACTTTAACCGAACTTTCCAAAAGTGCAAAGCAAAATATTCAGATGGCCTCCGATATGCGGGATAACGCCCATCTTACCGGAGAGCAGGTAAACTTAAGCAGTCAGCAAATGGAGCTGCTCATCAGCGCCATGATGGATATCAGCACAACCTCCCAGCAAATTGAGAAAATTATTTCCACCATTGAAAATATCTCTTTCCAGACCAATATCCTTGCATTGAATGCTTCCGTGGAATCCAGCCGGGCCGGGGAAGCAGGAAAAGGCTTTGCCGTAGTAGCTCAGGAGGTCCGCAACCTTGCTGCCCAGTCCGACCAGGCAGCCAAAGCTACCAAGGAGTTAATTGAAAATTCCGTACAGGCAGCCGAGCGGGGCAATAAGATTGTGGAAGAGGTTTCTGCATCGTTACAGAAAACCCTTACGCTGGTTACCAAATCCAATCAGGCCATCGATACAATTACCGATGCGGTACATGAAGAAGCTACCGCAATTTCACAGGTAGCGGAAGGACTTGGACAAATTTCCGATGTTGTACAGACAAATTCCGCTAACAGTGAGGAGTATGCAACTGTCAGTACAGAGTTGTTTGAACAGGTTAACCTTCTACAGGACCAGACCCGTGATTTTAAGATTAAATAACCTCAGATAAAAGAAAAGGCGATTGCTCCATAGATGGATAATCTATGGAGCAATCGCCCCTTTATGGCACTTTTTAAAGGCAGCCCTGAAACCTCCTCAACTCCCGGTTGAACTGTTTTGCATGCCAGCTGTCATTGAGATACAGCACACCGTACACCAGAATAAAAACACCGGCGATAGATATGGCAAGCACCACTGACTCGATGCGGGAAAACTCAGCGCCGACAGCATAGTTTGAACCAAACACCAGCGCTTCCACCAATATCAGATGGAGGATTCGGCGGCAAAGAACCTGCTTTACGGTAAGTTCCTTTTTGGCGTAATTTACCAATCCGCAAAGAACCGAGCAAAATCCAAAAAACGGCGGCACAAAAAAGGCTTTGTAGGATAATCCCACTTCAGGCATGAATAACATTCCCAAAATGCCCTCCATCATACAGATTGATGAAGTGACCACAAAAAATGCCATCATAGCTCTCGTAAAAAATTGCCTTCCCTGACATCTCCCTATCATTTCCATGCTTTCTCCTTTCCCATTACTACCTGTTTCAAATCCGGCACATACTGTCTGGAAATCATGATTTTTTCTCCGTTCTTCATATGCGCCAGAAACCTGCCGTTTAACGCCGGGCTGATGCTCTCTAAAAGCATCAGGTTTAACACCATGGACTTGGAGCAGCGGATAAAATGGTATTTCCGGTACGCCTCCTCCGCCTCATAGAGGCGCATTTTTACTTCATATACCCTGTCCTTTGCATATGCAAAAACCTTTTCATCCACTGCCTCAAAATAATATACATCTTCCAGACGAAACCGAAAAATACAGTCGTCCGCCACACCCGAAAGCTCCTTTCCCTTTGCCAGGCAATAGGAATGGATATCTTTGATTTCCGGGGTAATCTCCACACACTCTATGACTACCTGTTCCTTTTCCTTCTGCGTGATTTTTCGGATTTCTACCTTCATGCTCCCTCTTTTCCTGATACTAATACACAGCTTCCCACCGGCTGTCTTTTTTTCCCTTTAAATAATAGTCAAAAAAGTGCAGCACCATTTCGTTGACATTTTCAATGCAGTCCAGGGCATCCACATCTCCGCAGCCAAGCATCCTTGCAAGCGGCGGGGATACCAGAGGAAGGTCCGTGAAATTTAGGTGTCCCGCATCCTCAAACACCGTATAATGATAATCGACGGCATTTTCCCCCACATAAAAATTGACATAAACCGGTCCTCCGGGATTTCCTTTCCGGTTGTCTGCTGCTCTGGAAGTTACGTCGAGAAGAGGGATGGGGTAAGGCTCTTTACTGTAATACCAGACACCATCTTCATATCCGGTATACTCTCCCAGCATCGTACCATCCAAATTAATAACAGCGTCAATGTCGTCCCTTTCACGCCCTAACTGCACGGAGGACGCACCGCCCATGGAGTGTCCAAACAGGCCGATTTTTTCAGCATCCACCATAGAAAACGGACCCTCTTCCCCCTTAGCCGCTTTTTGCAGGATGGTATCCAGCACAAAGTTTTCATCCCCTGTCCTTATTTCCATCCACTCTTTTGAATAAGCATATATCTTTTCTTCCACCTCAAAATCACCGATATCATTTACCGTATAAGCCTGCTGTATAAACTCCCTGTCCGCCATAGTTACCCTGCCGTTTACATCCTCAACAAACATGGCGTGGTACGGATGTCCGATGCTCGCCACCACATACCCGTTGGAAGCCAGCTCCTTACAGGTGGAATAATTGCTGTCAATCACACCGAACGCGCCGTGGGAAAATACCACCAAGGGATAACTGCCCTCCTCGGCAGGATACCAGAACTTTACCGTAAGGCTGCGGTTTTCTCCCGTATCCGTATAGGTTTCCATCCTGCTTTCATCCTCCCAGGTATATTCTGCAAGCTTCACTGCATAGGAACCCGTCACCACCGGCTCTTTATACTGCGGAAATACAATGGCGGGCAGCAGGCATATTCCGTAAAGCAGCATGTTTCCTATCCATTTCAGTATCCATTTTCCTTTTCGGAAAGGCGCTTCCTTTTTTCTGTATAGGCGTATGCCCACCCACAAAACCTGTATGGCAAGAACTCCCGCAAAAAAAGCATATCTAAAAAACCCGCGCAATACCTTTGCTAACAGTAGCAAAAAAAGAAGCGCAAGCCCCCCTGCCCTGACTGCTTCTTTCCATTTATCCTGCCCATCCTTCGTCGTAAAAGACCATATCAAAAAAATTGTCTCGGCCAGACATGCTGTCGTAAATATCATCATACCCATCTTTCATTCCTCCTTATCTTGTCATGACCATCCTAACACATTTGAAATAAGTCGCAACAATTACAAGGATAAGATGCGGAATCAGCGGATAAGATACCATCTGCTACTCTTTCCGGTATCCGGTAGTAGTCACCACTGCCACATGGTTTCCCAGCTCATCGCTGATGTCAATCTGGTAATAACAGGTTGTTTTCCCCTCCTTGACGCTCCTTGCCTCCGCAATCAGCTTTTTGCCGTGTATTGCCTGCAAATAAGTGATATTGGAGCTTAAAGACACGACGCCCACCTTCTGTCTGTTCGCCGCCACGGCAAAAGCAAAATCCGCCAGCGTAAAATGGACGCCTCCCATCACGGCACCCACCCCGTTCAAATGCTTTTCTTCCAGGCAGATACTGCATTTTGCATAGTGGTCCCCTATCTCTTCAATCACTGCTCCGGCCTGCGTGGCAAACCGGTCGTTTGCAAAAAATGCCCTTGTTTGTTCCAATGTTTCCATTTCCATGCTTTCCTCTTTTCTGCGCCGCTTTTTGCGCTTTCCTTCATTTATGTCTGTTATATTCTCTTTTCAAAGAATAACTTCCATTCCAATCTTCTGTGGTTTCAGCCCGCATGACTCATAAAACCTCATGGCGCTTTCATTGCATGTCCAGACATTGAGCGTCACATTATAGCAGCCGCTTTTCTTTGCAAATGCAAGCACCTCTTCATAAAGCGCTTTACCGATATGTTTCCCCCGAACCGTCTCGTCTACACACAAATCATCAATATACAAGGTTTTGATATCCGTAAAGGCGCTGTCATCATGCTTCTGAAAGATACAAAAGGCATAACCGAGCAGTTCACCGTTTTCGTCCACCGCCGCAAAAACCGGTCTCTCTTCATCGTGTAAAATCTGCGCAAGCTGCTTTCTTGTATACTTTTTGGCACCCGCCTTAAACAAATCCGGCCTGCCCTCATGATGTACCATACACACCTGCAAAAGGAGTCTCTCAATCCCCTCCGTATCACTTTCCTTCGCCCTTCTAATCTGCATAAACATCCTTCCTTCTTTTACTTCAAAATTCCAAAGCCACAAAGCCAAATGAGAAATGCCCTTCGGCATGAGCTATTAGAAGTACTTTCCACGCTTACCAACATGATTCCACTCTGCGGAATCCCATAATCCCACGGAACTAAAGTTCCAAGCGTGGAACTTAGAAGTTCTCCGCGAAACAGCCTCTGCTGTGAGCGAAAACTGCCAAAGGCAGTTAGAACTTCTTTCCACGCTAATATTGTACTATATTTTTTCATTTGCAGATAGTATTTCCTGCTGTTCTTTTTCCATTTTACGGAAAAGGCGTCTTGCCGTCAATCCCGCAAGGCATACCATGATTCCTGTAGGAAGCAGGATAAAGTATACTGCATTGCGAAACCTGTCAAACAGAAAGCCATATACAATCTGTCCCAATGGCTGGGCACACATGGTTATGGCTGACGTGTATGCCATCACTTTACCAATTAGGTGATTGGGCGTCCTTTGCTGTATAAGGGAAACCGCAAAAATGGAAAAAATACTGATTGCAGCCTGCACGCCGCAAAACGAAATAACATTTACCGCATACTTTGCCGTATTACCGATTGGCAGGAGAAAAACCACACCGGCAGGAATAATAAAAATTCCTATCAAAGCAAATATATAGGATAATCTATGGATTTTCAACCTTTTTGCAATCAAGCCCGCAACAATGCTTCCCAAAATTGCCGCAACGGCCTGTGCGCTTTCCAATGCCCCATAGTATTGGGCGCCCAGCCCAAGAACGGTACGCACGATATAGGGCAGTCCGACTACGGTAACGCCCATGACAAAAAAACCTGAAAATGCAGTCAGAAGCAACATTTTCAAAATATTTTCCTGGTCTTTAAAAATAAACCGCATACTGAAAAAGAAGTCCTGTTTTACACTTTTTAATATCCCGTCATTTCTTTGCGGCGTCTGATAATCCAGCTTAATAAAACATTCCAGTAAAGCAGTGACAAAAAAACAGCCGACACTGGCAGACATAACCGGCTTCAAGCCAAACGCGGCATATAAAACACTGCCCAGCATGGGCGCTGTCAGATAAGACAGGGAAGCCACCTGATTGACAACGGCATTTCCTTTCATAATATTGCCGCCTTTTAACATGGTTGGAATACACGCCTGTACCGTAGGCGTTTCAAAAGCTCCCAGAACAGAAAGAATAATCAGCAGCGTGCTGATTACCGCCATATCATTTTTTCCTGCTATCATCATTACGGCACATAAAACAGCCATGCCGGTCAGGGCATCCGACGCGACCATAATTTTTTTCCTGTTTACCCTGTCCGCAAATATCCCGCCTAACGGTGAGAGAATAATGGTCGGAATGACTGCCACAGACAATATCCCGGCAAAAACAGCGGCTGAACCGGTTGTTTCCAGCACATACATGGATAACGCAAGCTTCAATATAAAATTCCCGAACAAAGAAGTAAGCTGTCCGGTAATAAGAAGAATAAAATTTCTTGTAAATAATTTTTCCGTCATAATCCGTTTCCTTTCTTCGTTGAAATCTCTGCAATAAATTTCTCTGTAAACGGCATGATATCTTCATCCGAAAGAGGCAGACCCATATGAGATAGGACTTCCGTGACAAAATGATACTTATGGCGCAATTCTTCCTCTGAGGAAGGAAATATCGAAGGGATAAACCAAAAGTCCACAAGCGGCAGAAGTTCGGAAAGCTCTTTGATATATTCAGATTTGATAGAACCGTCTTTCCTGCCCTCCTCCAGTAATTCCAGCCACAAAGGCGTCAGTATGCGCCTGTTTTCCGCAATTGCCGCAGATAAAATACGGGGGTCTTTCAAAATGGAAACCGCCTGCAGGTTTAATTTGTTCCGCTCCTCATCAGATTGATTGTAAACAAGCAGCTGTCTGATTTTTTGCAAACCGTTTAAATCACTTCGTCCTCTGATTTTTTCGAAAGGATTGTTCTCAAAAAACATCCTGTTTCCCAAAATATGCATCACTTCTTCTTTGCTTTGAAAGAAACGGTAAAACATCCCCTTTGCACCGCCTGCCGCATTCATAATATCGGAAACGGAAGTTTCCTCATATCCTTTGGACATAAACAACTTTTGTGCGGAGTCCAGAATTTCTTTTTTCCATTGTTCCGGTGTTTTTTTCACTGGTCGAGCCAATTAAATAATCTCCTTTGCAAATTATTGACTATTGGTCAAAAACTATTTTACTACTTTTATCTTTTGTTTGCAATCATTATAGCAAAATTGCATCAAAAAAGCGGCGCTGCAACAGCGCCGCAATTAAAAACCCATAATTCTTTTCCCTGCCAATCCAAAAAAGAGCACCTTTTTATCATCTTAGCTGCGTAATTCGCTCATCAATTCTTCGTACTACGCTATTGGTATAAGCATCAAAATATTTCAGCCAAAATCCGCGGGCTGTTGGATTGAAACTTTCAAAGTCTACTCCAAGTCTGGTATAACCTTCTCTTCTTAACACAGATATGGTAAAATTCAGTAAATTTTGATATAATCCTTTCCCCCTGTGTTCCGGCAGGCAGTATGCTCCCCTGATATGACGATAGGTATTACCCGTTGCAACAAACGTTTCTCCGGGAACCGAAATTTTCATAAACGCACATATGTTTCCGTTCTGCTTTGCCACAAAGTAACGTCCTCCATCCTGCATAGAGGATACTGTAAACTCCTCTTGTGTTCCGGGATTGCGATTCATAAAAAAAGGGCTTTTGCAATAATGGCGGTACAATGCCAAATGAAGCGGATATACAGAATGATACTCGTCTTTTGACAATTCAATAAAATCATAGCCTGCACAAGGCTTGCAGTCAATCGGTTCCATCGGACGGATAGCGTCTAAACAGCGCAAACCAAAGCCATAACGGAAAAACTGTTGCTGAAGTTCTCCATCATGGGCGTATAAGCAGATTGCGTGGGAAACTGCCCCAACCTTTACCCACTTTTCCCCTGCCGCCTGATACATAGCAGCATAAATTTTTAAGCGGTTTTGAGAAACGGCTGCATTGGCACCCATAGGAGAAAAAATTCCTCTCGCATCAGTGGCACGAAACGCATTGTCAAAGGGTTCACAACAGCACAAAAATCCTATCATTTTTTCATTTTCAAATGCAGCAACACCCAATCCATTCCCGGCCAAATCATATAAGTCAGGAATATTACACACCTGTGGCAACTCTTTTACATATTGCCGTTCATCATCATAGCTTGCAAGAGCAATTTCCATTGCTTCCTTGACGTGTTTTTTTTCAAAAGTTAAAATGTCCATCCATTCTCTCCTCATTAACTGACGGAGAGCTAAATTATAGTCACCCTCCGTATTTGAATGTCATTAATAATATTTTTCATATCACATCATCTCCTTTCCATGAAAAAATTTATACAAGCACATATTCATAACAACAATCCTCTTTAGTAGTACCTTCTATTATACACGTTTTTCCATTATTAAGAAAGCCATTAGCTTCCTTGGGTTTCCGCATTTTGCATTGCGGCAGCCCCGGCGTGCATTTGATTCCATAAAGGACCGTGTAAAAACACTGGTACTTGGATGCTGTCCTATAGCATCCTACGTACCACTGCGTTTTTACCCGAGCGGGAGCGTGTCCTGTTGGAACAAATGCACGCCGGGGCTGCCGCAACGCAAAATGCGAAAACTCAAGATTAGCTTCATAAAACCTTCTGGCATTCACGTTGTCTTTTATAACCCATAAAACAATTTTCTGTACCCCTTTTTGTCTTACCAAACGAATCAGATGTTCCAGCAAAAGGGTTCCTATCCCCTGTCTCACAAAAAAAGGGTCAATATAAAAATCTTTAACCTCGATTGTTTTATCATCTATTTGCTGCCCATTTATTACCCCTTTCACAATTCCATCATCATATAGCAGCATCCCAGCCAATCTATCCGGATTGTTTTTATATTCTTCATACAATTGCACAACCTGCAATTCATTAAATGACACATAATCATTTTTGAATATCGGTCTGTATGCAACCCTTTTTCCAAACACAAGAATCTCAGCTATCCTTGGAATATCTTGTTTATCCGCCTGCCTAATCATATAAATTTTCTCCAATCTTTTTACAAATTTGTATCTTTTCCCCAATCCTTTTATAGATAACCGTTTGGTCTTTCATAGATATATTCCCCAAAAACGGTCTTTGGTGTCCCTGTTATATTCCGCGTTTGTTCAGATATCCAGTATATCCAGTAATTCCTGAACCTTTTCGGGACTTTCCGCAAATGCCTTTACCGGACTTCCCACATATGCGTCACATTCTTCCTGTGTAATGCGCGCACTTCTCTCAACCGTCCCCGCTTCGGTTTCCACCGTATACGTCCAGCTTACCTCAGAAAGATTATCCGTCATGGCAATCAGTACACAGGCATAATCCGTCATCCGTTCGTCAAACCGTGCTCCGAAAAGTTACCCTTGCCCAGTTTTCGCTTTTCTCCATGATTTCTCCTATCTGGGCAAAAGAAAGATTGCCGATTAGCCTTAAATACATTACCTCCCGCATAGGCTCCTCCAAATGGTGAATCGCTTTTATGATTTGTAAATTATCCCATTCTCCTCTTTGTTCTGTCAGCGGCATTGCCTGTTCTGCACAAAATATTATCAGTGTGGAAAACAGGAATTTGTCACTCTGTAATTTCTATTTGATTCCCCTCAAATCCTATAATACAACTTTCGTAATATCCATCGCCAGTAGTCCTTGGTTCACTAATAACGTAGTATCCATCATCTTTTAGCTTATCTGTAAGTTCGTTTACCGCCTCTTTATTTCCTAAACTAAAAGCTATATGTATATACCCTGTTTGCGTCCATACATTGCAATATGTTCTATTCGCATATGCATCTCTCCTCATATTTTAATTGTATCGCTAATAGAATACCACAATCACTCCCCTATTTCTAACGAATTTTCATCAAATAAATCTTCCTTCATTTCTCTCTATTTTTCTTTTTGGGAAATTCCGGCTTTACCTTATACTGTGAACCTTTGTCTTCTTTCCCGTCCTTGACCAACTCAAAGAATCTTCTTATAATCATTTATACAGAACAGAGTTGGAGGAAAAGTATGAAAATGCTTTATCTCTTTTGCGCGAAGGAAGCATTGCATGGCAGCTTGTCAATGCGGTTATGGAGGAATACAGAAAATGAACAAGAAACAAAAGACAGATTTCAAAACAATAACCGCCTGTGGGGAAAGCTGCATTGCCTGTCCGAAAATGGAAAAGGGCATTTGTAAGGGCTGCATTGAAGCTGACAGTTATGTTCCGGAATGGGCGGAATCCGGCAGATGCAAGGTACATGAATGTACCAGAAAGCATAATGTTACATTTTGCGGCATATGCGATGAGTTTCCTTGCACACAGTTGACTTCCCTGATTCATTGGAATCCTAATATTGTGGAACATTTTCAAATGCTTGCAAAGGAATATTGCGAGCAGGAAAATCACTAAAGGATACCCGGCGTTTGCCGCATGTAAACTCATCTAGGAGATAATTTTTATGAAAAAAACAGCAAGGAAAAAGATGTTCCTTATCGTATTATGTATTGTAATTATACTATTGATTACCGGAGATTGGGCGCTGACCGTAATGGTTTACAACGAAAACTTTAATAAGCGTTTTGAAAGTTATGAACCGTTGATGCTTTATACGGATGATTTTGACGGGTTACTCCGTACGCAATATGAATTTTCTTCGAATAAAGGACAGATGCTGACGGGGTATCTGTACAGTTCGGGGGAAAACCAGCGCGGTATCATCATTATGGCGCACGGTTTCGGCGGCGGGGGACACAATTCCTATATGGACTGCGCAGATTATTTTGCACGTAACGGCTATTACGTTTTTGCTTATGACGCCACAGGAAACGACGAAAGCGAAGGCACCGGCGTCGGCGGTCTTCCGCAGGGCGTGATAGACCTTGACCATGCAATATCTTTTGTTGAAGAAAGCGGAAATTTTCCCGATTTACCGATAGTTTTATTTGGACATAGCTGGGGCGGCTACAGCGTTTGCAGCGTTCTTACCTATCATCCGGAAATCAAGGCCGTAATTGCATGTTCCGGCTTCAACAATTCATCCGCCATGTTTGAAGCGGAAGGAAAGAAGCTGGCAGGAAACGGCATCTACGTGATGATGCCGTTTGTAAGGCTGCACGAGCGCATAAAATACGGCGGTTATGCAGCCAGCACTGCCATGGACGGTTTTTCGGCAACCGAAACGGCAGTCATGATAGTCCACAGCCTCGATGACGACGTTGTCCCAACCGAATATGGTTACGATGTGTATTACGACAAATATCAGGATAATCCACGTTTTACCTTTATCTGCCTTGAAGACAGCGGACATAATCATATTTATCATGATATGACCTACGTCAATGAATTAAATGCAGCGTTTGAACAATGGCTGGAAACGCTTGATTACGACTACAACGATGCAGAAAACAGTGAGCGCTTTGCCAAAGATAAAGCTGATTTCCTATATCGCTCGCTTGACCGGAATAAATGGTGTAATATGTTAAATTCAAAGTTGTTTGAAAAGTTTGTAAGCTTTTATGATAAATACATTGAAGACAGCAAATAGGCATATTGTCAGTTATCTTTTATGGGCATATAAGTATCAAGGTATTCCAGTATCTTCCGCGTATATTCCCCATACACCTTGTTGTCATTCTGTAAACCGTGGCCTGAATGCCCGCATAAATAATAATCATGGGGCACATGGTTGTCTTCAAGCGCTTTCAAAAGTCTTTGTGAGCCTTCATATGGCTGGACTTTATCATATTTCCCATATGCCAAAAGCGTTGGAGCACTGTTTTCATCAATCCAAAGCAGGGCGGAAATATCTTTTATCTCTTCGTCATATTCAGGCGTACCAAACTCCGACTGAATTTCCTTTCCTGCCATTGTTCCGAACATCACCCTTGCGGCAGCGTCGCTTTCAACGCTTTTGGTATCAAACCCGTAGCACTTCCAGTCCTCAGGGTAGAACGAGGAGGGCCCCACCGCTCCAAAAACCATTTTCACGGGTACGGGCGAAGCCGCAGCATCGCGATAAGCATACAGAAGGGCAAGACAACAGCCCGCCGAGCCGCCTGAAATTGCCATTTCGTCAATATGGTATCCCAATTTTTCCGCTTCCGCAATTACATAGGGTATACTGTCTTTTATTTCCATTGATTGGGAATACACGCTTGCTTCGGGATGGTCATCGCTGCATAAGGTATAGTTGATACCTGCGGTCACATATCCCTTGGAGCAGAGCCACTCCAACATCTCGGCGTCACCTGACTTATCTCCGCTTGTAAAACCGCCTGCATGCAGATACACCACCAGACCATAGCTGTTTCTTGCGTCATCAGCCGGAACATAAAGGTCAAATTTATTTGCTTCGCCCTCTCCATAAGCAATATCTGTATAAACCTTACCTACCGAATCATTCCAGTCCACCTTAAATTCACCGCCAAACGGGTCATGTTTCATTTTAAATAGGACAGACCCGAAAAAAGCGGCAATAAATGTAAAAACATAGATGAATCCCCACATAACCCTGCCTTTTCCTTTCCCCTTTTTCTCATCGGAACGTTTTTTCATGCTCATAGAAAATTACCTCCAAACATGGTGCCGCCCACCAGCAAATTTAAAATTGCCCGTAGGGCAAGCCGCCCTAAAATCACCGCTATCACAATGATGAGGAACAAAATAAAAATCCGTTTTTGTGTAAGTGTCATTTTCCCTTTCCTTTCTGCAAATTGACTTTTACTACAGGATGTGATACTATTTTATTAACAATTGTATCGTCGATACAATTGTATCATCATCACTTTTTTTGTCAATGGGAGTAGGGAAAATGAAACAAAACAGGGAAACTGTATCACCGATGAGCAATGAAGGAAGAAACAGCTATGTGATAGAGCAAATAACAAAGTCTCTCCTGACATTATTGGAAGAAAAGGCGATTGCGCATATTTCCATCAGCGAATTATGTGACAATGCGGGCATCGGGCGTGCTTCTTTTTACCGCAATTTTAACAGCAAGGAAGATATTTTGAAAGTATACATCAACCAATTATTCCATGGGTGGAAAAGTGATTGGGAGAAAAATAACAATCTTCCTTTCAGCTCGGCTATCGGCATGATATTTGAACATTTCGAACAGTACAGGGCCTTTTACCATCTCCTGAATGAGCAGCATCTTATTTATTTACTGAAGGACGTCATTCTGGATACCATGGATTTAAAACCGGATTTGCCGAAAGACGAGGCTTACGCGAAGGCATTTGTTGCATACAGCCTGTATGGCTGGATAGAGGTGTGGTTTCAGAGGGGAATGCAGGAATCCGCAGAAGAAATGAAACAACTGTTCCAAAGTCAGGGAATATAAAATAACGGATAAAGGAAATCGGATATGATTGTGGAAATAAAGGATGATTTTGATTTACAGAAAATAGCAGACAGCGGCCAGTGCTTCCGCATAAAAACCTTTGCTGACGGCACTTATCGCTTTGTAACGGGAAATTACATACTTTACATCAGACAGTGCGGGCAGGATTTTTTTGATGTGAATTGTTCCGAAGAAGAATGGCACAAAATCTGGTTCCCTTATTTTGATTTATCGCAAAGCTACTGTCAGCTTCGCAGCCTTGTTCCCGCTTCCGACGCCTACATGCAAAATGCCATGACAACAGGCAGCGGCCTTCGCATTCTGCGTCAGGAGCCTTGGGAAATGGTGGTGACCTTTATCATTTCCCAGAGGAAAAATATTCCATCCATCAAAAAATCCGTAGAGCTTCTGTCCGCTACGTTTGGAGAGCCTGTCGATACCCCCTATGAAAAGCTATATTTGTTTCCCCCGGCAGAAAAGCTTATGCTTGCATCCGATGACGCCCTGTCCGAATGCCGTCTGGGCTATCGGACTTCCTACATACAAGACGCCGCACAAAAAATTGCAACGAATCAGATTAACCTGTCTGCACTGGAGCAGGCAGGCGACACAGCGCTTTTTGACACCTTAAAACAGATTCGCGGCGTGGGTGACAAGGTTGCAAACTGCATCTGCCTGTTTGCATACGGGCGCACCTCCCATGTACCCGTGGACACCTGGATTCACAAGGTGATTGACCGCGAGTATCACGGGAAGGAACCCTTTACCCGGTATGGGAAATACGCCGGAATTATGCAGCAGTACATATTTTACTATGCCCAGACCCATAAAAAAGAATTGCAGCCGGGCCAATAAAATTACTTTACCGCACGTATCATAGGTGTGTTCCGCTCCTCAAGGCAGCCCAGGCATTCCACCCGGTCAAACCCGGCTTCCCGTAAAAGCTGCATCTCATGCTCCAGCGTCAGAGGCGTGTCAAAATGGACAAATACCCCCTCCGGGATACCGCTTTGTTTTCTCCGCCTTTCGCGTTCCGCAAACAGATAAGCTTCCATTTCCTCCGATTCCGCTGCATAATCTCCCTGTATATAGCATCCGCCCGCCTTCAGGCATCCATACAGCTTTTTAAAAACAATCAGCTTTTCCTCCGCCTTAAAATGATGCAGTGTTTCAAAAGACACAGCCACATCAAAGCACTCCTGCCCGAACGGCACCTGAAAATAATCCCCGCAGATTACCGAAAGCTTTTTGCTGCCGTGCTTCTTTTTCAACAAATCAAGCATAGCCTGTTCCAAATCAATACCCGTCACGGATATTGACGGATGCAGCCTGTAAATTTCATCCAGTTCCAGACCGGTTCCGCAACCGATATCCAGGAGCGCTTTCGCCTCTGCGGGCACCAGCCGGGCCATCCACTCATAGTTTTTCTTCCAGCCCGCCATGTGCGCCTCATAGCCACCAACTCTTTTTTCAAAAAAGCTTCCCATCTCTTCCAACGGCTCGTCCTTTGTATCTTCCAGCCATTTTTTGATTTCCGCAAATTCACTCATCCCGTATTTCTCCTTCCAAAAGTGTAATTTCCGCTCTTATTCCCAAAAAGTTTTGAGGAATTTCTAATTTCTTCTCTTTTACCATCTGCCTGACCCTGCTCCTCGTGACACGGAGAATTTCCGCCAATACCTTATCCGTCCGCAGGCGCAGTTCATACGGATTTTCTATCACAATCACATTATCTGCCGTTGATACCTGCCCCACAGGAGAAATGTCGTAGGAAATTTCTTCCCAATCAATTTCTGCCTTGTTTTTGGAAAAGAGCGTTTTGTCCGTCCCATAGCGTATCGCAGTCCGGGCGTCATTCTGTAAAAAATGCAGGTATTCCTCCCGCTCCATTTCCGCAGGCCTTATCCTTTCATAAATAGTCAGGTTATAGGTATGACTGCATTTCTCGCACCGATAAATCAACCACACATCAATCCGGCTTTTGTTTGCATTGACACGGAAGTTTCCCGAATTGCAGTATCCGGTTTTTCTCCCGCACCCGGGACAGCCGCGTACAATCCTGTAAGACTTTTTCGGTACGATTCTGTATACAGTTGCATTGAAATAGCTCATTTTGCATCTCCTTCTCTTTTTCTTTGGACATGCAAAGGCTATTACTTATTCTTTTTTATTTGCAATAGCCTCTGCTATGCAAAATAAACGGGTGTAGTCATAGAAAAACCTCCTCTTCTTTGTGTGAAACCTGATATCTCTTAGCCAAACGCCCTTTGACGCAGGCTTCAGAAACACTTATCACTCTACAGGCTTTTCTTCCCTATTGCTACCTCATACATTTTTACAATAGAAAATGAGCCGCCAAAAGTTAAAGACATGCTCCAATTCCGTCGACTCATTCCCTTTCATAGTCATTATGCTGTTTTTTTCATTTCCCTGACAATACGCTGAATGCTCTTTATGGAAAGAAAATACTTTTCTGCAAGCTCCGGGACTTTACAGCCCCGCCGGTAATCTCGAAAGATGGCTGCATTTCTGTCTGACAATTCCTGCCTGATTTGCGTGGCGCATCCCCATCCCTGCCTGTTTTCCGATTTTCTCGGAATATAGATGTTCTCTCCGTCAACATATTGCTGAATCAATTCGATAATATCTCTCGGCAGAATCTCTTCTGCTCTCTTATAGCCCATCTTGTCCTCCTGAAATCATATAATATCAAGGAAGCACGGCTATAACAAATATTCTTTATCTGCAATAGCCTGTGCTATGCAGCCATAACATATCTTTTCATAAAAACCTCCTTCTATAAAATACAATTACTCATACTTCTTCCCCATCACACATATGGGAATAAAGATACTGAAGGACACCATCATGACAACAATCCATTGTGCCACCTGCCATATTTCTTCCCCCAGAAAAACACGTATTAACCCTTCCACCAGGGGCCACAAAACCGCTGTCGTAAGGGTCCATATTCTTCCTGCCTTCAAAATGTGAGGCCAGTTACTGTTGTTAAAATTTATTCCCGGCATATGTATGCGGAAAAAACCATCAGAAATATAATGCACCTTATTTTCATCATAGTATGTGGGCAGTGTTTCTTTTGCAAACAGACAGAACCATCCTCCAAAAGTCAGCATCAACCCTTCTACCAGATACAGACCTTCCAGTTCCGTAAAACCATTCAACATGAGTAGAACCGTTTCCAAAGCCACGGCAAAAACAGAGGCAATATATACCAGTATCCACTTCAGGCGATGCTTTCTTTGTACGGTTTTTTCCTGCTTCGACATATCCATGGAGCATGTCACCAGACTTTCTACCTCCTCAATGCCAAGCCTGCTTTCGCTGCCAAGACGCTCCCCGTAAAGCAGTTCCGTTACCGTCACGCCCAGTATATCGGCAATCGGAATCAGCAGGGACACATCGGGAATGCTCAATCCCCTTTCCCATTTGCTCACGGTCTTATCGGAAATAAAAAGCCGTTCTGCAAGCTCCTTCTGCGTAAAATTCTTTTCTTTGCGTAACTGCGCTACAAATTCTCCGAATTTCTTATTATCTATCCTGTACATACAGCCACCTCCTGAAGACATCTTACATTTCAGGATAGTTATTTGCAATCGACCGCCGGTAGAATCACCGAGATTCTTATAAGTGCTTTTTTATTACGACATTTATTACGACATTTATTACGACATTATAGTACAATCCATTTTCCGCTGCGATTTGCACCTTCCCTTGCAATCACATCTGACTCCTTTAACTCTTGATTTCCGTCATGGTCGTAAAATGTTTTTTAATTCTCATTCATCTTAGCCAGCTTTGCCGCCTGGTCGGCTGCAATGCACGCATCCACAATCTCCTGAATATCGCCGTTCATGATTTTATCCAGCTTATACAGCGTAAGACCGATACGGTGGTCGGTCACGCGCCCCTGTGGGAAATTGTAAGTCCTGATTTTCTCAGAGCGGTCACCGGTCCCCACCTGGCTGCGGCGAAGCTCTGCTTCCGCATCATGGGCTTTCTGCTGCTCAATGTCATACAACTTTGCGCGCAGCAGGGCAAATGCCTTTGCCTTGTTCTGCAGCTGGGATTTTTCGGTCTGGCTGTACACCACAATGCCGGTGGGATAATGGGTCAGACGTACCGCTGAATCCGTGGTGTTGACACACTGTCCGCCATTGCCGGAAGCACGCATTACGTCGATGCGAATATCCTTTTCATCAATCACGACATCCACCTCTTCCGCCTCGGGCATTACCGCTACGGTAATCGTGGAAGTGTGGATACGGCCCTGGGATTCTGTTTCCGGTACACGCTGTACACGGTGTACACCGCTTTCATACTTCATTTTGGAATAAGCGCCCTGCCCGCTCAACATGAAAGTAACTTCTTTCATTCCGCCGATACCGATTTCATCCACGCTCATGGTTTCCACTTTAAAGCGCTGGCTCTCGGCATAATGCACATACATGCGGTAGATTTCCGCTGCAAACAGAGCGGACTCATCCCCGCCTGCGCCTGCACGGATTTCCACAATCACGTTTTTGTCATCGTTAGGGTCTTTGGGAAGCAGGAGAATTTTCAGTTCCTGCTCCAGTTCTTCAATTCGCTTCCTGCCTGCGGAAAGCTCTTCCTTGAGCATTTCCCGCATCTCCTCGTCATTTTCCTCATCCAGCATGGCGAGGGAATCCTCCACATCCTGTTTGCACTTTTTATATTCGGTATATGCCTCCACCAACGGGGTCAAATCACTCTGTTCTTTCATCAGCTTCCTGAAGCGGTTCTGGTCATTCACCACATCCGGTTCATGAAGCTCATTGATGATTTCCTCAAATCTTCTCAATAAATCGTCTAACTTGTCAAACATCACATTACCTCTGTTTCTTTCTTCCTATTATCACACGGTCCAGTCCCGCATAATCCTTCCTGCATTCTATATCGCCAAAACCGGCTTCCTCCAAAATATTGCTTACAGCCTCTTTTTGTTCACACCCGATTTCAAATAACAGCCATCCGTTTTCTTTTAAAAAGTCCGCACCTTCCTTTACGATTCTTTTATAAAACAAAAGACCGTCCTCTCCCCCGTCCAAGGCAGTCCCCGGTTCATAATCCCGTACTTCCGGCATCAGGGTCTGCATCATTGCACGAGGTATATAGGGTGGATTGGATACCAGCATGTTAAATCTGGCTTCTTCACAGTCCGGTTTATCTAAAGCATCAAACAAATCACTGCAAATCCATTCAGGCCGTCTGCTGCCATGTAAAAGCAATCCGGCGTTTTTGCCGGCTACCTTAAGGGCTTCCTCTGACAAATCCACACCCAGTCCCCGAATACCTTCTTTAAGGGATATGATGCTGATTAAAATACAGCCGGAACCGGTACACATATCCAGTACCCGCATCCCCGGCTTCAGTCGTTTCAATGCCTCTTCCACAAGAATCTCCGTGTCCTGTCTGGGAATCAACACATGCTCATTTACCCTAAAGATAAGTCCGCAAAATGCCTGTTCACCGGTCAGAAATTGCAGGGGGATTCTTTGTTCCCGCTTATGGATAAGCGCAAAATACGCATCCTGCTTTTTTCGGTCAACCGTTTCATCCCCATGGGCAAGCAGCATGTTGCAGTCCGTATTGCAGACATATTCCAGTAAAATCCTGGCGTCCCATTCCGCCTGCGGCACACCTGCGCCTTTTAATCTGAAACTTCCCTTCAGATAACAATCCCTGTATGTCATCCTTTCGTTTCCGGCTGGTTTCCGTCCTCTTCTCTCACCGTTTCCTGCTCTTCCTCATAACCGAATTCATCTATCAGATACTGTTTCCAGTCAAAAACCGCCTCTACCGAAGCAATGGCAACCTCCACCATTTCCCTTGTAGGTTCCTTTGTTGTCAGACGCTGTATCATCATGCCGGGAGCAGATAACAGCTTCACAAAAACATTGTCCGTTCTGCCTGCCAGACGGATAATCTCATAAGAAATTCCGGCAATAACGGGAATCAGCAAAATACGCAGTACGACCTTTTCCACCGGATTGCTTACCCGGATAAAGAAAAACAGTATAATGCTGACAAACATGACAAAAAACATAAAGCTTGTGCCACAGCGTTTGTGCAACCTGGAACTGCGCATAACATTGCGCACGGTCAATGCCCTGCCTCTTTCAATACAGTTGATGCATTTATGCTCTGCCCCGTGATACATGTAAAGGCGTTTGATATCCTGCATCATGGCAATACCCGCTACATATAAAATAAAGATAAGAATACGGATTACACCTTCTATAATTGCCATCAGCGCATTGCTCCGTACATATTCCTTTAAGAGCGATGAGATAAAATACGGCAGCACAATAAAAATGCCCACAGCAAGCAGAATGGAAATAACAGTTACCAAAGCGGTAAATACTTTTTCCGCATTTCCCTTTGTCACCTTGTTTACCACCTTATCTGCTTTTGTCTCCGATGCTTTATCATCCTCATAAAAACTTGCGGAATGATTCAGGCATCTGGTGCCCAGAAGCATGGAATCCACAAAATTAAAAATACCGCGGATGAATGGGATTTCTTTGATTTTGCTTCCGTGAAGCACCCCCTGGTAATTTTCGATTTCCACATCTATCCCGCCGTCCGGCTTACGCACCGCAACAGCGTATTTCTCCCCGTTCTTCATCATCACGCCTTCCAGCACCGCCTGTCCGCCGATGCCGCTGTAACGGCCTCTTCTCCTCTTTGCCATAAGTTAGAGCCCTTCCTTTTTTCATAAGGTCAATAAACCCGCAGGAAAAACAAATGCCTGCTCCGCAGTCGCTTGTTTTTCCTGTGCGGTCATTATTTCATTTAAACTCGCAAACCCGCACTGACGTGCTCTTTGTCCGATTTCATCGGACCTTTGCTCGTTAATGCCGCAGGAAAAACAAATGCCTGCTCCGCAGTCGCTTGTTTTTCCTTTGCGGTCATTATATCATAAAAGGTTGAAGCTTACACCTCAACCTTTCAGAAATCATATTTACGGAAAAACTACTTGCTTTCCACACCGTACTTTCTATTGAACTTGTCAATACGACCGTCAGCTCTTGCAGTCTTCTGCTGGCCTGTATAGAATGAATGGCACTTGGAGCAAACTTCCACGTGGATTTCAGGCTTGGTGGAACCGGTTACAAATGTGTTGCCACAGTTACAGGTAACAGTTGCCTGATAATAAGTTGGATGGATTCCTTCTTTCATCTTTTTCACCTCTCTATGTTAAGTCAATTTGTTCTGTACTCATCCCTACTGCTTATGCATCCACAAACAGCTTTTTTATTTTACCATGCAATACATTTTTATGCAAGCATTTTTTATATAAACTTCATTTTCTTTACCATGTTTACAAATTCCTGATTGTTTCTGGTTCTGGAAAACATATCCAAAATGCGGTCAGCCGCTTCATCCGCCTTCATGCCGTTTAATGCCTTACGCATAATGTTGATGGCCTCCAGTTCATCGGGATAGAGCAGAAGGTCCTCTCTTCTGGTTCCCGATTTCTGCAGGTCAATGGCAGGAAAAATACGCTTTTCGGATAATCTTCTGTCAAGCACCATCTCCATATTGCCGGTGCCTTTAAACTCCTCGTAAACCACGTCATCCATCTTGGAGCCTGTTTCCACCAAAGCCGTAGCCAGAATCGTCAGGCTGCCGCCAGCCCTTAAATTCCTCGCCGCGCCAAAGAAACGCTTAGGCATATGCAGGGCTGCCGGGTCCAGACCGCCGGAAAGCGTCCTTCCGCTGGGCGGCACCACCTGATTGTAAGCGCGTGTCAGTCTGGTAATGCTGTCAAGGAGTATCACCACATCCTTCCCATGCTCCACCAACCGTTTTGCGCGCTCAATTACCATCTCTGAAACCCTCTTGTGATGCTCCGGCAGTTCATCAAAGGTGGAATAAATCACCTCCACATTAGTGCCTTCAATCGCCTCTTTGATATCCGTAACTTCTTCAGGACGTTCATCTATCAAAAGAATCAGCATATGCATGTTGGGCTCACTCCTGAGAATGGACTTTGCCACTTGTTTTAACAAGGTTGTCTTTCCTGCCTTGGGCGGGGATACAATCATCCCGCGCTGCCCTTTGCCGATAGGGCTGACCAAATCCATGACGCGCATGGCAATGCTGGAACCGGGTACCTCCAGCCTGATTCTCTCATCCGGGAAAATAGGCGTCATATCCTCAAAATTGCGCCTTCTTGCTGCTTCTTCCACAGAATAACCGTTAATTGTTTTAATGTATAACAGCGCACTGAATTTTTCCTGCTGAGTTTTGGTTCGCTTGTTTCCTACCAGGATATCCCCGGTTTTCAACCCAAACCTGCGTATCTGACTCGGAGCCACATATACATCATTTTCTCCCGGCATGTAATTGGCGCAGCGGATAAATCCATATCCGTCCGGCATAACTTCCAGAATACCATTGGCCTCCTGCCCACTATCCAGTTCCGGGGGGAATGTATTTGCGTCATAAACCGCATTTCTGTCAAATGCCTGCGCCGGTCTCCGCTCCTCCTGACGACGCTCTTCCGGTCTTTTTTCCACGAGCTTGTCCGGCTTTTTCTCCGCTACCTGCATCGGCGCAGCCTGCCGTGCTGCCTTTTCCTTTTCATCCTGTGCAAGCATTGCCTCCACCACCTCCGCTTTCTTCATGGCAGAAACACCTTTGATGCCCCTGGCCTTTGCAAGCTCCTTCAAGTTCACAAGCGCCAGCGACTCGTACTTTTCTCTCATTTATTTTAACCTCCTAAAATATATCATGTTCTCATGGGGTATTTTTTAAGATATGTGTCGGAACAATCAGAACACCAATATATGATATACCTGTATTATATTACAAAACTCTGAAATTGGGAAGTACCTAAAACAAAGGGATTGACAAATATTGTCTATTCCCCTATAATGCAATTTAATTACCGATTCCTGAGGGAGTAGTTTGCAGCCGTAGCGGCTGTGATAATATCAACATAATGATGCGGACATCTGGTATTATCTTAAAAAATGAGACTCATGGACAACTGGTGTCTACCTGTTGTCTGTGAGTTTTTTAGGTGTAACCCACCAAATAGGAGAACAAAATGAGTCTGCTTAGTTTATTTTTTCTGGCCATAGGCCTTTCCATGGACGCTTTTGCAGTTTCTGTCTGCAAAGGGCTTGCAGTAAAAAAGATTACACTTGGGAAATCCGCTCTGGTGGGATTATGGTTTGGGGGCTTTCAGGCGTTTATGCCTGTCATTGGCTATCTGGTGGGATACCGTTTTCAGGAAAGCATTACCGTCTTAGACCATTGGATTGCTTTTCTGCTGCTGCTTTTCATCGGAGGCGGCATGATAAAAGAAGCTCTTTCCAAGGAGGAAGAAGCCATCAGCGCTTCCTTTTCCTTTAAAGAAATGTTTCTTCTATCCGTGGCAACCAGCATAGACGCTCTTGCCGTAGGCGTGACGTTCGCTTTCCTTCCCGATATACCAATCATTCCTGCCGTTTCCTTTATCGGCATCATTACTTTCCTGTTTTCCGCCTTTGGCATGAAAATAGGGAATGTATTTGGTATCAAATACAAATCAAAAGCGGAACTGGCAGGCGGCATCCTCCTCATACTCATCGGGTTGAAGATTTTAATTGAACACCTGTTTTTTTAGTGATAAAATAGGAACAAATAACTATCAAGGAACTTTAATGTATGAAAGTATTGATTTTGTCGTCCTCCACCGGTGGTGGACACAATGCGGCCGGTATGGCCGTACAGGAAAAACTGATACAGAACGGACACGAAGCCGTCATGTTGGACATGTTTTTGCTTTCCAGCGCACGTACTGCCAATTTTGTGGGCCAGTGTTATGTAAGGACGGCCCGCAGCATGCCGAGGCTGTTTGGCTTTTTATACCGTTTTGCCGGACTTATCAGTTCTTCACGCCGCAAGTCCCCGGTCTATTATGCCAACGGACTGATGGCCAAAAAACTTCGCACTTACTTAGACGAAAACCACTATGATGCCATCGTCATGCCGCATCTGTTTCCGGCAGAAACCATTACCTATATGAAACGGCACAAAATGGAGGTTCCCCTGACCGTTGCCGTGGCAACGGACTATACCTGCATTCCTTTCTGGGCAGAAACGGAATGCGACTATTATATCGCCCCCCATGCCGAACTGCTGGAAGAATACATAAAAAAAGGCATTCCAAAAGAAAAGCTAATGCCTTTTGGAATTCCTGTGAAAGATGCCTTTTGCCAAAAACAGGACAAAGCGCTGGCAAAGAGAAAGCTTCACCTGCCGGAGGATAAAGCCATGTACCTGATTATGAGCGGCAGCATGGGCTTTGGTAAAATCCATATATTTGCCTATGAACTGACAACACATTTAAAAAACGGAGAACAGATTGTCATTATCTGTGGAAACAACAAAAAACTGAAACGCACCCTGAAAAGACAGTTTTACCGTAAACCGGGTATTCATATCATTGGTTACACACAACATGTGGCCGACTTCATGGCTGCATGCGATGTCATCTACACCAAGCCCGGAGGCCTGACTTCCACAGAAGCGCTTAACATGAATATTCCCATTGTTCACACATCCCCTATTCCGGGATGTGAAACCAAAAACAGGGAGTTTTTTGTTTCCCGCGGCATATCCATTGCCGCAGAACGGATAAGCACGCAGATTAAACAAGGGAAAATGCTGGCAGAAAATACTGACGTCAGGAACGGTATGTATTCTGCCCAGAAGGCCAATGCACTTCCGGATGCCGCCAGCCGTATCTGCAAACTGCTGGAAGAAAAAACAGCTGCAATGCAGCTGTAACAGACAAAGGTGGACAGATAAAATGAACAGAACCATTATGGAATATCTTTTTTTCATCATTGCAGGGTATTTGTCAGGCAGCATTATGTATGCCAGCCTGCTTCCCAGAATTATCAGGCAGATTGACATCTCGGAACTTTCAGAGGATGGCAATCCGGGAACTGCCAATGCTTTTATCCATGCCGGTATCCCTGTGGGCATACTGGTTATTATCTGTGAACTTTTAAAAGGCGCACTTCCGGTCTGGTTCGCCCTCCGAAAAATCGATATCTCCAACCTGCTGTTTGCTCTTGTACTGGCTGCACCCGTACTTGGCCATGCTTTCCCTGTCTTTTGGAAGGGGCAGCACGGTGGAAAGGCCATTGCAGTTTCTTTCGGCGTACTGCTTGGCCTATATCCCAATTTGACACCCGCTTTCACACTGGCAGCCCTCTATATCGTATTTTCACTGGTCATTATCATCCAGCCCCATTTTTTCCGCTCCGTTATAACCTTTCTGCTCTTCACTGCCTGCTGCCTTTGCGACAAAACACTTCCTGCCGCAGTAACAACAGGCTGCTTTATTCTCTCCGTCACCGTTATCGGAAAGCATTTTGCCAGATACCACGGAGAACATATTGCATTCAGGCTTCCATGGAGAAAGCCGCTGAAAAATCAATGATTTTCTTATTATCCCACTTTATATCCGGTTCCCCAAACCACTTTAAGATACTGAGGTTCCTTGGGATTTCTTTCTATTTTTTCACGAATGTGCCGTATGTGCACCGCTATGGTGTTGTCAGCGCCAATCGCTTTCATATGCCAGATGGACTCATAAATCTGGCCAATTGAAAACACTCTTCCCCTTTCTTGTACAAGAAGTCTTAATATTTTATATTCAATCGGTGTAAGGCGCACTTCCTTGCCTTCTACGGTAACTTTCCTGCAAATATCATCCAACACCAAATCATTTACCTTATATATCCGCTCAATATTGGAGGAAATATTGGACAACTGTGTATAACGCCTTAACTGGGACTTCACCCTTGCCAGCAATTCCAGCGGGTTACACGGATAAATCACATAATCATCCGCTCCTGCGTTGAGAGCGCCTATTTTTACCATTTCATTTGCGTTCTCTGACAATACTATAATCGGAATGCTGCTAATGGAGCGGATTTCACGGAGAACCTCCACACCATTCATCAGTCCTGCTTCATAGGTATCCTCCCCGTAAAGCTCCACGTCCGTTATCAAAAGCTGCACCTGTCTTTCTTCTATATACTGACGCATCTTCTGCAAGGTCTGAGCCTCAAAAACCTGATATCCTTCACCTGCAAACAATGGCTGCATTAGTCCCACAACACCCGTGTTATTGTTGTATACCAAAATGCTGCTCATATAAATCACCCTTTCTAAATACTCATTACACTCTCATCTGACTATACCGGAAAACAAACTCAAAAATGTATCACAAATGTAGCAGAAATGTATCGTTTATAAATATATATTCAAATCCATGCTGTCCAATATTCGAAATGCCTCTTCTTCGGAATAACCTGAGAAATCAATAATCAGTTCATAATCACCGATTGATATGGCAGCATGAATGCGGCACACCTCCCCCTCTTCGCAGACAGAATCAACAACCTTATAGACATATCCCTGCCCGGTAATATATTCCCTTTCATTACATACCCCTTCCGGATATACCACTGAAGAGGCATGCCCGGACGTATCTCCGTAATATGTCTGATTCATCATAAACAGACTGTCTTTTGCTTCCACCCTGACGAGTAAAAGAAAATCTCCACAGACAATATACTCCTCCGAAAAGTCCTCGCCCGAAATAAGTTCCTCCTTCGGCAGCGCCGCAGGCATTAATCCTGCTTCCAGAAAATCGTCACGGGAATCAAACATCTGCTCCTCCAGTTCAATTTCTTCAGTGGATTCCTGTTTTTCAGACTCCGCCTGCTTTTGAGACTCACAGAGATTCCCTGTGTCATTTTCTGCGCTGTCTGCTCCTCTTGCAGACAAAAAATCCAAATCTGTTTCTTCCTCGATTTCCGGACAACCGGCATCCTTCCACCCGTTATTGAGCAGAGCCGTCTCTTCATCCGATGTTTCAAATCCATACTCTGTAGCCCTGATAACGCTTTTGGCATAACCTGCAGCTGCTGCCACCCCCAGGGAACATACAATAAAAACACTGGCTGCTGCTACTGCCGCCGCAAACTGACGTCTTATCCGGTATGCGGCAATCCTTTTGCGGCATACTTCATCAGCAATCTGGTTTGCCGTCACAACAGGTACCTTGATTTTTTCAACGGCCTTTTTATACGCATCTCCAAAATTATTCAAACTGATATTCCTCCTTCAGTTTTTTCTTCAAAACCTTCCTGCCCCTTGTAAGCTGTGCAGTCACCGTAGACTCCTGCCTTCCGCAGACAGAGGATATTTCTTTTACAGATAAGCCCTCATAATAAAACAAGTGAATCACTTCCCTGTATTTATCCGGCAATTCCCATACCGCTTTCATCAGTTCTTTACTTTCTTCCCGGCGTATATATGTGTTTTCCGGCTGCACTTTTTCCTGTTCATGGAGTTCACAGGCACTTTCCATATCCGGCATAGGTGCATGATGCCTATACCACGCGGAACGCCATAGTTTCTTGCAGGAATTTAGGGTAACTTTAATTAACCAGGCTTTTTCATGTTCCTGATTTTCAAAAATCCTGTTTGCTTTCATGTACTGATAGAAAACCTCCTGAACAACGTCCTCCGCATCTTCTGCATTTTTCAACTGTAAAAAAGCAATCCTGTACAAAGTTGCCAGATAGGACTCTATCTTCTTTTCCAGCAATACCGTTTCCTGTTTTCCTCTTTCGGTTTGTAAGCCGCTCATCCTGCTATCCTTATCTTGTATGCTACATCATTAATATCCCTTTACAAATAAAAATACTGCAAAATTTCTAAAAAATTTGCAGTATTTTTATAACCCGTTCTCCCGGTTCCCTTTTTGATAAATATAATCTTCTATTTTGAAAAAAAGATATCCCGCCAGCGCGCCCAGACAGTTAAGTAAAATATCATCCACATCAAACACCCCGAATGCGCTTAAAAGCTGAAACAGTTCTATTCCCAAAACCAAAAAAAATACCTGCACCATGCAAATTATGAAATGTCTTGATGCTTTACATATTCTGGGGAGCATATAGCCAAGGGGTATAAATGCCACAATATTTCCTATCAGATTGCCAAATCTGTTAATCCCTTTATTGTCCCAGTGCCTGATGTACAGCTTTATTGTCTTAAACAACTCAAAGTTGGCGCTCCCAAGACCTTCCCAAAATACTTCCCTCTTCCATGAAGCTACTATTTCCCTCATCTGTGCCAGCGGATATTTAAACACAATCACCCTTAACAGTATCAGGAGATATATCACAAAAAGTATGCGCATATGTTTCTTACTAATCATATTAACCTTCCATTCATGCCAAACTCAATATCTCACTTCCATCAAGGTAAGGCCGCGTGCAGGCGCCAACGCTCCCGCCAGCTCTCTTTTTCGGGAAAGCAAAATCCCGGGAATCTCTTCCGGATTTCTCTTTCCCGTACCCACCTCAATCAGAGTCCCCATGATGATTCTTACCATATGGAACAAAAATCCGTCTCCGCTGAAGTAGAAACTGAGTTTTTCACCTTCATTTTCAATACGAATTTCACTTATTTTCCGTACCGTGGACTTTTTCCCCTTTTTTGCAGACGTGAATGCAGCAAAATCATGGGTACCCAGTAAAAATCCGGCAGCAGTTTCCATTGCGTTGACATCCAGTTTTTCCGGAACAATCCATACATAGCGCCTGTCAAAAACATGGGGCAGGCTGCTATTGATTACCTGATAGCAGTACGTCTTGCTTTTCACAAGAAGCCTGCTGTGAAAACGCAGGGATACCTCCTCCACAGAAAGCACCGCAATATCTTCCGGCAAATATCTGTTCATATAGTCTTGTATTTCTTCTGCCGACATCCTTGTGTCCAGATGGGCATTCGCCACCTGTCCTCTTGCATGGACACCTGCATCCGTCCTTCCGCTTCCATGCACTTCTATACTTTGTCCGCACATTCTTGACAAAAGGGCTTCCAGTTTTCCCTGAATCGTATTATCCGTGGAAGTCTGCTTCTGCCAGCCCTGATATCTGGTACCTTCATATTGCAATAACATCTTAAAATTACGCATTTTAATCTCCGTGCAGTCACCTTGCCGCAGCTCAAATATAAATGAAAAACGCCCTGTTTTCCCACCACTCACTGCAACTCTTCCTGCTCCTGTTTCATCTGCAGTTCCTCCTCGCACTCCCGTTTATAGGAAACGATGACAGACATATCCTGCGGTGTCAGTTTCCTAAAACGGTTCAATCCTGCAGACAGAATCTGTATGCTGTGTTTTGTGGTATCAAAAGCGCCCTCCTTGTAAAGCGTCCACAAAATAATGCCAATCGGTACTGCTATTATCATGCCCACAACTCCCTCAACCATGTAACCGATATACAGAAGAAATAACGTCGGTATCGGTGGAACACCGATGGAATCGCCTACAATTTTAGGCTGGATGATTTGTCTGACAAGCTGGCTGACACCCCAAATCAGCAGCAGGCCTATTGTCATCTTATAGTCTGAACTTAAAAATTTAACAATTGCCCATGGCACCATGGCAGTGCCGGTTCCAAAAAACGGAAGAAAATCCAAAATGGCAACGCCTAATGCTATTAGCAGGGCATAATCAATTCCCAGAATAAAAAAGCCAACAACCAAAAGCAGGTAAATCCAGATTTCAATTTTTATCTGTGCCTTAAAATAGCCGCCCACAGCCTTCACCAGACTTCTTTTTATGATGCGGGCCCTGTATCTTAAGGATTCCGGCATATACTGTTTTATGGTCGATGTAAACGGCACCCTCTCCGCAACAAAAAAGTATGAAGACAAAAGGCACATCACAATCCCGATTACTATAGTAGGAAGCTGTTTTGCAAAATTACCAACCGCCGCAATGGTAGGGCTGCTTATTTTCCCAATCAGTTCCCCGATAAATTCATTGGTCTGTGTGCCGATATTATTGAGCGTATTTTGAACATCCACGGGAAGCTTGTCGTATAAACTGCTGAGATTCTTTCCAATTTCATCAAAGTCCTGCTCCAAAGACTCCCACATAGCCGGCAGGTCTCCCACGAAGCCTGCTATTTCCCGTATCAGTTTACCCCCAATCAAATAACCGGCAAGCACCACCAGACCGATTACCACCACAATTACAAACGCACTTCCGGCCTTTCTCTTGATTTTTAGTTTTTCTTCAAAAAAACGTACCATAGGGCTGGCAATCCACGCAATTATCCATCCCAGTACAAACGGCATAAAAAATACAATTCCTTTCGGCACCAGCCAGATTACTACGACTGCAATTATAAACGCAATTGCCAGATTCAATATTGCTTTTATATACTTTTTTGCTGATATCTTCATATCTTATCCCTCTTATCCGTTGATTTCTCCTGTCAGATATCCATCAAGCAGATGATAGATTTCATCCCGCCCCTGCTTGTTTTCCGATGAAAAAGGAATAACCATGGTATCCGATTTTGTATGAAGCGCCTCTTTAATCAGTTTTACCTGCTTAGATACCTGACTTCTTTTTATCTTGTCCAGTTTGGTAGCAACGATAATCGGAAAAAATCCCTGTCCCACAATCCAGTCATACATAATCCTGTCGTTGCTCCCCGGCTCATGACGAATATCTATCAGAAGAAAAACCGCTTTCAGCTGTCGGGATTTATGAAGGTAATTTTCCACCATTTTGCCCCATTTGGCCTTTACTTCCTCATTCGCCCGGGCATATCCGTACCCCGGCAAATCCACAAGATAAATTTCATCGTTTACATTATAAAAATTTATAGTCTGTGTCTTCCCAGGCTGAGCACTGGTACGGGCAAGGGATTTTCTATTCATTAACGCATTAATAAGTGAAGACTTCCCTACATTGCTCTTTCCCGCAAAGGCGACTTCGGGATGCTGGTTTTCAGGTATCTTGCTGGTAATTCCGCAAACCGTTTCCAGACTGACATTCTTAATTATCATGGTTCTCCTTTTTCCTCTCCTCACAGACCAGGGCGTGACCCAGCACCTCTTCCATCCTTTCCACAAAACAGATTTCCATGCCCGACTTTATCTCTGCGGAAATTTCCTCAACATCCTTTTTATTTTGTGACGGAACAAGCACTTTCTTTATGCCTGCTTTCTTGGCTGCCAGTATTTTTTCTTTTAATCCTCCGACAGGAAGCACCCTGCCACGCAGTGTAATCTCTCCCGTCATGGCAATATCTGCATGTACCGGCATCCCGGTTATGGCAGAGAGCAGCGCTGTCGCCATGGTAATGCCGGCAGAAGGCCCGTCTTTGGGAACTGCCCCCTCTGGAATATGTATATGAAAGTCATTCTCTTTATAGGTCTTTGCGGAAATATTATATTCCTGATTAATGGACCTGACATAACTCAACCCTGTCATGGCAGATTCTTTCATAACATCTCCCATCTGTCCGGTAAGTTCCAATTCCCCTTTTCCGGGCATTACATTCACTTCAATTTGCAGGGTATCCCCGCCGACACTGGTCCATGCCAGCCCGCGTACAATCCCCACTTCATCTTCCGCATTTGCCAGGCTTCTGGTATATTTTACTTTTCCCAGATATCTTTCGAGATTCTGGGTAGTCACCCTGATACTCGCTGTTTGTCTTTTTTGCGGTGACTCCTTTAACAGCGCCTTTGCAGCTTTCCTGCAGATTTCACCTATTCTGCGCTCCAATCCGCGCACTCCTGCTTCCCTTGTATAACCCTCGATTACCACACGCAGCGCTTTGTCGCTGATAATCAGACGTCCGTTTTCCAGACCGTTTTTGCGAAATGCCTTGCCAAGCAAGTACTGTTTTGCAATATGAAATTTTTCGTTATCTGTATAACTGTTTACCTCTATCAATTCCATACGGTCCAGCAAAGGTTTTGGAATGCCGGTAGTGCTGTTTGCGGTCGCAATAAATAACACTTGTGACAAATCAAGCGGAATTTCCAGATAGTGATCCCCGAAACGGTTGTTTTGCTCACCATCCAGAACTTCCAGAAGCGCAGCAGAGGTATCTCCTTTGTAGTCACTGCTTACCTTATCTATTTCATCCAAAAGCATTAACGGGTTTTTCACCCCTGCCTGTTTCAGACCGGTTGCAATCCTTCCCGGCATAGCTCCCACATAAGTCCTCCTGTGCCCCCTGATTTCCGCTTCGTCCCTGACACCTCCAAGGCTGATTCGCACATATTCTTTGTTCAGGGCTCTTGCCACGCTTTTAGCAATGGAAGTTTTTCCGGTACCCGGAGGCCCCACCAGACAGACAATAGGGCTGTCCACTGCATTGGTAAGGCTTCTGACCGCTAAAAATTCAAGAATACGCTCTTTTACCTGCTCCATGCCGTAATGGTCTTCCTCCAATATCTGTTCGGCTCGTTCGATATCCGTATTATCCTTGGAAAACCTGTTCCAGGGCATTTGCAGAAGTGTTTCAATATATGTCCTCTCCACCGCACTTTCCGAACTGCCCGAGGACAGTTTTTTATATCTGGAAATTTCCCTTGCTATCTTATCCTTGACTTCTTTGCCTGCTTTCAACTTATGGAGTTCTTCCTGAAAACGGTCGGCTTCCGATGTGACGTCGTTCTCTCCCAATTCCTCCCTGATGGCATTCAACTGCTCCCGCAAAATATATTCTCTCTGGTTTTTATCAACCTTCTTTTGTATTTTTTCAGTCAATTCCTTCCGAATCAATCCAATCTGAATTTCGCTGTACAGCACGGCGGACAAATACTCGAACCTCTCCCTCAGAGTTTCGGCACACAATATCTTCTGCTTTGAACTTACGGAAAGCGGCAGTCCGCTGGTCATGGTATCTATCAGGACTTTCAGCTGCTGAACGGTTTCCATCTTTTTTTCCAGCGCCCTTCCGATTTTCGGATAAAGTTTGCTGTAACCCCGGAACACTTCCTGCAGTTCCCTAATCATTGCCTTATTTATCGTTTCGTCTGCATCTTCTTCATCAGGCATTTCTTCGATTTCCACAAGAAGGTATTGCATTTCCTCTTCTAGCGAAATCAGCCTGGCCCGCACATGTCCTTCCACCAATACCCTTACAATTCCGTTAGGAAGCCTGCTGATTTGCTTCAGTTTTGTGACGGTTCCGACATCATAGAGGTCAGTCCTGACAGGATTCTCAACTGTTTCATCCTTTTGTGAAACCACAAACAAAAGCTGTCTTCCCAACATAGCCTGCTCTACCGCATGGACAGATTTGTCACGGCTCAAATCAAAGTGAATCAGCATTCCCGGAAAGATGCTCAATCCTCTTAAGGCAACTGCCGGCATCTCTAAATTTATCATCATATTATTTTCCATATCTTGTCGATTCTCCCCTAAATGCACAATGAATGGAAAACGCCGCACTAAAAAAGTAACGGCGTTTCACTTACTTTGCTTTTTTCATGACTGTTTCCCGATGTATTGTAAGCGGTTCGCTTATGCCCTCTACCGCACCCTTTGTGATTATCACTTTTTCTATGGTATCATCCGATGGGATACGGTACATAACGTCCATCATCACATTCTCCATGATGGACCTGAGCCCCCTTGCGCCGGTTTTTCTTTCCATGGCCAGTTTTGCTATGGCATCGATTGCGTCTTCTTCAAAACTGAGTTTAACATCATCCATTTCAAAAAGACACTGGTATTGTTTTATCAAAGCATTCTTTGGCTCCCTCAAAATACGGACAAGAGCCTCTTTATCAAGTCCCTGCAAAGAAACATTAATAGGCACACGACCCACAAATTCGGGAATAAGTCCAAACTTCACCAAATCCTGCGGCGTTACTTCCCCTAATATTTCCCCGAGTTCTTTTGCTGCCTTTTCCGTAATCTTTGCATTAAAACCAATGGTTTTCCGATTCAGTCTTGTTTCCACTATTTTGTCAAGGCCGTCAAAAGCGCCCCCACAGATAAACAGGATGTTGGAAGTATCCACCTGAATCAATTCCTGATGGGGATGTTTCCTTCCTCCCTGCGGCGGAACACTTGCCACCGTCCCCTCAATAATCTTTAACAGCGCCTGCTGCACGCCTTCTCCTGATACATCCCTTGTAATGGATACGTTTTCACTCTTTTTGGTAATCTTATCAATCTCATCAATGTAAATTATGCCGTACTGGGCACGCTCCACATCATAATCCGCTGCCTGAATCAGCTTTAACAGGATGTTCTCCACGTCCTCACCCACATAACCCGCCTCGGTCAGTGTAGTGGCGTCCGCAATCGCAAAGGGTACATTAATAATCTTTGCAAGAGTCTGTGCCAGATAAGTTTTGCCGGAACCCGTAGGCCCCACCATAATGATATTGCTCTTCTGCAGTTCCACATCCTGAGGCCCCTTGTTTGCCATAACCCTTTTGTAGTGGTTGTAAACAGCCACTGACAGCACTTTTTTGGCTGCGTCCTGCCCAATCACATAGTCATCAAGGAACTTTTTGATTTCCACCGGCTTTAAAAGCTTAAAATCCGGCGCATCCTCCATCGGTAAATTATCTTCCTCAAATTCTTCTTCTAATATGTCTCCGCATATTTCAATACATTCATCACAGATATAAACGCCGGCAGGTCCCGCTATCAGCTTCCTGACCTGCTCCTGCGTTTTGTTACAGAATGAACATCTTACATCATTGCCGGAACTCTTTCCTGCCATCTCTTTCCTTTCCGCGCATACTGCACTCCTGCAGTATCAGCGATAATAAATTTTATTCTTTCTCGCCGGATGAATGGGAGGTAATCACTTTGTCAATCAGTCCATACTCCATCGCTTCCTGGGCCGATTTCCAATTATCCCTCTCCGTATCCGCAGCTATAATTTCATAATCCCTTCCCGTATTTTCAGCCAGTATCTTGTTCAGCTTTTCTTTTGTCTGCAAAATATGCTTTGCGGCAATTTCAATCTCCGTTGCCTGTCCCTGTGCCCCGCCAAGCGGCTGATGAATCATAATTTCAGCATTGGGAAGCGCCATCCTCTTTCCTTTCGTGCCGCCTGCCAGTAAGAATGCACCCATACTTGCAGCCATACCGATGCATATGGTGGATACATCGCACTTGATGAATCGCATGGTATCATATATTGCCATACCTGCCGTTACGGAACCGCCGGGACTGTTAATATAAAGGTTAATGTCCTTTTCCGGGTCTTCCGCTTCAAGAAACAAAAGCTGGGCCACTACAAGGCTCGCCGTGGTTTCGTTTACTTCCTCTCCCAGAAAGATAATTCTTTCTTTCAAAAGACGCGAATAGATGTCGTATGACCTTTCTCCCCTGCTGGTTTGTTCTATGACGTAAGGTACTAAACTCATATGCTTTCCTCCGTTCTGTTATTTATTTTCAGTCTTGCCTATACACTTATCTTTCATAATAGACTACAACAAAAATTTTTGCAATCTCAAACCTTGGATTTAAGAAAAACTTAACAAAGAAATGGAATTGAAACCAGAGCCAAAGAAACAGCGCGGCTTCTGCCACGCTGTTTCCCTCATTTACTTTTTCCGGTTCATCGGCTGAAGCCCTTCTTTTCTGACGTTATGCTCCTGATTCTGATTCTCCGGTTTTTTCTTCTGGGTTACACTGTTAAATTCATTATGATTCATCTGTTGTCTGGTTTCTTCCCTGTTTTTCACATCATCACCTCGGAAATAGTATCTGTCCAAACACAGATTTCATACCTGTTATTCTTCCGTTTCCGCTTCCTTTGCCTTCTCAGCCTTCGCTTTTGCAGACTTTGCCGCTTTTCCCTCTTTTGCATTTGCTGTCAGGAAATCAACTGCCTTGTTTACTGCAATATCTGCCATCAGCTGCTTTTTGCCGTGTTCTCCCAGTGTCTCCTTGATTTTATCCGGTTCCATCTGGTACTTTTCAGACATTTTTTTCACTTCTTCTTCAAATTCTTCTTCATTGGCAGATAAATTCTCAGCAGCGGCAACCGCTTCCAATACCAGCCTGGACTGAATCCTCTTTAATGCCTGCGGTTTGCTCTGCTCCAGAAGCATCTGCGGATTGGTTCCCGTAAACTGCATGTACTGCTCCATGGACAGTCCCTGCATCTGGATTCTCTGTGCAAATTCATCAATCATCTGGCGCTGCTCTGTTTCTACCATTGCATCGGGAATCTCCATCTTGGCATCCTCAATTACGGCTTCGATGACTGCCTCTTCTTTAGCGCTCTTTGCAGCATCTTCCTTCTTTGCGAGCAAGGTCTTTTTCACGTCCTCTTTATACTCAGCCAAGGTATCAAAAGTGGAAACTTCGCTTGCAAACTCATCATCCAGTTCGGGCAGTTCTTTCTCCTTAATGCCTTTTACCACACACTTAAATACTGCGGGTTTTCCTGCCAGTTCCGCTGCGTGGTAATCCTCAGGGAACGTAACGTTTACTTCTTTCTCCTCGTCAATCGAAGCGCCAATCAGCTGCTCTTCGAATCCGGGAATAAATGAACCGGAGCCGATTGTCAGCGGATAATCCGTGCCTTTTCCGCCCTCAAATGCTTTACCGTCTACAAATCCCTCAAAATCTATGGTAGTGATATCACCGTCTTTTACGGGTCTGTCCTCAACGGTAATGGTTCTTGCACTGTTTTCTCTTTCTTTTTCAATCTGCTCGTTGATTTCTTCTTCGGTCACTTCCACATCGACCTTGTCAATCTTCACGCCTTTATACTTGCCCAGGGTTACCTCCGGTTTTAAAGCAACCTCTGCCGTAAAGATAAAGGGTTTTCCAGCTTCTATCTGAATCACATCCACCTTGGGAGCGGACACGATTTCCTCCGTACATTCCTCCAATGCGTTTTCATATGCCTCAGGAATCAGCTCATTTGCCGCATCTTCATAAAAGATAGCCGCACCGTACATCTGCTCAATCATCTTACGCGGTACCTTACCCTTGCGGAATCCGGGTACACTGATTTTGTTTTTGTTTTTCTGATAAGCGGTTTCTATGGCTGCCTCCAGTTTTTCGGAAGACACTTCAATTGTCAGCTTTGCCATATTTTTTTCCAGTTTTTCTACCTGTAAACCCATCGTTACATTTCCTCCTTAAAATCGTGGCTGCATATATGTACGCCGAAACGGATATAGTCACAGTCATTTTAGGATTATAGCATAAGAACGGGGACTTGTCTATGCTTTTTCGTAGCGTTTTTCTGTGTTTTCTGCATTTTCTACTTTATATTTTCCAAATTTCTCCGCCCAGTTTTGCTGCATCATTCATATCATGCGTTACGAGCACCGTAAGCCTGTTTCCGCGATACTTTTCAATGGTCCGGATTGCCCTTTCTTTGTTTTCTTCATCCAGACCGGTAAAGGGCTCGTCCAGAAAAAGCCAGTCTGCATCCGCCGCAAGCGCACGGGCAAGGCAGACACGCCTGCGCATACCGCCGCTTAAGTTCTTTACCGGCAGAGAGATTGCTTCCACCGGCAGCAGTTCTTTGAGGCATTCTTCCGACTTCCCGTAATCACGGGATACCAGTCTGACATTCACTGCGGCGCTTTCTTCTTCACAAAGCCTGTCTTCCTGAAACACGCCTGCGGCAGATATGCCGCTTTTGGAACTTTTCCCGCCCTGCATTTCCATCCTGCCCCGGTCCGGCTTTTCCAGTCCCGCCAGCATGTGCACCAGCGTGGTTTTTCCCGCTCCCGATGCTCCCGTCAGGCAGTATAGCTTTCCGGATTCCAGTTTTTTTGTAATGCCGCAAAGTACGGCATGGTCCCCGAATGCTTTTCCGATATCCTCGGTATATATGCTTACCGGCACGGATTCTTTTTTCCTTCCCCTAATAGGCCCCGGACGGCTTTTGCAAAAACGGCGCCGGCAAAAAAGGATTGCTTTTTCCAAGGTAAATCCCAACGCTGTCACCACTGCCGTCCACGCAAACACGCCTGCCGTGTCAAGATAGATTTTAGAGAGGTAAAGTTCCCCTCCCAGGGACCATTTTGGCGTGCCGATTACTTCCGCCGCCACACCCGCCTTGATACCCATTCCCACCGCCGTTTTGATGCACCCGTCCATAAATGGGGCAAGCGACGGCAGATAGACATAAAATACCTTGTTCCGAAGAGGCATATCAAAAACCTTTGCCATCTGCAAAAGCTTTTCATCGGCACTTTTAAGTCCCTCATAAATATTGATATAAACCATGGGAAGAACAACCAGAAAAATAACCGCCGTTGACAGCAAGCCCGCCCCCCACCAGATAAGGAGTATCACGGCAAAAGAAGCCACCGGCACCGCCTTGCAAAACAGCATAAGGGGGGAAAGCAGTTCTTTCAGAAAGGCGGATTTATAAGCAGCAATCCCCAACAGGGCGCCCGCAAAAAAAGCAAGAAAAAGTCCCAGCAGTATCCGGAAAAGGGACATTCCGGTTACCTGCCAGAACGCGAAAGTAAAAATCTCTGAAAGCAGGGCCTTCGCCGTCTGTACGGGTCCTGCAAACAAAATTTTATTATCCGCCAGCAAAAAAACAGACTGCCAGACACACAGCCAGAACAGACATGCCGCCGTCCGCCTTATCCACTTTTTTTCTGCCATGCTTCGCCAATTTTTCATGTTTCGTTTCACTCTTTTACCCCGTAGTAAAAATCATCGTCCGGCAGGATTCCCCCCACGGACTCAGGATTTTTATCGTACAAAACCGCCAGATATCCGCCAAGCGCCCGCTTCATTTCTTCTCCCGTTATGCAGGTAATGCCGCAGAAGGGTATCGCCTGCATGGCCGCCTGCTCGTCGGCAATGATTCCCGCCTCCGCGCAGAGCCTTGCCGTTTCCGCCTGATTATCTGCGGTATAAGCCGCGCTTTCAGCATGTTCGTTTAAAAACATTTCCACCGCTTCCGGATGTTCCAGAAGAAACGCCCTCCGCACAACCGTAACACCCGTCACAAGGCGGCTGCCTTCCCCTACCTGCACCTTATCCCACTCCTCCGTCATGGAAAAGCACAGGGCAAGGTTGTCGTTTTTCGCACAGGCCATGGCAGCAAAAGGCTGGGGCAAAAGCCCGAGCGCTTTCGGATTTTCTGCAAGCAGCGCCGCCACCTCTGTCGCCTCCGAGCGGTATTCCAGCGTTACTTCATCCATGCCGATGCCGTTTTGGGAAAGCAGGTACTGCAGTACGTAGTCCGGCGTAGTGCCCCTTCCTGTAAGGTAGATGGTCTTTCCCCTTAAATCCGCCGCGCCTTCCACACCCTCATCTGCCGATACCATATACAGCACACCCAGCGTGTTGATATCTATAACACAGATGCCACCGCCGGTTTTTTGATAAAGAATGGCTGCCACATTGGCGGGAACCAGTGCAATATCCAGTTCTCCTTTCGCCAGAAGCGGCGTCAGTTCATCCGCCCCCGCAGCCATGGTGAACGCATATGCATTTTCCGTATTGCCTTCCTTTGCCTCCTCCATCAGATGCAAAAGCCCGATAGTGGTCGGCCCTTTCATGGCGCCTATCCTGATTTCGGAACCTGTTTTTTTTCCGCATCCAATCCAAAAAATGCAGCAGGCAAAAACAATTCCCGATATTTTTAAAATTTTTTGTATAAAAAGAAAACTTGCGGTCATACTATCATTAGTCATCAACGGAACCCCCTCCTTTGATGAATTTATCACCAAAGATAAATTTAATACTTATCCTCCCCTAAGGAAGCCTCCAGAACTGCATCGGTGCAGTTTTGGGGGCTTCCGTTTTGATTTGTCTTTTTTCGTGCAGACTATTATTATATACGGATATCTAATCTTTTATACACGGCGGCGCCTGCTTCCGCAATTTGTTTTTCTTTTACAGCTTCTTCCGTTTTTTGGAGCAAGAGTCCTGACTGTACTGCGGTTTCCTTTTTCAGCGCTCCTTCGGCCTGTTTTTGTAATTCCTCTGCCTTTACTCCTTCGGTCTGCTCCTGAAGTTCCTCTGCCAAATCCGCCGCTTCTTCCATCTGCTCCTTTGCCAAATCCGTCATTTCTTCCATGACTTCCGTAAGGACGCCTTTCTCTCCGTCTGTGCCGAGGGCTTCTTCGATAAGCTCCTTCTTCCTCTCTTCCGGCGTCTTCGGCTCGGTTTTTTCTGCCTCTTCGGCAATCTTTTCGCCTTTTTCCATTGCCTCATCCAAGACATGGAACATTTGCTCATTATTGTATGAAGCTTTCGCGGCAGCTATCTGGTCTTCATAGGAATGCAGCATTTCCAGCTTTCTTTGAATATCCTCCAGACTGTCACATTTCATGTTTTTCAAATTATCTTTCTGCGCCTCAAAAAAAGCAACCTCGCTGTCCCTCTTTGCCATTCTTTCCATCTTTTGTTCCGTGCTTTTCAGTCCGTTGCCAAAAAGCGGCATCAGACCTGTGCCGAACGGACCGTTACTTCCCTGCAAATTAATATTCATAAAATCCTCCGTACCCGACTCAAGGCATCTTTCCTACAGGAATACATCAACAGGCACATACCGCTGTTTTTGTTCCTCTTCCTGTTTCTTTGTTTCTTCTTTTTGTGATTTTTCAGGAGAAGTTCCTGATTGCGCAGCCTCCTTCATTTCCCTTCCTGTTTTTCCCAACACTTCTATCTGCGCATTTTTTGCATCGGCGGCACGCTTTTCCACCTCGGAAAGCTTTGCCTGTTTGGCTTCCACACTCTGTCCCCCTGCGCCTCTATCCCGTTTACCATCATAATTTTGCCCTTCATATAGTGTATATCGGTTTTCTGCCATCAATCCTGAACATTAATTAACCTGCTTTTAAGGGATTCCACTTCCCTTTCAGGTAATGGACGAACATCATTCCCGCCACCGCCACATTATGGGCTATCATACACAGCCAGACGGCGGTTAGGTTTAAACCCCATACATGGACGCACAAAAAGCTTATGGGTATGCGGATACCCCACATGCCAATCAGGGAGTAGATAAAAGGCGGGAGGGTGTCCCCGACACCGTCAAATATACCTCCCAAAATGATATAGGCGCCAAATACGGGCTCTGACAAGGCGCATATTTTCAATACCACCGTCCCAAGAGAAATCACGGACGCATCCTTAGAAAAAATCGTCATAAGCCCATGAGCGCTGATAAACATGATTCCGCCGGAAACCGTCATCATAAACACAACCAGCGCCAGAAGGATTCTGGCGGTCTTTTTCAGCTTTCTTTTATCCCCTTCCCCCAGGGCATTGCCCTCCAGGGTCGTTGCCGCGGACTGCATGCCGTAGCCGGGTATGTAAAACGCCTGTTCTGCCGTTTCGGCAATGGAATGGGCCGCAAAGGAAACAGTTCCCAGCCTTGTCACAATAGAGGTAAACGTTACATGTCCGAAGCAGGATACCATCCGCTCCAAGGCAACCGGAACTGCTATCCGGGCACAGGGTTTGATAATCTCCATGTCCGGCTTAAATGCTGCGCCCTTTGGTGAAACCAGAGGATTTTTCCATAAGGCAGCCATCATCAGCAAGCCACCCGCGGTAAAGGAAACCGCAGTACCGATAGCGGCCCCCGCAGTGCCCATCCCGGCTCCCCACAACCGGAAAGAAATCCCGCCTATACGAATACTGCGGGCTTCATATATCAGCAAAAAATTCAGGATAATATTTAATGCATTGACAAAAACATTGATGTACATGGGTGTTTTCGTATCTTTTACTGCCCTTAACACTGCACCGAAAATTGCCATGAAGGCACGGAACAAAAGCGGCAGGCACACAATGAAAAAATATCGGGATGCCTCCTTGTAAAGGCGTTCCTCCATCCCCATCCACTTCGGCAAAAAGCCGCTCACCGAAAGGGTAATCGCGCACTCTAGGACGCCCAGCAAAACGGCAATATAAACAGCCTGCACAGACGCCCTTTTTATCTTGTCTGCTTCGCCAGCCCCCGCCATCCGGGAAATATAGGCAATCAGCCCAACCCCCGCCGCGCTTATGGGACTGTTTATCAGCCATGAAACAATATTGGTGATGCCCACCACCGCCGTGGCGTCCGGCCCCAGCCTTCCCACCATCGCCGCGTCCACATACTGCACCACCGTGCGCAGCGCCTCCTCCAGCATGGTCGGCCACGCCAGCACAAAAATGGATAATATGATGGCGGCGGTTTCCCGCCGCTTTGTTTTGTTTTCCTGTTTCCACATAGGTACTGCCCTTCTTTATGCCCTTAGAATCACACCATTTTTTTATGCCATTATAAAAATAGTAACAAAAAAGAATAACCTAATCAAGATTATGCTGAAATTTTCACATCCTTTGATGAACTCATACTTATCATGGACGCAATAAAACCTGTGTTGCCTGTTATTTTCATCGGTGGTATACTTTTCTCATAATTGACAGGCAAAACTAACTTTATCAAGGGGAGGCTTCTATGAAACTATTGGTAATCAGGCACGGCGAAAGCGAAGCGGATATTCTTGACGTTCACGAAGGCAGGGCTGACTTTGAACTGACCGAACGCGGACATCGTCAGGCAGACGCAATGAGTGAATATGTGAGTCAAAACCATCAGATAGCAAAGATTTATCACAGCCCCCTGAAAAGGGCTGTTCAGACAGCAAATCATCTGGCTTCCAAAACGCAGTCTCCGTTAATTCCTGACGAGTATTTAATGGAATTTAATAATGGATTGATTGCAGGATTAAAGCATAGTGTTGCTGACGAAAAGTATCCGAAAGTAAACGTACCGGTACATATGTCTGTTTATGAGCAGGAAAGTATGCTCGCATTCAGATACCGGGCTGAGTATATGATATCGAAAATAATATCGGAAAACGATAATGACAGTACTGTTGCCGCCATTACACACGGCGGTATGATAAATCAGTTATACAAGGCCTTTTTCGGGCTGCCTGTAGGAGCTCCATTTGTATTTTTGACGGGTGATACCGGCATCCATGAATGGATTATCAATGGAAATTCACGGATATTGGTACGGGCAAATTATATCCCACACAACATATAAGGAGAAAGCCGGCTCAGTGGCCGGCTTCCCCTTCCTTTTTACGGGACGTCCATTACCAGAACATCATCTCCCCATACTATCTGTCCGATTTCTTCCACATCCAGTACGTTCAAAAGTCCGATTTGGGTCAGACGCTCCCCTTCCTGTGTGATGACGCCGGAAATAGCGCCATATCCATCCTGCACCAAAGCTCCCTGCTTATTCTTCATGCTGATATCAAACAGTTCCCAGAGCATGTCATCCTCTACCATGTCAATCTTATCAATATCACTCTGAGAATAGGATATTACCACCGACAATGGAGAAATCCTGACATAATTGACAGTAACCTCCACTCCCCTGACTTCCAGTTTCTTGTCCACCGGGATTGTCTTGCTTAACGAAGTTACATCCTTTAATGAAACCTCAAGTTCCCAGTTTCCCTTTATGCAATGAGGTGTCTGATTTGCCATATCCACACCCTCTTCTGCCTTTCCATAGGTATAATAGGACAAATCGGACAGAATCAGTTTCAGGGCTTCCCCGTTCCATCCCGCATCCATATTCTTCAGCCCGTCTATGACATAATACCCCTCTTTTGAAAGAGTACCGTTTACATCTTCCAGAAAATATGCACTCACATTTCCAAAAATTTCCTGATTGCTGCCGTCGGACAGCATCATCGTATCAAACAACGTATTTCCGTCAATGGCTGCCTCCTCCGATTCTACTTTCAACATCAGGTATACCCGGTTTTCATCCTGCAAAAGCTGCACGGCTGTCACGGTAACCCCGTTGTCCGCCACCGATGCCGCCGGCAGCGCTGCCACTCCCTCCTCCAGCGTTTTCTGCTGGATTTCTCCCGACGGATTGTGAAATTCCTCCGCTGTTTTACGGTGCCAGGTTAAGCCTGCTGCCATGGCAGTAGTGCCAATCATTGTCGCCGCCAAAATAATCATGGCCGCCATTTTCCTTCTGTTTCCTTTCTTCACTGTCTTCATCCCCTTCTTTTCCGTTTCCAGCATATCCAAAGCCTTTTGCACTGCTGCATGTACATTTTCGGGCACATCCGGCATCATTGTTTCCCATTGCTCTCTCTGCATAATAAACCTCCTTCATGATAAACCGCCGCTAAACCGCCAACTGCTTTTTCAGAATATCCCTCGCCCTGAGCAGCCGCATTTTAATTCCCGCTTCGGAATTTCCAAGCATTGCGGCTATTTCCTTTAATGTAAATCCATTCACATAATGGAGTACGAAAGGCAGTCTGTATTTTTCTTCCAATGCCTGTATTTCCATATAAATCTCCGAATATGCCTGCGAATCTGACACCGCCGCGTTTTCCATATACTCCTCATAAGATACCGTAGCTTTATTCTTCCTTATCATGGCATAAGACTCATTCAAAACAATTTTCGTCATCCATGTTTTAAAATACTGCTCCTCCCTAAGGGAATCCAGATTGGCAAATGCCTTTAAAATAGCGTTTTGCAATACATCCGCACAGTCCTCGTCATTTCCGAGGATACTTTTGGCCGTATAGTACAGGCTTTTTTCCAATTTCAATATCTCATTTGTAAATTGCTCCTTATCCACAACCAGACCCTCCATGTAATAAAACCAGAAGCTTCTATTTTCACACAGCTGTATGTGATTACACTAATTAGACGCACAAAAGAATCACAAAGTAACAACCGGAATTACCGCGTTCTGCATGGCGGCAGCCGGGGGATGCATTTGTTCCAACAGGACACGCTCCCGCTCGGGTAAAAACGCAGTGGTACATAGGAGGTTGAAATACAACCTCCAAGTACCAGCGTTTTTACACGGTCCTTTATGGAACAAATGCATCCCCCGGCTGCCGCCATGCAAAATGTGGTAACCAAGGAGTTCAGCGACACTTGACGGACCTTTCCCATTAGACTATTATGTGTATGTAACCTTAAGGGCAAAGCAGGAAGGAAGCCATCCATGATTGACAATCTGGAATACTACAAAGTTTTTTATTATGTTGCCAAAACCGAATCCTTGACGCAGGCGGCCGGTCTGCTTTCCATCTCCCAGCCTGCCGTCAGCCAGTCCATCCGGCTTTTGGAGAAGCAGTGCGGCGCACGGCTCTTTACAAGAGTATCCAGGGGCGTTAAGCTTACTGCCGAAGGAGAACTTTTATATTCCTATGTTGCCAAAGGTTACGAGCAGATAGAAGCCGGTCAGTTAAAACTAAAACAGATGTTAAACCTTGAGCTGGGTGAAATACACATCGGCGCCAGTGACATGACGCTTCAATTTTTCCTGTTGCCGTTTTTGGAACGTTTTCACGAAGAATATCCCAAAATCAAGGTGGTGGTCACCAATGCCCCCACACCGGAAACCTTGCAGAACCTCAGAACAGGCCAGATTGATTTCGGGATTGTCAGCACCCCTTTTACATCCACACCGGATTTTCATACCTTCACAGTGCGCAGCATCGAAGACACCTTTGTCTGTGGCAGACGGTTTATTTCTTACAAGAACAGGACATTGGATTTCACTGAACTGCAGACACTTCCTATTATCTATCTGGAGAAAAACACCAGCACAAGAAGCTATATGGATTCTTTCCTGCTGGCAAATGATATCTCCATACAGCCTGAATTTGAACTTGCCACAAGTGATATGATTGTCCAGTTTGCCCTAAGAAACCTCGGTGTCGGCTGTGTTGTACGGGATTTTGCCCTACCTTACCTGCAATCCGGAAAGCTGTTTGAACTGCGTTTCAATAAAATAATTCCCAAGAGGGAATTCTGCATCGTTACGCATGTCAAATCCCCCATGTCCGTTGCCGCAAAAAATCTGTTAGATATCATACAGCAGGATTTACCTGTAAAAGAAAGCAAAGGAGACGAAAACAATGATAACAACCATAATATTTGACATAGGCAATGTTCTCGCCCTCTTTTCATGGAAAGAGCATTTTGCCTCCTTCGGTTATGATGAAAAAACCTTGGAAAAACTTGCAAAAGCCACAGTGGAAAGCCCTCACTGGGCCGAATACGATTTGGGCATTCTTTCCGATGAAGAAATCTTAAATCTTTTTATAAAAAATGACCCTTCCGTCCGAAAAGAACTGAAAGAGTCCTTGCAGAATATCGGCACCATGCTGACGCGTTGCGATTATGCCATTCCATGGATTGAAGAGTTAAAGCAAAACGGTTACAAAGTCCTGTTTTTGTCCAATTTTTCCGAAAAAGCCCTTCATGAAGGGGCTGACGCAATGGACTTTGTTCCACACATGGATGGCGGCATTTTCTCTTACAGGGTAAACCTGATAAAGCCCGACCCTGCCATCTATCAGCTGCTCCTTTCACAGTACGGACTTTCACCCGAAGAATGTGTCTTCATGGATGATACTCTGCGCAATGTGGAAGCTGCTGCTGCACTCGGCATTCATGCCATCCACTTCAAAAATAAAGAGCAGGCCCAAAATGAGCTTGCCCTTCTGACAAACATGCAGGCTTCCTGTTAACTTTCCTGCTCCTTTGTTTCCTCTTCCGGCTCTGAATCCTGTAACAAATGCAAATCGGCTATGGTTTTCTTTTTGGTCACCTGTCCGTAAATCCAGATAAAAATCCATGCCAAAAGCGGGACTGCCAGAGTGCAGACCAGGCACATACGAAACCAGAAGCCGGAAGCAGAAACGTCAAAAATAGCAACCAAAAGCGTTATAAGATACATTGCAACCAACAGCACTACGGCTGCCAGTGCAATGACTTGTTTTCCTGTTCTTTTTTTCATGGCTCATCTCCTATTTTTTCAACGGGCTTTCTCTGTAAATGATATCTTCCCTGCCGGGACCGTTACTTACCATAGTAATAGGATATCCAATCTGTTGCTCAATAAACTCTATATATCTGCGGCAGTTTTCAGGCAGTTCTTCATAACTCCTGATGCCGCGGATGTCACATTTCCAGCCGGGCAGAACGGTCAGCACCGGTTTCGCCTTTTCCAGCTTAGTGGTGACAGGGAAATCCGTGGTCACCTCACCGTCTATCTCATAACCCGTACACACCGGAATCTCATCCAGATAACCCAGAACATCCAGCACGGTAAATGCCACGTCCGTGGTCCCCTGCAAACGGCAGCCGTATTTGGAAGCCACACAGTCGAACCATCCCATACGTCTGGGGCGTCCCGTAGTGGCGCCAAACTCGCCGCCATCCCCTCCGCGCCTTCTCAACTCATCTGCTTCCTCACCGAAGATTTCCGATACAAAGGCGCCTGCCCCCACTGCGGAAGAGTATGCCTTGCAGACCGTAATGATTTCTTTAATCTCGTAAGGCGGAATGCCTGCGCCGATGGCGCCGTATGCCGCAAGGGTGGAAGAAGAAGTCACCATAGGATAAATGCCATGGTCCGGGTCTTTTAAAGTTCCTAACTGACCCTCTAAAAGTATGGTCTTTCCTTCTTTTAACGCCTTATCCAGAAAAGCGGATACATCGCACACATAAGGTGCAATCATATCCCTGTATTCATGCAGGGTTGCAAGCAGTTCTCCCCCTTCCATCGTTTTTTTATGGTATAACTGGCTTAAGAGTATGTTTTTGGTCTCCAGAATGCGGTAGACCTTTTCACGCAGTGTCTGCTCATCAAATAATTCACTGACCTGAAAGCCGATTTTGGCATATTTGTCAGAATAAAAAGGTGCAATGCCTGACTGGGTAGAACCGAATGACTTTTTCCCCAGCCTTTCCTCCTCATACTGGTCAAAGAGAATGTGGTACGGCATTACTATCTGGGCACGGTCCGACACCAAAATCCTTGGCATCGGCACATTCCTGTCCGTAATGGACTTGATTTCTTCCATCAAAACCGGAATGTTCAGCGCAACACCATTGCCTATAATGCTGGTGGTATGGCTGTAAAATACACCCGACGGCAGGGTATGCAGTGCAAATTTGCCATAATTGTTGACGATGGTATGTCCTGCATTGGCGCCCCCCTGAAACCTTACAATAATATCAGCGCTTTCCGCCATCATATCGGTTATTTTGCCCTTGCCTTCATCTCCCCAGTTTGCTCCCACAACTGCTTTTACCATGTATCCGTCCTCCGTTTCTTCTCACACTGTCTTTGCACAAAATAAAGGGCAGGTGTAAAAACCTGCCCCGCTGTTCTTACTTCATGATTATAAACCATTTCAATCCATAAGTAAAATCAATATTTTTTATATTAGGCAAAAGAATTTCTTATATCATATGCTTTTACACATTTATTTCTGCCTTGATACCTAAAAGCTCTTTGTTCTCTTCCAAAATCGGGTAAATGACATTCTTCAAAAATGCTTCCACCTGTTCTTTGGACCTCCCTACATATCTGGCAGGGTCCATGGTTTTTTGCAAGTCTTCCGGCGTCAGGTTAAAAGCAGGGTCTGCTGCAATCAGTTCCAGCAGGTTATTGTCCTTACCCTCCACTTTTACATTCCTGCCTGCCTCCATGGAAAGTTCACGGATTCTCTCATGCAGCTCCTGTCTGTCGCCTCCTGCCTTTACCGCATCCATCATAATGTTTTCGGTTGCCATAAAAGGCAGTTCACTCATCAGACGCTTTTCAATGACCTTTGGATAGACCACAAGGCCGTCTACCACGTTCAGACACAAATCCAAAATGCCGTCAACCGCCAGAAATCCTTCCGGAATGGACAGCCTCTTATTGGCGGAATCATCCAAAGTCCTCTCAAACCACTGGGTTGCCGAGGTGATTGCCGGGTTCAGGGCATCAATCATCACATAACGGCTTAAGGAAGCAATTCTCTCACTTCTCATGGGGTTACGCTTGTATGCCATGGCAGAAGAACCTATCTGACTCTTTTCAAAAGGCTCCTCCACTTCTTTTAAATGCTGAAGCAGACGAATATCATTGCTTAACTTGTGTGCGGAAGCTGCAATCCCGGCAAGGATATTGGCCACACGGGTATCTACCTTACGGGAATAAGTCTGCCCTGACACCGGGTAGCACTCCTTAAATCCCATTTTTTCCGCAATCATAGGGTCAATCCTGTCAATTTTTTCCTGATTTCCGTCAAACAGTTCCAAGAATGAAGCCTGCGTCCCCGTCGTACCCTTGGAGCCCAACAGTTTCATGGTAGAAAGGACATGGTTCAAATCCTCCAAATCAAGAGAAAATTCCTGCAGCCAGAGGGCTGCCCTCTTTCCAACGGTGGTAGGCTGTGCAGGCTGGAAATGGGTAAACGCCAGTGTGGGCTGTGCCTTATACTTATCGGCAAACGCCGCCAGCTCTGCTATGACATTCACCAGCTTTTTCTTTACCAGCTTTAGCGCTTCCGTCATAATAATGATGTCAGTATTGTCCCCCACATAACAGGAGGTTGCCCCCAGATGGATGATGCCCTTTGCTTTGGGGCACTGCACACCATAGGCATAGACATGGCTCATGACATCGTGACGGACTTCTTTTTCCCTTGCCTTAGCAACGTCATAATTGATATCCTCCGCGTGGGCTTTCAATTCCTCTATCTGTTCCTTTGTGATGGGAAGCCCCAGTTCCATTTCCGTTTCCGCCAGAGCAATCCACAACTTTCTCCATGTACGAAACTTCATGTCCTGCGAAAAAAGATATTGCATTTCCCTGCTGGCATATCTTTCCGACAACGGACTCTGGTATACGTCTGTATTCATATGTTTCTCCTCTTTTATGGAATCTTTTTTCATCCTTGTCTCATTATGCCAGACCCAGACGCTTAAACACTTCATTGTAAGCTTCTTCGACATTGCCCATATCCCTGCGGAAACGGTCTTTGTCCAGTTTTTCGTTGGTATGGACATCCCACAGGCGGCAGGTATCCGGTGATGTTTCGTCAGCCAGAATAATCTGTCCGTGATAACGTCCAAACTCAATCTTGAAATCTATTAACTTAATATCCGCCTGTAAAAAGTACGCTTTCAATACATCATTGACCTTAAAAGCATATTTTTTGATGGTTTCCATCTCTTCCCATGTTGCAAGATTTAATGCCCTTGCAAAATAATCATTAATCAGGGGGTCGCCCAGTTCATCATTTTTGTAGGAAAATTCAATGGTTGGCTCAGTAAATGCAGTACCTTCCGGAACACCCAGCCGTTTGGAAAAACTTCCTGCTGCCACATTGCGGATAATTACCTCAAGAGGAACTATTTCCACTTTCTTAACGGCAGTTTCGCGGTCACTCAGCTCTTCAATGAAGTGAGTCGGAACGCCTTCTTTCTCCAGAAGCTGAAAAACATGGTTCGTCATCCTGTTATTGACAACGCCCTTCCCCATGATAGTTCCTCTTTTTTCACCGTTAAATGCTGTTGCATCATCCTTATAATCCACGATTAACACATCGGGGTCATCCGTCTTAAATACTTTTTTTGCCTTGCCTTCGTAAAGCTGTTCCAGTTTCTTCATTGTTTCCTCCATTCCGAAGCGCCCCTTACGACGCCGCGCTCATTTTGTCAATATGTACTGCCCGACTTTTACGAGCAATATTATAGCTCACTGTCATTGAGAAATCAACCATATTCCTAATTTGGAGTCTTTATCTCAGAACCTTCAATACTGAACTTTATTTTTTGCATTCCTAATTGCTTCTGCTTCAAAACCATTGTACAGATAAGCATCCAATCGCTCTGTTCCCGTATATATTTTTTTGAAAGCTTCTATGCCGAATTCTTTCACTGATACCAATAGGTGCTTCATCATATTCAAAGTGAAAAAAGTTTCCTTCGTAGACCATCCATTGCTTCACTCTTTTCAAAAAGTCCTAGTATTCCGAAACGGAAGCTGTATATTTATCCAACAGTTCCGTTATCTCCATGGCATACTGAGGATACTCCGCAGCGATTTCCTTGATTTCCTGCTGTGCCGTCTCAGCAAGCAGGCTGTTATAGTCAAGCTGTTTCCTCAGGTTCTGCCTCCTGATAACAAGACCATGGCGAATTTCAATCATCTCTCTGGAATCTATGATTGCACCGGGCTGCAATACCCAGCGTTCCGGCGACTTAACCCTGTATCCGGAAAGCACGGATACCAGCTGTTTGCTATAATATTCCAGCTTTGCTTCCGCCTCCGCATACTGCCTGCGCTCCTCCTTCTCATCCAGATACAGGTTCCACAGTTCCTGCAGCCTGCCTGCACTCTCCACATCATACTTCAAATAGAGATACTCCAAAAGGTTCGTATTATTTACATATCGTATTTTCACCGTATTCTGTAACTGAATCAACCTGCCTTCCGCCTTTTCCACTTTTCCCATTTCTTTTTCGGCATCTGTATACCTCACAAAAATAACCGTCACGGCCATGGCAGCAGCGGCAGCGGAAAGGTAGTAGCCTATTTTTGTATCCATGGAAAATCCAAGCTGTAATATGAGCAGCATCACAACGCAGCTTACCAACGCAATCAGACAGATAATTGCCATTCCCCGCAGGTTTGCCAGACCGTTTCCCAGTTCGCTTTTCCGGTATGCATATGCATGACGCTCTCCGTCCAGACGCATTAAATCCTGTTTAATCAGTTTCTGGTATTTTTCCGCCTCTTTCAGTTTATCTATCCCTTCTTCGATTTCTTCCTCCTGGGAACGCATATGCCTGTATTCTCTTTCCGTCATCCTGTCCCTTTTGTCCAGATAACGCTTTCTCTCCTGCTCCAATGACAAAAGCCTGCCCGCAATACCCTTAAGTTCCGCAGACTGTTCCGGGGGCAGCCCTTCTATCTCCTCCATATCCGTAAGATAAGAAGTTACCAGCGTATATTCTCCTTTGAGCAGATTAATCTCTTTTTCCGCTTCTCCTATCTGCTCCAGACAGCCCGTAAAATACCGCCTGCGTTCCTCCGCATCATGAAAATCGACTTTATCCCTTTCATAAACAATCTGTTCCGGATTGTCCGTTTCTATTTCTTCTATTTTCTTTCTTCCAAACAGTTTTTTCCAAAAACCCATAAAGGTCTCCTTTACCCCGGCGCTTTACCGGCTTCCCACACTTGCCCTGTAATTGTTTTTTAATTCCTGTATTTTGTGATTGGTATCTTCATAATAAGCGGCAACATCTCCCTCTTTCTTTAAAGAAAGTATCATTTCCAGCTGCTGCTTCTCTGCGGAATCAAGCCATTGGCTCCGCAGGCTTTCCACCCGTTTTTCCAGTTCCAGTGTCAGCTCATAATATTCCGGAAATCCTGCCGCAAAAGATACATAATCTCCTTCTTCCATGGAAAGGCGCTTTGCCGCAAGAAATTCAATAAATGTTTCTTCACCGGGCAGCAAGTCGTATGATTTTTTAAACTCTTCTGCCGCTTCTTCAAACAAAAACAACCTGCAAAAAGCCACTCCCTTATTGTGGACTATCCGGGCTGTCAACTCTTTTTCCCCTTCGGGAAGTTGTTCCAGAAGGACATCATACTCCAGAAGAGCAGGCACATACTTCCCGTTTGCCACCATGTAATCCACCCTGGACTTTCCTTTTTCATATGCATTCAGGTTGGCTCCCTTGCGATATACTTCCTCAATATGCTTTATTGTCTCCAGGTCGTATAATTTTACATACTGCAGAATCATGCCTGCAAATGTTCCGACTGAAGTTCTGTGATGAAGAAGCGGATACAGGGAGGATGCCAAATCAGACAGTTTCAGTGTTTCATCAATCCACTTGACAAGCTTTTTGTCCACAATCTCCCTGTCAAGCAGAAATGCATTTTCCTTCAGCACATAACAAAGTTCTTCTACTGAATACACTCTGATTCCAAGCGTTTCAAAATAATATGGAGTTCTGGCATATTCGCCTGTACAAAGCAATACTCTTCCCACTATACTACCTCAAAGCTTTCTATCCATTTCCTGCCGCTTGGCGGATATAACTCACCAAAGCCCAAATCCTCAATTTCAATCCGGATACAGTCCTTGTCCGGCATTTTTATTTCCATGTAAAGCCTGGAAGGAGCTCCCTCCCTGTCCGGCAGTCCATCCAGCGTCACCTCGGCCTGTTTAATGTCCCGGCCGTTTAAAGGTGTGATGATAAGAGAAAACACATTGTCAGAGTCCAATAAAAATTCGACGGTGCAGCAAGCCTCAAACCAGCTGACTCCGGCATCCAACAGGGCATAATAGGAATCTTCACCCCTCCGCTGTACTTTCATTCCGATATTTGCTTTCAGTTTTTCATTGCCCAGAAAGACATAAGAACGACCAAGTTCACTTGCAGAAAGTTTTTCCCGCAGTCCGTAACAGGCGCCTTTGCTGTAAAGGTTATTTCCCTGAAATACCCTTTTCCCCCTGCACAGATACCGCAGGGAGTCCTGCATCCACTCTTCCTTAAAACCTTCTCCGATTAAGTATGCGGAAGAGATTGCCCTTCCCTCGCACACTTCTTTCAGGATGGCAAGAAATTTATCATCCATCTGTGCGAAGAACTGTTGTTTTGACTCTTCCTGCTCAGGGAATTCCCTGCAATCCATAAAGGGAAATTCTGCCTCCTCCACAAAAGCAACCACCGGCGTTGTCCTTCGGTTACACTCCATGCGGTAAAATCCGGCAGTGTCCTGATTGTAATCGCAGACAAGCACCTCCCGCTGCCACAAATCCGCTGCCTGATGTATCGTATAATAATAGAAGCTTTCCACATGTCCCTGAAAATATATCGACTTTGTCTTTAGGGAAAGCCCCGCCACCACACTGCCCAGAACCTCCACCATCCTGCCATCCAGATTTTTGCAGGTAACCATCATGGAAGAGATTCTGTCGGTTCCCGATACCATCGAAAGAAGAGTCAGACTGCGCTTTACAAACAAAGTAAGCAGGGCAACCGCATCAAATTCATCCCCATCCACGGAAACCATTTCTCCCGCCCTGGCCCGTTCCACCAAATCACATACCAGCTCACCATCCTCCATCCGGGCATGTTTTATGGCATCCCTGCCAAAAAACCATTGGTTTACTCCCGCCCTCTTGCATAATACGGTAGGAATATTGTAATTTTCCTCCCCTGCCACCACGGACAAAGTTTCCGGCACATCGCTTTCACTTGTGCAATAACTGATTTGGGAATACTGGTTACCCAAATCATAACCGATAATTACTTTTTCTTTCATACAGACTTTCCTCTCCACATCCGTCAAACCAGCCTGAACAGTCTGTTTTGCAAGTATTCCTTATACTCATATTCCTCCAGCAGCTTGTCCACCGTTTCATAATCCTGCAAAGTGCTGCTGATACTCAAATCATTTACCAGATTAAATTTTCCCTCCGTACTTTCCCCACCGGTATCGCTTTTCTGAATCGTTGCACTTTCCGTCAGCTGCTCATTGCCATCCCGCTCTTCCATAATGTAATATTGCAGGCGCTCCCCAAAAAACAACACAAAATCCTTAAAGCATACACCGCCATAAACTTCCTGCATATCTTCCGTCTGATATGCCGATACCTCTCCCTCGGCATATTCCATGCAATAATGTAAAACTGCACGCGCGCCCGGATATGCCTTATATTCCACAAATGTCCTGTCAGAAAACAAATTCTGGCAGCTGTTTCCCAGGTCCGGAAATTCAGCAAACATCCTCAGGTTAATGCGGTTTTTCTGCATTTCCGCAATGAACTCCGATAAAATTTCCTTAACCGCACCGGTGATTTCAGACTTGTTTTCCGCATAATACTTAATAAAGCCCAGTTTGCACACCCTGTGCAGATTTTCCCCGCGCTTATACATACCTGCTATTTCTTCAAACACATATCCCGATGTCACCCTGTCTTTCACAAAATATTCATATGCACACTGGCACAGAAAGGCTTCTTCTACTTCCGCTTTTGCGCCGCCGGACACATAGGTGCGGAATATTTCCATCTTTTCTCCCACAAAAGACCCTGTAAACAGCATCTGGACCAGCATTTTTTCACATAGCTCATAGGTCTCCACACCAAATGCCTGCGCCGCCTTAAAAATATTCCTGAGTTCCTTTGTCATCCCGTGGAAATACATGGAAAGATACCTTAAACAGGCATCGTCATACTTTCCTGCCCGGAAAGCATACCACACAGCGCCGGTCAAAAAATCATCCTCTATAAATTCCCTGTCTCTGATAAGTATCGAACACAGGCGCATCAGGGCTTTCGGCTCCATGTCATAGGGCCCAAAGCGCTTAAGCCATTGATACGCTTTTTCTTCCTGTCCCCTTATTATCAGGTATTTTATCATTTCACCCCTGTCTTTTCCGAAAAACCGTTCCGGCTCCGCCTGTTCCAGATAATCATCCAGTTCACGTATTTTATCTTTCTCATAATAATATGTCACAAGCCTGATGGCTATTTTCTGCTTCAGATTATCGCTGATTTCCTCATCCTGGAGCAAAAGATGGAAACGGTATTCATTATCTTCCGTTATCTCCGCAATATCCGGGCCGTTGGTACACATATACAAATTTAAATCCCGCACTTCTCCCACAAGCGGCGCCACCAGTTTTACCAGCCGTCCGGGCAGCATCAGTTTCTCTGTCGTATGGGGTACGCTTACCATATACCTGTTATGGCTGCCATCCTCAAACAAAATTCTGCTATCCTGCACCGGCAGGGACACAAATGCCTTTCCATCCGTCACGGGATAGTATATGGGTTCTTTTCTGCCGGGCTGGTAAACCACAACATACCTGACGTCAGTACGCGGTATGCCAATCAGGTTCATAAATAAAATTTCAGCCAATGCAGATGCCGTTTCCTCTGTCAGCATGCCCGGGTGCAGGACATGCCTGTATAAATAGGCAAGGTCTCTGTTGATTCGGCGTTTCAGCAGCTGTTTTTGCACAAACTGCTCTATAGCCATCTGATAATTCTGGTACAATTCGGGATAACTTTCCCGGTTTCTGTAAATATTGGCATACAAAAAGGCTGCCTGCTCATAATGCAGACTGTTTTGATAAGAAAAGTACATCAACACCATTTTAGGGAGCGCTTCCGTCGAATTTACATCCACGCTCATCATGAAATATTCATATAATCTAGTAATGCGCAGTTCCTGTTCCACCCCTCGCTTATACCAGTGAAAATATTCTTTCCCCGTCTTACCCCCTTTTATCAGCATGCGGCAGATTTCCTGCAGTACATCGGACTGTGGCCTTACTTTATAGCAGGCTAACAAAATCCTGTAAAGGCAGGATGAATATTCCTTCTCTTTCTGTACCAGATATAAAAACTGCAGAATTACATCCTTGTTAAGGATTTCATGTTTCGCGCCATACCACAACAGCTGCTTTTCAAAGTCCCCCAGTTTCATTAACAAAGAAGGATTCAAGTTCATCAGAAGCAGTGCTTCTATATATATAATGGGACTTTTGCACCCCCTGTTAAACTGTTCCTCCAAAAACATCCACTTTTTGGAAAAACTGCGGTTGTACTCTTCGGAAAGATAAAGCAAAAGCCATGCTATCCTCCATTCATTACGGTTTCTTTTAAATATATAGGTAATCTGTTCCGTCACCCTGTCCACATACTCTTCCTCACGGCAAAGCAGGGTCGTCAAATACAGGTAATAGGCTTCTGTTACCGCATCCGCACCGGCTTCCTCCAGTATGCCGGCAACGTGGTCCAAAACCCACTGCGCTTCGTTGTAACGCTCCTCCGTAATCAACAGCTGTGCCTGAAACAGTCTTGCGGAGATATCTTTATCATTCTCCGCTGTCATTTTGTCCACAAGCTGTCTGCTTTCCTTAAGCCATGTGGAAGAACTGATTTTTTTCATCCTGAATGCCTGGTAAAATTCCATCAACTGCAATACCAGCCGCTTTCTTTCCACTCCCTGCCTGCGGCGGCTTTGGGAAGCCCGCCTTTTTACCAGTACCTTCACCTGCATCTTTCCATAACTGTTGGACAGCACAATGCATCCAAAATTATTGCCGTCATGCAAAAGGCTGCTATCCACATAAACGGATACCTTGCAGGAGTTGCCAAGAAAATCGGTATCCTTTATTTCTTTTTTTTCAGTATGTAAAAATGCTCCCTGCGTCTCTATCCGAAGACTGGTATAACCCCATCCGTTACGCGTAACGGTAAATCCCGTTTCCGCAATGCCATCCACATCCTCCAGACGGATTTCTTCCGTGTCAGTCAGATATTCTATCTTCTGCTTCTTATTTATTCCTATTAAGAACTCTTCTACATTCTGTTCATTGCCGGCATAGGCAGACATGCCCAGATAATATTCATAGTACTGCCTGTCGCTTCCATTAAAAATCCGGGCAAAATCCCTTGAATAAAACAGCGCTGCCGCCTCCTCGGGGCTTGTCTTTGCAAGGTTTGCAAAGTGGAACAGATTTTTTACATTGCCCAGTGATGTTTCCAGCACGGTGTAGGCTACATTCACCACAAAAGGCAGATAATACTCTCCCTGATTGCTGATAACATAAAATTCGCCTTTCACCACATCGCCTTCTTCCAGATTCTCACCATGAAAGCGAAAGAAAATCTCTTCCCTGCATCCTACAAATTCAGCCGTTAGGCATTCCATCCTTCCATCCGAAGAAAGGACGTTCCCCCGGGTATACCTGCCTTCCTCCCCAAAGATTGTAAAAGAACCTTCCCTGCATTCTCCGGGCTTTATGGATAATTCCAGCTTTGTGCATGAAAAGTCAAGAGAACCTTTCTCATAATCAAAGTTTCCCTCCAATAACCTCTGGATTACTTCCTCCATGCCACTCACCCTCTTTACCGTACTTTTATCCATATATAGTATAGCATTGTCCTATATCATAAGCAAACATATTTTCTCGCTTTTTCTTCCATTTACAGCATAATCCATTCAAAAAAACCTGCCCCCTGCATATACTGTAGGTAAGTAAATATGCGAGGTCATACCATGTACAAAAACCTGCATGCTGCCCAGACACCGCCAGGCGCCGATAACTCTTCGGCCGGCTCCCTGCGAATTAACGTCATATCCTCCTTAGGGCAGATTCCCATCCAGGATGCCACGGTCTCCATCTCTTATTCCGGCAATCCTGATACTGTTATAGAAGAACTCTCCACCGACAGTTCCGGTCTTACAGAAACCGTGGAACTGCCCGCCCCACCGCTGGAATACAGTCTTGAACCGGAGAGCGAAGTACAGCCTTATGCCGAATATAACATTACGGTTACCGCCCCCGGTTATGAGCCGGTACTGGTGTCCGGCTCGGAACTTCTTGCCAATGAAACTTCTTTCCAGCCTATCAGGATGAATCCGCTGGAGGTCACGGAAGAAGAGGAAAAGCTGGTTCTGATTCCGGACCATACCCTTTGGGGGGAATATCCACCTAAAATACCCGAAGCAGAAATAAAACCCATTGCAGAAAGCGGTGAAATCGTACTCAGCCGTGTAGTCGTACCCGAATATGTTATCGTCCATGACGGCGTCCCTTCCGACAGAAGCGCTGCCAACTATTGGGTGAAATATACCGATTACATCAAAAATGTAGCTTCTTCGGAAATCTATGCCACCTGGCCGGAGGCTTCCATTTATGCTAACATTCTTGCCATTATGTCGTTTACGCTGAACCGGGTTTACACAGAATGGTACCGGAATCAAGGTTATGATTTTACCATAACCAACTCCACTGCCTATGACCAGAAATGGATTTACGGACGCAACATATACGAAAATATAAGCCGTCTTGTGGACAACATTTTCAACAACTACCTTTCCCGGCCCGGTGTCCGTCAGCCTATCTTTACTTCTTATTGTGACGGACAGCGCGTAACCTGCAACGGGTTGAGCCAGTGGGGTTCCAAGTATCTGGGCGATGAAGGATACTCAGCCATTGAAATCATACGCTACTATTACGGAAACGATATGTATATCAATTCGGCAGATTCCATTTCCGGTATTCCTTCTTCCTGGCCCGGCTATAACTTAAATATCGGGGCTTCCGGTGACAAAGTCCGCCAGCTGCAGCAACAGCTTAACAGGATAGCGCAAAACTACCCTGCCATCCCAACCATTGTAGCAGATGGTATATATGGTCCCCGCACAGTACAGGCTGTCCGCACCTTCCAGCAGATTTTTGGACTTCCGGCAACGGGAGTTACGGATTTTGCTACCTGGTATGCCATTTCCCGAATTTATGTCGGCGTCAGCAGAATTGCCGAGCCGGGTTAACCTTTTCAGCGTCCCTGCACACATACAGGGGCGCTGAAATATTAAAAACGCAAAAAGTAATATGAAAATTTCACAATGTAGTAATTAAAACTACAAAATGTGTAGACAATACTATTTTGATGTATTACAATACCATATGAACTGTTATACATAAAGAGAGGATTGTCTTATGAATTATCAGATTATAACCGACGGCTCCTGTGATTTGCCCACAGAACTTGTTACAGAAAAAAATCTTTTAGTCGTTCCTTTTTATGTTTCTTTTGACGAACAAAATTATCAAAAAGAAATCGTAGATATCGGCATAAGGGAATTTTATGAGGAGATGGTGGCAAATCCAAAAGTCTTCCCCAAATCCTCCATGCCTTCCGTACAGGACTATGCCGATGTCTTTGAACCTCTTGCCAAAAAGGACATCCCTGTTATCTGCATCTGCATCACCACCAAATTCAGCGGTTCCATGCAGTCCGCTCTCACTGCAAAGGATATGATTCTGGAGAACTTTCCCCATGCCAAAATTACCGTAATTGATGCAACGGTCAACACGGTATTGCAGGGACTCTATGTTCTGGAAGCTGTCAGGATGCAGGAAGCCGGCTGGGAATACGAAGAAGTCACAGCGCGTCTCGAGACTATCAAATCCACCGGACGCATCTTTTTTACCGTTGGAGATATGGAATATTTAAAACACGGGGGACGCATCGGCAAATTGACCGGCATAGCAGGTTCCATCCTCGGTATCAAACCGCTTATCACCTTGAAAGAAGGGGAGATATTCCCCTCCGGCATTACCAGAAGCCGCAAAAAGTCCATGGATAAAGTCATAGAACTTCTGCTGGAATACTTAAAACAGACCGGCAAAGATATTCACTCTTACAGCCTGGCCATCGGTTTCGGTTATGATAAAAAAGAGGCGGAGGAATTTAAAAATCTGGCACTTTCCGTCATCAACGAAAAGTTAAAGGGCGCTTCCCTCCTTACCGAAGAACAGCTGCCTCTCTACCAGATAGGTGCAACCATCAGTGTGCACACCGGCCCTTACCCCCTTGGTTTCGGCATCATAGAAAAAGCCTATTAAAAACTTCTGATTTTATCGGAACCGTCATCTACCGTATTTTCAATCTTTTTGATTACCACATCATATCCAAAGCCGGCATTTACCTGCACATGCACGGTTTCTCCGGCTTTGTGTCCCATAAGCGCTTTTCCCAGGGGGGATTCATTACTGATGAGCCCTTCAAGGGAATTACCGCGGACTGTTGTGACAATCTTGTAAATCTCTATGCTCTTGTCCTCCGCAAATTCCACCGTCACCGTATTGTTGATGCCGACTTCATCTTCGGCAGATGCATCTGAAATAACTTCAGCGGTCCGTATCATGCGGTCCAGAAAACGAATCCTGCTTTCATTTTTATTTTTCTCTCTTTTTGCCGCATAATACTCAAAGTTTTCACTCAAGTCACCATGCGCCCTTGCTTCTTTTACATCCTCCAAAAGCCGGGGCCTTAACACCAGCTTACGGTACTCGATTTCTTCTTCCATCTTTTTAATATCACCGGCAGTTAATTTATCGTGCATTTTTCCCTCATTTCTGCGCTGCTTTTCGCGCATGAAGCATTATATGGTAAAATTTTGATACGTTTACCAAAAAAGCGGACACTGACATCCCCTTATTTTCCTGTTATACTGAATACAACAATTAGAGGAGGTATCACCATTGGACAAACTAAAAAATTTAATTGACGTCATATCTTTTGACGGTATCGGATATCAGCCGCTTATCCACTGCAGGGATTTCAGGGTTGCAATGTTAAACTACCACCCCGAACTGGAAATCCGGAATATCGGCAACTTCCAGCAACACAGCCTTACGGACGAAGCATTTATCCTGTTAAAGGGAAGTTGTACCTTGTTTATCGCCGAAGATGAAAGCCTGAACAGCATTCACGGCGTTACGCTTGAACCGTACAAAATATATAATGTAAAACAGGGTACCTACCATACCCATACCCTGTCCGTGGACGCTTCCGTCCTGATTGTGGAAGCGGATGATACCTGTGATGATAATTCTCCCATGGTTTATGTGGATGATGACATCCGTACACGGCTTGCAGCTGCTTTTGAAAAAGCAAACATGACTGCATCAGACAACAGATAATTCTTTCCATACCTATTATATAATTTGGCAACTAACAAGAAAAGGGTCCGGCAAGCCGGACTCTTTTCCATGTCACGTTTACACTGCGCATGACTCCTGCTTTTATCTTATTTTGTCAGTAAAAGCATGATATCATTGCTTCTGGCAACAAATTTTGTCATGTCCTCCGGACTGAGGGGCGCATGCTGCAACTTTGCAAGGTCATAAAGCTGTTCACATATCATCTTTACATTATCACCCTCCTGATGCTCTGTCACATACTGTACCAAAGGATGGTTTACATTTAAAATCAGCGTTTCGCCCTCTGCGCCAAATGCCCCCATATTCATACCGTTCATGGAATACATTTTCATCATGTCCTGCATCCGGCGGCTTTCCTCTGAAAGCGTAATCATGGAAGATATTTTCTTATTCTTTAACTTTTCCACTTTGACTTCAAGCTTTTCTTTCTTTAATACCTTTTTCATGATTTTGCCGATGGCTTCCGCCTGTGCCTTCATTTCTTCCTCGGCTTTTTTAGAGGTTTTTGCCTTAAAGGTATCCGTCAAATCAGCATCGATTCTCTGAAATTTGATGCCTTCGTTTTTCGCCTCGAGCTGGGAAATGAAAGGCTGGTCAATATTGTGGGTCAGAATTACGGCATCCATTTTTGCTGCCTTGAACATGTTGATGTATTGGCTCTGCTGCTGTTCATCCGTCACATAATAGATAGTCTTTTCCGCCTTCTTTTCAGTCTCTTCTTCATCCGCCGCCTCTTTTGTCTTTTCCCCGACGATTTCAGCTTCTACCTTATTGCCGTCTTCATCGGTTGCGGTTTCCACCTCATCGGGGTCTGTCTTGTTGACCTCAAGACACTCCGGAAGGGTCATGTAATCACCCTCCAGATTCTTGAACAAAATATAATCCGTCATCTTCTCACAGAACTTATCATCTTTTAAGCAGCCAAACTTAATAAACGGACTGATGTCATCCCAATACTTCTCATATTCCTCTTTTTCCGTCTTACAGAGGCCGGCCAGCTTGTCCGCAACCTTCTTGCTGATGTAATCGGAAATTTTCTTGACAAATCCATCGTTCTGCAGAGCGCTTCTGGATACGTTCAAAGGCAAATCCGGGCAGTCAATGACACCTTTTAGCAGCATCAAAAACTCCGGAATGACTTCCTTGATATTATCTGCAATAAAGACCTGATTGTTATACAGCTTGATGGTTCCTTCTATGGACTCGTACTCCATGTTGATTTTCGGAAAATAAAGGATACCCTTCAAGTTAAATGGATAGTCCATATTCAGGTGAATCCAGAACAGAGGCTCCTTATAATCCTGAAATACCTTCCTGTAAAATTCCAGATATTCTTCTTTTGTGCATTCACTGGGATTTTTCATCCAAAGAGGATGTGTTTCATTTAAAAGCTCCGGACGTTTTACAATTTTCAGTTTTTCAGGCTCATCTTCTTTTTCAGGCTTAATGGTTTCCACCACCGCGTCCGTATCCAGTTTTTCTTCTGCCTTGATAATCTGTGTTTCCTTGGTTTCCTCTTTGCTCAGATATATTTCCGTCGGCATAAAGGAACAATATTTTTTAATGACCTCTTTTGCCTTATACTCATTACAAAACTCAAGGCAGTCCTCCATCAGATATAAGGTAACCGTCGTTCCCACTTCACTCCTGTCACCTTCCTCCATGGAAAATTCCGTGCCGCCGTCACATTCCCAATGAACAGGCTTTGCACCTTCCTTATAGGACAGGGTGTCTATATGCACCTCGTCGGCTACCATGAATGCCGAGTAAAAGCCAAGTCCGAAATGCCCTATTATCTGATCCGCATTGCTCTTGTCTTTATATTTTTCAATAAAATCCGTTGCGCCGGAGAAAGCAATCTGGTTGATATACTCTTCCACTTCATCTGCCGTCATGCCAAGTCCGTTGTCCCTAAATACCAGCGTCTTTTTCTCGGGATTGACCAATACCTCCATTTTCGCCCTGTAGCCTTCAGGCAGGGCGTACTCCCCCATCATATCCAGTTTCTGTAATTTGGTAATCGCATCACATCCGTTGGAAATCAGTTCCCTGTAAAAAATATCATGGTCCGAATATAACCACTTTTTGATAATCGGGAAAATATTTTCACTGTTGATTGACAAACTGCCTGTTTTTGCTGCCATATGAATCCACTTCCTTTTCTTTCATTGATTTACAGTTTTCACTTAAAATAAAGTGTAAATCCGAAATCGGCAAAAGTCAACAAAAAATTAGCACTCATTTTGTGAGAGTGCTAATAACATGTAAAAAATGCCTGTTTTCCGGGCTTTTCCTATTTCTAAAATTTTTGTAAATTCTAATTTCCCTCCGGGAAATACTCCATATACACGTCAAAAAATTCAGATGTTTTTACATTTTCATCATGAATAAAACTGACTTCTTCCCATACATTTTCATTAAGTTTCCGGGTCAGCGTATCCACAAATACGTCATACTCCTCCCCAAATACTTCTTTTTTTCTTTCTTCTATAATCGCCAGTTTATTCTGGTCCGTCTCCTCCCTGTTAAAAGTATTGATACACTTGATGATATGATATCCGAATTCACTCTCCACAATACCGCTTATCTCACCTGCCCCAAGATTAAATGCCGCCTCTTCAAAAGAGGCATCCATTTCCCCTTTTCCAAAGGAATATGTGGCAATATTATCCTCACTGTACTGTGTTATCAGGCTTTCAAAGTCATTCTCCCCATCCGTGGCAAGAAGCAGCGCCTCCTTCGCCCTTTCATAGGCTGCGGCCCTGGCAGAATCCGTATATTGTACTTTTCTGCCGCTTCCGTCGGTGGTATAGGTCTTAATCAGAATATGCTGCACGGTTATGATTCTGGCTTCATCATCGCTGATTTCCGGATTGATATCTTTGATGATATGTGCATACACTTTTTCCGCAAGCGCATACTCCGCATAAAGCTGTTCTATCGTTTCCGGCGTGACGCCGAGCAGTTCTATTTCAGTTTCATTCAGGGATGAAAAATACGCTTCTGCCGCCAGCTTCACTTTTTCTTCTTCCGTTTCATCCAGTTCCACCTGCATGGACTCTGCAAGGAGGTTGAGCGTCTTAATCTGGGCAATTTTTGCAAGCACGGTTTCCTTTACGTTTTCCTCCAGCGTCACACCGTCCAGGCTGGTCTGCCAGATTTCCTCACCGTACACTTCTTCGTACTGGTTCTGCGTTGTCGTCAGATAGACCATAATTTCAGGCACCTTGCAGGAAATATTTTCTATCCTGAACACTTCGTCACTTGCCAGCCCCGTAGTGAACACCACCCTGGTACCGGAACCACCCTTTCCGCAGGCACTGGAAAAAACAGTCATTACTGCCATACATACTGCCGCCATTCTACATATACTTTTTCTTATCTTTTTGTTTCCTGCCTTATCTTTCATCTTAACCACCATGATTTCGCTCTTGGAATCCCATAATCCCCACTTATTATACACGAACTTTTACGCTGCTTCCAGTGTTTGTTTTTTCCACGATTAATTGGCAGTCTATCCGTTCCTGCAATTCCGGCACATGGGAAATAATTCCAATCAGGCGGTTGTTTTCCACCAGCCCCATCAATGCCTCACATGCCTGGTCCAAAGACTGTGCATCCAATGCACCGAATCCCTCGTCAATAAACAATGTATCTACCTTGATGCCGCCGTTCATTGCCTGAATCACATCACTCATTCCCAAAGCGAGGGAAAGGGATGCCTTAAAGCTTTCCCCACCGGATAAGGTTTTGATTAGACGGGGTTTACCTGTATAATAATCCATCACCTGTATTTCCAGACTGTCCTTTACCCTGCCGTCCCCGGCTTCCTCCACACGAGACATTTCAAACCGTCCGTCCGTCATTTTCAGGAAACGCAGATTGGCAGCCCGCAAAATTTCCTCAAAATAGCCGGCCAGCACATACTGTTCAAAAACCAGACGCTTTTTATTGTTGCCGGAAGCCAGTTTGTTTAAGTCCTCCACATAGCCGTATTCTGCTTCCGCTTCCTTCATCTTTTTGTAGGTCTTTTTAAACTCATCCCTTGTTTTGTAAACCTCTGTGCAAAAAGCATGGGAAGCCTTTAATGCCCCCTGCGCATCTTCCAGTTTTTGACGGCAGTTTATTACCTCCTCCTCCAGCAGCTCCACTTCATGCTTCTGCCGGTTTTGCAATGCGCCTTCCAGATGTTCTTTAATGCCCAGCGCCCTTTGCTGCCGCTCCTCATAGTCTGCTATCTCCTTTTCCAAAGCCTGCCTGTCCTTTTGTAACATCCGGGCCTTCTCACATGCCCCCTCATCCTCAAACCCTTCCCGGGATAGCGCACTCTTCCATGCTTCCTTGCTGTCTTCCAATTCCTCTTTTGCTTTTACAAGCTCCTTCTCCGTCTCCCCTATCCTGTCTGCCATGGATTGAAGCATAGCGTTTTGTTCTGTCAGCCTGTTCGTCTTCTCCCGCACAAATTCCGTTTTTTGCAGATAAGTTTTTCGCAAAAAACCATTGTTTGCAAAAACGGTCTCCGTAAATTGCCGGTCATACGCCCCGGCTGCTTTCTCCAATTCATCCTTCTCCTGCAGCAGTTCCTCAAGACGCCTTGCCAAATCTTCTGCTTTGTGCTTGCAGGATATCGCTTTCTCATGCTCTTTTTGCAATACCCTTTCCGCCTCTTTTACTTCTTTTTCCAATTTGGTCAATGCTGCCTCGGAAAGCAGTCCCGGTTCCTCCTTGGCGGGATTGGGGTGTTCTGTGGAACCACACACCGGGCAGGGCAGCCCCGGCTTTAACATCCTGGCCGCAATTCCTGCTGCCGCATGTCTGTATATACGGTCGGCCTCCCTGAATGCATCCTGTTTCTCGTCCCTTTCCTTTTCCGCCTTTAAGTAAGCGGATTTGGCTTTGTCCCATTCCCTGTCTGCTTTTTCACACTCTTTTTTGCTTTCCGACAGAAGCCGGCCGTTTTCCTCCAGCCTCCTGCAATATTCCAGATACTGCCGCAGCAGGTCCTGCTTTTCCAAAAAAGGCCTCAGTTCTTCTATCTCCTCCTCTAGCGCTTTTAAATCCGCTTTCTGCTTTTTCAGTTTATTCTGCGACACGTCCCATGCTTCTTTCGCCTTTTGAAACGTATGCCTTACTGACACAAGCGCTTCTGCCGCACACGCACGCACAAACACTTTTCTTTTCTCTTCCATGAGACATTTTTGCGATTCCAGTTCCGCTAACGCCTGCTCATTTTTGTACCACCTGTCAATTTCTTCATTCTCCTGCTTTTTCCTTGTAACCTCTTCTGTCAGTTCATTATTCCTGCTCCCCAGCCGGCTGCACTCCTCCTGCTGCTTTCGCTCCGTTTCCCCGGCCTGCAGGCACAGACTTTCAAGCTCCTCCAAAACAGCGGCATAATTTTGGTTATCCCCCTCCGTCAGTTCGGCAAGCCTGCCTAGCTTCTGCATTTCCCGTCCTTCTGTAAGCAGCCTGACATCTTCCTCCAGTTTATGCCTTTGTTCCTTCACTTTATCAAAAAGAACTGACGACTTTGCCCGCAGGGACTGTGCAAACTTCCCGTAAATGCCCGTCCCGAAAATATCCCTGAAAATATCGGTCTTTTCTTTGGGGGATGCCAGAAGAAGCCTTGCAAATTCTCCCTGCGCTATCATGGTAATCTTTTTAAACTGCGCATAATTTAATATCAGGATTTCCTGCATCTTTGCGTTGACTTCCCTGTTTCCTTCCACTACCTTTCCATCAGGCAGGTAAAGTACGGCATTTTCTTTTTCCTTTGTTGTCTTTCCCTGCTTTCCCTTTTTCTTAAGCCGAATATATTCCGGGTTTCTGACAATATGATATGCTTTTCCCGCATGACGCATAAAAAGCTCCACAAAAGTGGGCGTATCCGCACCTGCAAAATCGCTGCGGACACTGCCCTTTTCGCGCACCTCTCCTGATAGGTTTCCGTAAAGCGCATAAGTGATGGCGTCAAATATCGTGGTCTTGCCCGCACCGGTAGCGCCTGTTACCAGAAACAGCCCTTTTCCGTCAAACATGTTAAAATCTATCTCTACCCTGTCCTTGTACGGTCCCCACGCGCTGATTATCAGTTTTTCCGGTCTCATCCTTCGCTGCCCAGCTCCTTTTCTACCTCTTCCGCCAGTTTTTCCCGTTTCCTGTCCATAGGCTCTCCCCTCAGCATTTCATAAAACTGTGCAAAAAGTTCACCTGTGCTTCTCTGTGCCGCAAATACCGCAGGCCGGTATTCCTCCTCTTCCTTTTGCCCGTTTTTATCCGGCACAATCTGCATGACATTGGGATACACACTCCTTAACGTCCCGATGGGGTCAATCAGCTCCTCCCTGTCGGTAAGCACCGCTTTAATATAATCCTCACAGTCTGCTGCCTGCACTACCTCGGGAGTAATCAACTGCTCCAGCTTCCCTCTTATCACCCTCATCTCATGCAGCGGCGTCAGCTTCTTCCTCTCAACGGATATACTGCCTTTTTCTTTCAGGGTTACGATATTGACGCTTTTTTCCTGATTTGCTTCCGAAAAAGAATATTTAAGGGGCGACCCGGCATACCATACCTCTCCCATACCGATTTTCTGCCTTTTATGGATGTGACCGAGCGCCACATAATCAAACGCTGCAAAAAGGGAAGCCGGTACATTGTCCAGTCCCCCCACGCTGACCTTGCTTTCCGAATCGGACAATTCCGGTTCCTGCCCGTTTTCCCCTGTCACAAAATAATGCGTCACCAGCACATGACGGCTGAGCAAGTCCAGCGTCATGGGGGTTCTTGCCAGCATGTCCTCTGCTTTTGCAACAGCAGGCTTCACAAAGGGCATACAGACAAAATCCACATATCCCCACTCATCCTCAAACGCAACCGTCTTCAACTCTCCGTCATATTCTCCAGCAATGTAAAGCCCCTGTTTTTCCAGAATTTTGTCCGCAAAAGACACACGCTCCCCGGAGTCATGATTGCCGCTTATCATGATAACGGGAATCTGCTCCCCAAGAAGCGCCGTCAGGAAATCATCCAAAAGAGTTACCGCCTCCGCAGACGGAATGGGTCTGTCATAAACATCTCCCGCAATCACGACAGCGTCTGCTTTTTCCTCCTTTGCTATGTCAAGTATCTGGCGAAGAATATACTTCTGGTCCTCTATCATGGAAAAATCATTCACGGTTTTTCCTATGTGTAAATCACCCGTGTGCAAAAATTTCATAACGGCGCCCCTGTCTTAGACATCCTCATATCCGCCCTTGCCCTGTTATAATCCTCAACGGTAGCGCCAACTCCTTCACAGGCTTTTTGCAGACTGACCTGAAACTTCTGCATCACCGTTTCCACACTTTTTATCAAGGTTTCGGCTTTTCCTTCCTGATACCCCGTTTCCATGCCCTCTTCAAAAAAAGTCTTCCGTACATATTCTTCGTTATACTCATAAATTGACATGGCAATCACCTCCGATTTCTGCTCCGTTAAAAATTCTCTTAATATATTATTATCGATGCATTCATCCACCGCTTTCTCCACTGCCTCCTGCATCGCCATATTTTTTAAATTTCTCCTTACAACGTCCACAAAGCAGGCATATCCGTACAAGGGACTGCACTTTTCCAGCAATTCTTTATTATGCCCCAGATTAACATTAATCGTGCGTACCGTAAGCTGTATGCATCCTTCGCTGTCATCCTCAAACGCGTCTGAAAGCTTCTGTGTAAATTCTTCTTCCTCTTTTTCTGTCCCATTATAAAAGACAATATAATGCGGCGTCGGTATTTTTATCTGCCTGCCCGCGCTTAAGTCCACCCCCCGCAACAGCTTCTTATACAAATCCGCAAAATACAGGAATCCCCTGAGCGGCATATTCGGACAATAAGTCGACTGATGCTCATACAGACACATGTTCCAGTCAATGATAAAGGAAATATCATTTTTCATTTTAATAAAAATAGCGTTTTCCAAGGTATTAATCGTAAGGCCCGACTCGTCTGTATAATCCGTATTGTTCAGCGCATTATAAATCTCCAGCAGACGCTTCTTGTCATTGCACAACAGACGAAACACCCTGTCCTTGTACGTCCTGTAAACCGGTCCTTTCTTGCAAAAATTATCCATAGGCATATCTCCCTTCCTTTATTTCGCAGGAAGGTGATAATCCGATAGATTTCTGTTTGGCCCCCTGCTTTATTTTTGGATGAAAAGCAAGGATTCTAAAACAGATAAGGCAGCCTGCAATAACAGGCCCATAATAGAATAGTAAGACTATAGAACGAATTTCCGTTAGAATTTCTGTGCTTTGACATTATTATACAAATATTTCACAGAGTAGTCAAATAGTTTCTTGCTTTAATTTCCGTATTCTGCATAACGGCAACCCCGGCGTGCATTTGTTCCAACAGGACACGCTCCCGCTCGGGTAAAAACACAGCGGTACATAAGAGGTTAAAATACAACCTCTAAGTACCGGTGTTTTTACACGGTCCTTTATGGAATCAAATGTACGCCGGGGCTGCCGTCATGCAGAATACGGAAACTCAAACTTTTTTATCTTTTATTCCGCCCTGCTCATTGCCTGTTTGAAATCTTTCTGGTCCGTAAAGATTTCGTTGGTATAAGGATTCTTCTTCTGTAGTTTCGCACGTCTTAAAATAACCGCAAATACCGCAATATTCACCAAGATGGATATAACGGAAATAACTCCCTGAGCCGTGGGATTTGCCACAGTCGGCATGGCCTCGCCAAATGCTGCGGCTGCTCCTCCCGAACCGTAGACGGAAGATACGGTGGTAAACCGGCTGCCATCCTGGAACAGCGGGAAGACCTGTGCAAACATACACCAGAGTGCCAGTGTGTTGGCGCGGTTCTGTATCCAGCCTCCCTTATTCCAGAGCGCATTGGCTATTGTGGGCGCCAGAAGCAGCGCAAAACCGCAGTACCATGCATGGGTCGGCAGATTCAGATAGGTATACTGGAAATTCCAGATATCATAGGCAAGGATAAAGCACCATGTCATATCCGGCCAGAGCATATCCTTTTTGTCCTTGGAAGAATAGATTCCCCACCAGCCGGTCATACAGAGAATATTAACCAGTCCGGCAACGCCGTTTAAAATATTCCACCAGCCGCCGTAAAGCCAAACGCCTTCCGAGGACTTCCACCAACCGCCCATAATAGAGCCGGCCCTGACAACGGATTCAAAATCGGACACCACCGCAATCATAATATTAATTGCCACAATCACAAAAGGAAATACCTTAAAAGCATGGGACTTGCCCAGTTTTCCCCAATGGTACTTGATAACCATAAAGCCGATACAGCCTGCCAGCGCCGCGTACAGCTTTGCATAATGGAACCAACTGTTCATGTGTACATAGGTCTGGTTGTTCAGCGCCCACTCCGCACCCTGCGCCGCACCGATATAAATTGCAATGAAATACACCGTAAGGGCTGCGGGAAGCGCAAAGAAACACGCCATTCCGCCAATCTTGGTGCGGCGGGCGATTTCATTCATCAAAACAAGCCCGGCAAACACCAGAATCCAGCCTAAAATCTGCCACATGGTCATCCCGTCATAAATTTGAAAAATCATAAACCTGTTCCCTCCCTTTTTTCTTAGTATACTTCTATTTCTTTAATATTAAATTCATTCCCCTGTAAAAGCCACGTATCGGGACTTTGACAGTGGGGACAAATTTTTCCGTACTCCACGGTGGAATAGGTCTGCCCGCAGCCTTCGCAGTAGGTAAGGGCGGGAAGCCTTTCCACCAAAAGCTCTGCCTCCCGAAATAAATCCCTTTTCCCGGCAGCCCATCCCCAGCACTTTTGCAGATAGGGCTCCAGCACCGTAGACACTTCTCCCAGCTCCAGAACCACCTTGGTAATGCCCTTTACCTCATTTTGTGCCGCTACCGTTTCCAGACTGTCCATAATGTGAAATACAACTCCGAGTTCATGCATGTTAATCCCCCTGTGTATCACAAAAAACTTACTTTTTCCGTTTAAATGTAACCTTTAAGGACTGCTTTACCATATTGGGCAATATGTATTTCAGCTTATCTTCCGACTTCACCATCTCGGAGCAGCCCGGCAGTTCCCTGTGTAGGGTAATCGCGCCAAATTCACACTTGGTCGTGCAGATACCGCATCCGATACACTTATTCTCATCCACCACGGATGCTCCGCAGCTTAAACAACGGGAAGTTTCCGCTTTTACCTGCTCCTCCGTCAGGGTGTGGGATAAGTCGCGGAAAGATTTTGCCTGTTCCTCCCCCGCCTTTTCCGGTCTCTGCCTGTCTGAGTTGTCATAGTTTGAAACAGAAATATCATCCTTATCCAGCTCGATAAAATCTCTCCTGTTCCTGCCGATGGTAAGCGTACAGTGCTCCTGCACAAAACGATGCAGGGATACGGCGCCTTCCCTTCCCGCAGCAATGGCATCTATGGCAAACTTTGGACCCGTATAGACATCCCCGCCTGCAAAAATATCCGGCTCCGCAGTCTGGCAGGTCAGCCTGTCGGCAATAATGCCGCCGTTGGGACGAAGTTCCACTTTGGTACCCTTTAACAAATCTCCCCATTGGATTCCCTGTCCCACGCTGAAAATAACATCGGAGCAGGTAACCGTCATGGTATCTTCTTCATCGTATAAAGGGGCAAATCTGTGGTTTTCATCATAAACACGGGTACACTTCTTAAATACCACGCCTATGGCTTTTCCGTTTTCCGTAAGGATTTCCTTCGGTCCCCATCCGTTGTTTATGATGACATGTTCTTCGGCTGCTTCTAAAATCTCTTCTTTGCTTGCCGGCATCTCCTCACGGCTTTCCAGACAGAACATGGACACCTTGCCGCCCGTTAAACGGGTGCTTGTTCTCGCCGCGTCGATGGCCACGTTACCGCCGCCGATAACCACCACGTCTCCTCCGAGCGCAAAAGCTTCTTTCGCTGCCGCTTCACGCAAAAACTCTACAGCCGTATAAACACCCTCGGCATCCTCACCGGGAACGCCTGCTTTCCTGCCGCCCTGACAGCCGATGGCAATATAAAAGCCCTTATAGCCCTGCTCCCTGAGTTGCTGAATCGTAACGTCTTTTCCTACTTCAACACCGCAGCGGATTTCAACACCCATAGCCCTTATCACGTCTATCTCCGCTTCTATCAAATCCTTTTCCAGCTTATAGGACGGGACTCCATACGTCAGCATACCGCCCGGCTTCTCGCTCTTTTCAAAGATAGTCGGCTTATACCCTTTATCTGCCAGAAAATACGCACAGGAAAGTCCCGCCGGTCCGGCGCCGATAATGGCAATCTTCTCCTCAAAACCACCCTTCAGGGACGGAACCGTAGGCTTGGGAATATAACGGGTTTCGGCATGTAAATCCAGCTCCGCCACAAAACGCTTTACATCGTCAATAGCAACCGCCTCGTCCAGCGTTGCACGGGTACAGGCATCTTCACAGCGGCGGTTGCAGATACGCCCGCAGATTGCCGGAAGAGGATTATCCTTTTTAATGAGGGCAAGCGCTTCCCCGTAACGTCCTTCCTTTGCCATCTGCAAATATCCCTGTATTGCAATATGCGCCGGACATGCAGTTTTGCAGGGAGCCGTGCCTGTTTCATAACAGTTAATCCTGTTCACGTCACGGTAATTATGGGTCCACATATGCTCACCCCATTTTTGCTCCTGGGGAAGCGGTTTCTTGGGATATGTAACCTCGCTGCCGTCTTTTTTGCACAGCTTTTGTCCCAGCTTAACCGCACCGGCAGGACAGGCCTCCACACATTTGCCGCAGGCAACGCATTTTGACTTATCCACCTTTGCTATGTATGCGGAACGCGACATATTGGGCGTGTTAAAAAGCTGTGACGTCCGCAGGGCATAACACACATTGACGTTACAGTTGCAGATTGCAAAAATCTTGTCTTTTCCGTCTATATTGGTTATCTGGTGAACAAAACCGTTGTCCTCCGCCTGCTTGAAAATGGCAAGCGCCTCTTCCTTTGTAATATAACGTCCATCCTTTTCGGTTTCCACTACATAATCCGCCATATCGCCGACCGCAATGCACCAGCCCTCCGGGTCATCCCCGCAGCCCTCTTCATGGAACTGACGGGAACGGCGGCAGGAACACGGACTGGCGGCATATTTGCCTTCATACTTGGACAGCCAGTAGGAAATGTGCTCCAAATCGATGGACTCGCTCTCCATCTCAATCGCTTTTTCCACAGGAATCACATGCATACCGATGCCGTTTCCGCCCTCGCCCACAAAAGGCGTCACATGCTCTAACGGCAGTCTGGACATATGCTCAAAAAATAATGTCACTTCGGGATGCTGCTCCATGACTTTTGCATTCATGTTGAAAAACTCAGCCGAACCGGGAACATACATGGGAAGCACGTACTGCTTTTCATGCTGCGGGTTTTCCCAGTTGTACTCCAGAATCCCTTTCACGGACATTGCCTGCAGCTTCGGCTCCAATTCCTGCTCGGAAATACCCGTAAGCTTCACCATTTCCTTCAAGGTCTTTGGCTTCCTTACCCCCATCTTCAGGGCAATTTCCGCTTCTTCATCGGTCAGTACCCCTGCAAGCCCCCAATACTCCGGGTCATCCTGGGTAATCTTTTTGATTCCCAGCTTCTGGGGGATGCGGTCGGTTATCATTTTACCAAGCTTCATGATGCTTTTGCGGGGAGGCTCGTCGTGGGCCGCCTCATGCTCCGGATACACATAATCCGGGTACAATTCTTTGTCCAAATTTTCCATACCTTCCTCCTTTGTCTATCATTATTCGATTCTTTTGCAGACTATTCCTTAGGATTTTGCTCTGCGAAATCCTAAATTTACGCGGAGAATGCCGGTTTTGGGCATTCTCCTGTGTGAGACATAGAACTTCTTCGCGAAGCAGCCCTTACTGCAAGCGAAAACTGCCAAAGGCAGTTAGAAGTTCTTCTCACACTGCCAATTCTTCACTTCCCCTAAAAGCCAGTCCGCCCATTCCCCTATTCCCTCTCCTGTTTTCGCGCATATGGGAATAATCCTCGCATCCGGGTTGCGCATAAGAATATACTCCCTGCACTTTTCCATATCAAAATCAAAATAAGGCAAAACGTCAATCTTGTTGATGAGCACCACATCACAGACAGAAAACATCAGCGGATATTTTAACGGCTTGTCATCCCCCTCCGGCACCGAAAGAATCATGACGTTCTTAGACGCCCCGGTATCAAATTCCGCCGGACAGACCAGATTCCCCACATTCTCAAGAATTGCCAAATCCAAATCGCCGGTTTCAAGCCCTAAGAGTCCCTGCCTTGTCATCTCCGCATCCAGATGGCACATCCCGCCGGTATGGAGCTGTATCACCTTAACACCTGACTGCTGTATCGTCCTTGCATCCACATCCGAGTCTATATCCGCTTCCATAATGCCGATTTTCAGGGTATTCCGGAGCGCTTCAATCGTACGCAGCAGAGTAGTAGTCTTACCGGAACCCGGGGATGACATAAGATTTAAAAGAAACACCCCCTTTTCCTTTAATTCCTGCCGTAAAAGCCCCGCCTGCCTGTCGTTGTCCGCAAAAACGCTTTGCTTGATTTCCAATACTCTGACTTCTCTCATCTGCCCTCTCATTCTGCCAAACCGGTGGCGTATTTTCTGCTGTATTTATAACCGTTTTATATGTCTATATTTTACCATTGATGTGAACGGAACGTCAATAAGTAGCTGATAACGTACTGCGTATTTTGGATGGCGGCTGTGGGAGCGCGCATTTGTTCCAACAGGACACGCTTCCGCTCGGGCAAAAACACAGCGGTACATAAGAGGTTATAAGACAACCTCTAAGTACCGGTGTTTTTACACGGTCCTTTATGGAACAAATGCGCGCTCCCGCAGCCGCCATCCAAAATACGCAGTACTTCCGACACCCATAAAAATCAAGGTTGACTTTGATTTAGAAGAATGCTAAAATACTTTTAGTGACCATGTGGTCATTCTAATTAGAATTTATGGTGACCGATTGGTCATAGGGAGGAGAATTATGCCCGCAAAACTGTTTTTTGAGTTGAATCCCGACAAGCGAACCAAAATTGTGGAAGCCGGAATAGAAGAGTTTTCCAATTATGGCTATGAGGGCGCATCCACAAACCGGATTGTCCATAAATGCGAAATCAGTAAAGGCAGCTTATTTAAGTATTTTGCAAACAAAGAGGACCTTTATTTTTACATACTTGACAGTGTTTCTGCCGAATTTATCGGAGATTTGGAGAAAAAAACATGCGCTCTCCCACCGGATTTGTTCCAACGGGTTATGGAATATGCCGCCCTGGAATTTCAGTGGTACATGGAAAATCCCCTGAAGGCAAAATTAATCGTACGGGCATTTGCCGAAAGCGGCACCGAAATTTACCAAAAGACTATAAAGCGGTATGGTACAAAAGAACTGACTATATATAACACGCTGACGCAATCAGCCGATTCCCTTCATTTTCGTTGGGACAAAGAAAAAACGATTGCTGTTTTAAAGTGGTTTTTAAAAGGTTTTAACACAGACTTCATAGAAAATATTTCGGATAAAAACCGTTCCTTTGCACAGCTTCATGACGAATATATGCGCAGTTTAACTTTGTATATGGAAATGTTAAAAAAGGGACTGACAGAATAAAGAAAGGACATGCTGATATGTTTTGGAATGCCGGAAACGGATACATCCGTATTGACGATACCGCTATGGACTATGTTACTTTCGGAAAAGGCAACAACATTCTGATAATGATTCCCGGGCTGGGCGACGGCATAACCACCGTTAAAGGAATGGCAATCCCCATGGCAATGGCCTACCGGAGGTATGCAAAAGAATACAAAGTATACGTCTTCAGCAGAAAGAGAAAACTGGAAGAAAACGCTTCTACAAAGACCATGGCAGATGACATGGCCGGGGCAATGAAAGCACTGGGTATCCAAAAAGCCCATGTATTGGGAATTTCTCAAGGTGGAATGATTGCGCAACACCTTGCCATTCATCACCCCGAATCAGTCGAAAAGCTGATACTGGCGGTCACTTCCCCCACGCAGAATGCAATGATGCAAGGCGTTCTTACGAAATGGATTTCCATGGCAAAGCAAAATGACTACAAGAGTTTAATCATTGACACGGCGGAAAAATCTTATTCGGAAAAGCACCTAAAAAAATACAGATTACTATATCCTGTTTTGGGAAAAATCGGAAAACCAAAAGACTTCAGCCGTTTTCTCATACAGGCAAAATCCTGTATCCGCCATAATGCCCTTTCAGAATTACATAAAATAACCTGTCCCACCCTCGTCATTGGAGGCGGCTGCGACAAAATTGTCGGAGCTGATGCTTCGGTAGAATTGGCTGAACACATAAGCAAAAGTGAATTATTTATCTATGAAAACCTCGGCCACGCTGCCTATGAGGAAGCGGCTGATTTCCATACACGGATTTTAGAATTTTTATCAAAACAGAGGGTATCCTGACGGATACCCTCTGCGTTTCTGTTTACTCTATTACGTGAATCCAGCCCTTGGGCGCTTCCAGCCTGCCCATCTGGATACCTGTCAGCGTATCATATAGCTTCTTGGTGACAGGACCCATCTCAGCCATGCCGCTCGGCAGACAGATTTCCCTGCCATGGTCCACTATTTTGCCTACGGGTGAAATAACCGCTGCTGTGCCGCACAGACCGCATTCTGCCATTTCATCCAGTTCTTTTAAATAAACTTCCCTTTCCTCAACCTCAAGACCCAGATACTCTTTTGCCACATGCACAAGGGAACGTCTGGTGATGGAGGGCAGGATGCTGTCGGACTTAGGTGTAACTACCTTTCCATCCTTTGTCACAAACAAGAAGTTTGCGCCGCCGGTTTCCTCCACCCTTGACCTTGTTCCGGGGTCTAAGTACATATTTTCATCATATCCTTCTTTATGCGCCGTCACGATAGCGTGCAAGCTCATGGCGTAATTGAGTCCCGCCTTAATATTGCCTGTACCATGCGGGGCAGCACGGTCAAAATCGCTCACTTTTATGGTAAGAGGCTTTGCGCCGCCTTTAAAATACGGACCGACCGGCGTACAGAATGCCCTAAACTGATACTCATCAGCAGGTTTTACGCCGATAACGGAATTGATGCCGAACATATACGGTCTTATATAAAGGGTTGCACCCGAGCCATAGGGCGGCACATAAGCGGCATTGGCCTTTACCACCTGCTCAATGGCATCCACGAACCTCGCCTTTTCAAACACAGGCATTTCCAGCCTTCTCGCGGAATTTTCCATCCTCTCCCCGTTTAAATCGGGGCGGAAAGTCACAATATGCCCATCCTCCGTGGTATACGCCTTTAAGCCTTCAAATATCGTCTGTGCGTACTGCAATACACAGGCACATTCATTCATCACAATATTGGCATCATCGACCAGCGCACCTGCATCCCATGCTCCATCCTTAAAATTTGAAACATACCTCTTTTCAGTCTGGATATAGCCAAATCCCAGATTCGCCCAATCAATGTTCTTCTTCTCCATGACCCGTACTTCCTCTCTGTTTTATTTTTTACATTATTATCCTTTTTTTAGTAAAAGTCAACACTTATATGTCTTGGAGTTATCCGATTTCCTGCCTTATCCATATCTGTGATGTAATGCTGTCTATGTTTTCGTTCCCCGAACGAACGCCGTCCGCCCAGGTCATCCCGGATGTGCTTTCAAACTCCGCCATGGACTGAATCAGCAAATCCACCTGGGATGAGGACAGTGAGTAACCGTCACCGGCAGAGATGTTTTCTATCCTGTAAGCATCCCCCTGATACCAGTTTTTTATGGTTACAAAGTCCTGTGAATCCATCAGGGATATCAGAAGGTCCGAACCGTTTCTGGCAAACAGCAGATTTTTTGCGTCCTCTCCTATTTCCAACGTATCACTGTTGCCTGCCGTCCTGTCATAATCAGTGATGGTATCCTGACCGTCGCCTTTAGAGAAGATATAGGTATCATTGCCAGAGCCGCCGTTTAAGATATCGTTTCCTGTACCACCGATGAGGATGTCGTCGCCGTTTTCTCCGTAAAGGATATCGTCACCGTCACCTCCGTAAAGGGCGTCGTTGCCGTTGCCACCGTAGAGGGTGTCGTTCCCCTCACCGCCGTATAGGGTGTCATTCCCGTTGCCTCCGTAGAGCCTGTCGTTCCCTTCGTCTCCGTAAACCGCATCGTCCCCGTCACCGGCATGGATGGTGTCATCCCCGCCATACCCGTGGAAGGTTTCGTCCGCCTCATAGGCATACGCAAGGCCGTAGCCCTGCAGGGTATCGTCGCCATCCGTCCCTTCTATCCTTCCCTGCACGGCCTTCAATGCTTCAAGGTCCCACACCGTCCCGTCAGCAAACTCCACCTTCTCAAGCGCATAACTCCAACGGCCGTAGACATCCTTTGCGTAGCAGTCCTGCACTGTCGTCTCCTGACCCGTCCTACGGTTCAGCAGCACCATGTCGTTCCC
>ERZ777305.341-NODE-341-length-78232-cov-3.726966_pt1 | contig 78232 bp, 80 predicted proteins | sample MGYA00374965_ERZ777305 | MGnify/ENA primary metagenome ERZ777305 (study PRJEB29328, sample SAMD00013331) | mouse gut metagenome | study: EMG produced TPA metagenomics assembly of the Metagenome analysis of fecal microbiota from mouse which was promoted...
AAAGCCTGTTAATGGGACATACCCGGACTACATGCGAGGGAAAAATTTTTTCAAGTGTACAAATTAATATTTACTACCCCTTCCTTCTTATAGGTATAAGTAAATCCAACTGATTCATCCCATTATTCTCCCCGTCAAAATTATTTAAGGAATTTCTTATATGTTCTTCCAACATTCCGCCCATCATATTCTCAGGCGCCCTCCAGTCCAAATCATATTCACTGCTTGCTGCCGCCCACTCATATAACCATTGCCATTCCTCAAATGCGCCGAAAGGAATCATATATGCCCCATAAAGGCCTTGGGGAATTTGTTTTTTTATGAAGGGCTCTTTTTCTTCCATATTCTCAGGAACTGTAACCCATATTTCATATCCGTGGCAGTCAGGAGTATCGTTATTAAATCCAAAAATACGAAAATCCGGCTTTATCTCCCATAATTTACTCTCTTTAATGAATTTTTTTAAATGAGTGTGACAATCATTTTCCGGTGAATCGCTGACGCAGTGTATTGAAAATACGGTCATAGGAGGAAGATATAAAATACGCACGTCCCTGTCCGTAAGCCTGTGGATTATTTCACTTGCATTATTTAGCTGCTCTGCAGAATGTTCTTCTTTCATATTTGTTTTCGCTCCTTTTAATATTTTTATCATTGCAGTAAGCTCTGTGTCGTCAAGAAAATCAAGACGAATCCTTTCACATACACTTTCATTTAACCGTATGACAAAAACATTCAAAATTTCTCTTATGGTATTTAGCGCATCTATTTCCTCGTCCAGCTTACATATATTTTCTTCCATAATCCTTAACGCTTCCCTCTGTTCACTGTCATTAAGAATAACTCCTATTTCTTTTAAGGGAATACGCAGCTTTCTTAGTATGATAATCTGCTGCAGTCTTTTTACCGCTGCTTCATCATAAATACGATAAGCGTAATTTTCCTTTCGGCTGCTTTTCATTAAGCCCATTTTCTCATAATATCTTATCATTCTTGACGATACATTAAACATCCTTGTTAATTCCGTTATGGTTAAGTACTCCATCCCTTTACCTCCTTTAACATCAGTATAAAGGACGACACCATGTCTGTGTCAAGACCTATATGTAAAATTTTTATCTTTTAAAAATTTTTATCTTTGTAAATTTATTTTTTACGGTTTAAAACACCTAAAAGCTATGGCGCAACAAATCCAAATATGCTAAAATATGGATAACAATAAGTAACGACAGGTATAAAAAATTTTTTAAGGAGGACTTTTTATGTCTAAATGGCTTGACAATGCAATTTTTTATGAAATCTATCCCCAATCCTTTTGCGATACCAATGCCGACGGTATAGGCGACTTTAACGGTATAATTAAAAAGCTTGGCTATATTAAGGAGCTTGGTTGCAATGCCATATGGCTGAATCCCTGTTTTAAATCTCCCTTTGGCGATGCAGGATATGACGTTTCAGATTATTATACTGCGGCGCCCCGCTATGGCACTAACGAGGATTTAAAGCGTCTTTTTTGCGAGGCACATAAGCTTGGAATCCATGTGCTTTTAGATTTAGTTCCCGGCCATACCTCCAGCGAGCATGAATGGTTTAAGGAATCTATGAAAGCAACGCCAAATGCATATACAGACCGGTATGTCTGGACAGACAGCATATGGGAGGAACCCCAGGGAATGGGATGTATCAGAGGAATTTCAGAGCGTGACGGCTCCTGCGCAGTAAATTTCTTTTCCCACCAGCCTGCGCTTAACTACGGCTTTTACAAGCCGGACCGTCCGTGGCAGCAGTCTATGGAGGACGAGGGGCCTAAAGCAACCCTGGAGGAGCTTAAAAATATTATGAGATTTTGGCTTAAGATGGGCTGTGACGGATTCCGTGTGGATATGGCAGGTTCTCTTGTAAAAAATGACGATAACGGTAAGGGAACGATTAAGCTGTGGCAAAATATCCGTGAATTTCTTGACAGGGAATTTCCTGATGCAGCAATGGTTTCGGAATGGGGTGAGCCGGATAAATCGCTTCAGGGAGGATTTCATATGGATTTTCTCCTGCATTTCGGACCATCCCACTATAACGATTTGTTCCGATGTGAGGAGCCGTTCTTTTCAGGAAGAGGAAAGGGAGATATATCGGAATTTGTGAAAAAATATATGGAAAACTACGAAAAATCAGAGCAAAAGGGACTTATATGTATTCCTTCAGGCAACCATGATATGGACAGGCTTGCGCGCAGTATTCACGGAGATGAATTAAAGATTGCCTTTGCTTTTCTCCTTTCTATGCCGGGCGCTCCATTTATTTACTATGGCGACGAAATCGGAATGAGATACATCGAAAATCATGTTTCGGTGGAGGGAGGCTACAACAGAACAGGCTCGCGCTCACCTATGCAGTGGGATTCTTCCGTAAATGCAGGCTTTAGCGCCGCGCCAAAGGATATGCTTTATATAAGGCAGGATGAAGCTCCGGACAGACCTACGGCAGAAGCCCAGATAAATGACCGGGATTCCCTGTTAAATGAAATCAAAAAGCTTATTGCCATCCGCCAGTCTGTTCCGTCATTGCAAAGCAACGGCAAAATCACCTTTTTGTATGCAGAAAAGAACGCCTATCCATTTGCCTGTTTAAGAAGCAATGAAACTGAAAAAATACTTATTATCTTAAATCCTTCACATAATGAAGCTTCATTTTCCTGTCAGTATATTCCTAAGGAGGCTATTTACATGTTCGGAAAAGCTGTTTCATATGAAAACGGCATAATTACCATGCCGGGAGGCTCTGCAGGATTTTATCGCATATAAAACACCATAAAAAGGACTGTGCAAAACAAAAATTTTATACAAGATATAGAAGCTTCAATGATGTATCCATTACTATATTTTGCATATTACTGAGTTTTGCAGCAGCCCTTTTTTCCTTCTCTCATTTTCTTACTGTTTTTTGAGACTCCTTATATTATTTTATTATATCTACCATGCTTATTTTATTATTCCATTATATACCATTCTTATCAATGCAGCAGCTCCAATAAACGCTCCATATTTTCCTTATGGGGAATAATAATTTCTATATCTGTCTCCGGATGATTACGGACATATGATGTAAGCATATCCATTAAATTATCCTTAGATTGCATATAATCATCTATAATAGCTTCATCGCTGAAGCCAAGCCGTTTCAAAATAATTGCTGACACAACGCCTGTACGGTCCTTACCTGATGTACAAAAATACATAACCTTAGATTCCGCATTCATAATTGTATTAATAATTTTCTCCATTTTTTCATCCAGCATTTTCCGGTATACAGTATACAGATGTTCAAGTGACTTCGGAGTATTGCCTCCGCCGGTAACCGCAAGATGAAAATATTTAAATCCGTCATGTTCTTTAAGACTGCATGGTTTCTCGGCAATCTCCTCGTCTGAGCGTAAGTCCACAAGCGTGGTTATGTTATTATCCAATAACCACCGGATTTCATTATCACATAAATTTTCCGGAAAGTCACTTCTAATATATTTCATTTCACCTGTGGGCAATGAGCGCGTATTTTTTGTCGATTGTAATATTGAACTCATAACTTTCTGCTCCTCCTTATACTTTGATTCTTTTGTGTCCAACTCATTTGATGTTAATAATCTTAAACCTATTTTGTTATAGTGTAAAGATTTATTTTCTTTTATGATTATTATATCCGATAAAACACAACTTTTAGACAATTAAAACATGGCACATTCCCAAAAATAAAATCCCTGTAAATGACATTTCCTTGTCACTTACAGGAATTTTATTATTAATAAATTTCCTAAATAAACTTCTCTTACTGTCCCATCTGCTTTGCAACTTCCTCAGCAAAGTTCTCTTCCTTCTTCTCAATACCCTCGCCTGTTTCATAGCGTACAAAGCCCTTAATGATAAGGTTTGAGCCTGTAGCCTTTGCTACCTGCGCTACGTACTGGGCCACGGTCTGCTTTCCGTCCTCAGCCTTTACATATACCTGGTCAAGCAGGCAGATTTCCTTCATCTCCTTATTGATACGGCCCTCAATCATACCCTCAATAACCTTCTCCGGCTTCTGTGATTCCTTTGGGTCATTCTTAATCTGAGCCATAAGAATTTCCTTTTCATGGGCTATAAATTCTTCACTTACTTCGCTTCTCTCCGTGTACTTCGGATTAAGCGCTGCTATCTGCATAGCTATATTTTTAAGCGCTTCCTTTACATCATCATTTACAACGTCTGCCTTAGCTTCCACTAAAACGCCTATTCTTCCGCCGCCGTGAATATATGGAACCACTATGCCGTCAGAATTAATCTTTGCAAATCTCCTGATAGAAAGGTTCTCTCCAATAACGGAAATCTGGCTTACAAGCTCTTCCTTAACAGTCTTAGAGCTATCCTTTACAAACTGCTCTGCCAGAAGCTCCTCTGCTGTTGCAGAATTTGTTGCAAATACCTGTTCAACAACATCTGATACAAATGCGCCAAACTTCTCATTTTTTGCAACAAAGTCAGTTTCTGAATTTACCTCTACAATAACGCCAAGCCTGTCGTCCCTGACCTCTGCGCGGACAACGCCCTCTGCCGCTATTCTTCCTGCCTTCTTTACTGCCGTAGCCTCGCCCTTTTCTCTTAATACCTCTATAGCCTTATCATAATCGCCGTCTGTCTCAACTAAAGCCTTTTTACATGCCATAACGCCGGCGCCTGTCATTTCCCTTAGCTGCTTTACCATAGCTGCTGTAATTTCCATTTCTTCCTCCATTCCGCCGCATATTACATTTATATAATTAAAATACGGCACTTACTTTATTTATTCTGATTAATAAGTCAGTGTTCAATAACTTAACATGACATTCCATCTGCATTAATTATATACTTACTTAAATAAAACCGCCGCACCAAGAATAATATCTACAATATATAGGATATAAACCTATATTATTATCTATATTTTGCAAGATTTTCCTTTAATGCGGCAGCAGCCTTTAATTCAGTAAATAAATTTATTTACTAAAACTAAGCCTTATCACTAAAATCATTCATAAAAAATAATTTTAAAAGTCAATTTACTCTTATTTATAAAGAATAAAGCTTATAATTAAGCCTCAGCTTCCTCTGTTGCGCTTGCCTCTTCCTCTGCCGCCTCTGCTGAAACTAAAGCCTCTTCTCCCTGGTTTGCCTCAATAACGGCGTCTGCCATCTTAGCTACTATTAATTTAACAGCTCTTATTGCATCGTCATTTCCCGGGATAACGTAATCCAGCTCCTCAGGGTCACAGTTTGTATCTGCTATACCTATAAGCGGAATACCAAGTGTATGAGCCTCCTGTACACAGATTCTCTCCTTCTTAGGGTCTACTACGAAAATAGCATCCGGAAGCTTTTTCATATTCTTAATTCCGCCAAGATTCTTCTCAAGCTTATCCCACTCCTTCTTAATCTCAATAACCTCCTTCTTTGGAAGAAGCTCAAAGGTTCCATCCTCAGCCATTGTCTCAATCTCGTTTAATCTTGCGATTCTTGACTGGATAGTCTTGAAGTTTGTGAGCATACCGCCTAACCATCTCTCATTTACATAGAACATTCCACATCTTTCAGCCTCTGTCTTTACTGCATCCTGAGCCTGCTTCTTTGTTCCAACAAAAAGAATAGTACCGCCCTCTGACGCTATATCAGCTATAGCCTTGTAAGCCTCGTCTACCTTGCCTACTGACTTCTGCAGGTCGATAATGTAAATACCGTTTCTCTCCGTATAGATGTACTCTGCCATCTTAGGATTCCATCTTCTTGTCTGATGTCCAAAATGAACACCTGCCTCAAGTAACTGCTTCATTGAAATAACGCTCATCTGTCTTACCTCCATTGGTTTTATAATATTAATTTTCCTCCCTATACTTCATCTTACAGAAGAACCGGAAATCCGGCACCATTCCTGCAATCCATATAGGTGTTTTCTGCTGAATAAACAATCAGCCTTATTATATTATCATAAAAAAATTGCCTTTGCAAGCATTTTTTGCCTGATTTTAAGCTGATTTAAAGGGATTTAAAGCCTGATTAAAAACTAAATTAAATTAATTTAAAGCTAATTGATGCTAAATTTAAAACACATAATCCACAAGCCTTAGCATAATAAAAAATATAATGAATAAAACATATAAAAGGCATAATGAATAATTTGCTTGACGTAATTTTTTTATTTTACTAAAATTTTAAAAGAACAGGCGCCTATTCAAAAATAGCAGGAGGTTTAAGAAAAACAAATGAACAAAAAAATATATGAAAATTATTTAGAAACCAGTGTTTATACAGATGTAGGCATATATAAAGAATTTATATTATCGCTGCCGGATGATATATCATCCGTTGGTATGCTGGTTTGTGACCAAATCACCCACCCGTCTATGTATTTTACAAAGCCGTCTTCCTATCTGGAGGATACTTATTATGGCAAATTTTCATCATATCCGAAGCATCGTTTTAAAAATGAGGATGAATTGTATATAACTGCCGTTTCAATGATTGCAGGCATTTTACGCTTAGATGAAACAGGATTTACCAAAAACAAAGACGTGACTAAAAGAATTACGGTATCCTGCCGGCAGGCTTCCGTATTATTCAGCGCGATTTTAAAGGCAAAAGGAATCCCCTGCCGTTCAAGAGCCGGATTTATGGATTTTGGAAATACAGGTGATGCCTATATGGAGCACTGGGTTAATGAATATTGGAATTATAATGAGGAAAGGTGGGCTTTAGCTGATGTTGACGGTTATTACGAATACGAATATCGTTTTGGCTACAGCCAGTTTGACTTGCCTCGGTGAAAGTTTGTAACTGCCTCAGAAGCATGGCTTGGCCTTAGAAAAAATACCCTGAATAAAAATTTAGACGTTTTTTCACCGAATATGCTGGAAGGTGTTCTGGAATACTTATTTATGGATTTTCATGCATTGATGAATAATGAAATCTTTTATTCCTATCAACCCTTGTATCTCCGAAATGGGATAGAGACGCTGAATGAAAATGAATTATGTGAGCTTGACTATTTGGCGGAGCTGCTTGCTGAGCCTGATAAAAACATAGAACAGCTTAAGCATTTGTGGGATACAGATGAAAAGCTGTTTGTTTTGACAAATAATACACAAAACATCTATTATGATACCTTTAGATAACACTTTAAATCTATAGGAAGCTCTTTAAACCTATAGGAAACTCTTTTTGAAGCTACAGGCTAAGCTCCTTTAAAGGAGCTGTACCGCTAAGAATTCAATATACAAAATATTGTGCCGGTATATAGTTTTCCCAGTGGTACAGCTCCTTATTTTCTTCCTGTTTATATTTTTAATATTACATATATCTCCGCCCTATTATAATATATGCAACCCTACCGGGATATAATAGCAGCCACATCCGCATATGACATTCCGGTAGTAAAAGTATATGTTCCTATTCTTATTCTTCCGGCATATCCGTTATCCACAAGGTATCTGTTGAACTCTGCCGCGTTATCTATCACTCCAAGCTCATTAAGCCTCTGGCTTACCGTCTCTGAATACATGCCGCCTGATATGGTAAAGGTAATCTCCCTTACCGGCTCAGTCTGTCTCTCCGTAGTTGTCTCCTCTGTTGGCGGCTCATTTGTAGACGGCTCATTTGCAGGAGAATTTGTCGTAGTATTTTCCTCGCCGCCATTATTTTGGGAGGTTGGTTCCGGCGTTTCGGAACTATCTTGACTGCCTGATGTATTATCATCATTATTTCCCGTATTTACTTCTTTTGTTATATCATCCGCCGAATTTTTTTCCGTATCCTTTTCATTATCCTTAAGAGCCTCCCTTGAGGTTTCCCCCGGCATAATCATGCCAAGCTCTCTTGCCCTGTCCATGGTTTTACTGTCAGTTGTTCTATATGAATATATAATCATCAGGACTATGGCTGTAAAAATAATTCCTGTTCCAAGTCCTCTTAGATAGTACTTTATTTTCATTTTTTACCTCTCATCTTCACATTTACCGGCAGCACCTGCAGGCAGTCCTGCCTTAAACCTGCCGGCCTTAAGAGCTTTAACTCCTTTTAAGCCTTTATCTCCTAAATAAGTCAATTACCAGTCTTACCTCTCCAATACCTATTCCCAGCTTCTTTGCTATTTCTATATTAGTGTTTCCTTCTCTGTGAAGCCTGAGTATTTCCTCGTTTTTATTGCTTGTATCCTTTGATGCATCTCTGTTTCTTCTGACAGGGTCATTCTCCATCTCCACCATCTTTTCGGTTTTTTCATTAGGTGCAGACTCCTTTGACAAAGCTTCTTTTACTAAAGCTTCTTCCTTTGCTTTACTTTCTGCATTATCTGCAGCAGGCTCTATCTTCTCCTTCGCGCGCTTTTTTGCCGCTGCCTGCTCTGCCTTTTTTGCTACCGCTACAGACATATCATTGACAAGCGCCATCTTTTTTATGCTAAGCTTAAGCGCCTCAATATCCCTTATAGTATCCTTCAGGGCAGCTTCCTTTTCATTTAACATATTGTATAAAAACATAACCTCATTATGGTTGTCGTCTATCTTCTTCAATATGTCGTCAGAATAATTTCCTACTGCAAGTATTTTTTCGTTAGCTATTTTATCAAGCTCAACAGCCGCAGCTTCTATCTTCTCGTCAATATTATTTGCAAGCTCCCTTTCTACCTCTTCTCTGGCAAGCTCCTCTGCGATTCTTTTTGTATTATTGCTTATCTCCTCGTCTATAGATTTTCCGCCAAGTTCAAATTTCTCTGACAATATATATGTCACTGCAACTAATATAACGCCTATAGACAGTATAATAATTTCTATTGCTTCCATAACCTTATATTTTGACGTCAAATGCCGTTCTCCTTTTTACAGATACATTTCCGTCATCTTCCTCTTTCTCTCTTTTTTTCTTATGCTTACCATTTTTTCCGCCTTCATACTCATTTTTGCCTTTTTCTTTTGCGTCGTATTTTTGCTCGTTATATTCGGCGTCTTCCTTCTTCACAACGCTTTCCTGCTTTTGCTGCAGCTCCTTAACGTGATTTCCGTAAAAATTTGTCTGGTCAATATTTCCCTTATTGTCCTGATTTGTTTTCAAGCCTGCAACATCCTGGTTTCTCTGAACTACCCCTTGCATTTCTACCGGTCTGATTGCCATTGTACTGCCGTCCTTTCTGTCATGTTATAATGGAAGTACTCTTATTTCATTCCTTATCCGCTTAAATTCACTATGAATAATCTCCTTATGTATAAGCATATAATCTCCTGCCACCGTAACCTTTGTTCCGGGATAAATTGATTTTGTTACCCTTATTCTGGCATTTGTGTTTTCCTCCAACAGCTTTTCATAGGAATCTATCTCAGCCTTTTTTGCTTTTATCTCGGAATCATTTAAAATAATATTCTTTGTAAGCTGTGACAGCATAGGCTTCTTTTCTTCCTCAAGCACCCCCGCGTCTCTTTTCTTTCTCATAACGCTAAGAAGCTGTGACATTTTTTCATTTTCCTTTTGCTTTTCCTCCACTTCCCCGTTAAGCTTTCTCACCTTATCCCTAATTCCCGGGTCCGTGCCTACCTCGACATTTGTAGCCGCTCCCATGGATGAGCCTATATTTGCCGCTTCAATAAGTGTTGTGGAGCTTACGTTTCCTCCAATAAGGCTGGCGTTTCTTCCTCTGACATAGATGTCTCCTCTGGCGGCAACATTACTGTTGATAATGGTATCCGTTTCCACATAACCTCCTGCCTTTACATCTGCGCCCTCTATAAACTTTGATATAAGGTTGCCTTTTGTCCTTATATCACTTTTACCCATTCCCTGTATTCCCCTGTGAAGAATAATATCTCCTCCTGCCGAAAGCTTACAGCCCTCAACTACTCCGAATACTTCTATATCTCCCTCTGCCTCAACCGCAAAGCCCGTTCTTACATTTCCCTTTATGGTAACGCTTCCGCTGTAGGTAATATCTCCCGTGGAATTATCAACGTCTGCCGGAACATCATAATTGTCTGACACAAATACTCTGTCCTTCTCTAAAGTGGCGTGACCGTCTACGAGAGCTATAAGCTGAAGACCGTCCTCCGTAACTGATATTCCGTTGCCGTGCTTTAAGGTAAGATGCTTAACCTTCTTTGGATTTACCATCATTCCCAACACGTCAGTACCCGGTACTCCCGGGTCCTCCTTGGTGAGAACTGCAAGCACATCTCCCTTTCTAATATTGCTTATATTATTCAAATGATGGAAATCTACCGTTCCGTCGTCATTTAACTGAGGCTTTGCTTTCCGGTCCGTCTGGAAATTATATGTAATATAAGCGTCTGCGCCTTCAACAGGCTTAGTACCCATGGCAATAACAATATTCTTACAATATTCAGGATTTTCAATAAATTCATCTATGGCGTCATCATTTACCCCAAATACAACCTTATTGTTTTCTATTGTACTTATGATTTCTTCCCTGCTCATTCTTGAGCCGTTTTTACTTGGAGGATAAAATCTTCCTATTGCATACATTCTGTCTGCCGTAACCTTTATATTAATTGCCTCGTCAAACCTATAGCAGCCCTCGTTGCTTATAACCTCTTTTCCTTTTTCACTTCCGTTAATAAGCCCGTTAAGCTTTACCAAATCATAATTCTTAACGCCTGCCTTGTCTAAAAAATCTGTTACCTCCTCCAAGTCAAGCCTTTCGCCATTGCCCTCCGGAGGAAAATATTCTACCGATACACTGCTGCTTCCGTCAATAACCCTAAAATAACTGTTTTTATCTGCCATCAAAACTCTCCTAAGTCTTATTTGTACACGCTACATAAAAATATAGCCTGCTATGTCTCCAAGCTGCCCCTTCATCTTTTTTAGAGCCTTTGTGTGAAGCTGTGAAACCCTTGACTCTGATACTTCCATTATACTGCTTATTTCCTTTAAGGTCATTTCCTCATAATAATATAAAAGCACCACCTTCTTTTCATTATCAGTAAGGGTTTCCAAGGTCTCTGCAAGCATCCTTTTCATTTCACTTTTTTCCATTACCTGCTCCGGCTCCTCAAAGGTATTTCCCCTTATGGTATCTAAGCCCTTTTCACCATTATTTTCTGCAAACTCATCAAGTGAAATTATATTTGTCAAATTGGCCTGCTCCTGCCAGCTTACATACTCCTCATCAGATATGCCAAGCTCTGATGCAATCTGGGCGTCTGATGCAGTTTTACCGGTATTGGCCTCTATCTTTGAAACAGCAGCATCTATTTTCTTCTGCTTTTGTCTTAAGGACCTTGGTATCCAATCCATCTTTCTTATCTGGTCAAGTATTGCTCCCCTTATTCTGAGGCTTGCATATGTCTCAAATTTTATACCCTTTCCATAATCAAATTTATCTATGGCATCTATAAGTCCAAATATTCCATAGCTGACTAAATCCTCATATTCCACATTATAACCCAGATACATACTCATTCTTCCGGCTACTATTTTTACCAGTGCAGAATACTCTATAATGATTTTTTCCCTTAAATCTGTGCTTTTTGTCTCCGTATATTTCTCCCACAGCTTATCCTTTTCTGTCTCTGTCATGTGCTACGCTTCTCCTATTTTATTATTATTCTGCATCAGGACTGTCTCCCTCAGTCTGCTCTCCCTCTGGTATCTCTTCCTTCTCTTCATCCTCTGAAGACTGGGTATTATCTTCGCCGTCAGCTTCCTCTTCCACTCTGATAACAAAATTCTTCTCAAATATCAGCCTTACAATAACCCCTGCGGCATAAAACGCCACTAATGCCACCAATATAATTATCATTATATGAAGTGTGTCATAATTACTTGTAATAGCTATTATGGAAGCTATTAACCCTGCTGTTAATGAAAGTATAGCCGGAATATATTTTATTTTATCATTCACTTTTTCTGACCTCGTTTATATTTCTTTTAAAGGCTTACCAATAGATTTTATGGTAAACACTCCGTCCTCAGACCTTATTACCACAGTTCTTCCATAATCTAATCCTGTGTCTTCGGCTATTATGGGAATTCTAAGCTCTGCAAGCTTTTTCTTACAGGCGGCTACATTATTTTCTCCTACCTTTAACGTACTGCTTGCACTTGATAATCCTGAATGAAACATATTTGCTCCGCCTGCTATTTTAGCTACAATTCTGCCCTTTGTCGCTCCCATTGCCACCATCAGCCTGATTGTCTCATCTATACCCGTATCCGCAAATTTAGCTATGTTACTATTATTTTTAATGGCTGTACTGTCCGGCAGCATTATATGAGCCAGCCCTGTCACCTTAGTAGCTTTGTCATATAACGCCACACCAACACACGAACCTAAACCTAATGTTGTCAAGCTGTCAGGATACTTACAAACCTTAAGGTCTGCCATACCTACTTTTATTACTTCACCCATACACGTGACCAGCCTTTCTGTATTATATCTTTTCTATACTCCTAATGAGTTTAAAATGACATCATAAGACTCTAATTCAGGTATAAGAATAAAATATCCGTCTATGGCTGTCTCATCGTCAAATCTTGTCTCTATTAAAAGTACCTTATCCCCTATCTTGCTGAACTCTATGGCAGGTATGCTTAAAATAGCCGCCGCCATATCTATCTGCAGACTTGGAACGCTTGATATAATTTTCAGCCTTGTTAAATCAGAAAGCGCTGAAAGATATGCACCTGTTATAATGTTTCCTATTTCGTTTAATGCCGAAAGCTGGATACTGTCAAACTCCTTGCCCTCGTCGTCTGAACTTGTCTCGATTCCCATAAGCTTTCCTACAAGATTTCTCGCTGACTCTACCTCTAAGAGAAACATCATCATACCGTTTACGTCGCCCTCAAGCATAAGCAGAATACCTACCATGACTGTTTCCTCACTGCCCATAACCTTTGCAATGTCAGAAAAGCCCAAAAGCTCAACCTTTGGCACCTTCATATCAATCTTTGCATTTATAAGCTTTGCAAGAGCTGTAGTCGCATTTCCAGCTCCTATGTTTCCCAGCTCTTTAAGTACGTCAAACTGTACCGAATCCATGTTATCCAAATCAATTCTTGTCATATTTTATTCCCTTTCCAAAAAATGCAGATTATGAGAAGTCTCAGACTTCCCATAATCTCCCCTTTTAAATGTGGCAAAATCACTAGTTTAAATCATCAAAAATAACGTTTACATTTAAAAGTGATATAAGGCTTCCCTGATTTTTTCCAACGGCAAATATATGTCTCTTTTCCTCTTTGCTGTTTTGAACCTTTTCAATATTATCACTTTCTAAGGAAACAACTTCCTTTACGTTATCAACTACTATACCCATAGCCTCCTGCTGAGCCGGCTTCAGAATAATAATACGCGTCTTGTCCGTAAATTCGTCATCCTCAAGTCCAAATTTTCTTCTGAGGCTCATAACAGGAACCACCTCTCCTCTTAAGTTGATTACGCCTCTGAAAAAATGCTGTGAGTGTGGCACTCTTGTTATATTCTGCATTCTGACTATATTGTCAACGTATTTTATATCTATACCGTATTGCTCTATTCCTAAGTCTACCACTATGTACTGTGTTGACTGGACTTCAATTAAATTTTCCTCCATAACACTGTCCCTCCATTATATTAATGTATTTGCATCAAGAATCAATGCTACATCACCGTTTCCAAGAATAGTTGCACCACTGATAAGCTTGTTACCGCTGTCAATATAGCTGCCCAGTGACTTAATAACAATCTCCTGCTGTCCGATAAGCCTGTCTACAACAAGACCTGCCTGTTTGTCACCCTTCTTTATAATAACTACAGTAAGATTATCATTTTCCTCATCCTCAATTTTTTCTATGTCAAGTATCTCATGAAGCCTGATAATCGGAATTACGTTTCCTCTAAGGTTTATTACCTCCTTAGACTGAACATATTTTATATCTGTCTTTAAGACATCCTCTATAGCCTGAATAGAGTCAAGTGAAATTGCATATTTCTCATAGCCTATCTCAACCATAAGAGCCTGTATAATTGCAAGTGTAAGAGGAAGTCTTATGGAAAATGTGCTTCCCTCTCCAAGGGCCGTCTTTACTTCAATAGCTCCTCCCAGGGATTCTATCTTTGTCTTGACAACGTCAAGTCCCACGCCTCTGCCTGAAACATCTGACACAACCTTTGCCGTAGAAAAGCTTGGCTGGAATAACAGGTCAATAATCTCCTTATCAGACATTGTATCACCCTGCTCCGGCGTAATTGCTCCCTTTTCAAGAGCCTTTTGCTTAACCGCCTCAACGTCAATACCGTTGCCGTCGTCGCCTACCTCAATGACAACGTTGTTTCCATCCTGAAAAGCGTTTAATATAATGCTTCCTACAGGGTCCTTTCCTCTCTCTTTTCTTAACTCCTCACTCTCAAGACCATGGTCTGCCGAGTTTCTAAGGAGATGCATAAGAGGGTCTCCAAGCTCGTCGATAACGGTTCTGTCAAGCTCAGTGTCCTCACCTGTCATGGTAAGCCTCATCTGCTTGTTAAGCTTCTTTGACAAATCTCTTACCATCTTAGGAAATTTTTGCGTGACAGTTTCAATCGGCATCATTCTTACCTTCATAACCGATTCGTGAAGATTTGTGGTAACTCTCTCAAGATACTCTATCTGCTCGTTAAAGCCGCTGTTCTTTTCCTTTGAATCATTATTGCTTGTAGATACAAGACCATTCTTTGCAATTATAAGCTCTGACACAAGATTCATAAGAACGTCAAGCTTTTCTATATCTACCCTGATTGTCCTGTTCACAACAGGCTTTCCTGCCCCTGACTTAGCCGGCGGCGCTGCCTTTTTCTCAGGAGTCTTTGCCGGAGCGGTTTCTGTCTTTGCTACCTCAGTCTTTTCCTCCTGTTTCTCCTTAGGCGGCTCCTCCTCCTTTGGCTCTGATGTCATTATCGGCTTTGATACCTCTGTTATCGGCTCAGTATCTACTCTCTTTATCTCCAGCACGTTGCTGACCGCCTTCGTTGTAGCGTCCTTATCCGAATTTGTAACGATTATTACGGTAAAATCAAACTCGAACTTTTCGTCCTCAATATCCTGAACAGACGGGTCCGATTTAATGATTTCACCAAGCTCCTCCAAGGCCTTAAACACAAGAAACGCTCTTGCTGCCTTCAAAATACAGTTCTCATCCACATGAACTCTTATCTTAAATACGTTCATACCCTTTGTAAGGGCTTCTGAAATAGCATTAATTTCAAATTCACTAAGCTTTATTTCCCGCGGCGGCTCATCTACAGGAGCTTTCTCCTCCTCCTTTTCCTTTTCTTCTTCCGCCTTCTTATCCTTTTCAAGAAAACCGTTTAAAAGCTTAATAATAGGCTCATTGTCATTTTCGCCTTCCATCGTTGTGTTTACAATTTCTTCAAGATATGCCTCCACAGCATCAAGACACTGGAAAAGCACATCAACCATACTGCTTGTAACCTTAACTGTTCCGTTTCTAACCTCTGAGAATACATTTTCCATCATATGTGTTAAATGCTGCATCCTCTTATATCCCATTGTTCCTGCCATGCCCTTTAAGGAATGCGCAGCCCTGAATATTTCATTTATAGTATCAGCATTATCAGGCTCCTGTTCAAGAACCATTATATGGTCGCTAAGATTTTGTATATGCTCTCTTGTTTCATCAATAAATATCTCTAAGTACTGGCTAACGTCCATTGTTTAGCACCCCCACGTTTTTAATAATAGCCTCAGCTATCTGTTCCAAAGGCTGTACCTCGTCAGACAGCTTTGCCTCTGCAACGGCCTTCGGCATGCCATAAACTACAGAAGATGCAGCATCCTGAGAAATAACATATATGGTATTTTTCTCTCCTAACTGCCCTATACCTACAGTTCCGTCTGCTCCCATACCTGTAAGAACCACGCATGTAATCTCATCAAAGGATGATTCCATAAGTGATTCATACATAATGTCGGCACACGGCTTTAAGCCTCCTCTTGCCGGTTCGTTTGTTATTACTATAACATAATCATTTCCCTGTTTATTAATACGCATCTGTGTGCCACCCGGCGCAATATACACCCATCCTTTTTTCAGGACATCACCATCAGCAGCTTCCTTTACGTTTACCTTACTCATATCATTGAGTCTTTGCGCAAGGGAATTGGTGAAACCCTTTGGCATATGCTGTACCAGTACCATAGGTGCATCCATCTCCGCGGGAAGTCTGGGAATAACTGACTGTAATGCCCTTGGTCCGCCCGTTGAGCATGCAAGCGCCACCAGCTTCCTTTTTTGTGCTTTACTTCCCTGTAAGCTTTTATGCGGTTTATAAACATTTTTTGTTGTCTGGCCCGGCAATTTTCCTGTCATAGGAGACGCCACATTAGTATTTTTACTAACCCTAAGACTTCCAAAATCAACCGTGGAATCGGTTTTCTTCTGAACAGCAGCAGTCTTCGGCTCCTCCATGTCAATTCCCGTAGCCATACATAACTTTTCCAATAATCGCTCTTTAAAGATTCCGCCCTTCGCCTCTATGTAATTTTCAGGCTTTGTTACAAAGTCTAAGGCGCCTCTTTCCAATGCTATAATAGTTTCATTGGCGCCTTCCTTTGTAAGAGTGCTTACCATAAGGACAGTAATTTTTATACTGTTCTTCTGAAGCTGCTCCAAAAGCTCCAGACCGTTCATCTTTGGCATGTTAATGTCAAGTATTACACAGTCGTAATCTGCATGATTTTTAACAATCAAATCAAGCCCTTCAAGTCCGTTGCAGGCTAAGTCCTTAACCTCAAAGCGTTTATCTGAATTGATTATATCAGAAATAAGTCTTCTCATAAGTGCAGAGTCATCACATATTAAAATTTTTTTTGCCATATAAATTACCATCCTTCCTTATAACATCTGCTTCTGCCTCTGACGACGTTCTTCCTCAAAAATATATTTTATAAGGGATTCTCTTACTCCTCCCTGCATATTTACAAACTCTACCCTGTGCTCAAACAAATTCTCCCTGCTCTTTGCCTGATAGCTCATAATTATCCTTCCCAAAAGACCATAGGTTTTCGTCTGGTCTTCATATTTTATTTCAAGGACAATAAAAATATCCTTATCCTTTTCCAACTGCTCCCGGGATACAAATCTTATTCCTCCGCCGCTTATGTCAAGAGCGGTTCCGTCAAGAAAATCGTCTGCCTCTATTATCATATTGTTATTCTGGGCATATTCCTCAATCTCCTCGTCAAAAATCTTTCTGTATTTGATGTCTATTACACAGCCAAGCCTGAAATACTGCCTTCTCTGATATTTTTGCAGATTTGATATAAGCTCTACAACCAGTATGAATATCTGTCCTTCCTTATATCTGTCGGTAACTGTAATCCGTCCCTGATACAATCCGTGTTCAGTGTAAAAGCAGGCGTCCAGTCTGGTGTTTACAGACAGGGGAATAACCTTTCCCTGCTCCATTGGCATTCCGATTTTCATTTTATCCTCATCTATAATATCTACTATCTGGCTTATGTACATACGATTATTTTTTGCATCGTCTATATTTTCCGCTGCCGCTGACCTTGTCAGTTCTATTTTATTTCCTATTCCCAAAACCTTTGATATAGTCACCATACCTTCACCTCCCTAGCTATCTGTCTTTTTTTCTTTATTTTTTAACATTTTAAGTATTGCCGACGCCAAGCCCTTATTCTTTTTTTCCTCCACATAAGCTTCATCATTCATAAGCTCCGACGCTAAAGCTGCAAAATGCTTTGATGCCGTGGAGTTAGGATATATAAGGGACACCGGCTTCTGCTGCATTACAGCTTTGCCTAAATTATCATCCTTCGGCACTATTCCTAAAAAGTTCAGCTTAATATTCAGGAATTTGCTTACCACAACATTAAGCTTATTGTAAAGATTCACGCCCTCCTCATGGCTTGAAACCCTGTTTGCTATTACATGAATAATTGTATTATCACTTTCAAAGCCTGCCTTTGCATTAAGGGCCTTTAAAAGAGCATAGGCGTCTGTTATTGACGTAGGCTCGGGAGTGGCTATAAGCAGCACCTCGCTTCCTGACGCCACAAAGCCCAGCACACTGTCTGATATGCCTGCCCCTGTGTCCACTATAATAATATCTGTCAGACTCTCAAGCTCCCTAAGCTTATATACAAGATAATTTATCTGGTCATAGCCCAGATTTCCAAGACCGTTTATTCCTGAGCCTCCCGATATAAATCCAATATCCATGGGCCCCTTTACAATTATATCCTTTATGCTCTTTCCCCTGTATATCATATCAGACAAATTATATTTTGGGATAGCTCCAAACATGACCTCTATATTTGCAAGACCAAAATCAGCGTCAAAAATAATAACTGATTTTCCCTGCTTCCTGAATTGTATGGCAAGATTTATAGATACGCTTGTTTTTCCGACTCCGCCCTTACCGCTTGTAACAGTTATTATTCTGGCCTGACCGGCTTCGGTTTGATTAATCTGCTTTATTATATTTCTTAAGTTTTGCGCCTGATCCATTTAAAACCTTTTCCTTTCTCTTAATCAATATCAGCGGATTTACTCATTGCTTCCCAAAAGACTTCTTGCTATCTTCTGCGGGTCAAGTATACTTATATCGTCCGGAACTACCTGTCCGCTTGTCACGTATGATATGCTTACGCCTGTGTTTAATTTCATGTTAAGTATATTTCCAAGACACGATGTCTCATCAAGCTTTGTAAAAATAATATTGTAATTATTTACATGGCCGAATGCCTCGTTTATCTTAATTAAATCCTTATATTTTGTGGTTGCGCTAAGCACAAGGTATACTTCCTTAACCGTGTTCTCGTCAACTCTTGAATCCTTTATCAGATGCATAAGCTCGTTGCACTGCTCATTATTTTTATGAGTTCTTCCCGCCGTATCCACCAAAATCAAATCGTAATCCCTGTAAGCGTCAACTGCCTGATTCATCTCCTCTATGGTATAAATTACGCTTAAAGGTACATCAAGTATTCCCGCGTATGTTCTAAGCTGCTCCACTGCAGCTATTCTGTATGTATCCGACGTAATCAGCGCCACCTTAAGCTTTTTTTCAAGCTTAAAATATGATGCGAGCTTTGCTATGGTTGTAGTTTTTCCTACGCCTGTAGGCCCCATAAAAAATACAACCTTTCTCTTTCCCTCCTCAGCCTCTATTGTCTTTGGCTGTCCTATCTTTAATATAATTTTCTGGTACACTGCTGCCAGTATACTGTCGACAGTCGCCTCCTTCTTAAGGGCTGTCTGTATCTCTCCCATTATTTGGTTTACATACTTTTCATTAACCTCATTATCTATAAGCTGATTATATATAAGCTTTATAAATTTAAGCCCCTGTGCCTCCTCCTTAGTGTCTTCTGCCGTTTCAGCCAAATCCTTTTCATTATCATCCTCCTTTTCAAGCTCGGAGGCCTTCATTCTATTCTCAAGCATGGTCTGAAGACTGTTCAGCTTTTCCTCAATGACGTTTGATGACGGCTCCATTGTGTAGCTTCCTGATGATTTATATGCGTTATCCACAGCAATATTTATTTTTGGAAGCTGCGGAATAGGAGCTGTAACGTGCTGCATTTCCTCAATGGCAGCAGTCACTTCAACATAATCCTTTTTAAATAACCTTGAAATTCCCCTGTGTTTAATTGTTTTTATATTAAGTACGACAGCTCCGCTTCCCATCTCATCCTTCGCTTTTATAATGGCTTCAGCCTCTGTCCCTGCCTGAAATTTCTTGATTATCATAAATCAGTGCTTCTCCTTTCCAAATTACGCAATGCTTACCATTCCAACTGACTGCAATTCAATATTTGATTCTATCTCATTATATGAAACGACTATTAAATCCTTATAATAGTCCTGGGTAAGCTTCTTATAATACATTCTCACAATAGGAGACGTGACGATAATAGGTATCTTTCCCATATCTTCCATCTTCTTTATTTCCGCCTCCGTACTCTTTAATATCTTTTGATTTACCTCCGGGTCAAGGGCTATATATGAGCCCTGCTCCGTCTGCTTTACCGCTCCCATAATCTGCTGCTCTATGGAAGGGTCAAGGGTAACTACCGTAGTAGTCTCATTAGGGGCAAAAAATCTGTTTGATATTGCCCTCTTAAGACTTTGCCTTGCATATTCCGTAAGCACATCAGTATCTCTTGTAACTACTGCGTGGTCTGCAAGGGTTTCAAAAATAGTAAGCAAATCTCTTATGGAAATGCCCTCCTTTAAAAGATTTTGCAGTACCTTCTGTATTTCTCCCACTCCTAAAAGCTTCGGCACAAGCTCTTCAATAAGGGTAGGATTTGATTCCTTAACATTTGATATAAGATTTTGAACATCCTGCCTTGTGAGAAGCTCGTCAATATATGTCCTTACTATCTCCGTAAGATGTGTTGCAATTATAGAAGGAGGGTCTACTACAGTATAGCCCAGCGCCTCCGCTCTTTCCCGCTGCGCCTCGGTTATCCATATTGCCGGCAGATGGAAGGACGGCTCAAAGGTAGGTATACCTGATATTTCCTCCTCCACATTTCCCGGATTCATGGCCATGTAGTGGTCAAAAAGGATTTCTCCCTCACTTACCTTTATTCCCTTTATCTTTATTATATACTGGTTTGGATTAAGCTGTATATTATCTCTCATACGGATAATAGGCACAACCGTACCAAGCTCAAGAGCTATCTGCCGTCGTATCATAACAACCCTGTCTATAAGGTCTCCACCCTGACTGACATCGGCAAGAGGAATTATTCCATATCCAAATTCAAGCTCAATAGGGTCAACCTGTAAAAGAGACACTACATTTTCAGGCTTTCTTATTTCATCTGCCTGCTCCTGTTCAGCGTCTACCTCATCCTCAATCTGGCTTCTGCCCTCGGCGTCTCTCATTCTGAAGCCTAAGTATATGCAGAGGGCTCCAAGAGGTACAAAGACGTATATAGGAAGCTCCGTAATAATACCAAGCATTGCCAGTACGGCGCCAACTGCCCAGAGAACCTTTGGAATTCCAAACAACTGTGTAAATACAATATCGCCAAGCTCAGAGGAATCTGAATTCTTCGTAACAAGAATACCTGTTGCAAGGGATATGGCAAGCGATGGAATAGAGCTTACCAGTCCGTCTCCGATAGTAAGCAGTGTATACTTATCAATAGCCTCTGACAATTCCATTCCACCCATAAGCACGCCCATCAAAAGACCGCCTACAAAGTTTATAACCGTGATAATAAGACCGGCAATGGCGTCTCCCTTAACGTACTTAACGGCACCGTCCATGGCTCCGTAAAAGGCTGATTCCTGCTGGAGCTTCGCACGACGCTCCTGCGCCTGCTTATCAGTAATTGCTCCTGTGTTTAAATCTGCATCTATAGCCATCTGTTTACCCGGCATTGCGTCCAGTGTAAATCTGGCCGTAACCTCGGCAACTCTTTCAGAACCCTTATTGATAACCATCATCTGTACTAAAATAAGGATAATGAATATAACTGCTCCGAGGATTATATTTCCTCCTCCGACAAAATTACCAAAGGCTTCAACTACATGCCCCGCATCTCCCTGTCCCAGAATAAGCTTTGTAGAAGAAACATTTAATGAAATTCTAAATATTGTGGTAAAGAGCAGTAATGTAGGAAACGACGACATATCAAGCGCTTCCTTTGAAAATATGGAATTAAACAAAACTACAAGGGCTATTGCTATATTTAAAGCCATAAAAACATCTAAAAGACCGCTTGGAAGTCTTATAATAAGAAATACTATAGCGGCCATTATATAAAGGCCAAGTCCGATATCTGTCTTTTTCATGGTTTATCCTATGCTGACCGCATTTATCCTTTCTCAAAATCATCCATATATTATAATAGTAATTATTACTGCTTATTCTTTATACTGTAAACAAATGCCAGTACCTCAGCTACAGCCTGATAAAGCTCCTGAGGTATCTCCTCGCCTACATCGACACTTTGGTACAATGCTCTGGCAAGAGGCTTATTTTCATATATTTCAATGCCGTACTCCTTAGCCGTTTCCTTTATCTTCTGGGCAAGATAATCCTCTCCCTTAGCCAGTACTATAGGAGCAGGCGCTATATCCAAATCATATTTTAATGCAACCGCAAAATGCGTAGGGTTGGTAATTACAACATCTGCCTCCGGCAGCTGCTGCATCATACGCCTCTGGGATGCTTCTCTCATTCTCCGCCTCTGCTGTCCTTTTATCTGCGGGTCTCCTTCTGTATTTTTGTACTCATCCTTTACCTCCTGCTTTGTCATCTTCATATCCTCGTTAAATTTTCTTTTTTGAAAGATATAATCTGCAAAGCCTATAAAAATATATACAACGCTTATGCGTATACATATATCAAGGGCTATATTTCCCACGGTCTCTATGGATTCCATAAAGGACATATCATAAAGACTGTACAGCAATGCATAATTGCTGAGCCATTCACTGTATATAATATATATACATATTCCCACTACAGCAATGGATTTTAATAAATTTATAAGGGACTGCTTTGAAAAAATCCTCTTAATTCCCTTCATTGGACTAAGCTTATTAAACTTAGGCTGCAGCGGCTTTCCGGTAGGCTTCCATTTTACCTGCGCAACATTTAAAACAAAATTTAATAAAAATGTAATTGCAAATACAGGAAGCAGAATAACTATTATTTTTAAAAAAATCTCTTTCATAATGAAAGCTGTGGTTCCCACATTTACTATATTCTCTGACCCGGCGGCATATGTGGGAATAAACCCATACGCCGTAGTAAAGCTTTCAAGTATACCCTCTCCCATCATGCCAAGCAAAAACTTCAAAACATAAAAAATAACCAGTAAATATATGGCATTGACAATTTCGGTGCTCTTTGCTACCTGACCTTCCTTTCTCGCATCATCAAGCTTCTTTTGGGTGGCGGGCTCTGTTTTTTCTCCGCCCGGGCCATCCTTTGCAAATAACTGAAGGTTATATCGTAAGTAACTCACTTTAGCTCATTCCCCTTATTGCTTCTACTACCATGGTTTTCATTTCATCAAAAAGAACATCTGCTATATTTGGCAAAAGTATAATAGTCATAAACAATACAAGCAGTCCTATAAGTATCTTTATCTGCATTCCCACAGAAAACATATGTATCTGGGGAGCTACCTTAGTCATTATTCCCATGGCGCAGTTTACTATAAGAATAACTGCAAATATAGGAAGAATTATACGAAAGCCTATAATAAAATAGTCTGCCAGAAATCCTATAAATGAATTATACAGACTCATATTAAAGCTTAAGCCTCCTATAGGAATGAGCGTAAAGGTATCCTTTATGGCGCCTAAAAGATACAGATGCATACCTGACAAAATAAGAAGAATCATAATTACTCTCTGGTAAAAGCTTCCGTTTAAGGAAACCTGCTGCCTTGTAGACGGGTCATAAAGGTTTGCCATTGACAAGCCAATATCCATATCTATGATTCTTCCTGCAAATAAAACTATTGTATTGCATATATATGCTGAAAAGCCAACCAAAAGTCCCACTATGCTTTCCTTTATAATAAGCGTGGCATAACCTAAGGTTGTATCATAGGGCAGGCTCACATCAGGTATGATGAGATAAATCAAATATGAGAGTCCTATTGCAAACGCAAGCTTATATCTTACGGGCACATTTGACTCTCCAAAGAAAGGAGCAACCGATACAAAGCTGGCTATTCTTACTAATACCAGAAAAAATACCTCTATATCCTGTTGTGAAATAGTAATATTTAACATTTATAAATACGCTCCAAAGCTGCTCCAAAGTTCCTGCATAAATGATACTATTGTATCTAAAATAAAGGAACCGAATATCAACATACCCATGAAAATAACAAGTATTTTAGGTATAAACGTCAATGTCTGTTCCTGTATTGATGTAACTGTCTGGAATATACTTATTACAAGTCCTACCACTAAGGATATCAGCAGCAATGGCGCCGAAACCTGTATAATAGTCCAAATAGCTTCACTTGCTATATTTAATACTGCTTCTGTTGTCATAGTATTTCCTTTCTAAAACCGTCATAGCTATACATTTATGGTTTGAACAAGATTTACTATAATAAGATTCCATCCGTCCGCCAGCACAAATAACAGTATCTTAAAAGGCATAGATATTGTTGTAGGCGGCAGCATCATCATACCCATGGACATAAGCACGGAGGCTACGACCATGTCTATAACGAGAAACGGAATATATACCAGAAATCCAATAAAAAATGCCACCCTCAGCTCACTTATAATAAAGCTTGGTATAAGAACAGAGGTTGGTACCTCATCTCTTGAGCTTACGCTTTCTAAGCCTGCTATACTGCACATGGCATCTAAATCCTTATCGTCAACATTCTTGAACATAAAATCCCTAAGGGGTTCTACTGCCGCATCTAAAGCTTCATCCTGGGTAATTTCATTCTTTGACAATGGCACATATGCATTTTCATATATATTTTCAAACACAGGCGCCATTATAAAAAAGGTTAAAAACAACGATATTCCAATAAGTATCTGATTAGGCGGCGCCGTCTGTGTGTTAAGAGCCGCCCTTGTAAAATGCATTACAACAAGTATTCTGGTAAATGATGTAAGCATTATCAATATAGACGGACATAACGCTATAATAGTAAGAATTATAACTATCTGTAAAGCGCTGGCAATGCCTCCTGTTTCTCCCAATGTAGATATGTTTATGCCAAAAAGAGAATTGTCATCAAGCACATCATTGGGATTATTGCCTTCCTGAGTTATATCGTCTTCTCCTGCCGACGGCTCTCCTTCCCCGGTTGCATAGCTTGTATTACCGGAAACCATAAAAACAATCAAAACCATAAGTAATAGTACACATATTTTTTTAGCATATTTTTTCATTGTTCTATCTCCTACTACTTATTATTTAATCTGCCGTTTTTAAGCTTGTCCAAAAGCTGTGAAAAGCTCTCTTTTGTCTTATTTGCCTGTGGCTGCTCTATCTTAAGGGTATCCCTGTCAACCTTAGATATAAACGTAATGTTATCCTTTGCCACTCCAATGGCAAAACATTCCTCACCTATTCTGACTATCTCTATATACTTATTATTTCCAAGGCTCTTAGCTTCCAGTATTTCAATATTTCCCTTACCTACAATGCCCTTTTGATAATTAGCTATAAATCTGGTAGTAAAATAGCATAGCACAATGACAACCGCAAGAATAAAAACTGATACTATAAATTGTCCTATACCACTACTGCCCAAAGCGTACACCGAATGGTGTACGCCTACGCCTGAATATATACACATATTAACCAACTGCTTTTTTAACAGCTTCTATAACTCTGTCATGCTCAAAAGGCTTTACAATAAAGTCCTTTGCTCCTGACTGAATGGATTCTATAACCATAGCCTGCTGTCCCATAGCTGAACACATTATAACAACGGCTCCCGGGTCGGATTCTTTGATTTTCTTTAATGCCTGAATTCCATCCATCTCCGGCATGGTAATATCCATCATAACAAGATCCGGCTTAAGCTCAGCATATTTCTCTACTGCTACTTTGCCGTTTTCTGCCTCTCCTGCCACATTATATCCATTCTTTGTAAGAATGTCCTTAATCATCATTCTCATGAACGCAGCATCATCGCAAATTAAAATATTCTTTGCCATACTCTTATCTCTCCTATCGTTTTATGACTAATTTTTAATAATCTCTGTTACTCTTACACCGAAGCTTTCCTCAATAACAACAACCTCGCCCTTAGCTACATACTTGCCGTTTACAAGCACGTCTATCGGCTCGCCTGCTATCTTATTAAGTTCAATAATAGTACCCGGTGCAAACTCAAGAATATCCTGAATGGATTTTCTTGTTCTTCCCAGTTCAACTGTAACTTCCAAAGGCACATCCATAATTAAATCGATGTTTTCCTTTTTTTCATCGCCATAATTTCCGGCGAAAATGCCTGAAACTGTGCCTGCTGGACATTAATATTCTGCATTGGCATCTGCTGCATTGGCATTTGCTGCATTGGATATCCCATAGGCATACCCTGCATCTGAGCCATCATTGGCTGTCCTCCATTCATAGGCATACCGTACATATCCTGCCCCATTGGCATAGCCTGCTGCTGTACAGGCTGCTGCATTGGCTGCATTGGCTGTTGCGGCTCGGAAACTGTGGCGGCAGGCTGCTGACTTGCTGCCGGCGCTTCCTCCACCGTAGAAGAAGGTGTGGTGTCATCTCCACCCTGAACACCAAATTTATTACAAAGAGTTTTACAAAACTCTACTGGGAACAACTGCATAATTGCGCTATCAACCAAATCACCGATAGTCATTTTAAATGATATTTTTACAAAATCTTCATTTAAAAATTCAGCCAGACTTTCGTCGTCCTTAACCTCACTCATATCCATTGCCTTTGCAATTGGAGGGCTTATATCTATCTTCATGTTAAGCATTGATGACAATGATGTGGAGGCCGAGCCCATCATCTGGTTCATTGCTTCGCTGATAGCGCTTAGATGAAGCTCTGTCAGTTCTCCCTCCATATCGCCTCTGCCATCGCCTCCCATCATAAGGTCTGCGATAACCTTTACATCCTTTTCCTCCAACACAAATATGTTATTGCCATTTAATCCTTCTCTATATGAAATCTGAAGCAATACACAAGACTTATCATCATATCCTTCAACCAAATCAGGCCATGTTGCAATAGCGACTGTCGGTGTTGTGATATCAACCTTCTGATTGACCAGGGAAGATAATGTTGTAGCTGCCGTTCCCATACTTATATTGGAAATCTCTCCCATGGCATCCTTTTCCATGCCGGTTAAAAGTTCCCCTTCACTTTCTAATTCATCTGCTTCCGGAGAATCCATGTTGTTCAGCAGCGCATTTATTTCTTCCTGTGAAAGTCCCATTCCATCCATTGAATTAATCCTCCCTTACGATTGATGTAACTCTGACTGCATAATCATCATTTGTAGTTCCCGGCAAAGCCTTAAACTTCTTTATGTCTCCTACATATACATCCAATTCGTTATTTATTGTTGTGTCCAGCTTTATTATATCACCCTTCTGTATATTTGCAAAATCATTTACAGAAATTGTGCTGTGACCAAGAATAGCTCTAATAGGTATCTCCGACCTTTGAATAAGAATCTCGATTGCCTCCTCGTATGATTCCTCATTCTTCTTTTCCATAGATGAAAACCAATACTTTATGTTCAGCTTATCCATAACGTCCTCCAAAGTAATAAACGGAAGACATACATTCATAAGCCCGTTTATTTCTCCTATGGTAATACTGATGGTAACTATAGCTATCATCTCCGTAGGTGAAATAAGCTGCGCAAACTGCGGATTTGTCTCTATCCTCTCAAGCCTCGGATGAAGATTTACTACATTTTGCCACGGCTCTCTTAAAAGGTCAACACATATATTTAAAATTCTTTCTATTATAATAATTTCAATTTCGGTGAAATCTCTCTTTCTCTCAATGGCTTCACCTTCTCCTCCAAGCATCCTGTCTATAATGGCATAGCCAAGATTTGTTCCCAGCTCCATTATAACGTTTCCTCTAAGAGGCGCAAAATTGACTATTCCAAGAAGTACAGGGTTTGACAAGGCGTTTGAAAACTCTGAATATGCCAGCGCCTCCGCATTCATTACGTCAACCTGTACGTTTTTTCTAAGATATGCCGGAAGATTCGTATATAGAAGTCTTCCATAATGTTCAAATATATTTTCCAGAGTTCGAAGATGTTCCTTGGAAAACTTTGATGGTCTTGCGAAATCGTATACCTTAACTTCCTTTTCCTTCTCGGCCGTATAGTCGTCTGCATCCAGCTCTCCCGTGCTGAATGCCTTTAAGAGTTTATCAATTTCCTCCTGCGACAGTGTCTCACTCAAAACATCCTCACCTCCTTATTCTCATTTTCTTTTTCATAAGCTTTACTGGAATACAATATTTACAAATGCCGTATCATATATAAACATTGTATTATTGTACATCTCCCTAAGTTTAAGTGTAATTTCTTCAAGTATTGCCGCCTGATTATTCTGTATTTCAGTTATTGTATACTTGCTTACAACGTTTTGAATTGTGGTAATCATACGTGTCTCATCAGTAGCAAGCCTATCCTTATAATCATTATAGCCCTCTGCCGTCTTATCCAAGGACAATGTCACTCCAAACTGCGCATAATGCACATTGTCGTCTGAACTGCCGCTTAACGCCACGGTTACCTTACTTTCAAAATTATATACAATCAAATTATCTATGCTGATACCGTCAGTATACTGGGTCTGATTTTCCTTCTCCAGATTTATTGCTGACGAAACCTTGCTGACAAGGTCGTTTGCACTGTTCATGGCAGGCACTACGGCAAATACCATAATAGCCGTTAATACAATATTGGTTATAGCTAATACCAATAATATGATATTAATTAATCCTTTTTTCATATCTGACTGCTCCTATCTGTTTATTTATGGTGTTGATGCATATTCATTAAAAATTTTTATCTCAACTCTCCTGTTTAATGCTCTGCCTTCCGCCGTATCGTTTGAGGCTACAGGCTCCTCCTCTCCCCGGCCCATACATCCCATGGTTGCAACGTCAAGCCCCTTATTATCTCTTAAGTACTTGTATACGGAATATGCTCTTCCCTGGGAAAGCTCCATATTATCCTTATATCTTCCGTTGCCTCTTATCTGTACCGTATCGGTATGGCCTATAATCCATATCTGGTTGTCATCATACGCCTTAAGTATGTCTCCTATCTTGCTTACAAATTCAAGGGAGCCCGGCTTTAATTCAGCTATGCCTGAATCAAAAAGCAATGCGCCGTTTAATGTAAGGGATACATATTGGGAGTCTACCTGTATATCTACCTGCTCGCCTATCCCCAGCTTTTGAAGCTCTCCTTCCACATCCTCGGCTATCTCCTCCGACGCCTCTATCTTCTGCTCATATTGATATTTTTCATAGGCCTCAAGGCTGTTGCTTTCATCCTTATCAAGCTTCGGATTTGCGCCCATTGTATTAAAATAATCATTGAGCTCTGATAACTGGCTTACACCGCTTGATATAAGGGTTCCCTCCGTAATGGAAGCGGAGCCTCCGTCAAAAATACTAAAGCTTTGCCTGAAGGACGCCGCAATCTCCTCAAACGCCTCCGCATCTATGGTTGACATCGCAAAAAGTAAAACGAAAAAGCAAAGAAGCAGGTTCATAAGGTCGCTGAAGGTAGTCTGCCACGCGGGCGCTCCCTTTTTCGGCGGGTCTTCTCTTTTCTTTGCCATTATTGCTCACCACCTTCAATAGCATTGATGTTTTCTCTCTGTGACGGAGCAAGGAAGGATTTAAGCTTTTCCTCAATAACTCTAGGGTTCTCGCCTGCCTGTATTGAGAGAAGTCCCTCTACCATAACCTCCTTAAGCATAATCTCCTTTGCATTATTTCCCGTAAGCTTGTTTACAATAGGGTTGCCAAGCCAGTTTGCAATAAGGGAGCCGTACAATGTGGTAAGAAGGGCAACCGCCATGTTTGGACCGATGGAATTAAAATCGGACAAATTCTTAAGCATGTTTACAAGACCTATAAGGGTACCAATCATACCCCATGCGGGAGCCATGTCAACCATAGTACTCCAAAAGCCTATAACCTTCTTATGTCTGTCCTCAATACATACAAGCTCTGTCTCCAATATTGCTCTGAGTAAATCCGGGTCAGTACCGTCAACTATAAGCAGAACTCCTTTTTTCATAAAGGGGTCCTCAAGATTTGCCGCCGCTTCCTCCAAAGCAAGCAGTCCTTCCTTTCTTGCAGTATTTGACAAATCAATAATCTGCCTTATTGTTTCTGCCGGCTCAAACTTCGGCACCTTAATCGCCAGAGTGAAGCCCTTAAAGCCGCTAACAAACTCTTTTATACTGTTAGAGCCTATAAGACAGGTCATTGTTCCTCCTATGGTAATAATTATCGAAGGAATATCAACGAAGTTGCCTAGCTTGCCAAATTCCATACTAAAGTCTGAATTTGTTACAATACCAAATATAACCATAACTACGCCGGCAACCAAACCTATAAGTGACGCTAAATCCATTTACTCTCACCATCCTATAATTTCTTGTCTGTCATAGACGCTGTCTATGAGTCTGTCACAATCAACATATGTAAAATAATATTTTTACGCTTATTTATGCGTTTAGCATCATAAATGCATTCAATAGCATTTTACCACATTTTATTACATTTACCAACAAAAAAATAAACTTTTTTAAAAATTTATTTTAAGCAGGCTATTTTTCTTTCTCCAAGCTCTTTCTTCACACAAAATGCCGTACCGCTTATGCTGCGGCACGGCACATTAATTTATCAAATTGCCTTTATACTATCTCTTAAGACTTAAAAGCTCCTCAATCATAGTATCTGATGTGGTTATAATTCTTGAGTTTGACTGAAAACCACGCTGTGTAACTATCATATTTGTAAACTCGTCTGCCAAATCAACATTTGACATTTCTAGAACACCGCTTTGCATTGTATCGCCGTTTGCAGTTATATCTCCTACAGTTGCCTCTCCTGAGTTAAGTGTCTCCGAGAAAAGATTGCCTCCCTGTTTTTGAAGTCCGGCTGGATTAATAAAGTTTGCAACAAGAATCTGTCCTAAAACATATGAATCTCCATTGTCATATGACGCAACAACCTTACCGTCTGTCTGAATGCCAATTTCTATCATATTACCGACTGCTTTTCCCTGTCCTAAATGGTCTGCGCTTGAATCGCCTCTTTTACATTCAACACTGCTCTTTGCCGCAACACACGTTACGTTTGAAAAATCTACCGTAATCGGCTCCTCAAAAGCCTCTGTATTTCCCGTAAAATTAAGGGTAAATGTGGAAGGAGTCGTTACCACCTTTCCTGTGGTACCGCTGAACTCCATAGTAAGGGTTCCTCCTATATCCGCAGTAATATCAGTAATCAGCTTATTTCCGTTGTACACTCCCATCGGCTCCATAGTGTATGTAGTTGCATCACCTGCCGTATTACTTATTTTGAACATTACGGAATACAGGTTTCCAAGGCTGTCATACACTGAAAGCGTAGTTGTTATATAGCCGTTGCTTGCAAAATTATCATCTGTCGCATTAATATTTCCTGACATTGTTGCCTGGGTAGTCTGGGCAGGGTCAGTATGCATATACTGGCTTCCATATACAGATATAGGTCTAAGCTGGTCGTTCTGCAGCACATAATCGCCTGTTGTATCGTCTCTTGCCGCAGCATAGCCCATAACATATGCTCCTGACGGCGTAACTAAATTTCCAAAGCCGTCTGTTGTAAAATTACCTGCCTTTGAATAGTAGTCAGCTCCGCCCTTTCTTATAATAAAGAACTCCTGTCCGTTTATCTTAAGGTCAAAGGCATTACCTGTAGACTGTGTGCCTCCTTCATTTATAATGTTGGTTGAAACTGCCGCTACGCTTGCGCCAAGACCTATCTGCTTCGCATTCTGACCGCCTGTCTGGGTTTCAGCATTTGGACCTGACGCAGCCTGTGTGGTCTGATAAAAAAGCTCGCTGAAGTTTACATTCTGTGCCTTAAAACCTACAGTATTTACATTTGCAATGTTGTTACCTATAACATCCATTCTTGTCTGGTGAACTTTAAGTCCTGATACACCAGAGTATAATGATCTCATCATAATTAAATGACCTCCTTAATCTGCCGTATGATTTTCCTCCGTCATTCGGAAAATCCATAGCCCCCGTATTGGTCCGGCTATAACAATTATATGTTTGTCATATTTATACTATTACGGCTCCATCAATTTTTGTAAATATTCTTTCCTCTGTGTTACTGCTGTCCATGGCAGTTATTACAGTATTATTTTTTACGTTTACTATAAATGCAAGATTATCCATAAGCACCAGTGATTCGTTTATTCCCTTTTCGCCGGCTTTCTTCATGCCGTCGTTAAGTCTTTCCATCTGTTCTTCTGTAAGACTGATATTTCTGGTGTTTAACCTTTCGTCTGCATGCTTTGAAAATCTTAGCTTTGTCTCAAATACATCTGAAAAGCTTTCTTTTTTATTTCCTTTTTCTGTATTTGATACAGGTTTCTTCATTAAATACTGATTTTGTATCTGCTCAATGGATGTAAAATTATTTCTGATATCCATAGCCATACCTCTTTATTATTTTCAGTATATTTTATTATCGGGCTTTTGCTTATTCCTTTTCTGTACCGTCAGTTGAGTCATCCTTATCATCCGGAGTTTCGGTGGTATCATCTGTACTGCCGTCTCCATCTTCCTTACCAAATATCTGGTCAAGATAAGCCTGGTCAACAACCATATCAAGGTCATCATAATCATACAGCTCGCCTTTGATTGAAAGCTTTGCCTTTCCGTCTTCTATCTTCACGAAATCAACATAGCCTCCTACCGTTGTGGTAGTTGTCGCATCTGTAGATTTTCCTACCTCTAAAATTACCGCCTTTCCTATAAGTCCAAAGGCGTTCATGTTATTTAAGGTTGTTCCAAGATTTTGAAGTTCCTCAATAGTGGTAAACTGCGCAAGCTGGGTTACCATCTGGGTATTGTCCGTAGGCTCAAGAGGGTCCTGATTCTGCATCTGCGCTATAAGAAGCTGTAAAAATGCATCCTTTCCAAGCTCATCTCCCTTAGACTTTTTTCCCTGATATGTCTCTGATGTACCTGTTACAGGCTTTCCATTCACCACGGGCGCCTTTATGTAATCATCTGCCATATTCTCTCCTTTCCTAAGCCGTATAGCTTACTGTGTTTCCTAACGCTTCCATTACTGCATCCTCTGACTGTTCATCAGTAATACCGTTTAACTCATCCACAAGAGCTGAATTTAACCGTCTGTTTTTCCTGCCTCTGCCCTGATTTGACTGTCCGTCCTGATTATGCATATTGTTTTCCTCAAAGCTGTGGCTTGCTATTGTGACCTCAACATTTTCCACCTTAAGTCCCTGATTGTTAAAGCTCTCTTTAAGATTCACAATCTGCGCCTCAATGGCTTTCTTTACGGTTTCGTTTTCTGCTGTAATCTGCGCCGTTAAAATACCGTCCTTTATGGCTACCTGCACGCCTACCTTTCCTAAATGTTCAGGATAAAGCTGCATTTCCATACTCTTAAATTCTTCATTGACGTTAAACCTAAGCTGCTCCGTTATCTGATTAACAATATTTTCAGCCTGGCTTCTTCCCACTCTGTCTGCAAGCTCAACCTGTATCTCTTCTATAGGGTTAAATCTTACATTGGCGTCACTTATCACACTGCCCTCTCTGACATTATGTTCTCTGTGATTTCTTCTGTCGCCTCCGGTATTATTCTGCTTAGCGCTTTCGTTTTCCTGTGTCTTAGCGTCAGTCTGGATATCCTTTTCAGAAACTGTCTTGTTGTCTGAAACATCTGATTCGTTGTCCTTCGCCGCCTTATCGGTTGTCTTAACATCCTTTATTTCGCCGTCTGCTTCCAATATATCCTTTGGTATATCCTGCTCTGCATCCACGATAGTATCAGCCTTGGCGTCTGTAAGCTCATCATGATTAACGTTTTCATCATTAATCTGAATTTCTTCTCCTGTTGCCATATCAAAAAAGCCTTCTTCGGATACCTGTATTTCAGACTGCTCAAGCTCTGTGACTGCCTCGTCAAGAAGCGCCATAACATTTTTAAACTCATCAGCCACAGCCTTATTAAACAATAAATCCTGGCTCTGTGTAAGTCCGTTTGCCTCAAGCACTATCATTCCAAGCTTTTCCTTATCAAATAAATCCATGTCATTAAAATTCATGGTATTCATAAGAGCTTCAAGCTCCTCAACTGAAATGTCAAGCTCCTTCGCCACGGCTTCCTTAAGCTCCTTTAAAGTATCCTGTACCATAGAAGCGCTGCCTGCCGCGTCTTCTGCTGCATCAACGGCTGCTTTTTCCTCAAGCTCCTTCTGCTTCCGGCTGACATTCTGATTTTTCTTTACTTCGCTGTTTAAATCAGACTTCTTGGCTGTGTCAGTCTGCTTTTTATCAGTGTCAAAGCTATTCTTTGACGTCCTGTCAAGCTGCTTTTCAAAGCTGTCCCCTGATGTATTCTTTACCTGTGATACATTTTCAGACGTGCCTATTCGGATTGTTAAAAAATCTCTTGTAAGGGACTTTATATTTCCGTTTGCCACCTTTCATCTCACCTCCTTATTATATAATATATATAGAAAATCCTTTAAAAGGAACTTTCCCAAATTAATTTCGGCATTTTCATCATATTACTTAAGTTTTTATAATGAGTTTATTACGGCGATAACAGAACAGTGATTTTTCCGCAGAATACTGCATCTATATCGCTCAAAGCATTAAGGATGGCCGCTCTTGGCTCTACCTCCATACATTGCAGTATAGACACCACCTTGTCTAAATCCCCCGTCATCTCATAAAGGGCCGCCGCCGCCTTCTTAGGCTTCATGGCTGCATAGGCATCTGCAAGCTCCTGATACCTTGTATCCTTAAGATATTCCGCTACAACCTGCTTATAAAGCTTTTCTGCATACTCAGGGTCTATTGACTCATAATACTGTTTATAATACTCATAATCTAAAGCATTGTCTCCAAATACAACCTCATTATAAAACTGTTCCTTGAGCCTGTTAAACTCCTCCTGCTCATTTTCAAACTGCTTTAATCTTTCTATTTCAGCCCTCAAATCAGCTATGGTTTCCTCATACTCTGCTATCTTATCTTTATCATCCTGTATTTCAACCTCCAGCTCCTTTATGTATTTTATGGCGTCTGCAAGGCTTTTATAGGGATACTTATCCGAATCCTCCTCATCTGTCTCGCTTACATCAGGAAGAATCTTATTTATTACAGGAACATCCTTAAATATAGGATACATAACTGAGCTTCCAAAGCCTCCTACATCAAATTTTATCAATGCACAAAGTATGGCAAGCCACACGATAACGATTATAATGCCTATAAGTATAGACGATAATTTTCCGCCTTTTTCCTCTACCACAGTTCCGTCTTCCAAGACAGTCTCGCCCTTCTTCTTTTTAGCCATTATCAATCACCTTCCTCTATTTTTCCATTGTATTGGTAGCTTACCACCTGGTCTATTTCTTTTTTTTCTTCTTCATTAACTTCCCTTTTAAATTCTTCAAAGGCCTTTTCCTTAAGTATCTCCTGTGTCTTTCGCTTAAGCATGGCCTCTCTCACCTTATGCATTGCCTTATCTGCATTTTTTTGCGCTCTTTCAATAGTTTTTTTCTGCTCCTCAGCCTCCATTTTCTTAACGGCTATGGCGTCGTTGCATCTTTTCAGCTCCTGCACGTCAAGGACTGACATACTGTAGCCTCTTATCTCATCCTCATATGTTTCAATATCCTTATTTATACGCTTAAGCTTCTGCTGCTCATTTCTCAGGATATTATTTGCCATGGTAAGCTGGATTTTGGCTTCATCCTCCAGCTTCGTCTGCAAATTAAGTATATTTTCCATTCTGTATATAAATTTTGCCATACTTTTCTCCTAAGACTTTAGCTGCTTACTCCTCAAATATTTCATCCATAAGCTTAAGCTCATCTTCAAAAACAAATTTTTCGTCAACGCCCTGAATAAGAAATTCATTTACCTTATCTATCTTATCCATGGCAAAATCAATATTTTTATTTGAGCCCCGCTTATAGGCTCCTATATTTATTAAATCTTCAGCTTCATTATATGTAGCCATAATGTTTTTTATCTGTCCCGCCATCTTTTTATGCTCGCTTGTGGCTATCTGGCTCATAACTCTGGAAATACTCTGAAGCACGTCTATTGCGGGATAATGATTTTTATGGGCAATTTTTCTTGACAGCATTATATGTCCGTCGAGAATACTTCTTGCAGTATCGGTAATAGGCTCGTTAAAATCATCTCCGTCTACAAGCACCGTATAAAGGCCTGTTATGGAGCCCTGATTTCCGTTTCCCGCCCTCTCTAAAAGCTTTGGCATCTCACTGTATACGCTTGGAGGATATCCCCTTGTAACAGGAGGCTCCCCTGAGGCAAGCCCTATCTCTCTCTGGGCCATGGAAAATCTTGTAAGTGAATCCATCATAAGAAGAACATCCTTACCTTTATCCCTGAAATACTCAGCTATGGCCGTCGCCGTCTTTGCCGCCTTATTTCTTATAAGGGCAGGCTTATCTGACGTGGCAACTACAACCACGCTTCTCTTCATGCCTTCCTCGCCTAAGTCTCTCTCGATAAATTCCCTTACCTCCCTGCCTCTCTCTCCTATAAGAGCTATAACATTTATGTCTGCCCTGGTGTTTCTTGCAAACATACCCATCAGGGTGCTTTTTCCGACGCCGCTTCCGGCAAATATACCTATTCTCTGTCCCTTTCCCACAGTGATAAGCCCGTCAACAGCCTTTACCCCCAATGAGAGTATATCTGAAATAATAACTCTTTCCATAGGGTCAGGAGGAGGCGCCTCTACCGAATATGCCTCGCCGTCCTCTATCTCTGTGTTGTCAATGCATCTTCCAAGACCGTCAACTATTTTTCCAAGAAGAGCTTCTCCAACCTTAACCCTTAATATATCTCCCGTATTTTCCACCATACAGTCCGGTCCTATGCCCTCTACCGTTTCAAAGGGCATAAGCAATAGCTTCTTATCCTTAAATCCCACTACCTCCGCCATAACGTCAGGTGATTCAGGGTCGTTTGATAAAATCCTGCACACATCGTTAAGCTTTGCGTCAGGCCCTATGGATTCAATGGTAAGTCCTACTATTTTTGAAACCTTTCCGTACTTTTTTGAAAAATCCTGTTCTTTCAGTTGTAAATATTTGTTTTTATTCACAAGCGACATTTATTTCTGCTCCATCTTTATCTTCTATCAGCCGCACACGCTAATATTCTCAGGGATTTCACAAGATTTTCAAGCTGAATGTCAAGACTGCAGTCATATATGCCTAAATCTGTATCAATCAGACATTCATTGCGCTTCATGGATATGTCCTCCACTATCTCCAGATGAACATCCCTGCCAATTCTCTCTAATATGCTTTCCCTGTTGCCCCGAAGAAACTCTGCGTCCTCCTTACAGGCCTTGATTATATAATTACTGCTTGCCTCGGTTCCGCTTATAACCTTGTCTATAAGCTGAAGTATCATATCCCTTCTGTCTGACGAAAGCTCCTTTGTCAGACTTGAAAATACGTCTATCATAACCTCAACAAGCTCCGGCTCTATCTCCTTTACCCTTTTTTCATAGTCAAGGGAGAGCTTATTAACCTCTTCATTATATCTGCTTTTAAGCTCAGCCCTGTCGTCGTCCAGGCTTTTAAGCCCGTCATTTCTTCCCTGGTTAAAGCCTTCCTCATGGGCGTTGTTTTTTATGGCTTCCGCCTCGTTTCTGGCATCTGCTACCAGTCTTGCCGCATCCATCTCCGCCGACTGCACAATGGATTTTGCCTGAGATTTGGCTTCTGCAATAATATTATCCGCCATCTGTCTCATATCTGAATCTATTTCCATGGTATATGCAGCCTGCTCGTCCGCACCGGCTCCGCCTAAAATATTTTCACCATTTTCACCCTCCAAAAGCTCCTCTACGCTTTCGGGATTTAAGCCTAAGGAAAAATCTCCCTTTCCCGTGGCTTTATTTGTGATGGTTTTTCTTATCTGCTCAAGCTTTAAGGTGACTGCTTCATTTGAATCTATTATCAGCTTATTATCATTTTCCATGCAGAAAAATGATTTTAATAAATTAGACAATTAACTCGTCACCTCCACCTCTGGCGATAACAATCTCACCTGTATCCTCAAGCTTTCTTATAACATTAACAATCTTCTGCTGTGCTTCCTCAACATCCTTCATACGAACAGGGCCCATAAAGTCCATATCCTCCTTAATCATAGCTGCAAGACGCTTTGAAAGATTGTTAAATATAGCAGCCTGTACGTCTTCATTAGAACCCTTAAGGGCAATGGCAAGCTCGTCATTCTGTACATCCCTGAGAACTCTCTGGATAGTCCTGTCGTCAAGAGCAAGAATATCCTCGAATACAAACATCTTTCTCCTGATTTCATCAGCAAGCTCTGGCTCTTCGATTTCCAAATTCTCCATAATATGGCGCTCTGTACCTCTGTCTACGTTGTTTAAGATTTCTACGATAGCATCCACGCCGCCGACAATGGTGTAATCCTGATTTACAAGGGACGACAGCTTTCTCTCCAAAACTCTTTCCACTTCCTTTATTACATCAGGGGATGTTCTATCCATCTTAGCAATACGCTTAGCTACATCCGCCTGCTTTTCAAGAGGAAGGGCTGATACTATAAGGGATGACTGATGTGAAGGCAGGTATGACAATATAAGGGCTATTGTCTGCGGATGCTCATCCTGTATGAAATTTAAAAGCTGTCCCGGGTCAGCCTTTCTTATAAACTCAAACGGTCTGACCTGAAGAGATGCCGTAAGCCTGCTTATGACATCCTTTGCCTTTTCCTCTCCAAGAGCCTTCTCCAAAAGGTCTCTTGCATAGCCGATACCTCCCTCGGCAATATACTGCTGGGCCAGACACACCTCATAAAATTCATTTAGGACATCTGTCTTTAACTGAGGCGAGACGCTTCTTGTATTTGCAATTTCAAGTGTAAGCTGTTCTATTTCATCCTCCTTTAAATGCTGAAAGATTTTTGAAGACCTTTCAGGTCCCAGTGAAATAAGCAGTATTGCCGCCTTTGTGAGTCCTGACATTTCTTCACTTGACGATGAAGATGCTTGCTTTGGCATATTGTACACCTACCTTTCTATCGCTTAATCCCAATCATCACTTAACCAGTTACGCATAAGGATTGCCACTGCCTCAGGATTTTCGTCAACAAATTTATCAATAGCCTTTCTAACCTCTGATTTTTCTTCCATATCAATTTCCTCAACCGGCTTCTGGTTTTCTCTTGTAGCAGCAAGAAGCTCGTCTACGGAAAGCTCTGTCTCTACCTCTGTTACCTTTACAGGTCTCAAGCTTCTCCATACTATAAACGCAAGAAGCGCAAGTATAATAACAGCTATAATAATAGGAAGTATATCCTTTACAAACTCTGTCTCAGACACATAATCATTAAACATTGGCACAGTATACGCCATAACGCTTATATTCGCCTGAGGAATACCGCTTGCTGCGCTTATTGCCTGTATTATCATCTGTGTGTCAAGATTTTCTATTGGAAGTATTTCGCCGTTTGCCTCTTTAAATTCAGCCCAGCTTAAATCTCCCGTATCGGCAGTTTCCTCATCATATACACGATATCTGTTTAAGACTACTGCAACAGAAGAGCTTCCATACTGTACGACGCCCCTCTGGCCTGTGGTTGTGCTTGTTATGGTATTACTGTTTTCATAATCGTTCTTCTGTATGTTTACAGATGTTGTGGTGCCGTCTCCCGTATCAATATAATATCCTGTATCGTCATCATTTGAATCTGTTCCGGGAATACCGCTTACTCCTGACGAGCCCTCCTGTTCGTATATATAATCCCCCTTCTTAAGGGCATCGGGATTATAATACTTTGTATCCACCGTATTAATTACAGAAAAATCCACGTCAATATTCGGCGAAACAGTTACGCTTGAATATCCCGTAGCAGTAAACAGCTTAGTTATATTTGTTATAACTATATTTCTAAACTCATTTCTTATGGTTTCAGCCTTATCAGCTGAAATTGTGCCGGATTCCTCTCCGTCTATTTCATCGCTCATAAAAAGGCTGTTTCCGCTGGAATCTACAATGGTTACCCTTGCCGTTGTTTTATTTCCCACTGCCGTAGCTATGTACCTTGCCATACTGTTGGCTGCGCCCTCCGGCATATTCTTGCTGAGAGTAAGCTTTACGCCTACATATGTATCCTCCTCATTCTCAAGCACTGAATAATTTGTAGACGGCATGGTAAAGGTAACCTCCGCGCTTTTTACGTAATCGAAAGATTCCATCGTCTGTACCATCTTATCCTCAAGATATTTCTGATACAGTCTTTCCCTGTCGGAGGCCGTTGTTCCTATGCCAACGTTATTAACATAGTCATCTATGGAATATCCCTTTGCCGTATAGCCGTTTTGAGCTATAAGATATGTGGCGTTTACAAGGTCTTTCTCCTCTACCAGAATAATAAGACCATTATTCTGGGTATCAAAATTAATGGAATTTGCCGTAAGAGTTTCCGTGATTGACGCTGCCGTAGCCGTATCCGTACATTCTATCAGGGTAGCATACGTAGGTCTTGACACAACAACAGCCAGAATAATAAGCATTATAATAACAACCGCTACAACGCTTATCATCTGGATTTTTCTTTTTTTATCATATTTATTCCATACTTCGACAATCTTAGTCTGTACACCTTTAAGTTTCTCGTTCATTTTTCATGTTCTCCAACCTGTTGCATTACTTTATTTAACGATGCTCTTATATCTGCATATTCATAATTTCCTTGTATGCATCAAGCAAGCCGTTTTTTACGGCAACCGTATACTGCAGTGACATTAACGCCTTAGTTTGAATTATTCCCAATTCATGGGTGCTTTCCGTATTTCCTAAGGTGAAATCCAGCGCCGCCTTCTCCGCATCTGCCGCCAGCTTATCCGTCTCAGTAATCATACCAAGCGCCGAATCAAATATAGATTGGAACGAACCCTTTTCCGATGCTTCTTTTCCCTCTATTCCTGTGGTGTTACTTTTTATATTATTAAGCGCCTCCGTATATAAATCAAGGGCGGCGCCTGATAACGAACTTACATCTGCCATTTTTTAACCATACCTTTCATATTTATATGCCGATATATTACTGACCTATCTGAAGGCCTCTGGTTGCCATAGCTTTGGCAGCCTCAAATGCCGTGGCGTTTGCCTCGTATGCTCTCGACGAATCAATCATGTTTGTCATTTCCGTTATAATATTTACATTAGGATATGTAACGTAGCCGTTTTCATCCGCATCAGGATGTGACGGGTCATACACCATATTCATCTGCGCGTCATGGTCCTCCACTATTTTTGTTACCTTTACTCCTGAGCCGGTAATTCCTCTTGCCTGCAAAAGAATCTTTCCAAACGCATTGCCGTTTTTCTCTGCAAAGACTACCGTCTTTCTTCTGTATGGCCCGCCGTTTTGCGAGCGTGTAGAAGTTACATTTGCTATATTCTGTGAAATAATATCCGACCTGAGCCTTTGGGCGCTCATACCTGAGCCGGCTATATCAAAAGACGTAAATAAACCCATGTTTAACTTCCTTTCCGTTTATGTGTTTACAGTATCAAGCATATTATTATTGTATGCTATTTCTGCATGGCTGCTTTTAACATGTCAAACTGATAATTAATAGAGCTAATAATTCCATCATATTTTATCTGTGTAGATGCAAGCTCTACATTTTCCACGTCTACATCAACATTGTTTCCGTCAAGCCTGTATGACAGGTTTGAAAAATCCGTATATGTAGTATGACGGAGATTGCTTATATCCACATCCCCTATCTTGGCGCGCAGACACCTGCTGCTGCCGCTTGTAAGCTCCTCCAATAAATAATTATCAAAGGAAACATCCCGTCTCTTATAGCCAGGCGTAGTGGCATTTGCCAGATTATTGTTAATAACAGTTAACCTGGTGTTCTGTGCATCTGCTGCTTTCTCCAAAACATTTATGTAACTGAACGCATTTGAATTAATCATAATGTCTCCTTTCTAACATCTCACACAAGTAATTATATATTTTTTCTTTAATAATGACAAGTAGAAATTATTCATTTTTATGATTTTTCTTTAAAATGGAAATAATTTCATAAACAAAAAAGTACCCGGAGAAATGAAGTTCTCAACTATAATTAAGAAATTTATTTAAGAACTTCATTTCTTTGGGCGCCTGTAATTTCTATCATTAGGAAAACATTAGGAAAAATATTTATTTTTGATTTTCTTTAAGCCTCTCAAGCTCATCAAACACAACATCATTGATAACCTTAATATATGTTCCTTTCATGCCTGATGACCTTGATTCTATAACTCCTGCGCTTTCAAACTTTCTTAAGGCATTTACTATGACCGAACGGGTGATGCCCACTCTGTCAGCTATTTTGCTGGCAATAAGGATTCCTTCTGCTCCGTCAAGCTCGTCAAAAATGTGAATTATTGCCTCAAGCTCTAAAAATGACAGGGTGCTGATTGCAGATTTTACTATCTGAACCTTTCTTTCCTCCTCTGCGTTTTCCTCATTTACGGAACGCATCATTTCAAGCCCTACCACCGTGGTTCCATACTCGCTTAAAATAATATCGTCTATCTCGTACTGGGCGCTGCATTTATATATAAACAATGTTCCAAGCCTTTCTCCCGCTATGTCTATAGGCGCTATAATTGCCTGAAACTTCTTTATATCCTCCGACTCAAAGCCCAGTGTTGCAAGATTAACATTTTCTTTTGTAGACAGCACGCTTAAAAGTCTTTCGTTAAGCATTTTATCTATCATCATTCCCATCTCGCCCGTAAGAAGCTCTCCAATCTCATCAACGCCTGTTTTTCTCCCTATTCCCAATATTTTCCCCTTTTTGCTTATAACAAGAATGTTTGATTCCAAAATCTCGCTTAAAACCTTACATATATCATTAAAAACCACCTTTTGGCTGCTGCTGTTATGAAGCAGCTTATTAATCTTCCTTGTCTTATCAAGTAATTGTACACTCATTGTGGCACCTCCATATATGCTTTTTCAAATAGTGCGTAAACTTATGCTATTTTTCATACTAACACAATTTTTGCAAACACACAAGTCTTATCTTCTACAATTCAAATAATTCTTATATTTTTTTATTAAATTGTGTCAATTTTTTATGGTTTCCTTTTTTGTCTCTACATATCCGCACTGTTCATCTGAACACACAAGCTTATTCCCCTTCTCCAGCATGTACTTCCCACATTCAGGGCATCTTTTATCTGACGGTCTCTGCCATGACATAAACTCACATTCAGGATTATTTTCACATCCAAAATATTTTCTGCCCTTCTTGGTCTTTTTAATTACCACGTCACTGCCGCACAATGGACAGCTTATTCCTATTTTCTCATAATAAGGCTTTGTATTTCTACATTCAGGAAAGCCGGGACATGCCAGAAATTTTCCGTGAGGTCCGTATTTTATAACCATATTTCTACCGCACATATCGCAGACAACATCGGTTTCCTCGTCTCTAATCTCAATTTTTTCCAGCTCCTTTTCGGCATTTTTAACGGCTATGTCTAAATCGGGATAAAAATTCCTTACTACCGTTTTCCACTGAACGCTTCCCTCCTCCACCATGTCAAGAAGCGACTCCAGATTAGCAGTAAAGCTTGTATCTACAATGACTGAAAAGGCATCCTTCATTATGTTATTCACAGCCTCTCCAAGCTCTGTCACATAAAGATTTTTATTTTCCTTTGCAACATACCGCCTCTGTATAATAGTAGTAATAGTAGCCGCATAGGTGCTTGGACGTCCTATTCCCTGCTCCTCTAACGCCTTTACCATGGCGGCCTCCGTAAAATGCGCCGGCGGCTGTGTAAAATGCTGGGCCTCCTTAAGCTCGTCAAGAGTCAGGGAGGTATCCTTTGTTATCCTGCCTAAAAGCATATTGGCAGCCTCTTTTTCCTTGTCATCCTCCTCCACATACACTGACATAAAGCCGTCAAAGGCTATCTTTGACGTAGCTACCGTAAATATATAGCCGGATGCATTTAGCTTTATGGAGGTGGTCTCATACCTTGCCGCCGCCATTCTGCTTGCCACAAATCTTTTCCATATAAGCTGATACAGTCTGAACTGGTCCCTTGACAATGCTTCCTTGAGAACTGCCGGCGTCAGCTCTACATTAGTGGGTCTGATGGCTTCGTGGGCATCCTGTATCTTTCCTGTATTTTTCTTTGAGGAAGCCGTATCCGATATATAGCCTTCACCATAATTTTCCTTTATATATGCTCTGGCTAAGCTGTCCGCCTCCTCTGATATTCTTACGGAATCTGTTCTCAAATACGTAATTATGCCTATTGTTCCCATACCGCTTACATCAATGCCTTCATAAAGCTGCTGGGCTATCCTCATGGTCTTTTGGGTAGAAAAGTTCAATGCCTTTGACGCCTCCTGCTGCAATGTGCTTGTTGTAAATGGCATCGGCGGCTTCTTTATTCTTTCTCCTGTCTTTATATCGTCAACCGAAAAACCGCCCTTTTTTACCTTTTTTGTAATTTCATCCATCTGTCCCTTGGAGGCAACGTTAATCTTTCCTGATTTATCCCCGTGAAATTTAGCTATAAGAAGCTTTTTTTCACCCTTTATCTTTAAGGCAGCCTCAAGTGTCCAGTATTCTTCCGGAATAAATGCGTTTATCTCATCCTCTCTGTCGCATATCATACGAAGGGCTACCGACTGGACGCGTCCTGCGCTTAAGCCCCTCTTTACCTTTGCCCAAAGCACGGGACTTATACTGTAGCCCACCATTCTGTCAAGAACACGTCTTGCCTGCTGGGCGTCAACCAAATCCATATTTATTCCTCTTGGATTTTTTAAGGATTCCTTTACGGCATTTTTTGTAATCTCATTAAATGTGATTCTCACCGCTTTTTTTTCATCAAGCTTTAAGGCCTTTGTTAAATGCCATGCTATAGCCTCTCCCTCCCGGTCAGGGTCCGTTGCCAGATATACCTTGTCAGCCTTTTTTACGTATTTCCTAAGCTCTGCAAGCTTATCTCCCTTTCCTCTTATAGTTATATATCTGGGCTCATAATCATTTTCAAAGTCAATGCCCATGGTGCTTTTTGGCATATCCCTCACATGTCCGTTTGAAGCAACCACCTCGTAGTTTGCTCCTAATATTTTTTTTACTGTTTTTACCTTTGCAGGGGACTCCAGTATAACAAGATTCTTAGCCATTTATATTCTCCATTCCATATATAAAATAACTCGTTTGGTTTATATGCTTTTTCTTGCATAATAATTTTTTGCAGGCTCATATATAAGCCCCTCAAGCTGTAGCTTTAATAATATTTCAAGAATTTTCCCTGTGCTAAAGCCTGTTTTGTAAGCCAGCTCCTGTAAGGACTCCGGCACCAAATCCGTTTTACTATACACCACCTCAAAATCTTTTTCAAGTACATTGTTTAAAATTTCATTTTTTTTCACATTTTTAATTTTAAGTATGTCTCCTATATCCTCCGTACATGTAAAAATATATGCTCCGTCGCTTATAAGGCTGTTGCAACCCTCACTTAACCCATCCGTCACCCTTCCCGGCACAGCCATCACGTCAACCCCTTGGTTTATGGCATACTCTGCCGTTATAAGAGAGCCGCTTTTTTTCCTGGCCTCAACCACTATAACCAAATCTGACAGACCGCTTATTATTCTGTTTCTTTTTGGAAAATGCCAGCTTCTCGGCTCGCTTCCCAAGGGAAGCTCTGATATTATTCCTCCCCTTTTTGCCATCTCCTCATATATTTCAATGTTTTCATAAGGATAGCATATGTCTGCTCCGCAGCCCATAATCCCGTAGGAGCTTCCTCCCTCCTCCAATGCGCCTCTGTGTCCGTAGGTGTCTATACCTCTTGCCATGCCGCCTATTACGTCAACTCCGAGGGCTGCCATATCCCTGCCGATTTTTTTCGCAAGCTGTCTGCCGTAGTTAGTGCATTCCCTTGCCCCTATTATTGCGACAGACCTTTTTCCCTTTGGAAGCTGTCCCTTTACAAATAGACAAAAGGGAGGATTTTTAATATTCTTTAATTTTTCCGGATACTCCTTATCATGAACAAAGAAAAATGAAATCTTTTGACGTTCCATATATTCAAGCTGTTTTTCCATGTCAAAATTCTTTTTTGAACTTTCAATAAGGCGTATTTCCTCCTCTGTCAGCGCCTTAGCCAATGACAGTCTTTTTCTGTCACATTCATATACTTCCCGGGGAGCTTTAAAAAAATCCATAAGCCTTTGTTTCTTTTCATCAGACACCCCCTCGACGCAGTGTAGCCACAGCATATATTTTCTCTGCTCGTCATGTATATTTTTACTATTTGTAATTTTCTTATCTTTCATTTATCCTATTATTTTTCCTCTCATTTATCCTGTTATTCTTACGTTTTTATACCCTTTAGCCTTTTTCAAGCTCCGGTCTGTAGCCTGCTGCCTCCGCTAAATGTCTTTTTTCTATGTTTACGGCGCCCTCTAAGTCGGCTATTGTTCTTGACACCTTTATAATCTTATAATATGTTCTTGTACTGACGCTAATCACCTGTAAAACATCCCTCAGAAATTTTTTTTGCTCTTCACCAAGATAGCAGTACTTTTTTATGTCGCCGGGAGATAAATCGGAATTAAAGCTTATGTCAGTACCCTTATATCTTTCTGACTGTATAAGCCTTACAGCCTCTACCTTTTTCCTAAGCTCAAGGGACGTCTCCCTTATTCCTTTTTTCTGTAATTCTCCTACATTCATAACAGGTGAGCTTATCATTATATCTATTCTGCTTAAAAGGGGCCCGCTTATCCTTCCTATATAATTATTTACCTCTCTTTCCGTACATCTGCATCTGCTTCTGTCAGGATAGTAGCCGCACCTGCAGGGATTAGCCGACGCCACCAGCATAAAATCTGCCGGAAATTCATATACGCCGCTTGTTCTTGTAATTACAAGCCTTTTGCTCTCCATTGGCTGTCTTAAAACCTCTAAGGCCTCTCTTTTATACTCTGCCATTTCGTCTAAAAACAACACGCCCCTATGGGCAAGAGTTATCTCCCCCGGTCTTACATTTAATCCTCCTCCCGCCATAGCCCTTGCCGTTATGGTATGGTGGGGACTTCTAAAGGGCCTTTTCGTTATAAAGCTTTCGCCCTTAAGCTCTCCTGCTATACTATGTATTTTCGTTATTTCTATACACTCCCTTAAGTCCGGAGCCGGCAAAATAGTGGCAATGCGGGAGGCAACCATAGTCTTTCCGCTTCCGGGCGGCCCGATAAAAAGTATATTATGCCTGCCTGCCGCCGCTATAACTGCTGCTCTCTTTAATACCTCCTGACCGTTTACATCGGAAAAATCCTCCTTTTGTCCCGCATCCTGCAAATCCTCTGGAGGCAGATTGACTATATTTTTCTCAGGCTTTACTTTTTTTAAGCCGTTTAGTATATCAGTGCAGTCTCTTAAGCTGTCTGCTGCAATGACATCTATACCCTTGACAACTGCTGCTTCTCCTGCATTTTCTCCCGGCAAAATTATGCGTTCATAGCCCTTTTCTTTTGCTGAGGCCGCTATTGCCAATGCGCCTCTTATTCCCCTTAATCTCCCATCAAGGCTTAATTCTCCCACAACTACTGTTCTATTCATATCATAAACAGGACTTACGACGCCTATGGCTGTAAGGATTCCTATTCCTATGGGCAGGTCAAAGCCGCTTCCATCCTTTCTCACTCCTGCAGGCGACAGGTTTATTGTTATTCTTTTAGGCGGAATGGTTTCTCCCATATTTTTAACTGCCGTCCGGACTCTCTCCCTTGCCTCCCTTACCTCTGAACTTAACAGACCAACCATATCAAGAGAAGGCAGGCCCGGGCTTACGTCAACCTCTATCTCCACAGGCAGCATTTCTATTCCTCTTATGGTTCCGCTATGGATTTTACAAAACATGATTTAAAAACCTCTTTTCAATATATTTTTTTGTCAGACTTCAATTTTTTGCTTTAATGATATTAACCTGAATATTTTTCTCCACGCTTTAGATTTGTTATTTAAACAGAAAAAACAGGGCATAGCCCTGCTTTTGATTGATGATTTTTAATCATATCATTTATTACTAATTTAGTCAATACCGTATTTTCTCTTAAGGCTCTTATATTCCTGATTTATAAGAAGCACCGTTGCGTCGTCTCCCCCCTCATTGTCAGGATGATATATTTTCAAAAGCTCCCTGTATCTTTTTTTAAGTCCCGTAGGACCGGATATTCCTGCAAAAAAGCGGCTTTCTCCCACATGAGTCATATTCTTTGCCTGATTTTGGAGCTTTTTTATATTTTCCTTTTCTCTCTCTATGTTAGCCTTATCCTTTGCTATCCTCCTAAGCTCGTTCTCCATTATCTGCCACTGCTTTTCAAACAGCTCCTTTTGCCTCAAAAGCCTTTTTTCCTGCACGTCAAGCGCTGACTGATAGCTTCTCTTTTCTCTCTCAAAAGAATTTTTTTCCTTAGTAAGCTGCTGCCTTTCCTCAGTCAATTCCTGCCTTTCCTGCTGCAGTCTCACATTTTCAAGAAAAAGCCAATGCTTTATCTCATTCTGAGGGTCATCACTTATATCATATACAAAATTCACCTGACTCTTCATATATTTCTATTTCTCCTTTCAAGCTTCCGGTTACATCTGCTTTCTCACTATCTTATATTCATCCTCCATTTGAAAATAGGGACAATTATAGTATTCATCGCACATAAGCCTTACTGCCTCATCCTCGTCAAGATTTATCGCACACATATAATTTTCGTATTCCTCGTCATACACAAAATTACTGCAGTAATCACAATTTGTCTGTTTCATATGCCACCCGGTTCCTTTCATATATGCATATATTGCATAAACTAATTACAATTTACCACAAGGTTTCTTCAATGTAAACAATATTTTATTTGGAAAGGCACCTAAATTGCCTTTTCTTCATATTATATAGTAACCCTTTGACTTCGGTTTATGTGCCGTCAGGAGGTAGCATTGAAGACCTTTAAAGAACCCCCCAGCATCATTGAGGAAGAAAAGCTTTTAAGCCGCCTTAAGGGTGGTGACATGGAGGCACGTAATACACTGGTAGAATGTAACATGCGTCTGGTAGCACATATTGCAAAAAAATATCACTCATCCGACAAGGATTTTGATGATATTATATCCATTGGCACTATCGGACTGATTAAGGCAATAAATACCTTTGACCCTTCCAAGGGAAACCGTCTTGTAACCTATGCCAGTAAATGTATTGAAAATGAAATATTAATGTACTTCAGGAGTGAAAAGAAAAAAAGCAGAGAGGTTAGTCTATATGAGCCTCTCGGCACAGACAAGGACGGAAATTCCATAAGCCTTTTAGATATTATAGAATCTGACTCTAAGGATATGCTGTCTGAATATGCCACAAACGAACAGCTATTTTGGTTATTTAAAAATATAGAAAAGCTGCTTACTCCCTTTGAATTTAATATTATAAAAAAAAGATACGGTCTTTTTGGAGAAAAGGAGACAACTCAAAGGGAAATCGCCGCCAAGCTTGGTATTTCCAGAAGCTATGTAAGCAGAATAGAAAAAAAATGCTTAGAAAAGCTTAAAAAAGCTCTGGATGGTTAAGCATAAAACAAAGAGGCTGCCCAAATAAGAAAAATGCGGCAGCCTCTTTATTTTAACCACTCCCTTAACCGGAGATTTTTATTCCTTTCTTCTTAATATATCGTATATATCAAGCTTGATTCCCAAATCAATGTAAAGTACCTGCTGTGGATGAGGGGCGCTTTCCATGGTTTTTCCTTCTTCATCCTCTATCAGCTTTACTGTAGCGGCAATATTTTCACCGTCCGGCTTCATTACCTCTATCTCCTCGCCTACAGAAAACTTATTTCTCTGCTCTATCCTGTATTTTCCCTTTTCCTCCCCGTTTATAATGCCAAGGTAGGTATATTCCTTAACGTAAGTATTGCTGTCATATATCTGGGTATTCTCATCGGGCTTTCCAAAGAAAAAGCCTGTTGTATACTGTCTGTAGGTACACTTTGCTATCTCCGATTTATAAAAGGGTATTCTCTCCCTGTAATAATCAGGCGATTTTTCATAGTCGTCCATAGCCATGCGATATGTTCTGGCTACAGCAGCCACGTAGAGAGCTGTTTTCATTCTTCCCTCTACCTTAAAGCTGTCTATGCCTGCCTCCATAAGCTCCGGTATATGCTCTATCATACATAAATCCTTTGAATTAAATATATAGGTGCCTCTTTCGTTTTCATATACGGGCATATACTGCCCCGGCCTTGACTCCTCAACAACGGCATATTTCCAGCGGCACGGGTGGGTGCACGCTCCCTGATTGGCATCTCTTCCTGCCATAAAGCTGCTTAAAAGACATCTTCCCGAATATGAAATACACATGGCTCCGTGTACAAAGGTTTCTATCTCCATATCCTGTGGTATATTTTCCCTTATTTCCTTTATTTCCTCTAAGGACAGCTCTCTTGCGGTAACTACACGCTTTGCTCCAAGCCTGTACCAGAAATTGTATGTTCCGTAGTTAGTATTATTTGCCTGGGTGCTGATATGCAGCTCCATATCAGGAAGTATTTCCCTTGCAATGGTAAATATTGCAGGGTCTGAAATAATTAAGGCGTCAGGCTTAAGCTCCTTAAACTCCTTAAGCTCTTTAAAGTATTCCCTTACGCCCTCCAAATCCTTATTATGGGCAAGGATATTCGCCGTAACATACACCTTTACATTATGCTCGTGGGCAAATTTCACACCCTCCTTCATATCCTCCGGCGTGAAATTTTTTGCCTTAGCTCTGAGACCGAAGGCCTCCCCGCCTATATAAACTGCATCTGCGCCATATATAACTGCAATCTTAAGAACCTCAAGACTGCTTGCAGGTATTAATAATTCAGGTCTTCCGTACATAATAATCCTCCGTTATCCGGCTTTTTTAAGCCTAACACCTTTTTATGCTGAGGGACATTCCGTCTCCTATAGGAATAATAGCCGTTGTAAGATTTTCCATATGCTTTATCTCATATAAAAACTCTCTCATTCTTCCGTGTATTGTTCTGTCTCTCCTTGCAACAGCGTATCTTGACTCTATTATGTCTCCCTCCTGAAGCACATTGTCCGCCAGCAATATCCCCTGATTGTCAAGAAGTCTCATTACATGAGGCAGAAAATTTATATACTGTGCCTTTGCCGCATCCATAAACACAAAATCAAAGGAGGGCTCAAGATTTGGAAGTATACTTAATGCATCTCCTTCAATAAGGGTAATTATTTTTTCCTTGCCTGCCTTTTTTATATTTTCCCTTGCCACAGGTATACGCTTATCATAATTTTCAATGGTTACTATTGTTCCGCCCTCATCAAGATACTCACTCATAAGAATTGCCGAATATCCTATTGCAGTTCCAAGCTCAAGGAGCTTCTTTGGCTTTTTCATTTCCAAAAGCACCCTTATAAAGCCTTCAACCTCCTTCCGGATAATCGGCACATCCATCTTTTCTGCGTATTCTGCCACCTCTTCCAATATAGGACTGTTATCCCTCTCCAGCGAGTGAATATAAGATACAATTCTTTCATTTACAATCATGGCTTTTACCTATTTTTCCTCTTTCTTCGGTCTAAGAGCCTCTATAATTTCCTCAGGACTGTATTCCGTGTTTACGGTATATGTACCGGAATATATTTCTGCCTCATACAGCATGGTCTGTATCTTAAACACAAGCTCACTTTCTATAAGTCCGTTTTTTTTCAGTATAGAGGCAACCTCGCCTGTAGAAGCGTCTGCAGGTATAGTTATCACTACCTCCTGTCCCTTTCCTTTTTCCGCCATGCCCTCCTCTGAAAAAATCTTTTCCCCAAAGGCAAAGGCACTCCTGCTGATTAAAACCACCAATACTGCTCCTATTATATACATTGCAGCCTTAAAGGTGATTTTTGAAAAAACAGATGCGCTTTTTTTTGCAATATTCTTTGACTTTTTACGGTTTTTACCTGCCTTTTTTACTTTTGAATGTTTTGCCGTACCTGCCTGCTTTACTGCACCGGACTGTCTTGCTGTGCCTGATGGCTTTGCTGTACCCGACTGTTTTACTGCGGCTGCCTGTTTTACTGCATTTGGCTGTTTAACTGCGGCTGCCTGCTTTACCCCATTGCCCTGCTTACTGGCATGTACCCCGGCAGCAGGCACCCTGACGGCTTTTTTTCTGTCCATAACTTTATTGTCAGCTTCTTTTCCCATCTTCGTACTCCATTTATAAAAAGTCTAATTCTAACTCTATATCGTCACATACCTCTCTGAAGATACGCTGTGACATTTTGCAAAAGGCAAGCTCTGCATTAAGATATGAAGCAGCCAGCGGGTTTTCAAGTATTGCCCTAAACTCGTCTGAAAGCCTTGAGGCCGCTTCCCTGTCATATGTTTCCGCCTCAATCTGAAGCACAAAATTTCTTTTTCTAAACTCCTGAACACGCTCATACAGCTCCGGTATCTGAGAAAGCTCCTTTTTATAAAGACAATACTTCTGATATTCCTCGCTCTCTCTTATAAGCGTATTCAGCTGCTTTGAGCTGTTAATAATATCCTCGGACATTTTATACTACCATGCCTTTCTATATTTTATATATAACCATACATCCATGCATATCACAGACTTGTTGCCATACTGCCTAAATAGGAATTTGTGACTATGCATTATTCAACTTCCATAATAATAGGTAAAATCATAGGATTTCGCTTAATCTTTTTCCAAAGATAATCGCTTAAGGTATCCTTTACTATCATTTTAATCTTGCCCCAGTCAGATATATTTCTGTCAACACAGTCAAGAACTGCATCGTTAACTATGTTTCTTGCATCCTCAAGGAGGTTTTCTGCTTCTCTTACATACACAAAGCCCCTTGATACAATATCAGGACCGGCAAGAAGCTGGTTACTGTACTTTTCAAAGGTCATTACAACTATGATAATACCGTTCTCTGCAAGGTTTTGCCTGTCTCTTAAAACTATGTTTCCGACATCGCCTACTCCAAGACCGTCTACAAGTATGCTTCCCGCCTGCACGGTTTCTCTTGTTGTACCCTCCTTCTCACTAAGCTCAAGGACGTCTCCTGATGAAAGAATAAATATATTTTCCTTTGGCAGCCCCATAGCCTCTGCAAGCTCAGCCTGAGCCCTCCTGTGCCTGTACTCTCCGTGAAGGGGAATGGCATATTTAGGCTTAACCAAAGAATAAAGAAGCTTTATTTCCTCCTGACACGCATGTCCCGATACGTGGGTATCCTGAAAAATAACGTTTGCTCCCTGCATCTGAAGCTCATTTATAACCTTTGATACTGCCTTTTCATTGCCTGGTATAGGATTTGAGCTGAAAATAACCGTATCTCCCGGCTTTATTGTAATCTTTCTATGAAGGGATGCCGCCATACGTGACAATGCCGCCATGGATTCTCCCTGACTTCCCGTTGTTATAATAGTAACCTGGTCGTCCGTATAATTTTTCAGTTCCTCTATATCTATAATGGTATTTTCCGGCAGATTGAGATATCCAAGCTCTCCTGCTGTCTGGACTATATTTACCATGCTTCTGCCTTCCACTACCACCTTTCTGCCATATTTATTTGCTGAATTAATAAACTGCTGCACTCTGTCAACATTTGACGCAAAGGTTGCAATAATAATTCTGTGCTTTGAATTTTCAGCAAATATATGGTCTATGGTTTTTACTATGTTTCTTTCGGAGCTGGTAAAGCCTGGCCTTGTGGCGTTGGTACTGTCGCACATAAGCGCAAGCACTCCCTTCTTTCCAAGCTCTCCAAGCCTTGTAAGGTCTGTAGTATCGCCAAAAAGGGGCGTATAGTCAATCTTAAAATCCCCCGTGTGAACTATAAGACCTGCCGGAGTAAATATGGCAAGACCTGCCGCATCGGCAATACTGTGGTTGACCTTTATAAATTCTATTCTGAATGCTCCTAAATTAATAGTCTGACCGTACTTTACAATCTTTTTCTTTACCGTCTTCTCAATTCCATGCTCCTTAAGCTTTCCCTCAATAATGCCGAGGGTAAGCTTTGTCGCGTAAATAGGCACATTTATCTCCTTGAGAACATAAGGCAGCGCTCCTATATGGTCCTCATGTCCATGGGTTATGACAAAGCCCTTTATTTTGTGTATATTATCCTTAAGATATGTTATATCAGGTATAACAAGGTCTATTCCAAGCATCTCATCATCCGGAAAGGATAAGCCGCAATCTACTACTACTATACTGTCTTCATATTCAAATGCCGTCATATTCATACCTATTGCCTCAAGTCCGCCAAGGGGTATGATTCTTATTTTCGCGTTTTCTTCTACCTTCAAAATTCTACCTCCAAATCTGATTCTATTCTTATATGTATCACTCTACATCAATGTCGTCCAACAGTTCATTAAATATTTTTGATACGCTTTCCAACTCATCATCATTTTCTACTATTTCATATATTGCTTCCGCATCAGTATCCTTAGATATATCCTTTACAATAAGCGCCTCCGACTCTTCATCATCCGCCAAATCACTGACCAACAGATAATTTATACCATTAACCCTTGTCTGCTCAAGCACAAAAAATTCTGCCTCCTCACCGTTTTCTCCGGTAAATACAAGTTTCTCAAACATTTTGACTATTCCTTTCAAAATCTAAATATCCCTGCAAAATAAGCATGGCTGCTATGCAGTCCACATACTTTCCCCTGTCCTCTTTCCTGACGCCTGTGGCAGTCATTGTCTTATGGGCCTCTACCGTAGTAAGTCTTTCATCCCATAAAATCACGGGAACATTACATCTTCTCTCTAAGGTTTCCTTAAACTCAAAGGATTTGTCTGCCCTGTCCCCCATGGTATTGTTCATATTTTTAGGCAGACCAAGCACTATCTTCTGCACATCATACTGCTTTACCAGTTCCTCTATTCTCTGCAGTGTTTTTCGTATCTTTTTTTCTGATTCCCTGCGTATAATCTCTACGCCCTGGGCAGTATAAAGAAGCTCATCAGACACTGCCACGCCTACTGTCTTTGAGCCAAAGTCAAGTCCCATTATCCTCATAAAATGCCGCCTTTTCTATTTAAGCTTATTTTTTATGTAGTAGGTAAGGGCCTCCTCAATAAGCTCATCCCTCTCTACCTTCATAATAAGGCTCCTTGCGTTATTGTGGCTTGTAATATATGTCGGGTCTCCTGACATAATATACCCTACTATCTGATTTACAGGGTTATATCCCTTTTCGGAAAGAGCTTTATATACCTGCTCTAATACCTGTCCAACCTCCATTTGAGGCTCCTGAATTATCTTAAAATATTGTGTATTACTTAAATCGCTCATTTCTCAACCTTTCTGCCGTAACAAATACACGCACATAATTTCATCTATATTCTAATATATTTCATTCATCTGTGCAAGTAATATTTCTTTATTTAATAGAGATTTAATTTTTACACAGACAATTTTGTTCCTTAAATCCTTATCCGTCTTTACCGCAACCCTTACGTATTCCCTTGTATAACCGACAAAATAGGATTCGTTTTCTATTAATATTTTTTCCTCAAATAATATATCGGCTGTTTTTCCCATAAATTTCTTGATGTATTTTTCCCTAAGCACATTATTCAACCTTAAAAGCTCGTCGCTTCTCTCCGACTTTATCCTTTCGTCCACCTGGTTTTCCATTTCAGCCGCTTTAGTTCCCCTTCTCCTTGAATACTTAAATATATGCATTTCTGCAAATTCCGCAGCTTCAAGAAATCTCTTTGTCTCCTTAAATTCCTCCATGCTCTCCCCGGGAAAGCCTGTTATGACGTCTGTAGTTATGGCAGGATTGTCAAAACTTTTTCTTATAAGACGGCATTTTTCCATATACTCTGAAGGGGTGTAATGTCTGTTCATTCTCTTAAGGGTTCCGGCGCATCCGCTTTGGAGCGACAGATGGAAATGGGGACAGAATTTTTTTATTTTCCTTACCCTTTCCATAAATTCTTCCGTTATAATACCCTGCTCAAGAGAGCCAAGACGGATTCTTTCAATGCCGTCTATCCCGCTTAATTTTTCTATAACATCAATAAGCGTTGTATTTTCCTCACATAAATCCTTTCCATATGAGCTTAAATGTATACCTGTAAGCACAATTTCCTTATAGCCTTTTTTTGAAAGCGCAACAACCTCCCTCTCTATATCGGAAATTTCTCTGCTTCTTATTCTTCCTCTTGAATAGGGTATAATACAGTATGTACAAAACTGGTTGCAGCCATCCTGTATTTTTATAAATGCCCTTGTATGCCCTGTCACCTCGGTCATCTGCATTTTTTCATATTGACAGCCCTTTGACATATCCTCACAGACCGCTATTTTAGAAGCTTTTTCCTTATACTCTCCAAAATATTTTTCCAATATATCAGGAAGCTGGCTTTTTTTATTATTTCCTATGATAATATCTACGGCTTCATCTGCCAAAAGCTCCTCCTTTGCCTCCTGGGCATAGCATCCCACCGCTACGACTATGGCGTCCGGATTCCTTTTTCTTGCCCTGTGAAGCATCTGGCGTGATTTTCTGTCTGCAATATTTGTTACGGTACATGTATTTATAATATATACGTCTGCCTGAGCTTCAAATAAAACTATCTCATATCCCCTCTCGCAAAGAGCCTGCGCCATTGCGTCAGTCTCATATTGATTTACCTTGCAGCCCAGATTATGAAACGCTGCCCTTTTACTTTTATTGTACATTTTTACCTCTTTTCCATGTCCGTTTTTTTTACTTTTTGACATATTTTACATTGACTTTTGCCCCGAATAAAAGTATTATATATACAAATGGGGTTTATGTTTATTATTCCTCATATTTGACAACAAATATTAAGGAGGGTATTTTTTATGAAAACAGTTCAGATTTCATTAAACTCAATCGATAAGGTTAAGGCTTTTGTAAACGAAATTACAAAGTTTGATACAGATTTTGATTTAGTATCAGGAAGGTATGTTATAGATGCAAAATCTATAATGGGCATATTCAGCCTTGATTTATCAAAGCCTATTGATTTATGCATACATGCTGACGCATCTTCTATCGATGATATATTGGAAGTTTTAAAACCTTACATAGTTTAATTTATGATTATTTAAGCGCCGCTGCCATGCGGCGCCTTTTTTATTGTACCGTTATTACCTCTGTATTTTCAATAGCTTCCCTTATAAGCTCATCTATTCCTTCCAGTTTTTTCTCCGATTTTTCTATTGCCTTAAGTGTCGGCTTTGTAACAGGATGCTTTGCCACAAAGGTAGTACAGCAGTCCTCAAAGGGCTGTATAGATATATCATATGTTCCTATCCTTACGGCTATATCTATAATATCCTGTTTGTCAAATGCCGCCACAGGCCTGTACACAGGCATAGTGCACACATTATTAATAACGGCAAGAGACTCCATGGTCTGACTTGAAACCTGACCTATGCTTTCTCCTGTCACCAGTCCGAGACAGCCTCTTTCCCTTGCAAAATGCTCTGCTATCTTATACATGACTCTTTTCATTATAATGGTAAGCTCCTCGTGAGGACAATTTTCATATATATACACCTGAACGTCAGCAAAATTTACCACGTTTATATTTATGGGCCCTGCGTATGAGGCGATAACCTTTGCAAGGTCTAAAACCTTCTGCTTTGCCCTCTCTGAGGTATAAGGAGGCGCGTGAAAGTATACTGCCTCAAGCTGAACGCCCCTTCTTGCTATCATATATCCTGCCACAGGGCTGTCTATTCCTCCTGACAAAAGAAGCATTGCCTTTCCCGCCGTTCCCGTCGGCATTCCTCCAAGACCCGGTATTGTCTCTGAATATATATTTATATGATTTCTTATCTCTATATTAAGCAGCACCTCCGGATGATGTACATCAACCGAATACCTTGGAAAGGCGTCAAGGATAGCCTCACCCATATCCATATTTATCTCCACAGACGTCTTTTCATAATTTTTTCTGGCTCTTCTGGCGTTTACCTTAAAGGTAAGCTCCTTATTTCCATATACCTGCCTCATATAGCTGATAACCTGCTCCTTAAGCTCCTCCCAGCCATTATCCTCTATCTTAACTAAAGGGCATATTCCCACGATTCCAAAAACCTTCTTTAATGCCTGTATAACGTCGTCATCGTCATAATCATCAAAGACGTCTACATATATTCTTCCCACCTCTCTGTATACCTTAAACTGTCCAACATCCTTTTTCAAGGCAATATTTATCTGTTTTACAAGGGCATCCTCAAAAATATATTTATTTTTTCCCTTAACGCCTATCTCCGCATATTTTATTAAAAATGACCTGAATTCCATTATTTTCTCCTTAATATTCTAAGTTTTGGCAATAGCTCCTTAACCGCTTCTATGGCATAATCCGCCTCTTCCTTTGTTGTGGCGGGGCAAAGGCTGAAACGAAGGGTTGAATCAAGCGCCTCCCTGTCAATCCCTATGGCCTTAAGGGTTGGGCTTACCCCCGGCTTATTTGACGAGCACGCCGAGCCTGACGACACGTATACACCCTTTTCCTCCAAGGCGTGGAGCATAACCTCGCTTCTCACTCCTATAAATGAAACGCTTACTATATTAGGAGCTCCTTCAGCCTCCCTGCCGCTGTTTATCCTTACATCCGGCAGCTTAAGTAAACTGTCTGTAAGATAATTCCTAAGCTCACGCATTTTATTTACCTTTGTCTCCATATCTGTATAGGCTTCCTTAACAGCCTGTCCCATACCTGCTATTCCCGGAACGTTATCGGTTCCTGAACGAAGACCTCTCTGCTGGCCTCCTCCATGCATAATAGGCCTTATCTTTACCTTATCGGACACATATAAAAACCCGATTCCCTTTGGCCCGTGTATCTTATGGCCGCTTACGCTCAAAGCGTCTATTTTAAGCTTCTTAGGATATATCTTATATTTACCGAAGGCCTGTATAGCGTCCACATGAAATATGGTATCCTGATTTCTTTCCTTTATTATTTTTCCAATCTCCTCTATAGGCTCTACAGCGCCTATCTCATTGTTTACATACATTACGGACACAAGTATGGTTTCATCTGTAATTGCATTTTTCAGCTCATTTATATCTATCCTTCCCGACTTATCCACATTAAGGTATGTAACGCTGTAGCCCTGCTCCTCAAGATATTTCATGGTAGAAAGAACGCTTGCATGCTCTATGGCTGTGGTGACAATATGCCTGCCTGCTCTCTTATAAGCCTCTGCAGTGCCTATAAGGGCCATATTGTTTGCCTCCGTACCTCCTGAGGTAAATATAATTTCCTTCTCCGCCGCCTTTAAAGCCTTGGCTATTATTTCCCTTGCAGCCCTTAAGTATTTTTCTGCCTCTATACCCTTCATATGAAGGGACGACGGATTGCCAAAGTCCTCCGTCATGGTTTTTACAACTATATCTTTTACCCCTTCTGATACTTTTGTAGTAGCTGAATTATCTAAGTACGCTTCCATCTTCTTACCTTTCCATCTTAAACATTAATACGGACAATATGGCCATACCTGCAGTTTCTGTTCTGAGTATTCTTCTTCCTAATGAAATTCTTTCTATACCGGCTTTTACCGCCGCCTCAATTTCACCCTCGTCAAAGCCTCCCTCCGGGCCGATAAAAATGCCTATCCTCATTCCCGGCTGCATTTTATCTATAATCTTCCTTGTCTCATTCATATCCTTATAATTCTCATAGGGAATAATTGACATATCCATATTTTCTGTATACTTTACGGCTTCCCCAAAGGTCATGGGCTTTTTTACCTTTGGTATAATAATTCTGCCTGACTGCTTAGCGGCGCTCTCAGATATTAAGTTCCACCGCTTTACCTTTGAATCAGCTTTCTTTTCATCAAGCTTAACTATGGCTCTCTTTGATGCTACAGGAATAATCTCCCTTACTCCAAGCTCCACTGCCTTCTGGATAATAAGCTCCATCTTGTCGCCCTTTGGCAGACACTGAAAGAGATAAAACTCTGTGTCAAGCTCATTTCCCACCTTATCAATATCATATATTTTTGCCCTTATCTCATCATTAGAAATTTCGTCTATCTTACAATAGTAATCCTTATCCGCACCGTTGCTTATAAGAAGCTCCTCCCCCTTTTTCATTCTAAGGACATTTTTAATGTGGTTTACATCACTGCCTTTAATAGTGATAAAGCCGTTGTCTATGTTTTTTTCCTCTGCAAAAAAATGATGCATCTTTTACCTCTTTTATTATTATATCCGTCTTGCCGTAACGCTTGACCATTCATTCTGTCTTGTCACTTCTACTATTTCAAACCGGGGGTTAGCTTCTATTTTTTTAACTACCTCCTCTTCCTTTGTATCTATAATGCCTGATGTGATAAAATATCCGCCCTTCTTTAAATGCTCATGGGCAATATCAGACAAGGGCATGAGAACGTCAGCCAATATATTTGCCACCACTATATCATAGCGCTCATAGCCTGCCCTGTCCCTAAGCTCCTTATTCTCAAGTATATTTCCTGAATATACCCTGCAGCTTTCCTCTGAAAGCTTATTCACCTTAAGATTTTCGTAAGAGGCGGTTACGGCGTTTTCATCTATATCTATTCCTACTGCTGATTTGGCTCCAAGCTTTAACGCAGCTATTGACAATATACCGCTTCCGCAGCCTACGTCAAGTATGTTTGTATTATTATTTACATACTTTTTTAGCTGTCTTATACAAAGCTGCGTGGTTTCATGCATTCCTGTACCAAAGGCTATGCCCGGGTCTATCTCAATTAAAAGCTTTCCCTTATATTCCTCTTTTATTTCCTCCCACGTAGGCTTTATAACTATATCGTCTACCGTAAAGGACTTAAAATACTGCTTCCAGTTATTGAGCCAGTCCTTATCCTCCGTCACTTCCTTTTCTATGCTACATTCTCCAACGTCAGTAAAGTTCTTAAGCTCAATAAGTCCCTCACGTATTTCCTTAAGCTTTAACGCCTCGTCCTCCAACTCCTCCATATAAAAGCTTAAGAATGCCTCTCCCTTATCCTCCGGAAGCTCCGGAAGAAAATCTATAAACATTTTCTTTTTATCCTCCTGTGACAGGGGAATATTATCTTTTATCTCTATACCGTCTATACCAAGCTCCATCAGCATACTGCCTACTAAGTCTGTTGCCATGGTAGTTGTCTTTAAAGTATATTTATTCCATTTCATTTTTTAACCTATATTACCTTTCTTTTTGCATATCCTTAAGTCTGTTCTCTAGTATGACATAAAAAAGAGTGTTTTTCAACACTCTTTTTTATCCATAATAAATATTAGAACTTTTTATAAATCTCTTTAATTTATAAAACAGGCTTATTTTTTATCCTTCTTCTTTCCTAATACAACTGACAATATTGAAATTCCCAATGCCGCTGCGGCTAAGGCAATATACAGATATATTCTGCTGTGGTCGCCTGTCTGCGGAGCTCCAAGAGGTATTAAATCATCAATCTGAATCAACTCCTCATCCGGGTCATATTCTGTTGTCGGCTCCTCCTTAGACGGGTCTTTTTCATTATCAGTGGTTGGGTCATTGCCAAGAGGCGGCTCGCCGTTTATGTCAACAATTTCCTCCGGTGAGGTCTGAGTCTCCTCAGGCTTTGTATCCTGTGGTATTGTTGTGTTGTTCTCATTTGGAACCCTATCTGTAATATGTATAACCTCATCTGTTGTTGTTGGCTGCTCTGTTGTGCCATTTTCATTCGGTACTGTCGCCGGTGGCTGCTCCGTTGTTCCGTTGTCATTTGGTACTGTTGTTGGCGGCTGCTCCGTTGTTCCGTTTTCATTTGGTACTGTCGTGCCATTCTCGTTCGGTACTGTTGTCGGCGGCTGCTCCGTTGTTCCGTTGTCAACCGGCACTGTCGTCGGTGGCTGCTCCGTTGTTCCATTATCAACCGGCACTGTTGTCGGTGGCTGCTCTGTTGTTCCGTTGTCAACCGGTACTGTTGTTGGCGGCTGCTCTGTTGTTCCGTTTTCATTTGGTACTGTCGTGCCATTCTCGTTCGGTACTGTTGTCGGCGACTGCTCTGTTGTTCCGTTGTCAACCGGTACTGTTGCTGGTGGCTGCTCCGTTGTTGTTTCCTTGTCTTTTATATCGGTTGATGAAGTTTCTGCTGTTGTCTCTTCCTTAAGACTGTTATTCCAGTGATGCCATTCACCGCTGCTGTTGCTGAATGAGCCTGCTATAAGATATCCGCTGGATGTACCGCAGTTTGTAATCTTTGCATTTGGCGCTACAAACACACCGCCGTTGTCGCCTAAGGTAAGCTTTCCCTTATATATGCCAAAGTTCCATATAACCTTATGTGCCTCCATATTATCAAGGGTAGCCTTTGCTTCTCCTCCGTCTACGGAAAGCAGGTATTTTGCAACCATATTACTGTCATTTACGGTATTCTTACCGCTTATGGCATTGATGACAAGAAGCTGGTCACTGTTCTTTTTAACTGTAAGATTATTGTTTACGCCGTTTGTAATATCATAGTTTACTGTTACAATACCCTTTCTGAAATCAGTGACGTCTATAATACCGTCTGTAAAATCCTCCTTGCCTGCATCTATCTCAAGGCTGTTAAGTATGCTTAAAACTCTTTTCTTCTCTTCCGTTATATTTAAGTAATCAGCGTCATTTACTATTTGAAGCTGCTTTGACATTTCGTCGTTTATGGTAATTTTACCTGTCTCGTTTTTCCACCAGTAATACTGATTATCTATCTGCCGTGTTCCATCGTTTACTCTCTTGTAGTCCTCTCCTGTAATAATGTAATTGCCTGAGCGAATCTTTAAATCGCCATAGGAAGCCCAATCCTCATCCGACCACTTTTCGCTTGCGCTTCTTATCTCTCTGGCATACATCACTCCGCCTACATTAGTCATTCTTCCTGCCGCATTTCCTGTAGCGTGTCCTGAAACATAAAGTACATTAGTTGCAAAATTCGACTCTAAATCCGATGATATGTCAAGCTCGTTAGCAACAATTCCATACGGATACAGATTTCCCAAAATATCTTCAAGTGTTGTTTCATTGCCGCCGTAAACCTGATGCATACCAAAACCCATAATAGCTGATGCTGCCGTTACACCCGCCATGATTTTAGCAATATTTCTTTTCACCCTGCTGTTTACGTTCCTAAAAAACATACCTGTTCTCCTTTTTTTTACATAACTACCGGTTACATCATTATATCTTTCAAGTCTTCCTTCAGCATGCACGAACACAGTATTTCTTTCATCTGCCAACATTCTTCTTCACACAACTGTGTTTTTATTTTAATATATTATACAACATTTCTTCAAAAAAAACACCCCCTAAAAGTAGGTTTTTTATTTCTTAATTATATTTTTAAATATTATAATTTGACACAACATCTTCATTATTATATAATTTATTCCAGTGACCATGCCATACAGGATACCATATGAATATTAACCTATTATAATAGGAAGAAACTTTTGGAGGATTTTATGTCTCATAATGATAAAAATACTATTCAGTCTAAAATAAGAAACTTTTGTATTGTCGCCCATATTGACCACGGAAAGTCTACGCTTGCAGACCGCATCATAGAAAAAACAGGACTTCTTACAAGCCGTGAAATGCAGGCTCAGGTTCTTGACAATATGGAGCTTGAAAGAGAGCGGGGCATTACAATAAAGGCACAGTCAGTACGTACTGTATATAAGGCAAAGGACGGGGAGGAATATATATTTAATCTCATTGACACCCCGGGACATGTGGATTTTAATTATGAGGTTTCAAGAAGCCTTGCCGCCTGCGACGGCGCCATACTGGTGGTAGACGCGGCTCAGGGCATTGAAGCCCAGACACTTGCAAATGTCTACCTTGCCCTTGACCATGACCTTGATGTTATACCTGTTATTAATAAAATTGATTTGCCAAGCGCTGAGCCTGACAGGGTTGTAAATGAAATTGAGGATGTCATCGGTATTGAAGCCCATGACGCTCCCCGTATTTCGGCAAAAACAGGACTTAATATTGACGACGTCCTTGAAGCCATAGTAAATAAAATTCCTGCTCCTACAGGCGATGCTAAGGCTCCCCTTCAGGCTCTTATTTTTGACAGCCTCTATGATTCATATAAGGGCGTGATTGTTTTTTGCCGTATAAAAAACGGCACCGTTAAGGCCGGTACTCCCATAAGAATGATGGCGACGGGCGCCACTGCTACCGTAGTAGAGGTAGGCTATTTTGGCGCCGGTCAGTTTATTCCATGTGAGGAGCTTTCCGCCGGTATGGTAGGATATATTACCGCCAGCATTAAAAATGTCAGGGATACTACCGTAGGCGACACTATAACAAATTCCGACATGCCCTGCGACGAAGCCCTGCCTGGTTATAAGAAGGTTAATTCCATGGTTTATTGCGGTCTTTACCCTGCCGACGGCGCAAAGTACCCGGACCTTAGGGATGCTTTGGAAAAATTGCAGCTTAACGATGCATCTCTTTCCTATGAGCCTGAAACCTCCATTGCCTTGGGCTTTGGCTTCCGGTGCGGTTTCTTAGGTCTTCTTCATCTGGAGATTATACAGGAGAGACTTGAGAGGGAATATAATCTTGACCTTGTTACTACTGCTCCCGGCGTTATATATAAGGTACACAAATCTGACGGAGCTGTAATAGAGCTTACAAACCCTTCCAACCTTCCTGACCCTTCTGAGATTGAATTTATGGAGGAGCCTGTGGTTTCTGCAGAAATTATGGTTACAAGCGAGTTTATAGGTGCTATTATGGAGCTGTGCCAGGAGCGCCGGGGAAAATATGTTTCTATGGATTATATTGAAGGAACAAGGGCTCTCTTAAAATATGAGCTTCCTCTAAACGAAATAATATATGACTTTTTTGACGCGCTTAAGTCACGCTCAAAGGGATACGCTTCCTTTGATTATGAGCTTAAGGGATATGAGCAGTCAAATCTTGTAAAGCTTGATATTCTTATAAATAAGGAGGAGGTTGACGCTCTTTCATTTATTGTTCACGCTGATACCGCCTATGAGCGGGGAAGAAAAATGTGCGAAAAGCTTAAGGAGGAAATTCCAAGACACCTGTTTGAGATTCCTATTCAGGCTGCTATCGGAAGCAAGATAATCGCCAGAGAAACCGTTAAAGCAATGAGAAAGGATGTTCTTGCAAAATGCTATGGCGGAGATATTACACGTAAAAAGAAGCTTCTTGAAAAACAGAAGGAGGGAAAGAAGCGAATGCGCCAGATAGGAAACGTGGAAATACCTCAGAAAGCATTTATGAGCGTGCTTAAGCTTGATGAAAACTAGAATAACTATGGGGATATATATTCATATCCCCTTTTGTGCAAAAAAATGTAATTACTGCGATTTTCTGTCATTTTCCGCTGATGAAGTCCTTAAAGAAGCATATGTTAACGCCCTTGCAAATGAAATTAAAGCATACGGACATTTGTACGGAAAATCATGCCCTGCGCCGGCGCTTATTTCCTCCGTTTTTTTTGGAGGAGGCACTCCTTCTATTTTAAAGTCAAAGTATATTTATCAGCTTATGTCTGCTTTGCATGACTCCTTTGAGCTTTCGGATGACTGCGAGATTACTGTTGAATGTAATCCCGGCACCGTAAGCCCTTCAAAGTTCTCAGACTATCATTGTATCGGCATTAACCGTTTAAGCATAGGCCTCCAGTCAGCAGAGCCAAATGAGCTAAAGGCCCTTGGACGAATACACTCCTATGAGGACTTTGCCGAAAGCTTTAAAAATGGCAGAAAAGCAGGCTTCAACAACATTAATACAGACATAATGTCTGCCCTTCCGGGACAGACTGTTTTATCATACAAAAAAACCTTAGAAAAGGCGCTTTCATTTGAGCCTGAACATATTTCCGCATATAGTCTTATTATTGAAGAAGGAACTGAATTTTTTAATATATACAACAGTTACAATCCTGACCGGGGCTTTGCTCCGCTTCCTGACGAGAACACGGAAAGAGAAATGTACTATATGACCTGTGAGCTTTTGGAGACTAAAGGACTTAACAGGTACGAAATATCAAATTATTCAAGATACGGCTTTGAATGCAGGCATAATCTCGGCTATTGGAGCCGTTTAAATTACCTTGGCTTTGGCATTGGCGCCGCTTCCTTTATAAATAATATTCGCTTTAAAAATATCTCAGACATAAAAAAATATATTGAAATAAACAATTCATCTGCCAATACACCTTTTTCTTCCTATTACATAGATAAACTTATAGACAATAGTGAGCTTATTATTCTGTCCAGAGCTGACGAAATGGCTGAATATATGTATCTTGGTCTGCGTAAGATAAGGGGTGTGAGTATTAATGGCTTTTTTGACGCATTTGGAAAAAGCTTGTATGAGGTATATGGCAGTGTTATCGATAAGCACCTTAAAAACGGACTTATTGTTATAAAAAATGACCTTGTCTCTTTGACTAAAAAAGGACTTGATGTAAGCAATTATATATTGTCAGATTTTATATTATAAATTAAGAATATTCCGAATATTTACGTAACATTTTATTACCATTTCTTTAATATTCTTTAAAATACACGGCTTTGACGCTGCCTGACACGCTCAGCCCAACCACAATATCTTGTGTTCAAAAGAAAAAACATCACATTATTTAGTGGACAAACATATATAGATATGCTATACTGAATACCGTACCTAAAAAACTATTTTTTACAAATTACAATATATAATATGTAATCTTTAAATTATACTTATATATAATGCATTTTATAGAATAGATTTTTTAATGATAAAAAATATGGAGGATTATTATGAAGGTAGTTAAACGTGACGGCAGAATGACCGAATATGACAGAAACAAAATATTTGTTGCCATTCAGAAGGCAAACGATGGGGTGGACAGCTCAGACAGAATAAGCGAGGACAAAATATATAATATAGTTGCTTCCATTGAGGCAAGAGGCTTAAACACCATGCAGGTGGAGGATATTCAGGACATAATCGAAGAAAAGCTTATGGCTGAAAAGAAATATACCCTTGCCAAATCCTATATAAAATACAGATATACAAGAGAGCTTGTCCGAAAGGCAAATACTACTGACGATTCTATTATGAGTCTTATTAAAAACAGCAACAAGGATGTAATGGAGGAGAACTCAAATAAAAACGCCATTATTGCCTCTACCCAGAGAGACCTTATTGCCGGAGAGGTATCAAAGGATTTAACTAAAAGAATACTCCTGCCAGAAAAGATTTCTAAGGCCCATGAACAGGGTATACTGCATTTCCATGACGCCGATTATTTTCTTCAGAGCATCTTTAACTGCTGTCTTATAAACATAGGAGATATGCTTGATAACGGTACTGTTGTAAATTCAAAGCTTATTGAGAGCCCTAAAAGCTTTCAGGTTGCCTGTACGGTTATGACGCAGATTATTTCCGTTGTAGCCAGCAGCCAGTATGGCGGACAATCTGTAGATATTAAGCATCTTGGAAAATACTTAAGGCTAAGCAGAGATAAATATAAAAAGCATTATGAGGAGGAGTACGGCGATAAGCTGTCTAAGGAGATGATTGATTCCCTTGTAAAGGACAGGCTTTATTCCGAGCTTAAATCAGGCGTTCAGACTATCCAGTATCAGATAAATACACTTATGACTACAAACGGACAGTCTCCTTTTGTCACATTGTTTATGTATATAGAGGACGGCTATGAGTATGAGGAAGAGGTTGCTATGATTATTGAGGAAATATTAAAGCAGCGTCTTCAGGGCATAAAAAATGAAAAGGAGGTTTATGTTACGCCTGCTTTTCCAAAGCTTATATATGTCCTTGATGAAAATAACTGCCTTAAGGGAGGCAAATATGATTATATAACAAAGCTTGCCGTTAAATGCTCGTCAAAGCGCCTTTATCCCGACTATATTTCCGCAAAAAAAATGCGTGAAAATTATGAAGGAAACGTATTCTCATGCATGGGCTGCCGGAGCTTTTTAAGTCCATGGAAGGATGAAAACGGCGAATATAAGTGGGAAGGCCGGTTTAATCAGGGAGTTGTAAGCATTAATCTTCCTCAGATTGGCATTATAGCCGATGGAGACGAGGAGGTATTCTGGCCATTGCTTGAGGAAAGGCTGGCTCTCTGCTTTGAGGCTCTTATGTGCCGCCATCAGGCCCTTGAGGGAACTCTGTCTAACGTAAGCCCTGTTCACTGGCAGTACGGCGCCATAGCAAGGCTTGAAAAGGGCGAAACTATAGACAAGCTTCTGCACAACGGCTATTCTACCATATCCCTTGGCTATATAGGTCTTTATGAGGTTACAAAGCTTATGACCGGCGAAAGCCATACTACAGAAAAGGGACTTGAATTTGCCCTTAAGGTTATGAACAGACTTCGCAACGCCACTGACTCATGGAAGAAAAATACAGGAATTGCCTTTGGATTATACGGCACTCCAGCTGAAAGCCTCTGCTACCGCTTTGCGCGCATTGACAAGGAGCGCTTTGGAGATATTCCTGACATAACGGATAAAGGCTATTACACAAACTCTTACCATGTAGATGTGAGAGAGCATATAGACGCATTTGAAAAATTTAAGTTTGAAAGCCAGTTTCAGGTTATATCCAGCGGTGGAGCCATCTCATATGTGGAAATTCCAAATATGAAGAACAATCTTGAAGCCCTTGAGGAGGTTGTAAAATTTATTTATGAAAATATCCAGTATGCAGAGTTTAATACAAAATCTGATTACTGTCACGTATGCGGCTTTGACGGTGAAATCATTATAAATGACAACCTTGAATGGGAATGTCCTCAATGCCACAATAAGGACCAGAACAAAATGAACGTAACAAGACGTACCTGCGGATACCTTGGAGAAAATTTCTGGAATGTAGGAAAGACAAAGGAGATAAATTCAAGAGTGCTTCATATGTAGAAAGTGCCGTACGGCAACGGCACTTATAAATTCGGCAGAGCCGAATTTTTGGTGGTTTGAACTTATGTTGTCGCTTTTGAGAATAGGTTTAAATGTAGTTGGGGAATCGAGGATGAATATATGAATTATGCTTCAATAAAAAAAATGGATGTGGCAAATGGGCCCGGAATACGAATGTCTCTTTTTGTAAGCGGCTGTACTCATCACTGTAAAGGCTGCTTTAACGAAGAGGCGTGGGATTTTAACTATGGGAATCCCTTTACCCAAAAGGAAATTGACTATATTGTTGATTATGTAAGCGACGAGCATATAAAAGGACTTACACTTCTTGGAGGAGAACCGCTTGAGCATGTAAATCAGCAGGGGCTTCTTCCCCTGCTTAGGCAGCTCCGCAGTAAATGTCCAAAAAAGACCATATGGTGCTTTACGGGATATGATTTTGAAAAGGATGTAATTAGCCGAATGATGAAGGAATATCCTGAAACTCCTGAGCTTTTGTCCTATATTGACGTAATTGTAGACGGAAGGTTTGTAGAGGAGCTTAAGGATTTATCCCTTAGATTTAAAGGCTCGTCAAATCAACGTACTATCGATGTAAAAAAATCTCTTGATGCAGGCAGTGTTGTTTTATACGATTTGTCTCAGGGAGATTACGATAAAATCGTATATTAATAATTTGATTAACTGTACAGAAGGGAACACATATGAAACAGAATGTAAATATTAAAAAGCTTAACCAGAACGCTATTATCCCGTCTTACGGCACCGAGTATTCCGCCGGAGCAGACCTTTATGCCTGTCTTAATGAGCCTGTCACAATTAATCCCGGTGAAACTGCATTTATTAAAACGGGTCTTTCAATAGAGATACCGGCAGGATATGCAGGACTTGTATATGCCAGAAGCGGCTTATCATGTAAGCAGGGCCTTGCTCCTGCCAACAAGGTTGGCGTTATAGACGCCGACTACAGAGGTGAAATTATGGTTGCGCTTCACAATCACTCAGGTGAGGCAAAAACAATTGGCTATGGCGACAGAATTGCGCAGCTTGTAATTACTCCTTTTCTTACGGCTAATTTTATTGAAGCTGATGAATTAAGCGCCACCGTAAGAGGCGGGGGCGGATTCGGCTCTACAGGGGACTAAAAATCCTCACTGATTAAAATTTTTTGGAGCTATCCCGTATTTTCAAAAAGCCCCCCGTGAAACCATCACGTCAAGTACAAAATTCTTATTGTCTGTATAACAAAGCATTTCCCCATCAAGCCTCTCTGCACACTCCGACACCGTGGCAAGTCCAAAGCCATGGTCTCTCCCCTCTTTATCCGTATGGGGAATCGTTCCTTTCTCCACATACAAATCATCCCTGCAGCAATTTTTAATTCTTATAAGCAAATAATTTCTATTATATTTCATCTGCACCGAAGCCTTTCGTTTCTCTATGCTGATTCCCTTTAAGGCATCATAAGCATTTTCCAGCCCGTTGGAAAGTATCTGACACAACTCCATATACGGCAGCTGCTCCTCCCCCAGCAAAATGTCCGTACTAAATTCTGCGGCTATTTTCTCAAATTTTCCGGCGTAGTGTACGAGCACACCGTTAATATATGGATTAGCGCAGAACTGTCCTGACTGGATATCCATTTTTGTCTCTACGCCCTTTAAGTACGATAACGCCTCCTTTGTCTTTCCCTCGGCAAGCAAGCCTGAAAGTGTGGCGGCATAGCCTTTCATATCATGCTTCATCCTGCGTATACTCTGCTGATTGTCAAGCTGCGCCTCCAGCATATTTTTCTGCTCTATGAGAATGTATTCATTCTGCTGCTTTCGGTATAGCAAAAGCTGACGGTACAGAGACGCAAACATTGTGGCATACGTCATTGGCATCAATACAAGCACCAAAAGAAAAGCTGGAAGCTCCTGCTCCCTTGAAGTAATAATTGCAGGAAAATTTGATATGACAACAATCAAAATATAATAAAGAGCTGTCATCACTGCAAATATCCCCCATCCGTGGGACACTGCTGCCTGAAGCTCCATGTAGGGCTTTCTTATATATCGGAATGCAATCCATTCCACAAGAGGAAACAGCAAAAGCCTTCCTATAAACATAAGAATATACTGTTCCTTCCCAAAATAATAATCCGCCACATTTGTCACCACAATAATCCATAACGCAACCGTATCCGCCATACAGAATGTAAAGAAAAACCTTGCTTTTCTGTCCTTTGATATAAGCCAGAAGAAAATAAGGCTGGGAATGGTGCAGGTTAATATAAAAATCTTTCCCATTATATCTGCTCCATAAAGTATCAGTCCCGTCACATTGATAACAATCAATATTCCCATTGATATTCCCGTAAGAATATATGTTTTTTTCCGTGAATAACGCGAACGATACAGCATCAAAAATAAAATCAATATATGAAACAGGGACCATATAATGGATAAATCCCTAAGTATTGTCATATTATCAGTCTACCTCCTCAAACAGTATCTCCTGATACCTTTTTTTAATCTGTGCATAGTACCGCCTCGATATGGGAATCTGCTCCCCTGAGATTATTAAATCCATGCCCTTTAAGCTCTCCACATGGTACATATTAACTATAAAGCTTTGATGGCATCTCATAAATACATTCCCGCATACCTGATTTTCCAAATCATTCAGCTTTCCCGTGCTTTCCTGTACATTTCCGTTTGTACAGCAGATAGAAAGCGTATGCCCCCTGCTGCTGATATAGCGGACCTTTCCGTAGGGAATCATTCCTGTTTTTCCCCACCATGAGTAAATAAGCTTTTTCTCACTGTCTGTGTTAATAATTTTTTCTACTTTTTGAATAAGCTTTTTTATATTTTCCTCCTGCACCGGCTTTATCAGGTACTGAAGCGCATACAGGTCATACGCCTCCCTGTAAAAATCATCACTGGCAGAAACAAAACAGATAAGGGCGTCCTTTTTAGATGCCTTAAGAACTTCGCACAGTCTTTCTGCAAGCTCAAGCCCATTCATGGATTCATCCATAAATATATCTAAAAGATACAAGTCATATTTGTATTTTTTATCTTCTATATCTTGTAAAAGACTATTCCCATTGGAATAGATGCTAACCACATGCCCTGCCAAAAGTTTTTTCAGATACCGGGCATCCTCCATACAATCGTCACAGATTGCTATTTGCATAAACGTCTCTCCTTTGTGTAACATATCCTTAAGCATAACGTACTAAGTTATTATAGCATATTTAACTTAATAAAAAAATGCTATTTTTGCCTTAAATTATGTTATTTACAACTATTTACAATTATTAAAATATTTTTCACCTAAAGAAAATTTATACAAAAAGCTCCCCACCCTGTTTTTTTCGATGGAGACGTCTCTCCTGCAAGCTGCCTTGCTCCCCTTATCATATACGCTTTTACCTTTTCTCCATACAGATAAGCGTCATTCCCTTTTATTACTCCCCATTCCATCATAAGGGCTGCGCCTCCGCTGACAAAAGGAGTGGCAAAGGAGGTTCCGCTTGCGGTTATTCTTCCTCCCCCTACTGCCGCCGTTTCTATATTTACTCCCGGAGCTACTATTTCCGGCTTAATGATTCCTCCGGTTCGGTCAAAGCCTCTCCCTGAAAAATCGGCATAGGAGCCGTTATAGGAATTGTAGGCTCCTACTGATATAACCTTTCTTGCCGTTGAGGGAATCGTAAGGGTGGTTTCAGGAGTAGGCCTTACAAAACGGCTTCCGTTCAGGTTACCATAAGACGGCAGCCATAAATCATATATTCCCAGTTCAATTCTTCTTCCGTGGAGTCTTATCTGCCATATTCCTTCCGTAATATAAAGCTCCCGGGGAATAAAATCTATATATATTTCCTGATACTGGCTAAAGGGCGACGGCTCACCATAATACACAAGAAGCTCCGTCATATCCGTTCCGTATCTGTAGGTGCCGGCAGCCTCCCCCGATATTAAAATGCTTCTTCCTGACGGTACCACTACTTCTATATCAAATATATCCACATAGCTTTTCCATATCTGAACATTTAAGGCTGGCTCGTAGCTTCCAACTGCAAGCTCTATTATTTCAGTTCTGTTATTTTCAACACGCCCTGATGTATGCCCTGCCGCCGCTCCCTCATTGCCTGTTCCTATTACTATTGTATTTATTCCCACTCCCGATACCTCATCTATATATGTTTCAAGAAGCGAAGTCCCGTCGTGGGAGCCATATGTATTTCCAAAGCTAATATTAATAGCAACGGGCATTTTCCTTTCCATTCCAAATCTTACGCAGAAATCTATTGCCTGCATAAGCTCACTTGTCCTTGGAAATGAATCTGTAAGAGGTACTCCAAGCTTTACCGCCAGTATAGAAGCTCTTGTTGCAATTCCCAGATTAGCTGATTTATCCTGCGCAAAATTTCCTGCTGCAATGGCTGCAACTCCTGTTCCGTGTCCTGAGGTGTCAACGCTTTTAACTACCTGCTGCTGCTCTACCGGATTATTATGCTCTAACGCCTCGTTTATCTGCTCCTCCGTGTAAAACGCACCCTCCCTTTGGTCTAACAGACCAATGATTCTTGTGCTGCCATCCTTGTTTCTAAAAACCTCATTTGCATAATCTATACCGCTGTCTATTACTGCAACTATACAGCCTTCTCCATATAAGCCGTTTACTCCCTCCTGAACGCCTGATATACATGAGGCTGCCCGTCCGTTTACTATAGCAAAATTTAACCGCTTTGGCTTTTCTACAAAAATAATTTCATCTAAAGCCGCTACGGTGTCTACAAGACCTTCAGGCACCGTAAGTATGGCATAATTGTTTAAAAGCTCATATGCCTCTGCTCCCAGAGCTCTTACACTGTCAAGATTATTAACGTATTTTACTATTAGATTCCACATTTTATCAATACTGTTATAGCCTACCGAAAGATTAACAGATTTTTCCCGCTCCTGAGGCGTTGCGTCAAGGGCAAGATTTAACAGATTTTCTTTTTTTTGACTGTCCATATTTCTACCGTTTAGTCACTGTTTTTTATAAGCTATGCTGTAAATTTCCGCCCTATGCATCGGCGTTTTTGCATTAACATATAATTTGTTTTTCCATAAATTTGTGCTATAATGATATCAGTTAAGTCAAGCCTTATAAGTTTGCTTTGTAAACCGGTTATGTGTAAAAAGCAACACAAAAATATGGCACTATAGTTTTATTAAAACTGAAGCATGTAAGGAGATTACTATGAATAACGATATTCAGGATGAGAGATATAATGTAGCTGACGAAGCTATTTATGATGCGTTTTTTTTAATTTTAAAGGAAAAAGATTTAGATAAAATAACTGTGTCCGATGTAATAAAGAAAGCAGGAATTGTGCGAAGCACCTTTTATAATCACTATGAAAATATTCCTGCTCTTGTAACTGCCATTGAGGATAAGACTGTTAATGATATATTTTCCCTTATGGAAACCTTTCACCCGAAAAATGACAAAGATGTATGCAAATCATATTTTATGGCTATCTGTAATTATACCATGACTAATCCTTTTTTGGCAAACCTTCTTCGAAGCCCAAGAGGGGATACATTTTTTGAAAAGACCATGACCATGTTTCACCGTTATGTGGGAACGGTTATGCAAAATTCATCTCCTTCCATTCACAGCAGGGAGGAATTTTCTTATATGGTTGCCTGCACCATTGGCAGCACCATTGGAGTGCTGCACAAATGGAGCGTGGAAAATTTTAAGGTTCCACCGGAGGTAATTGCCGATATTCTTACACAGGCTTTTATAACAGGCATGCTCCCTTTTATGTCGTAGAGAGCCTATGCCTCGTCAATCAAGACCTCCTGCCTTTTAATTTTCTTTGTTGAGCTTTTAATAAACGGATTTTTTCTTATGACCAGTCCTGTAATCTGACGATATGACGGCTGCTTTTTATTATATTTATCCAAAAACGCCTGAAGCTCTGTCCTAATCTTTTCTTCACTCATATGCTTTGACGATACAATATCCTGGTCAGGATAAATTCTTGCGGTAAGTCCGTTATTTTCTCCTGTCACAATAACCTCGCCTACCAGTTTGCCCAAGGCTAATTTATTCTCAATTTCCTCCGGTGAAATATTCTCTCCGTTGGAAAGGATAATCAGATTTTTAACGCGTCCGTTAATAAACAGAAAGCCGTCCTCGTCAAGATATCCCTTATCTCCCGTATGAAGCCATCCGTCCTTTAAGGTTTCTTCTGTTTCCTCCGGCATCTTATAGTATCCCTTCATTACACTGGTGCCCTTAACTAAAATCTCCCCATCCTCAAAAGAAATTTCCACATTTGAAAGAGGCCTTCCTATGGAGCCTGCCTTATAATCGTCAGGCAGATTTGAACTTATAACAGGCGAGCATTCCGACATGCCATAACCCTCAAGAACATTTATCCCATATTCGGCAAACTTATCAATATAAAACGGGTCAAGATGGGCTCCGCCTGTAAATATTATCTTAAGCCTTCCTCCAAACACCTTTGCCGCTAAAAGCTTTTTAGGAATAAGAGGACCTGCGGCAGAAAGTCTCTTATAAATTGTTTCAACCATTAATGGCACCATAAGCATGACTTCCGGCTTAAATACGCCCATATTTTTTACCATATGCAGAAGGGAGTCATTTATACATACGGTTGCCCCAAGGGAAAATCCCTTTAACCAGTCCATAACAAGACAAAACGCATGATGAACAGGAAGCACGCTAAGCATTACCGTTCCCGGCTCCGCATGGTAATTCACAGCCTCTACGTTTGCTGCAAGGTTGCTTTGAGTCAGCATAACTCCCTTACTTTTTCCCGTTGTTCCTGAGGTAAAAATAATTGTTGCTATATCCTCCGGAGACGGTCTGTCTAAAGCTGCATCATCATTTTTTGGAGTATTCTTCAGTTCTAATAGGGATACTGTCTTTTCATTTGATACCTCCGGTTTTTCATCCTGAAGGAGCCAGATTTTCTTAAGCTTCGGGCACTCTGCCAAAATTTCATCTAAAAGAGATATGTTCTTTGGACTTAAAAACAGCGCTTCCGAATCTGAGCGGTTTATAAGTTCGATTAAATCCTCTGCCGGAAGACCTGCATCAAGAGGCACGGCAACAATGCTGCCTGTAATAATACCCAAATAGCTTTCAATCCATTCTACAGAGCTTGTTCCTATAAGAGCTATATGCTTACCCTTATAGCCCTCTGTAAGCAAACCGTTTCTTATTGCTTCAACGTTATCCATAAGCTCACCGTAGCTTCTCTCAAGAATTTCCTTTTTTTTCAGCCACTTTACAGCCTTTATTTCCGAATAATTCTTTTTACTTTCTTCCAATATATCTATAATAAGCTTTTCCATAATTATCCTCTTTTCTGCGCATTTTTTGCGCATATATGTTTCTGCGGCAGGTATATATGCTGCCGTGGCAGACATTTATGTTTCTGCGGCAATAATCTATGCTTCCTGCTGCAATCTTTCAAGAAGCTCAAGGGCCTCTTCTATTGTGAGAACCTGAACAACATCCTCCTCTTCCAGTTCAACGTCAAAGGTATCCTCCAGTTCTCCCAAAAATGACATAAAATCAAGTGATGTAAAGCCCAAATCCTCCCTAAATCTCATATCATTTGTCATTTCCTCCGGCTCCACCTGACAATACTGCGCTACTATCTCCTTAAACTGCATTTCCTGTGTCATAACTTTTCCTCCAAAAAATAAATTTTATTATAATTTTATTTCACAATAAGCCGCAAATTGGTTTTACAAAGAGCTAAAGCCCAAAGAACTAAAGCTCTTGGCACTTTTTTATACTTGTCTCATAATTTCACCTATACTCATATCCGGCTCCGCAATTCCCTTGAAAAGAATACGCATCATATAGTAATATAACAGCTCCATATCATGCTCATCCAAATGAGCGGTCTGATAGTGGAAGGAAAAATTCATTCCTCCATTCTCCGTATGAGATACCGTTAAATACATCTTCTTTGTTGCCGCACCATTAGCAAACCATTTTGAATGCTGTGGAATATCCTTAAGATATGGATTATCCATCTTAACAGGCATCGGCTGGTATGTAAGATAACAGCTTTCATAGACTGTATTTTCCGGCGTATTATAACGCTTTCTCATCTCTTCCTCAATGAGGGCAGGGTCATAATTACTATGCATATATATTTTATTTTGTATATTTTGGATTTCATAGGCGGCTGCCAGAAATTCCATTTCCGCAGGAATCACCGTTCTGCAAGGGAACATAATTGTTCTGCTGCCCCCTGACGTCCACTCGTCATGTGTTGAACGTCTTGAGATAAAATTCTCAATAGTAATATCCTCCTGCCCATTGTTTACCTTTGATAAATATGTCCTTATTCCCAGAAGCAGAAGATTTGTCATGGAAAGCTGATGATTCATGCAAAAATCTATCAGATTTCTTGTAGGCTCAGGCTCCAGACAGTAATCCTTTACCTCCACAAATAAATCTTTCATTTCAATATCGGCGGCTCTTAAATTTTTATTTCCATGAAGCTTTCTTGCCTCCTCAAGAACTGACGGTCCCTGTATATCGGAATAAAGCGGCTCTCCCAGCTCGTCAAGCTGTGCGTCCCAAAACTTCTTATCCTTAGCAAACCGTTTCTCATTATTTGCCTTTTGTAAATCCTTTACAAGTACCTCCTTATAATCTGCCAAATCCTTCGGATATTCGGATTTAAATCTAAAATGTGCGTAGAGCTGCATTAAATCGTTAATCATTACCACCAGCCCGCAGGAATCAATAAGCCTGTGGTCCATATGAACAAAAAATCCGTTATAGCCTTCCGGAAGCCTTACCATTGATATATCGCATAATGGTATATAATCTCCGTCAAAGGTCTCATATGCCCACTGCTGCATCAGCCTGTCTGCATCAGCCATGCTCATGCCGGTTAAATCCTTAAGGGGAATATCTCTTGTATCATTTTTTACAATATACTGCTTTATTTCTCCTTTTTCATCAGGCTTTGTAAAGCGTACTCTCATACAGCCATAACGCTCAAATTCTAACTGGATACATTTTTTTAACAAACCAAAATCAAGGGGCGATTTTAGGGATGCTACAACACTGACTCCTGATACCTGCTGTGTTCCGTAATTTTTAATCCAGCTGTAATGCATTTTCTGCGCTGCTGTTAAAGGATAATATTCTTTCATGGGTAACCTCCTTTTTCCTTCCTTTATGAACTTATCACAATTTATTTTCGATTTCTACCCCCTTAGGGACTTAATGTACATTTTATCCAAAATTGACCAAGACTTGCATAAAATATTAATTTGTACGCTTGAAAATAAATTTGCTCACATGTAGCCCGGGGCTTAAGAATAAAGGGAGCTTGGAGATCGGAGAGCACACTTCTGAACT